>Ga0308165_1002830_pt1 | contig 19766 bp, 22 predicted proteins | sample PhyWR2_FD_201032 | JGI IMG/M metagenome (GOLD analysis project Ga0308165, IMG submission 201032) | Phyllosphere microbial communities from UC Gill Tract Community Farm, Albany, California, United States - DLSLW.R2 | ecosystem: Host-associated > Plants > Phyllosphere > Unclassified | place: USA...
GACCCGGGCGACCGACGTCGCCGGGAACGTGTCGACGCCCACCTCTGTCGTCGTCGACGCGGTATCCGCCGGAGCGGTCGCGACCATCGTGGCGACCACCGATCCGGGGGCCGGCGGCTGGTACCGCCAGAACGTGCTGTTGCAGCTCGCAGTGCCCGCAGGTGTCACCGCCAAAATCCAGTACCGCGTGGCAGGTGGATCCTGGAAGACCTACTCGAGGTCGATCTCGCTGAGCACGACTGGTGAGACCCTCGTCGACCACCGTCTGATCCGCGACGCAGTCGTGGTCCCCGGCACTGACGGGACGACCACCGTGCGAATCGACAAGACGGCGCCCAAGTCCACGGTGCTGTCGACGCCGACGACGCGGGCGGGAACGCCACGAAACCCGGTCAGCCTCCAGCTGTCCGCGACCGATGCGCACTCGGGCGTGCAACGCCTCGAATATCGGATCGGCACCGGCCCGTGGACGGAGGCGACCGGTCCTGCGGTCTTCGGCCAGGTGGGTGACTCGGTCGTCACCTACCGTGCGATCGACGCCGCCGGGAACACGGAGGCCGAGCGATCCGTGACCGTGCGTATCGCGGCCGACTCGGCGACCAAGGTGTCGATCACCACCAAACAGGCGGCGGCCGGCCAGTTCGTGACGGTGACCGTCTCCGGCTACGAGCGTTGGGACTTCCTGTCACTCACGCTCGGAGACGTACGGATCGGGCAGGTGTACACCGACGTCAACGGTGCAGCGAAGATCACCCTCCGCGTGCCGACGGATACGGCGGCGGGGAAGCTGAGCCTGGAGGCGACGGGGAGTTCGGGAACGCCGTCCGCTGCCGTGACACTGAACGTGACCCGCTGACGGGCCGCCTGCTGGGCGCCGAGAGACCACGCTCTCGGCGCCCAGCACACGTGATCCCGGCTCAGTCGAGCGGGACGCCGAAGTCGCCCGCGATGCCGGCGAGACCGGTGGTGTACCCCTGGCCGACGGCGCGGAACTTCCACTCGCCGTTGTGGCGGTAGATCTCCGCGAAGAGCATCGCCGTCTCCTGCGAGGCGTCCTCGGTGAGGTCGTAGCGGACGATCTCCTGCTGGTCCTGGTCGAGGACCCGGCAGAAGGCGTCGCGGACCTGGCCGAAGTTCTGGCGGCGGTTGTCGGCGTCGTGGATGGAGACCGCGATGACGATGCGGGCGACATCGGGCTCCACCGTGCGGAGGTCGATCGTGATCTGCTCGTCGTCGCCGTCACCCTCGCCGGTGCGGTTGTCGCCCAGGTGGACGACGGAGCCGTCGGGGGTCGACATCTGGTTGTAGAAGATGAAGTCGGCGGAGGAGCGGATCTTGCCGTTCTCGGCGACGAGGATCGCGGAGGCGTCGAGGTCGAACGCGACGCCGACGGTCGTGCGCGGGTCCCACCCGAGACCGACGGTGGCGATCGTCAGACCAGGGCTGGTCTTCGTGAGCGAGAGGTTGCTGCCTTTGGAGAGGCTGAGGCCTGCCATGGGTGTGTTCCTTCGAGAGTGCTCGGTGATGTTCGAACCTCCATCCTGCCTTGTTCCGGCTGAGTTTGGAGTGGGTTGTGGCGCATCGATCCGGAATCCCACCGTGGGTGCGCAGCGGCGATCAGGCGTCGTCGGTGTCGGGCGAGCCCGTCGCCACGACCTCGTCGAGCGGGACCTCCTCGCGTGCGACCGCGGCCGCGACATCGCCGAGTCGTCGCTGCCGGGACCTGGCGTACTGCCGCATCATCCCGAACGCCGTGTCCATGTCGACGCCCGCCGCCCGAGCCAGATACCCCTTCGCCTGTTCGATGGCGACCCGGCCGTCGAGCGCGCGCTGGAGCTGCGCGGTGGCGAGCGTGGCGTCCTCGATCGTCCGCTGCTGCAGGATGCTGATCGTCGCGACGTCGGCGAGTGCCTGGGCAGCCCGGGCGTCGGCACCGTTGAGGGCTCCCTCGGTCTCGCGGAACAGGTTCAGCGACCCGACGGTCGTGTCGCGGAGGCGCAACGGGATCGCGTGGACGCCGACGTACCCGCTCGCGTTCGCCGCATCCGCGAACCTCGGCCAGTACGTGTGGAGCTCGTCGGCCGTCTCCACCGTCACCAGGTCACCCGAGGTGACTGCGGCGATGCACGGGCCCTCACCCGCGTTCAACTGGAGGAGCCCGAAGAAGCTGCTGCGCTCGCTCGTCGAGGCGACGACCCGGAGGTCGCCGTCGCGGTCGGCGAGGTGGATGGCCCCGGCCGCGGCGTCGAACAGCTCCACCGCTCGATCGACGAGGATCTGTAGGAGCTCGACGACGTCGTAGTCGTCCACGAGGCTGTCCGTGAGCGTCACGAACGTCTCGATGAGTCGTGCTTCGCGTGCGTCGTCCATACCGGCGTCAGTCCTCATCTGTTGATCAGCGGATCCACGGTAACCGAGCGGACGGCCATCCGCATGGTCCGGTACGCTCTGGCGGATGCGGAATCTGGACTGGGACGGCCTGCGGAACGTCAGGGACCTCGGCGGCTTGCCGACACCCTGGTCGTCCACCGGCGCCACACGCCACGGGATGGTGGCGCGGGGTCCCCGACGCGAGCTGCTCACCGCGGAGGGATGGGACGCGGCGATGGCGTGGGGCCTGCGGTCCGTCGTCGACCTCCGCAGCGCCGATGAGACGGGTGCACGCGCGGCGGACCCGGACGTCCGTCCTCCGGTGGACCTCACGATCACCCTGGCGCCGACCGAGGATCAGACCCGTGCGGAGTTCCGCGAGGTGTGCCTCCCGATCCTCGACTCACCGGAGTACTGGCAACACAACGTGCGTATCCTGCCGGAGCTGGTCCGCGGCGCTCTCGAGGCGATCGCCTCATCCCAACCCGGCGTCCTGGTCCACTGCGCCGCAGGCCGTGACCGCACCGGCCTGGTCAGCGCGCTGCTCCTCGCCAATGCCGGCGTCACCGAGGACGCGATCGTCGACGATTACGCCGACTCGGTGCGCGCGATGGCGGGGACGGCGCCTCACGGCGGCCCGACCCACGATCGCCAGGCATCGTGGACGCCGGAACAGGTCGACGCCTTCCTCGCGGAGGTGACGCCGCACGTCCACGCTTTCGTCGCCGACGCGGACGGCGTCTTCGACACCCTGTGGGTCGACGCCGAGACTCGCACCGGCTTGCGTCGTCTGCTCCTGCCGTGACGGCACCAGGCCGGCTCGGATGCCGTCCTGCTACGGTCCTAGCGGATCGTCATCCGCTCCCGTCAGTCACCTCACCATCGGAACAGGAACTTCACCCGTGCAGAAGATCGCCGTCGTCATCGTCGTCCTCCTCGTCCTCTGGGCGGCCCTCTCCATCGCCGGATTCGTGCTGAAGGGCCTGTTCTGGCTCGGGATCGTCGGCCTCGTCCTCATCGTCGGCACCATCGCGGTCGGCGCGGCGCAGCGCTCGCTGAACAACCGCCGCTAGGCCCGGCACACCGGATCGGTCTCCGGCCCAGCCGCCACGACCACTACCGCGGCAGCGCTGCGAACCGCTCCGTCTTGTCCGTCGGGCCGAGGACGAGGAGCCGCTGGCCGGCGGTGAGGACCGTGTCGCCGGTCGCGTAGGTCCACCGGTCGTCCTGGCGGACGGCGACGACGGTCACGCTGAACCGGTCGCGGATGCGCGCGGCGGTCAGCGTCTGCCCGACGACCTCTGCCGGAGCGGTCGTCTTGGCCATGACGAAGTCCTTCTCCACCGCGAGGAAGTCGAGCATCCCGCCGCCGCGGACGAGGTGTGCCACGCGACGCCCCATGTCGGACTCCGGGTAGACGACGTGCTCGACCCCGATCTGCTCGAGGATCAGGCCGTGCTGCTCGCTGACGGCCTTCGCCCAGATGTTCGTGGTGCCGCGGCGCTTGAGGAGCGAAGCGGTCAGGATGCTCGCCTGCAGGTCGGTGCCGATGGCGATCACGACGCGGTCGAACTCGTCGATGCCGAGCTGGTCGAACACGCCGTCACGGGTGGTGTCGGCACGCACCACGTGGGTGAGGACGCCGTTGAGCGACTGGACGATGTCCTCGTCCGTGTCGATCCCGAGGACCTCGGTGCCCGAGTCGACGAGCTCGACGGCGAGGGCACGCCCGAACCGGCCGAGGCCGATGACGACGACGGACTCGACGCCGCGCTGACGCTTGTTGCTGAACGGTCTAGCCAATGATCGGACGCTCCTTCGGGAGTTCATACAGACGGGTCTCGGTCCGAAGCGCGAGCGCGGAACCGAGGGCGATGGGGCCGATGCGGCCGACGAACATGAGGACCACCAGGATCAGCTGCGCGGCGACCGGGAGGGAGGCGGTGATGCCCGTGGAGAGTCCGACCGTCGCGTAGGCGGAGATGACCTCGAACAGGACGCGGTCGAGGCTGTAGTCGGTCATCAGCATGATCGCGGCCGTGGCGCCGACGACGAGGCCGACGGAGAGGAGCGCGACGGTGATGGCCTCCCGATGCGTCGACCGTGGGAGACGCTTGCCGAACATGTTCACCGCCGCACCACCGCGCAGCTCGGTCACGATGATGAAGAACAGCACCGCGAAGGTGGTGATCTTGAGTCCGCCGGCGGTGCTCGCCGGGCCTCCGCCGATGAACATGAGGATGTCGGTGACGAGCCACGTCACCGGGTGCATCTGGCCCACGTCGAGGTTGTTGAACCCGGCGGTGCGGGGGAGGACGCCGGCGGTGAACCCCGCGAGCAGTCGGTCCGCCGGGGCGAGGGCCCCGAGCGTCGCCGGGTTCGACCACTCCAGCGCGGTGATGAACCCGCAGCCGACGACGAGGAGGATCAGGGTGCCGACGACGACGGTCATGGTGTTGAGCGTCCACCGCGAGGGCGTCCTGAACCGGCGGCGCAGCTCCAGGATCACGCCGAAGCCGAGCCCGCCGAGGATGACCGCCGCGCAGATCGTCAGGGAGATCCACGGGTCGGTCGCGTACCCCATGATGCTGTCGCTGAACAGGGCGAAGCCGGCGTTGTTGAACGCCGACACCGCGTGGAACACGCCGAACCAGATCGCGTCGCCCGGCGCCCAGCCGTAGCCGATCATCCACCGCAGGGCGAGGATGGTGGCGCAGAGGACCTCGACCCCGAGTGCGATGAGGATGACCCCGCGCAGGACCCGGCGGACGTCGCCGATCGCGAGCGTGTGGGTCTCGCTGACCGCGGTGAGTCGCGTCCGCAGGCCCAGCCGCCGGGCTACGAGCAGGCCGAGGAGCGTCGCGAACGACATCACCCCGATGCCACCGATCTGGACGAGCGTGAGGATGACGGCGTGCCCGAACGGTGTCCAGAACACCGGGGTGTCGACGATGATGTGGCCGGTGACGCAGATGGCGCTCGTCGCGGTGAACAGCGCCTCGATGAGGTTCGCGCCGCCCGGGCCGGTCTTCGAGATCGGCAGCATCAACAGCAGCGTGCCGATGAGGGTCGCGGCTCCGAAAGCGATGGAGATGACCTGGACCGGGCGTGCGGCGGCCAGCTGCCCGCGACGACGGGCTCTACCGCTCGCCGACCTCGATCCGTCTCTCGCCACCCGAGAACCATAGCGGCCCGGCGTGCACGGTCGGCGGTGCTCGTCCACGGAGGCGTCCGCCGCGGGACAATGAGCCATGCAGACGCGCACGAAGGTCCTCAAACGACTGGCCCTCGCCCGGGAGACATCCACGATCGCGAAACTCGACCGCGTGTCCGCCCCATACGAGACGCTGGAGGGGTTCGTCGTCGCTGTCGGCCGCAAGTGGGCGCTCGTCGCGAAGATCGCCTCAGGTGGGTTCTTCGACGGCTACACGGTCATCCGGGTCCGAGACATCAGCCGCGTCCGGTTCGACGGATCGTTCCAGCGGTCCTTCTCGGAGACCAGGCCCGAGTGGCCAGTGAGCCCTCCGTCCGGCCGACCGACGCCCGATCTCGACTCGACACGTGGCATGTTGCGGTCATTCCTCGCCGAGGGGGTCCTCTGCGCGCTCGAACGCCGCAACAAGCCCGACCTCCTCTGGGTCGGTGTGCCGGACGAACTGACCCGTCACTGGCTGTACCTGCTCGAGGTCCGATCTGACGCGACGTGGCACGCCCGCCCCTTGGGGTATCGACTCCGGACCATCACCCTCGTCAACATGGGTGACCAGTATCTGCGAGCCCTGGCCGCGGTCGCTGGGCCGGCACCCGTCGAGGCCGGCTCGTCCTGGTGGTCACCTCCCGCGCAGGGGACCGCTGTGGGGTCGGAGCAGGGCGCGGCCTCGGACGCCCGGTGACACCGCCGGGCGCGAGTGATCAGGCGATCCTCACCAGGGCGACTCTCGATGTCCGAGCCCGGGCACGCGCGAACTCCCGGATCACGGCTCGTCGTCCCACGGCACCGGCGTGACCGTGCCGGACTCCCAATCGCTCCGGAGGATCGCGTAGGCGACCGAGGCGAGCGGGCTTCCACCGTCGACCGGCCACCCCTCGCGGTAGTGGGCCTCCTTCACCCAGCCGGCTCGTCTGAAGGCACGACGCATCGCGACGTTGTCCTCGCGGGTCTGACCCTCGAGCTTGCGGACGGACGGGAACCGCCCGAACACCTCGGTGACGATCGCGGGCAGGGCCGTCGAGCCGATCCCGCGGCCTCGCGCGTCCGAAGCGAGCCGGAGGTCGATCAGCGCCGTGTCGTCCTCGAGGTCCTCGAGGGTGACCGTGCCGACCGTCTCGCCGTCCGCCAGCACCCAGAAGCCCGCTGCAGCAGGACCGTCGATCACGCCGTCGGCCAAGCGGGCTCGCGCATCCGCCGCCGTCGGCCGCCGGCGCACGTGGAACGGGAACTCGTGTGCGCTCAAGAAGGCGACGAAGGCGTCGTCGTCCGATGGCCGTACGATCGGGCGCAAGCTCAGGCTGGGCATCCTGCCAGTATGCCGACATCGCCGTGCGGACCGCCGGACCGCCACCACCGCGCCTATCCGCAGAACGAAACACCCCACGTCCGAGGGGGCATCGTGTCTACGCTGATCCCCGGCAGGACCCTTTCGCTCTGCCAGGGCTCCCGGCCAGCTTCCCCTCGATGCTGGCCGGGAGACCGAACCGCCCCGTCATGGCGTCGCCACCACAGCAGCGGTCCTGGTCCTGCCCCGCCCTGCCGACCGGAGTGTCAGAACTGCCGGGCTGCGACGTCGACGCGCTCCGCGGAGGCCAGCACCTCGCGCACGCGCTCAGCTGTCACCGGCGCGCCGCGGTCGGCGAGGTAGTCGTCCGCGAACCCCTGCCGGCTCGCCGCGTACATGACCGTGTACGCGGCGGCCCCCGGCTCGAACCGCCACGATTCCGCGAGGCCACCGGCGTCGACGGTGTCGAATCCGAGGCTCTGGACCGTGCTCGACACCTGCGCCTCAGCCTCGGGGTCGTCCCCGGCCACCGGGAGCGCGGTCCGCGGCTCGGACCCCGCGAGCAGAGGGATGTGGTGGGCGACGATGTTGTTGAACGCCTTCACGAGACGGGTGCCGGGCAACAGCTCCTGCTCGAGTTCGGCGGTGGTCAGCCGCAGGGAGTCGAGCTGCTCGATCCGTCCGTCCCGCGACGGGTAGTAGTTCCCCGTCGAGAGGACCGTCCGGCCCTCGAGCGATGCCGCCGGCAGATCACCGTAGGCGGCCAGCGGGACGGCGAGGACCACGAGGTCACCGAAGCCCGCCACGTCCTCCACCTGCCCTGCCGCGGCACGCGGGCCGAGGTCGGCGACCAGCTCGGCCAGCGACCCGGGCCCACGGGAGTTGCCGATCATGACCTCGTGGCCGGCAGCGACCGCGAGCCGTGCGAGGGCGGTTCCGATCGCTCCACTGCCGATGATGCCGATCCGCTGCATGGTTCCTCCGTGATGGTCTCGAATGACGTGCGCTGGCATCCTCCAACCTTCACGTTGATGAGAAGGTCAAATCGACCGACCGGGAGCCACGTCGAGCAGCCCGCTGGCCCCGGCCACCATCGCCGCCTCGGTCCGGCCGGCGACCCCCAGCTTCCGCAGGATGGCGGACACATGGACGCTCGCGGTCTTCGCGCTGATGTACAGGCGCTCGCCGATCTGTGGGTTGCTCAGCCCCTCGGCGATGAGCTGCAGCACCTGGCGCTCCCGGGCCGTCAGCTGGACGGATCCGGCCGCCCCGCGAACCCTCGGTCGTCCGTCGAGGTTCAGTGACGCATGTACTGCCAACGCCCGGGCGCCGTCGAGGACGAGGCCGGCGCCCAGTGACGTCGCTTCCGCGACGGCGGTGACGAGCGTGTCCTGTGCGCCGGCACGATCGCCGGCGGCCACCTGCGCCTCCGCGAGCCGGAGTGCGGTGTACGGCGCGAGCACGGCAGGGGCGACCGGCCGCTCTGCCATGGCCCGAGCCGCCGCCCAGGCGCCGGCGTCGTCACCGGTGCCGCCCGGTCCGCCCAGTTCGGCGTCGACCACCGCACTCCACAGCGGTGCGGTCGGCCAGAAGTGTCCCTCGGCGAGCAGTGCCCGCCAACGGTGCTCCAGCTGCCGGAGCCGCTCGTCGTCGACGCCCGCGAACGGGCCGGACTCCACGTCGAGCGTCCCGGCGGCCAGCGCGATGCGGACCCGGGCCAGCACCCGCGCCGCATCCGCGAGCGCCGGGAGGTCGTACGCCGGCATCGGGCGGTGGTCCGGCGCCTCGAACACGCCGACGCCCGCCGGGGACCAGGCTTCGCCGAGGTCGCCGGTGGCCAGGCCGACCTGCATCACCACACGCGCGACACCGAACCGCGTCTGCACCTCCAGGCCGGAGAGCGACAGCATCCCCCGGTGCCACCGCCGGAACAGGGTCGCCGCGGTCTCCGCATCACCACGCCAGAGCGTCAGCAGGATGAGCGATTGGCGCAGGTAGACCGAGAACGCGAGGGGAGGCTGGAGCGCCAGCGCCCGGTGCACCCGCTCCTCCGCCTCGTCCCAGCGTCCGAGCGCGACCAACGGGTCCACCGCGTTCGACGACAGGATGAGCCCGGAACTCCGTTCGACGCCGAGCGACTTCGCCCGGGCCACCCCCTCGAGCGCCGACGCGAGCGCCTCCTCGTACGATCCGAGGAGGTTCGCCATGTCCGAGGCGTTCACCCGGTAGCGGAGCAACGCACTGCCGTCGCCCTCGGCCAGCGGCTCCGCCGTCGCGAGGAGGGCCCGCCCGGCTTCCAGCTCGCCGCGGTGGATCCGGGCGATGCCGCCGATGTTCGCCGCGACCGAGGCGTTCCGCGCCGAACCGGTCCGCGCCGCCTCCCGGGCCGCCTCGTCGGCGTACTCGATGGCCCGCTCCAGCCGCCCGATGATCATGTGACGAGCGCCGAGGCTCGTCAGCAGCACCCCGCGCAGTTCGCCGGGCGTCTCGGGTGGGACCCGGTCGAGCGCCTGCTCCAGGAGGTCGACCGAGCCCGGCCGACCGAGGTTGGCGAGGTAGAACGCCTTGTCGCGCAGGAGCTTGGCCTGGTCGATCTCGTCGCGGTCCTCGCGGGTCGCGAGCACCTCGTCGACCATGGCGATCGCGCGATCGGTCCAGCCCGCGTTCCGCAGGGCGCTCGCGGTGCGTCGCATGAGCTCCGAGCGGGACCGGCCGACGAGCTCCTCCGCCGCGGGGACCTGATCCCAGATCTCCAGCAGCCGCTCCCCGAGCTGCGCCTCGGTGCTGTAGGCGAAGGCCGTGTGGGCCTGCTCCATCGCCCGCGCGGTCGCCGGGAACGCCCGCCCGAAGTCCCTGGCCAGCATCCAGTGGTGCGAGACCGCCGCGGCGACCGGATCGACACCGACGCCACCCTCCAGGGCCTCGGCGAACCCCGCATGGAACCGGGTGCGCTCACCGGGGAGCAGGTCGTCGTAGATCGCCTCCCGGACGAGCGCGTGCCGGAACTCGTAGGTGGTCGCGTCGGCGAGGAGCACGTTCGCGCCGATCGCCTCCCGGACACCGGCGTCGATGTCCTCCGGAGCGCCCGTGAAGACCTGTTCGAGCAGCGTGTGCTCCACGCGGACACCGCCGGCCGAGATGACCCGGAGCAGTTGCTGCGTCGTGGGCGCGAGGCGTTCGTACCGGGCGAGCAGGAGTTCACGCAGGGTGTCGGGGAGTTCGTCGGAGCCGCTGCCGTCGTCGAGGCCGAGCAGCTCCTCGACGAAGAACGGGACGCCCTCGCTCCGCGCGTACACGCTGTCGATGGAGACGGCGTCGAGCGCACCGCCTCGGATGGCGATCGCCTGACGCATGACGTCGCCGCGGCTCAGTCGTCCGAGCGTGTGCCGTGCCACCCGCCGCGTGCGGTCGAGCTCGGCCAGGAACCCGCGCAACGGGTGGCCGCGGGAGACGTCCTCACTGCGGAAGGTGAGCAACAGCATCACTCGCTCGGTGGTGAGCACCCGCACGAGGAACGAGAGCAGACTCAGCGTCGCTCCGTCGGCCCAGTGGACGTCCTCGACCGCGACCACGACCGGCTGCTCCCGCGACAGCGCTTCGAGCAGCACGGCGACGGTCTCATGGAGCCGGCCGACGCCACCGTCGCGTTCGTCGACCGCGTCGGGGTCGAGGGCAGGCAGGAGCGCTGCGAGCGACGCCCGGCCCGGTCCGGCCGCATCGAGCACGGCGTCGTTCCCGCGCTGGGCCACGAGGTCCTTCATGAGGCCGAGGACGGGCGCGTAGGGCGCGGCCACCTCGCCGAGATCCACGCACTGACCGGTGAGGACGAGCGCCGCCGGCTGGACGGATCGGGCGAACTCGCGCAGGAGACGGGTCTTGCCGATGCCCGCTTCTCCGCTCACCACGACGCTGCGCGACTCGCCGGCGGCCGCCGCGTCGAACACGGCCCGGAGCGCCCGCAGATCGGAGGCGCGTCCGATCATGGTCGGGCTCGTCGCAGGCACGTTCACCATCCCATGGTCCCACTCCGGGCCGACATCGACGGGTGACCGCCGCGACCGCTCAGCGATGCGCGGACACCGGTGCTCGGCGTGCGTCGTCCGCACGATCGGCGTCGCGCAGCGTGGCGACGAACGCGCCGAGGGCGGCGCGGAGACGGTGGTGGAGAGGTGTGCGCCTCGTGCGCGCCCCATGCTCGCCCGAGGTGGCGTCGAGCAGGCGTTCCCGTCGCTCGCGCTCCCGCTCGAGGCGCTGCTGCAGCTCGCGTTCGACGAACCGTCGTGTCTCGCCGGTCATGGCGGAGCTGTGGGTCGCGCTGGTCAACATGGGTGCCTCCTCGTGCTCGGGCCGGTCGTCCGGCTCGAGTCCTCACGCTCCTCCCTGAGGGGGTCGCCCCACCTCGGGCACCTGCCCTATCTCGCGGGTCGATGCGAGCAAGCAACCTGAGGCGCCCGCCCAACCGTGAAGAATGGTGGGCATGACCGCACCGCATTCACCGACCGTGACCGATCGCCTGACGCTCGCCCGCCCGACGGAGCAGGACCTGGCCGGACTCCACGAGCTGCACGCGGATCCGGCGGTCTGGACGCACCTGCCGTCGGCTCGACACACCTCAATCGAGCAGACCCGTGAACTCGTCGAGCGGTACTCCGCAGGCTGGGACGCGAACGGACTCGACGTCTGGGTCGCTCGGGACACGGCGACCGGCGGACTCGTCGGCATCGGCGGCCCGAGTCTGCGCGGCGGCGTGGCGTGGAACCTCTACTTCCGCCTGGCACCGGCTGCCTGGGGCCGCGGGTACGCCCAGGAGCTCATCGCCGCAGCCCGGGCGGCGGTCACCGAGACCGGATCCGACCTCCCCGTCGTCGCCTTCCTCCTGGAGCACAACGAGGGGTCGCGGCGAGCCGCGGAGCATGCGGGCCTGGAAGTCGTCTGGCGCGGTCCCGACGCGGGCAACCCCGACCCGGGGGCGGTCCGTCTCGTGTTCGCCGATCGCCCCCTGAGTGCGGAGGCCTTGCGGGTCTTCCTGGCGTGACGGTGATCGCCGTCGCCGCTGGTCAGCCCGCGTTCGCGCGCAGGTAGGTCTCGAGGTCCATCGGCGGGACACCGGTGACGTCCTCGATCGCCGGACTGACCTCGGCCATCACACCACTGCCGATGGCCGTGTAGGTGCTGACCCAGGCGTCGACCTCCCAGTCGGGCGCACCGTAGGAGGCGCGGGACGCGTACGCCTCCTCGATGGTCTCGTCGTGGAAGGTGATCTCGCGGTCGCGTACCCGGCTGATCGTCGCGGCGACCTCGGCCATCGTGAGCGCCTCAGGGCCGGTGAGGTCGTAAGTGCGGCCCGCATGCGGCGCGGGGTCGACGAGGACTGCCGCCGCGGTCCGCGCGATGTCGGCGCGTGCCACGAAGGAGGCGCGACCGTCACCGGCCGGTCCACGGATGACGCCGTCCTCACCCACGAGGGCTTCCATGAAGTCGAGGTAGAAGCCGTCGCGGAGGAACGTCCACCGCATGCCCGACGCACGAATGTGCTCCTCGGTCGCGTGGTGGTCGCGCGCCAGGGTGAACACGGCATCCGGTGCCGCCGCAGCGAACGAGGTGTACACCAGGTGCTGCACGCCGGCAGCGGAGGCCGCATCGATGAACGACCGGTGCTGGTCGACCCGGTCGGCGCTCTCGGAGCCCGACACCATGAACAGGGTGTCGACGCCCTCGAGCGCCGCGCGGGCAGCGTCCTGGTCCGTGTAGCTGAACGGGTGCACGGTGCTCTGCGGGTGCTGCGGCGCCTTCGCCGGGGTGCGCACCAGCAGACGCTGCGGGGTCCCGCGAGCGGCGAGATCGTGCGCCACGAGGCCGCCGAGCACACCGGTCGATCCGGTGACGGCGATGGGTCGGGGGGTGCTCGGGTTCACGGGGGTTACTCTCAGGGGCGGACGCGGACGGCGCGTCCCTCGATCGAGACGACGTCGTCGATCTGGAGCTGGCGACCACGTCGGAGGTCGACCTCGCCGTTGACGCTCACCACGCCGTCTGCGATGGCCGCCTTCACGTCGCCGCCGGAGTCGAGCAGCCCGGCGAACTTCAGGAACTGCCCGAGTCGGATCGAGTCGCCGCCGATCGGGACGTCGGTGATGTGTGCCGGGTTCGTCATCCCCGAATGCTAACAAGGATGGGTTCGCTGGACTCGGGGACAGCATGTGGTTGTACCCTCAGCGGTACCGGGCCATCGTGGCTCGCAAAGGAGCAACACCATGGGCGAGAAGTCCGCACGGAAAGAAGGCGGCAAGACCGCACCCGCGAAGACGCTGAAGGAGAAGCGCACCGCGAAGGCCGACAAGAAGGCCGGCAATGCGCGTTCGGAGAACACCGACGCGGTCACGCGGGTCAAGAACCGCTAGTCCTGATCAGCGGCCCATCGTGGTCGGTGATGCGCTCAGGCGTCTGTCCCCTCACGGAGACGGGCGCCTGTTCTGGTCTTCAGGCGTCTCCGTGACGAGCCGTCCCGCTATCGTCGTGGCATGTCCGACCTCAGCCCCGGCGACGACGCGCTCGAGCTCGCCCGCCTGCTCATCTCGATCGACTCCGTCAGTCCGACCCTTGTCCCAGGGGCTCCCGGTGAAGGACGGATCGCGGCGGTGATCGCGCAGCGACTCGAGGGCGCCGGCTTCGTGGTCGACCTCGTTCCCGCGCCGGAGGATGCGCAGCGCGTCAGCGTCGTGGCCGTGCACGCGGGATCGCAGCCGGGTCCGACGGTCGTGTTCAACGGCCATCTCGACACCGTCGGGGTCGAGGGGATGGTCGACCCGTTCAACCCGCGGATCGCGGACGGCAAGCTCTTCGGGCGCGGCGCCAGCGACATGAAGTCCGGCCTGGCGGGGTTGATCGTCGCCGCGGAGCGACTCGCCGCGGCGGACCATCCCGGCACGGTCGTCTTCACCGGTGTCGCTGATGAGGAGGACGCGAGCGTGGGGGCCGCTGCCGTCCTCCGACACCTCGCCGATCGTGGTGTGACGGCGGACGTGTGCCTCATCGCCGAGCCCACCTGGCTGGACCGCATAGCGGCGCACCGGGGGTACGCAGTCGTCGAGGTGACGCTGCAGGGGACGGCCGCGCACTCGTCACAGCCCGGTCTGGCCGTCGATGCGATCCGCGCTCTCGGCGCCCTGCTGCAGGAGGTGGAGCGGGCCGACGACGAGCTCCATCGGCGACCGACGCACCCGTTGCTCGACCACGGTTCGTTCACCACGACGGTTGCCAGGGCAGGGAGTGCTCCGTTCACGATCGCCGCCGACGCGACCCTCGCCATCGAGCGACGCACCATGCCGGGAGAACGCGCTGAGGACGCCCTGGTCGAGGTCCAGGCGATGCTCGACGCGGTCGCCGCCCGGATGCCTGGTCTCCGCACGGGCGCACGGCTGACCCATCAGCGCGAGGCCTGGGAGGCCGACGAGCAGGGGCCGGCTGCGCGGTTCGCCGACATCCTCGCCGCCGAACTCTCCCGGGACGCCGAGGCCGTACCGGCGGCGGTCGGGGCGCCGTACTGGATGGAGTCGGCGCTCTGGCAGGCGGCGGGGATCCCGACCGTCGTCTGCGGCCCAGCGGGTGGCGGACTGCACGCCGCCGAGGAATGGGTCGACCTCGACCAGCTCCGCCGGTTCCCGGAGGCGGTCATCGCCGCGACGATCGACTCGCTGTCCGAATCGAGCGAGGCATGACGCCCGGTGGGCCCGACCGCATCGCGGTGATCGGGCCGGGCGCGATCGGAACCGTGGTCGCCGCAGCGCTCCATGAACAGGGACGGACGCCGTTCATCGCTGGGCGGTCGAAGCGGCCGGAGCTCCAGCTCCAGGTCGACGACGAGACGGTGACGGTCCCCGGGCCGGTCTACACCGATCCGGCGGAGTCTCCGGGCACCGCGGACCTCGTCTTCCTGGCGGTCAAGGCGACCCAGACGGCTGCCGCTGCGGACTGGCTCGCCGCGCTGTGCGGCCCGGAGACGGTCGTGTGCGTCCTGCAGAACGGCGTCGAGCAACGCGAGATGGTGGAGCCACTCGTCCGAGCGGGAACGGTCGTCCCCGCGGTCGTGTGGTTCCCTGCCACCCGCGAGCCCGGCGGCCCGGTCACCCTGCTGAGCCCGCCGCGCCTGTCCCTGCCGGAGGAACCGGGTGCCGCCGTGGTGGCGGACGTGCTGCGCGGCTCCCGCTGCACCGTCGAGGTCTCGACCGACTTCACGACCCTCGCCTGGCGGAAGCTGCTGCAGAACGCCACCGCCGGACTCATGGCGTTGACCGGACGCCGATCCGGCATGTACCGGCGCGACGACATCGGCAACTTGATGCTCGGCTACCTCGAGGAGTGCGCGGCCGTCGCGCGCGCGGAGGGTGCGCGGTTGACCGACGACGAACCTCGACGGCTCCTCGACCGGTTCCGAGCCGCCCCGGTCGACCGCGGGACGTCGATCCTCGCCGACCGCGAACAGGGGCAACCGCTCGAATGGGATGTCCGCAACGCGGTGATCCAACGGCGGGGGAGCGTGCACGGCATCCCCACGCCGATCAGCGACGTCATCGTGCCCCTGCTCGCCGCGGCGAGCGATGGACCCGGCTGAACCGCCGGCGGTGGTGGGATCGAGCGCTTCGATAAGGTCGAAAGCATGCTTCGTCTGATCGCCTTCGCGGCTCTCGGTGCTCTGCTCGGCGGCGTCATCGTGATCACCGTCGGTCCGCCCGACGTCGGGTACGCAGTCGCCGGTGTCGCACTCCCCGTCTTCATCATGACCTCAGTGCTCACGCTCGTGGCCCGGTCGGTGGGTAACGCCGTCGGTGCTTCGCCTCAGGCCGTCCAGCAGGCCAAGGACGCTCGTCGGCTCGGGGTCGCCCGCGTCGATGCGCTCCGTCAGACCGGCACCCAGATCAACGACCAGCCGCTGTGCGAACTCGACCTGACCGTCCAGCCGCTTCACGGAGCGGCGTTCGCGAGCACGATGCGCACCGTCGTCCCGCTGACCGCCATCCCGATGTTCCAGCCGGGCACCGAGCGCGATGTCGCGATCCTGCTCGACGGCGGCCCCGAGGTCGCCTTCATCGACGCCGGCGAGCTCGCTCCGGCGGAGCGTTCACGGGTGCGCGTGCCGGCTCGCGCGTCCGTCCCGTTCCTCCCCGTCGAGCCGCACCGGCGCATCGTCGACGGACGGCGACGCGGACCGTTGCTCGGCGTCGGCCGGGCCGGTCGTCCCGGCCGCTTCGCCCTGTTCGCGATCGTCGCCATCGCGGCAGCGGCCATCGTGGTCGTGCCGTACCACCAGTCCGTCGCGCAGGCGATCGCTGCCCTCGAGGACGGACGCCTCCGACCCGACCTCCGTCGCCCGGGGGCGCTCGCGGAGGCGCAGCGCGCGCTCCAGGAAGCGATCGGTCATGACCGTGTGGTGTCGATCACGGTCGCCGCCGATTTCGTCATCGTCCAGGCGCCGCTCACCGTGGGGGACACGAAGACCGACCGGTGGGAGTACCGGTATGGCCAGGTCACCAACGACGGCGCAGCGAGCATCCAACCCGAATCGGCGGCCGAGCAGTTCTCCTGGTCGGACGTCGCGCTCGACCGCGTCTGGGCGTTGATGCAGGACGGCGCAGAGCAGGTCGGCCTGCCCGTGGGTGACGCGCTCGCATACGTCGTCCGGTCGACCGACACCGACGTCGACAGCCCCACGTTCGCCCGTTCGGCCGGACCGCCGCAGATCACCTTCAGTGTCGGGGACGACTACGGTTCCACCTCGTTCGTCGCCGGTGCGGACGGCTCGGGCCTCACCGCGCGGTGAGCGGCATACTGTCCTCATGAACGGTGCACCGCAGTCCTTCCCGCCACTCGTCGTCGGCTCCGACCCGGTGCGGACGGAGCGGGCGACCCGCCCGGCGTTCGTGTTCATGTTGATCGCAGCGGCACTGATCCCGGTGCTCGGGATGCTCCTCGCCGTGCTGACCACGACGTCCGGCGGATTCGCCCTCGGCATGCTGTCCGGACTGTCCTTCAGCGTCATCTCCTGGCTCATGCTGTTCGCGGTGGTGCAGTTCGCGACGGTCCGTGGAGCGCAGTCAGTGGCTCGCACGGTACTGACGCTCGACGCCGACGGCCTTCGTGGGAGCATCCCGCAAGGAGAGGTCTTCCTCCCGTGGGGAGCGATCGAGCGCATCTCGGTACGCTCACGCGGCAAGTGGCGGATCCTGACCTTCCACCTCGTCCCCGGTCTGACCGCGCAGTCTCCGGGCGTCTCGACGACCCTCCCGCCGAGGTCCTTCGCCGCGCTCGGCAAGCTCGGTTTCCAGGTCGGCGAAGTGGCGATCGACACACCCGTCGACACCGTCCTCGCCGCGACGAACGCGTTCACCGGCGGCCGTCTGCGCTGAGCCATGGTCGACGGGTCTGTCGGATGGTCTGGCACGATCGGATGTATGGACTCCGCACACGCCGCCAGCCCGGTCGCCGCCCCCGACGTCGATGCCGCGAGGACGATGTGGCAGGCGTATGCCGAGCATCGCGGCGGCGCGGGACTGGACGACGCCGACTACACGGTCGAGCACTTCGGCGACACGGCCGGGCTGGCCGACGAACTGCTCGACATCGTCCTGACCGGGCGGAAGCGGGCCACCGCCGAACTCGTCTCGGAGTTCGCGCACCGCGGGGACCCGCTTCCGCGGATCGGGTCCCACTGGATCGCGTGCGACAGCACCGGTGCTCCGCGGATCATCATCCGCAGCGTCGCGCTCCGCATCGGTCCGTTCACGAGTGCCGACGCCGCGTTCGCGTTCGCCGAAGGTGAGGACGACCGCACGCTCGAGAGCTGGCAGCGCGAACACCGACGCTACTGGGAGCGGACCAGCGCGGCCCGGGGCGCGGTGTGGTCGGAGTCTGAGGACATCGTCTTCGAGCACTTCGCCGTGGTGTGGCCGCCGGAGCACGCCGACTGACACGTTCCGGTCAGACCGGTTCCGTAGACTCCCCGCATGCCGATGTCCGACTACGTCGCCTCGATCCGCGCCCACATCGGGACCGGGTTCCTCATGCTCCCCGGGGTCACGGCGGTGATCAGGGACGGGGACCGGTTCCTCCTCGGTCGCCATCGCCACTCCGGCCTCTGGAGTCTGATCGGCGGCGGTGTCGAGCCGGGTGAGGAGCCCGCCGACGCGTTGCTCCGCGAGGTCCTCGAGGAGACCGGCGCCCGGGTCCGCATCCGCGGGATCGTCGGGGTGTACGGCGGCGAACCGATGATGGTGCGGTACCCGAACGGCGACCACGTCGGGTACGTGACCACCGCCTACGACTGCGAGCTCCTCAGCGAGGCGACCGCGGACCCCGAGGAGCTCCTCGAACTCGGCTGGTTCGCGCGTGACGAGATCCCGACGCTGTCGCGACGCGACTGGATCGATCGCGTCATCGGCGACGCCCCTGGACATGAGTCGGCGGGTAGCGAGGAACGGGTCGGGTCGTGATCAGCGTCGTCCTGTTCGACCTCGACGGCGTGATCCGACACTTCGATCCGGCACGGGTGTCCGACATCGAGGTCAGGTACGGGCTGCAGCCCGGGGCGCTCGCCGGGATCGCCTTCGCGCCACCGCTGATCGACGAGGTCACCACCGGCCGGATCACGAGAGCCGAATGGGTCAGCCGGATCGGACACCTCGTCGGTGACCGGGCCGCGGCTGAGGAATGGGGTGCTCAGAGGTGGTCGGTCGACGACGCGCTGCTGGAGCTGTCCAACGAGATCCGAACCGCGGGCTTGACGACGGCGGTGCTCACGAACGGCACGGACACCATCGCCGCTGAGTTGGCGACGTCCGGCATCGCCGACCACTTCGACGCGATCTTCAACTCGGCGGACATCGGCTTCGCGAAACCCGACGTCCGAGCGTTCCAACATGTGCTCGATGCACTGGAGGTGCGGGGCGAGGACGTGTTCTTCACCGATGACTCGGCAGCGAAGCTCGCCGGAGCAGCACGCCTGTCGATGTCCACGCACCGGTTCACGACGGTCGACGACCTTCGGGGTCGCTTGCGCGCCGCGGGAGTGCCGGTTCGTGGTGCGCAGGCGCCCGAACGCTCAGGCCGAGGCGAGCTGGCGGGCCGTGAGGACACCGGTCTCGAGGGCTGAGAGCGCCACGACCTTGTAGCCCTCCGCGTCGAAGAAGATGGTGACGCGGTCGGGCTCGACGCCCATCACGGTGCCTGGACCGAACTCCTCGTGGTGCACCGCCTGCTCGACGTGCAAGGGGGAGGCGTCGCTGGCGCTGTCCGTCCGGGCGTGCTGCTGTGCCCGCTCCTGCTCCTGATGCGCTTCGTGCCGTTCGCAGCCGTCGCAGTTCCCGCACCACTCCGGGGCCTCGACGCCGAAGTACTCGAGCAGGACGCGCCGGCGGCAGTGGGAGGTCTCGGCATAGGTGCGCATCATCGCCAGCCGCGACTCCGCGATGCGTTCCCGCGACGCGAGCGTCTCGCGGACGGCGGCGACGGCTCGCTTGGGACCGACCTCCTGGACGGCCCGGACGCCGTCCACCGTGTCGACCAGCCGTGCGTCGGCGAGGTCGTTGACGAGCCTCGTGACGCTCCGTCGCGGCTGGTTGACCTTCGTCGCGAGCTCGCCGACCGACAGGCCGGGCGTCGAACGGACGGCCCGCCAGACGGCGCGCAGTGCGGATTCCGACACCGAACGCTTGGTGAAGAAACGACGGAGACCGAGATCCTCCGCGCGGTAGTGGAGCGCGGTGGTGGCCGGTTCGCCATCCCGCCCCGCGCGACCGACCTCCTGGTAGTAGGCGTCGAGCGATTCGGAGGTCGTGGCGTGCAGGACGAAGCGGACGTCTGCGCGGTCGATCCCCATGCCGAACGCCGAGGTGGCGACGACGACGT
>Ga0308165_1002831_pt1 | contig 19764 bp, 20 predicted proteins | sample PhyWR2_FD_201032 | JGI IMG/M metagenome (GOLD analysis project Ga0308165, IMG submission 201032) | Phyllosphere microbial communities from UC Gill Tract Community Farm, Albany, California, United States - DLSLW.R2 | ecosystem: Host-associated > Plants > Phyllosphere > Unclassified | place: USA...
TGGGCATAATACTGAAACTGTCTTCAGTCTGCCAATAGTTTGCTGATTAAAGCATCATGCCGCAGCATTTGACGGCCCAAACGCAAGCGTTCGGCGCGAATAATGGTCTTCAGATCGGACAGGGCCAGATCGAAATCGTCATTCACGATTAAATAATCATACTCCGCGAAATGCGTCATCTCCGCGACGGCCTGCGCCATGCGCTTGGCGATCACGTCATCCGCATCTTGCCCACGGCCACGCAGGCGGCGGCCAAGCTCTTCCTTCGACGGCGGCAGAATAAAGATGCTGCGCGCCTGGGGCATTTTGGCACGGATCTGCTGTGCGCCCTGCCAGTCGATATCCAGGAAGACGTCAACGCCGGTCGACAGTACCTGCTCGATGGCCGCGCGGGACGTGCCGTAATAGTTGCCGAACACTTCTGCGTGCTCAAGAAACGCATCCTGCTCAATCATCCGGCGGAATTCGTCTTTGGAGACGAAAAAGTAGTGCTCGCCGTGATTTTCACCCGGGCGGCTATCGCGCGTGGTGTGTGAAACCGAAACCTGCGTATCGTACAGCGGTTGCGTCTTTAACAAAGCCTGAATCAGACTTGATTTCCCTGCGCCACTTGGGGCAGAGACAATATAAAGCGTGCCTTGAGCCATGATGATGTTCGTTGCTAGCGGTTGATGAGTCAGTTACAGCGGATGTGTAAATTCTCCGCACAGTATACACGGCTAACGGGCGGTATGCAGCGTTAGCTCGCATTTTGGCCGTCGCTTTCTGCTAAAAACAGCGTGAAAAAGTCAATTTGCGCGGCGGATCTGGAAATTTTTGCCGTTTTCAGCAAATGCGCATTCGTTTTGGAAAGCGTTTCGCACCTCCGGTTTTTGGCGTTAGCCAGTAAAGGCGATTGAGTATTTACTGTCGGGAAGCAAGGAGGTGCTCAATGTGGAGAGGTATTTACCGGGCGCTAGTGTTGGTTGGAATGCTGTGTAGCTCGGCATGGGCTGGAGACTGTCCAGCGTGGTCGCCAGAGCGTTTACAGGCGGAAATTACGGCGCTGGATGATCAACTGGGGCGATGGGATGAGGCTTATTATCGCCTGGGCAACAGCCCAATCGACGACGAGCTCTACGACAGCCTGTTGCAGCAACTGCAAGATTGGCGGCGTTGTGTCGGTGCAGTGGAAGAGGATACGCGGCCATTGCCAGCGGGCAAAGTACCGCATCCGGTGGCCCACACCGGATTGCGTAAACTGCGCAACTCGCGTGCCGTAGAACAATGGATGCAGGGCCGTCACGATCTGTGGGTGCAACCCAAGGTTGATGGTGTGGCGGTCACTTTGGTTTACCGGCAAGGCGTATTGGTGAACGCCATTAGCCGGGGGGATGGGCAGAAGGGGGAAAACTGGCTGGAAAAGGTCAAGGCGATCCCCTCTATCCCCAACGTTTTACCGGAGGTTACGGCCAATTTGGTACTGCAAGGGGAGCTGTTCCTGATGGTGAACGATCATCACCAGCAAACCCAAGGGGGCATTAACGCCCGCTCCAAGGTTGCCGGGATGCTGATGCGTAATCCGCGCACTGCGCAACTTGAGCAGCTTGGCCTGTTCGTCTGGGCGTGGCCCGATGGCCCGCCAACCATGGCCGAACGCTTGCAACAGCTTGCCGCCATGGGTTTTACGCTGCCGCAGCAATATTCACAGCCGGTCACCACGTTGGCGGAGGTGGAGCAGTGGCGGGCAGCTTGGTACCGCGGCCCTTTGCCGTTTGTCACTGATGGCGTGGTGATCCACCAAGGGCAAGAACCTCAGGGGCGCTATTGGCAGGCCAAGCCTAATGACTGGGCGGCTGCCTGGAAATATCCCCCGGTCCAGCAAGTGGCCAGAGTCACGGATGTTGAATTTGCCATTGGCCGCACCGGCAAAATTGCCGTGATGCTACGCCTGGATCCGGTGCGTATGGACGATAAATGGATCCGGCGGGTTAACGTGGGCTCGCTGGCCCTGTGGAAAAAATGGGACATCGTACCCGGCGATCATATTGCGATTAGCCTGATGGGGCATGGCATCCCGCATTTGAAACAGGTGGTCTGGCGTGAGGTTGCCAGGGCAACACCCATTGCGCCAAAACCGGAGAATTATCATGCGCTGAGCTGCTTTACCTTGCAGCCCGGATGCCGCCAGCAGTTTCTGGCGCGGCTGGTTTGGTTGAGCAGTGCCAATGGGCTGAACATCAACGGGTTGAATAAAGCTGGCTGGCAGGTGCTGGTCGATCAGGGATTGGTGAATAACCTGCTGGATTGGTTGGAGTTAACCCCGGAACAGCTCAGCGCGGTGCCCAGCTTGGGAGCAAAGCGTGCACAGGCCCTTTATCGCCAATTTCGTCAGGCGCGGCGGCAGCCTTTTGAACGTTGGCCGATCGCTCTCGGCGTACCCATTTCGCCATTGCAGTCGGCCACCCTGCAAAATTGGTCACAGCTACAGCAGATGACGTTGGCACAGTGGCAGGAACTTGCTGGTATGGGTGAGCAAAAGGCCAGAAAAGTGCAGGAATTTTTGCAATATCCCGCCTTTCTGGCACTGGTTCAAACCTTGCGGCAGCACCATATCAGCGGCTTCGATGCGGTTCCCGCTCGTGCCGAACCGCTTGGCGATGCGTTCGCGAATTAATGATCGGGATGCTGATAGTTAAATACTGGCAAGCCAAGGCGAAAGCGCAGTGCGATCAGGCGAGCACTGAGGCCAGCAACCAGGGTAATAATAATCACCATGTTATGCGGCAAGTTAAGGTATTGCAGGCCGATATACAGCCAGGCAGCGGCAAAGGCGATGCCCGCATAGATTTCTTTCTGGAAAACCAGCGGGATACGATTGCAGAACATATCGCGCAGCACCCCGCCGAAAACGCCGGTGATCACGGCGGCAATGGCTGCGATCAGTGGGGCATGGCCCATATCCAGAGCCACCTGAGCGCCGATGATCGAGAAAACGATCAGCCCAACGGCGTCCAACACCAGGAACAGATGGCGCAGGTGGCGCATCAGGGGAGCCATCCAGGTGGTGATAATTGCCGCTATGGCTATGATAACAATATACTCAGGGTGTTTTACCCAGCTCAGCGGGAAGTGCCCAAGCAGCATATCACGCACCGAGCCCCCGCCAATGGCGGTAGCGGAAGCGATAAAAATCACGCCAAACAAATCCATTTGGCGGCGGCCTGCGGCTAACGCGCCGGTCATGGCTTCTGCGGTGATACCGATGATATAAAGAATGCTCAGTAACATAGGGGGATTCACAAGGTCGGAGGGTAAAAGTGTCAACACCGGAGGGTAACGAGCCTGGTGGCAACGCACCACTGAGTTTTTTTGTTGGTGTCGCTTTCGAATTAGTTTACCTAATGCTAAATAGGTGATTTTTGCTTATTACTAGTCTCTAGTGCTACTTGCGATTTTTATAACGCATTAGAAATTTATCGTTAGTGTCTGTTGATGATTATTTAAGGAATATGAAAGCGAGATGAAAAACCCCCCGATATTGGCAGTCGCCGTCGCCATAACCTTGCTGTTGAGCGGCTGCGTAGCGCCAGTGCAAAAGGCATCACCGTTAAAACCAGAAGCAACGTGCATCATCGGCGAGCCGATGACCCAAACCACGCTCTATTTTGGCTTGAATCGCCCGGCAGGGCCGGTAATTACGGCGGTTGAATGGCAGACCTTTGTCGATCAACAGGTAACCCCACGTTTTAAAGATGGGTTATCGGTGTTTGATGCCAAAGGGCAATGGCTGGGGAACGATGGCAAGCTGGCGCGGGAAAACAGCAAGGCGTTGATGTTGATCCATAGCCCTGATGCGGCCAGTGAGCAAAACATTGAGGCGCTGCGCACCCGCTATAAGCAACAATTTGCCCAAGACTCGGTGATGCGTGTCGATGCGCCGGTGTGCGTCGCGTTTTAATGAATTCCCGGCTTGCCGCGAGTGCAACAAGCAGGTTTATTGTTCCAACAAAATGGCAGCTGCGCAGACAATAAAGTCTGTCTACAGCAACATGTTTTGCTGAAATTTTCTGAATATGCATAAGTAGGCTGAGTTAAATACCATTGTAGCCCTTACTAATAAAGCGCGGAAAGGCTAGCGGACAATGAAGCCGATCGAACTATTGGCTTCATTCTAGAAACCTCTGAAATTGACAAGCATAGAAATTGAACAATCTGTCAGTTTTTCATGCTTTAATATTTCGGGTGTCAATCATAAGTGATATTAACAACAAGCGACCCACTGAAAAGTCCACCTTTAAGAGCATTAGTGGAACGTAATGTTGCCTTGATCACCAGACTGCGTGAGGTATTATTCTGAATGTAATAACTGGATGGTACATTTGCTGGCACATCGTTAAATTCCATCAAAGCGCTGAGGGAACCATCCGGCTTGAGTAACACGCCTGTACTATCATCATAACTAACGGAAGAAACGTGCGCAAAGCCATCACCATTAGTACAACTAATATCTATCGTGGCACTCTTTGTTGAACCATTGACAGAATTATAGAGAATTTCACCAAAGTCTATCGTCGAATTTGTACTTGTTGCCTTACAGCTTAGATTAGGTGCTGGATCAATCATATCAATCGAATTAAATATATACTGATCAATATTTACAGTACTTGATCCACCGGTTAAGGGTAATGCACCTATATACAAGTAGGGGGGGCGTTCAAGTATATAGCGTCCCCCGCTCTTTCTAAAACAGCCAGCATATGACATTTTTTTACCAACACCGGAGTAGACAATATTTCTCAATCCCGCTCTGGTCATTCTATATTCTTGCCCCAAGATATATCCCGAAGAATTTACAGTATTTTTTACCAAGCAAGAAATCTCCACCATACATGTTTGAAGAGCAGGGTCTTTGTTTAGATCACAAGCGGGCACAATACTAGGTGATGCGGCAGCAGTCCATTCAATCGCGCGAATAGTCATCATACCTGCACTATCTGGTGAAGTCACAAAAAGACGACCAGCGTAAACCGTTTCAGCCAAACTTGCCGGAGATAAAACAAGAAGGAATGGGATTAAACAGGAACGCCCCATATTAATAATTTTATTTATCATGATAAAAATACTCCTGAATAAGTACTGCCATTATTTTTCCTATAAATTCTGGGGCTGTAAGCATTATTTAATAAATCGATAATTATTCATAAACTAAACTAAAATTGAGAATCGCATTAAAAACACCACGGCTGATTGTCTTATTGGCTATAGCTTTCGGCTCACCACGGACGAAAGCATTAAAGTTTATATCCATAGTGCCAGGATTTATTTCAATGTTCATATTTGTGCCATTGTTAATATTTATCGGATCGCCGTTGTTCGTATTTTCAAGGCCAATAGCCAATCCTGAGTCCATATCACCAGAACTCACCGACAAATAACCTGGCAGAGCGGTGCTTCCTGCTCCAGTAAAAGAAACACGAATCATTTTTGCCAGCGATGTATCACAATTCTGTAAATGAATAGTAATCGTCTGGCTTTTCACCCTTTCGTGAGCATAAAGATATTTATCGATGATTTCACCAAAGTCCAAAGGTATGTTTTCATCACCCGGTGAAAGTACGCAAGGTTGTCTAACCAGTTCCCCGGAGAATTTAAGGTTTTCCGCCGCATACCCGCCAGATGAAATAAATATGAAACTCAGTATCAAATTTCTGAATAGTCCAACATTCATTGATTCATCTTCCTAATATTTCTACTGATACTGAACTGTTAACGTTGCAGATGCAGTAAACTTCCCCTCGGAGAGAGTCACACCATATTCGCTCAGTGGAACCGCTTCAAGCTTTGGCCTACGGGCGGGATCAATTAAAATGGGCTGAGAAAATGCAATAGGTTTACCATCACTATAAATCTTTATGCCAAGTCCGTTAATCGTGCTCTGAATTGTTCCAGGCGAAAAAGAAGCGACAGAACTAGATGATAATGTCATACTCATGGTCCAAGGCGGAGAATCTATACAGTCTAATATGAAATTGATTTCCTTACGATAACTGTCACCATCAATTTTATTAATGCCGACCTTATCAAATGAAACGTTAATATCTTGCCCGCCGTTAACTATACAAGGAGGGGGTTCAATCAGCGTTCCTTTAAATTCCATATCAACTGAACAGGCATCAGACACGGTAAAACCAACTAATGCGCTTATAAGTATCTGCTGCCATTTATTACTCATTGATAATATACCTGCATGATCGCTGTCGCGGAAAAAACTTGTCCTTTGAGTGTTGCCCCTGGCCGTTTTACCAAAGTAGCGTAAAGCTGAGGTAAGACGGGATAGTTAAAGTTAAGGAACGAATTCACCGGAAAAGCAGTTGTGCCATCGGTTAAGGCTATCCCCAGATCGGTAACGGTGGTCTGCAGATTACCGTCTCCAAACCCTGCGACTGTTCCTACGACTCTTATCATCATCGAATTGGTATATTGTGCTGAGCAATGTATGTCGTAACTCACAGGCATTCGGTACTGAATGCCATCAATGTGGTTTATCATGACATTGTTGCCAAAATCAACCGAGATAACACCTTTATCTCCAGTACCCGCAATGACGCAGGGCGCAGGTTCCAAAATTCTTCCCTGAATATTCACGGTAATACTTTGCGGGGCAGGGACAGCCCGCGAAAAAGTGCTGTATCCGAGGATCAGGGCGAAGACCTGATAAATTACGGTGAGCCGAATCATAGATTTCATATTCTTAGTCATACCTCATATAGAAAAAGAGGCTGGCACGAAATGCACCGGCACCAAGCGGTGCCGCTGTTCTCACCGGTGTAATAGTGAAATTAAGGGCGTCCTGCTTTGGTGTAACTAGCAGTGGTACTCCCCTGAAACCGAGCCTGACAGGTTTATTATTTTCATCTTTTATTGCCAGACCTATTCCAGAAGCCCCAGTCACAGCGACCAGCCCGGGATTTGATGTAACCGCAGGGGCTAAAAACGAGAAGGTCACTGAGGGCTGATGACGGTCTATCACTTTATTACCCGTCCAATCATCGCGATTCAGGGTACCAGCACTTATGCAGTCCCTGAGCATCAAACTAAAGGGTACGGGTATGCCAGGATCCCCAACGTGCTGGAAATACGCAGCCGACAGCGTTCCAAGATCGATTTCCTGATAAGACGAATGTAGGTCTAATCTACAGGCGCCTTCGGTCAGTACTCCCCGAACTTGAATTTTTCCTGATACGCCATCTCCGTTCCATTGACCAGGCAGGTTCGTTTGCGCATGAGCGAAATTTATTGCCATGAGAAGTAAGCTTACACGAGCAGCGATTTTTAGCATGTGACCTTCCAACCTAATGATGGTGCTTACTCTTTTACAGGCGTCGCTTTACAGCTTGAGCCCTCGCAGTGGAAAACAAGTTTTGGATGACCGCCATAGTCATTGACATATGTCAGTACTGGCGATGCCCCTAACTTGCTAGCGCTGACGTTAAGGTAATCTGATGAAAGAGGTGCCAGCATTAACGGACGGAATTCACTCTCACTGTTATTAACAGTGCTTCCAGCATCGACAAATGTCACATAATAGGGTGTTGGGTTAGTTAACTTATAGCGTTGCCCTTCACGAACCAATACGACACTTTCCTGCCAGGGTGCAGACCTTGATGTTTCAGGCTGAACAATTTCTGCTGGCCGGTAAAAGAGTTTAATTTTTGTTTGCAATGCAATTTGCAACGTATTGGGCTTGTCGCTGCGTGGCGGAATTTCTCTCATATTGAAATAAAACAATGATTCACGATCTTTAGGTAGACTATCAATAGCCGGCAGAGACTGTAATTTTATCTGACTTTTAGAGCCTGGCTCTACGCGTTGCAGAGGAGGCACGATAGTAAGAGGGCCATTGATTTTATTACCCTTAGTATCTTCTATCCATGCCTGAACTAAATAAGGTAATTTTGTATTCTCATTGCTGACATTAAGGCTGACCGATTTGTCATCACTATTAAATATGACTCTTGTGCGGTCTAATGCGATCGCGGCACTTACCGTATGTGTGGTGAAAACGCCCAAAATAGTCACGGTGGCAAAAAGTCCGTTTTTTAAAAATTTCATTAAAGAACTCCGTAATAAATTAATTTGATTTTTTTTCATTCAAAAAAATACAGGGTAAAAGAATGTTTTGCAATTTCTCATTAACGAGATTTGTTGGGAATGAAATCTGACATTGTTCAGCACCATTCCAACGCAATTGCATAATGGCTGAAGCCTGGATACCACTTAAGTAAACGCTGCCATCATCATTCACAATTCCTACTTCTCTGTTATCTTTATTCAGCACTGTTGCACCAAAGGGTGGGGAAGACCCATCAGGCAGTCTGACGTATATAAGCGCTTTTTCACCCTGAACAATACTAAAATGACGATAGCCTATAGCACCTTCTGTTAATGTTATCTGTTCTACGGTATTAATGGCCTCAGCATTATCACTCAGCTTATTAACATCGATACTCAGTTGATTTCTATAATAGCTGTTTACATCCGACACGACAGCTTTGCCAAATATATTTGAGCGTGCCACGGCACCAAAACCGCGCACCGGAACATTACTCACCCCATCGGTATCAACCATGACTCGTGCAGAGCCAGGAGTGTTAATACGGTGTAGTGCACCACCTTTCATCGTAGCCGTCAGTCCACCTTGTAACCCGATCCCCGCGGAAGTAAATCCTAACTCCTGATAGCTGGCATTGGCATTCACTTGTACATTGTCGCCCGCATGACTATAAAATCCGCTGGCGGCGTTCTGAGCGCCATTTTTACCCACGCTGATCTGGTAGCTATCGAAATCGTTAAGCGTTGAGAAATAGCTCACCTGATTGCTACTTCCCCCTTTGTAACGGGAGCTGTTTAAGCCTATTGAACCATGATCTCCCCACGGAACTGACAGGGATAAATAGACACCATCATCATTTGAGTTATTAAATTTATTGCGATATGCGTTGACGGAAACATTAATGTTTTTCACGTTAGCAATATCAAAATATTTCGCTAATGCAAGATTATAGCGGTCATCTACTGAGCTATTCCAATAGGTACGGTGGTTGTAATCAACAAATAGGCTGGCGCCAATACCTGTAAACTGCTGATTAAAACTCACGGTATACATTTCTTTTGTGCCCGCACGCCGATAATCGGATTGTCTAGCATTTAGGTAATCGGCCATGCTTAAATAGTCTTGCTCTGAGAAGCGATATCCGGCAAAAGTTACCTGACTATTAAACTCATCAAAACGCTTTGAATAACTCAACCGATAAGAGTTACCCTGCAAGGTTTCGGTTTGCGGAAGCTTTGCACGAGAATGTGTTGCATCCATAGATAAAGCACCAAATAACATCAGATCGCGACCAATACCGACCGCTAAAGCCTGATAATCGTTATTAACCGTGTTTCCTCCGTAAAGTGACCAGCCATTAGCTACACCCCACGAAAACTCTCCCATTGAGAATAAAGGTCCTTGGCTGCGATGACCAAAATCAGTAGGACGCCCGGCCGATATCTTATAACGTAATGTTCCCGGACGCGTCAGATAAGGAATATCTGATGTTTGTACGCTGAACTTCTGGTTTGAGCCATCTTGCTCTTCTACTTCAACGTCAAGCTGACCGTTTACGGCATCGTTAAGATCTTGGATCTTAAATGGACCAGGCGCGACCTGAGTCTGATAGAGTACCGCCCCTTGTTGCCTGACGGTGACCTTAGCGTTTGTCTTGGCAACACCGGTAATTTCAGGCGCATACCCGCGCAGATTAGGTGGCAACATACTATCGTCACTGCGCAATGAGACTCCGGTAAACCGAAAACTATCAAAAATATCGGAGTTCACGAAGTTTTCACCAAGAGATAAACGTGCCTTCAAACTTTTTATCGGGCGATAAATATAATATCTTGTCCAGTCAAAACGGTTGCTATGGCTATTTCCAGAAGATTTATTATCTATCTGCGCCTGCCAGTCTGCCCGAGCGCGCCAAGGGCCAAAATTAACACCTGCAGTTCCGTTGCCACTCATACTGTTATTCTGACTGCTATGGCGTGGACGCATAGTAGTGAAATTTGTATTATAATCAAACAATGCACCAAACACGCCATTATCCCAGCGTGAAGGTGGATCCCAGTTCGGTGCCGTGTATTCTAAGAAAGCCTGAGGGATGCTCAGGTTTAATGTTGAAGTTGGCAGTTCAGAGGTTATTTTCCAGCCATCATCAGCAGGAATAACAAGACAAACCTCATCTTTGTTGCTCCCTGGTTGCCACTTGAGATCACTAAGATATCCTTCCTTTAAACCAAGTTGTGCGACAAGCTCTTTCGTTAAGCAAGGAAAGCTGGATTTTTTATCTTCAGGAGTCGAATAATAAAGTGTATCAAAATCTGTAATCTTTTTCTGATTCAGAATAACAGCCATGCGATAGACGCCCGGCATGATATAACCAGCGACAGCGAATACTGAAAGATCAAGATTATTTTTATCATTCGTATCAAGGATGTCAGTGTTAAACTGAGTTTCTTCAGCCGCATACACATTAATCTGCCCCAAAAAGGCAAGTATAATTATGCATGCAATTCCACTTTTTGATAATTTCAGTATTTTTTTTGACATCCTTGCCACCATCAATTAAAAATAATCTATCTTGTATTTTATAGACGTATTAAAATCGCCTGCTTTTATTTTCCCAGCATCGTGCGCCAAGGCTAAATAGTACTTAATACTAATTCCCCCCTCGCTTAGTAAGTGTTGAGATAATGGAATTCCGGGCAAGGACGGTTTGAATTTTTCATCAGAAAGGGCGACACCCACACCCTGACTTGAGCCTCTATTAATGAAGAGACCATTGTGATTTTCTCCATCAAATGTAATTTCAAAATACCGCCAATTGCTTGCGTTTGGGTTTAACTTTTTCAACGTGCAGTTAATCAAATTGATGCTAAATTGAATACTCGAACCACGCCCATTTCTCTCTATTTCGCCGACTGTGATTACACCTAAATCTACAGTTTGACTTAAGCTGTTCATATCAATAGTGCAGGCGCTTTCGATAATGCTACCACGCATATTCAATCTTCCATGGCCAGCATCTTTTCCAAGAACAGGATTAATAAAAATAAGGTCGAGATATAAAAGTAGAAAGAATATGGTTTTTTTCACGATTTATTCTCTCTTTAAGCAGACACGAAAAGTAAATACTTAACGTGCCTGTATTAAAGTTACTTATCTGAATACTTATTGGTAAGAAAGCGCGTAGTTAGCGATAGAGGTGAATTCACCTGGGGTAATAACAGCCGTATCACCGGCATCACCCTGAAGATAAGCCGAGAAGACTAAGGTATTGCCTCCGTCCATAATCAGTTGGGGAGCTGTAGCTGTACCAAACTTAATTGGAGTGCCCGCGCCATCGGTCAGCACGATACTTGCACCTTTCGCAGAACCAGTAATACCCAGCAGGTCTGCATTACTTGCTGATGCTGGACCAGTAAAGGTTGCGGTTACACCTTTTGTAAGAGCAGTTGTATCACATTTCTCAAGGTCGATCTGGAAAGTAACAGGAGTTGATTTCCCGCCATCTTTCAAAGCAGTCGCAGAAATCTGACCTAACTGAATATTCTGGTTAGAGGTGCCTGGGGTAATTGAACAAGGCGACTCAATGATTGAACCAGTGAATTTGATCTGACCTTTACCCGCTTCAGGACTAACTGCAAATGCATTAGACATAAAACCGGCAGCAACGACTAGCGCTAAAATATTTAATTTCACCTAATTTCTCCTTTGTGATTTTCTACTTTCATATAAAAAGTATTTTCCTGCCCTGATATTCCTGGTCTTTATAGGTGACTATACTCACTTCACCACAAATCCACTTAACCTGATTGGGCAGAAGGACTATAGGGGGAATTAATATCGCGTTCATCCAAAACAAGATCAAATAACATTTATCCATTAAAAACATATGGTTATGATGTTTTTTGTTCATTAATAATAATGTGTTACTCAATTGATTTAATACTTTTTCAGGGTAGGTTTAAAAAGTTATTTCTAAGAGAGTGTAAACAGGTTAGAGAGGTGAAGAGCCTCTTTGTAAGTATTGTTTGGGATACTCTGTATCTCACAAAAACAAAGGACAAATGGTAAAGATGGCGTACAGTCTGTAAGGCGTTAAACCTTACCAGATGAGTTTAAATAGTCCGTACTGATCTGAGAAGCCAACTGAGCAGATACTGTTGGGGTAACCCCGGACGGATAATGGAGGATATTCTGGATGTGGTCTCAAGTTTCGTGCTAGCGGATAGTCTGGAAGAATTATCCGGGAGAGGTAAAAAAGAGTCCGTAACGTTATCCGTTACGGACTCCTTCAAAAGCTTAACTGGCAATCATCAGGTTTTTTAGCAAGAATCTAAAAAACACGCGCGTACATATAACTTAGAATTTTTTATAATTTTAGGAATGTATCTTATTAGTAATAAAATAAGCTTGTTAGTTATTCCCATCGGAGATGGTTTTTAATTTGTCATCTTAAAAATAACAATGAATTTAGAGTCTGCACAATTTATATCTATAATAATTAATTAAAGCTTTATTGAAATCCCCTTTTCGTTCACATCCTATTTTTTTCATTATTCTCATGCGGTAGTAACTGACTGTTTTAGAGCTAATCCCCAGCAATGAGCCTATAAATGTTGGAGTAAAACCATTATAGAGATAAAAGCATATACGCTTCTCTCTCTGGTTTAAACTCCAGAATGAGGCATGTTCAACCCGGACAGGTTGAGAATGGGCAGAGTTACGTGAGTTTAGCATTTTGTCAAAATAGCTTAAATTACAATCCTCGCTTGATATGAAAGAGACAGACCGTGAAATATATTCATTTATCCCAAGCCCTAGCATATGTAAAAAGTCTTTATCTGCTATAATCACGTGCGAGGTTTTTCTTAAGTAAGCATTTCTATGAATATCCTCATAAACAGAGAGTACTTTTCCAGAAAGGTAGCACTGGATGGAAATACCAGCGTTTAATTTACCCGGTGCTATCTTACTGATAGTGTTTTCAATATACTTCACGACACCTAAACTAAAATACATATTATCTGTGACAATATAATAATTAATATTTTTGATGGGAGAATCATAAGATAATTCGATTGTTCCATTATCCTTAATGGTCCCATGCAACCCATCTACCCCAGGCAGGAAGTTAAATTCACTCATGATATTAATCTCATCTCTTTTATAATGTCTAAGTTCTACATTCACAGAATATAAGACTAAGATAAACTAGCAAATGAGAATGTGTGTCTCTTTGCGTTATTGGTGAGAATTATCTTACTGCAATGTTGGCTATTTTAATAATAAAGAAAACTCAATAATAATTAATAAGGTTTTTTTGGATGCCGGTGGGTAATGATGTTGGTGGTTCAATCCCTGTACACAAACATAGTGGCTCTTCATTTACTTGTATAACATTATGATATTTAAAGATAAAATAACTTATTTTTGCTATGTAAAGCTAAACTATTTCTTTATGGCCGTGTTAAAAATACCATTCTTGAAGACGCTACTGACTCGAAAGTTCTGATATTACGCCGTCCTTAACTCCGATAATTACAATGTGAAAATTATAACATGAAATCATGAGATTAATGGGGTTATATTGACTTCTTCCTTAATTTTTATAATTAAAATGTTAAAATAACACCAAAATATCAAGTGATTAATGCGACGGAGATATAAGTTTGTGAAAATTGCCAACCTTCAGCATAGTCGAAACCATTGATCACTCAGGAAATCATAACCATATGATACTAATCAGTAAATAATAATGCATCACGTAATTGCCATACTAACTGTAGTGTTAATTTAAGGAGGTGTCTTGTTCAATTATTGCCCCTACAGAAAATTCTTAGACACAGATCAAAGCGAGGGTTGCGGCTTAATGTCATAATATTCACATTATTTAATGGAGGTAATGTAATGGATAAGGTCATTAAGACCAGCGGCCAGGAGACATCATCATGCTTTGTGATTGCGGATGCTGTTATCTTTTGTCCCATGGAAAATACATTTAAATCAATTGCTAATGGAGTTGAGTTCCCTATCCTTGTCTCAGCTTCTGAATGCTTCCTCCACCTGATAAAAAATCATGGAGTACTCGTCACGAAGGGGGCTCTTATGCAAATAGGGTGGGAGCAATATGGACTTCATGTCAGTGACAACACCTACTATCAGAATATCCTGACCCTGCGTAAAGGGCTTAGGCAATGCGGTATTGGTTGCGAAGTGATCAAAACAGTTCCCAGAAAAGGTTTATTGATACCAAATTCCATCAAAGTTATACCTTTGTCTAGTGACGTTCCGGTAGTTCAAGAGGCTCCAGAGGCTCCAGAGGCTCCAGAGGTTCAAGAGGTTCAAGAGGTTCAGGCCAGCATCTCAACTATTTCATCACAAGATCAAATATCTGCTCGCCCTGTTGAAAAGGTACCAGTACAAACCCACGTTTTAACGCATTACCCAGAATCCTTAAGAATTAAGCGGATAAAGCATTTTGCCTTTAGCCTACTTGCTCTTACATCGTTGATCGTTGGAGGGGGATCATTCCTGCCGGAGTGCTATTCATCAACATTTCATAATATTGGGAATATAAATGGTTGCCGGGTTAATATTAATGAAAATAAAAGCGCAGAAGATGATTTTTATAAGTTTAATGCCAAGGATCCGGTCAGGTGTCAAGGTAACGAAGTGGTCTATTTCTCAACTTTTCAGTTCATACCCAGGGTTTCCGTTATGAAGTGTCGTGAAGAATTTACTTATCTACACCGAAATGATTGTATCTCCTATTACTATATAGAGAATCAATCGTGATAAAAAGATTTTTTAGTTTATGTATATATGCTGCTGCTATTTCCATAATATTCATTATGTTAGGGATGTGGTTATTAACAGGCATTGGTTACTGGCGTGATACGCACTTTTCGTGTGATACCATGCTCATTGTTAAGAAAAAAGACGATGCTGTTTCGTTGGCAATGACCTATTTTTTAAACGGGGATAATGGCTTTGTTGTAATCAAAGGAAAACTAGATAAAGAGAAAAGTCAATACAACGTGAGCCGTAAGACCTACTTTATTGTGCGTAAAACGGGAGAGTTATTACATGTAAAATCAATATTAACCGTAAAAACACCTGCTGATAATGCATTAATGCCTGATTTAAAAGATATTTTACCTGTATTTTATTTAGAAAAAGATATCAAAATGGAGATAACTGTTGAGCCGCAGGGATGGAATGGTTACCTGTTTTCCACAGGATATGTTCCTTCATTTTATTGCAGAAGAACATAAATATCGTGGGGCTAAAACTCGAGAACGACAATCACCACCAAGGCTAAAATAAATTGCAAAATTTGCGACATAAACAATCCGAACGGCATACAGGCTAGGAAAGCGCTATTTAGCCACAGCCCGTGGTGCCTTTCATTACCCTGCATGACGATTAGAACAAAATACTTTGGGCGAGAGTTATGCGTTCAGATTATTGCTGGCCATCGGCGGCCAGCAGCGTTTGATCGTGAAATTACCCCTATAACAATAGGGGGTTAAGCGCTATTTCGCCTGGGCCAGCACGTTACCTTCCCAACCCTGTTGGGCATAGTCGTTAAGATGCGCAATCTTACGTACCGGCTGCCCTTGGCTGAAGTTGATGTCATGCAGCGGAATCCAAACCTGCGAGGCCGCAAAGGCAGACTTGAAGTGATACTCCGCATGGCTCAGATCTGAAATCGCCGTCCAGTAAGTCCCGATGCCTTTGTTCTGGTCCGGGCGCTTGCTGTATTTGGCATACATGTCGGTGACCTTTTGTTCGCTTGGCTCTGCCGGTGAGCCGATCGGGTAAGCCACATTATTAAGCACCGATAAGATGAAGCCCTGCGCCTGGTTTTTATTGTCCGGCTGCGGCAGATTTTTCAAATCATAGCTGGCGCGCACCAGGCGCTCATCCGCTTCCAAGCCACCAGGGATCTCGCTGCGCTTGGCATTCTGATACTTGGCCAGGTTCTGCAGTTGTTTATCGTAAGAAGGGGGATTGGTCATCACCCGATAATTTTTGTCGTGATAGATATTCACTTTGCCGTTATCGATCTCGATGATGGCCGAATCGCCGCTAACGTCCTCGATCGCGATGTGTTTGGTATCCGAAGCGTAATCGATAGGCATATGGGCGGCGGCCAGGCGAACGTCGCTGCGGATGGCTTTAACCGCTTCATCAACGGTGGCGTAGTTATCCAGGATGTAGCTCAACCAGGCGCGGCTTTCGATCACCGGTTTGTCCTGATTGTCCTGCTGCACTTGGCTGCCATTCATATAAAACAGCGTATGGCCCGCCAGCCCCTTTTCATTCATACCGTCCATTGGGAACACGCCATCGGCGTATACCACGACGCTGCCGTAGTGGGTTTGCCACTGGGCGGCGTTCTTCGCATCCCCGCCGTTATGCGCAATACCGCGCGGTGTGATCACCAGTGAGGGATCTACCGGCCCGAAGAAATCCAGATTGCGTGCGCTGACCATATAGCCCGGGTACATATTCATAAAGGCACGGGTGCAGGCTTGCGCCCCGGTTGCCAGGCTGGCGCTGAGTGCGGCACCCACCAGTAGGGCTGATACGCTGTGTGTGAACTTTTTCATGGTTATTTTCCTTACCTGAATGAGGTGAACAAAATAATGGTAAGCCCGCGAACTAATATCGTAGAGTGGATGAACGGGGGGAAATCCCCCGCAATTTTGTGGAGGAGAGATGGGGAAGATAGGTTTTTCGTTGGCGCAGATTGAAGCTTTCGCCAGCGTTTGCGAGACCGGCAATCTCACCCAGGCCGCCAAGCGGCTGGGGAAGGATCGCACCACTGTCAGTGAACTGATCGAAAATCTGGAATTGGATCTAGGCTATTCACTGTGCGATCGCCGTACCCGCCCATTGCAACTGACCGAGGCGGGCCAACGCCTTTACCGGCAAGCTCGGCTGTTTTTGCAGGAGGCAGAGGCCCTTAGCCTGCTGGCTCAGCATATTCCGCAGCAGGTGCGGCAGAAACTGACGCTGTGCTATGACCCGTTTACTCCGCGCGCTTTTTTAACGGAACTGGCGATGTTTCTGGGTCAGCGCGGTATTCAGCTTGATTTACTGATGATGGAGCGTGGTGAGGGTGAGCAGGCGTTGGCAGACGATGTGGCGGATATTGGCGTTTATCAGGCGATCAACCGTTCGATTGGCGAAAAGTTTAGGTGGCGAGCCTTGGGGGCCATTGAGTTGGCCGTCTACGCTCGCGAGGGATTTTTCCCCGTAGGCAGCCCGGTCACCTTACTGTCGCTAGCATCCAGTACCCAACTTATTCCCTTTAATGACCTACCCGAACCGATGGCGAAGCGCCTGCAAATCGCCGATCGCATTCAGGTCGTCAATGAACCGGCTTTGCTGCAAACGTTGTTAACCGCCGGGCTGGGATGGGCATTCCTGCCCACTCATCTGAAAATGCAGCACTTGCCACAGGTTGAGCGGCTCGATACGGAATTGGGGAAACAGGGGTTGATGCACCCGATGGTGGCACTGTGGAAGCCTGGGGCCAATAGCGAGTTGCTGAGCCTGATCGAAAGCATGCAGCAGATCTTTGATGGTTCAGTGGTCGTTTGAGGAGATTGTCGCCCCCTCATGCGAAGGGGCGAATTTCAACGGTTTACTGCTCGTCTTTCTGCTCTTCAGCCTCGACCTTACGGTACCAGCGTGGGTGATGCTTCTTCGCCCAGCGGCGGCTGACCTTGCCTTCAATCATGCCTTTGATCGAGCCTTTCACCCAGAATGCCATATACATATGGATCAGAATGGCGTGGATCAGCACGATCGCCGACGCGGCGTGGATCAACAGTGCATAGCGGATCACCGGGATCGGGAAGTTGTGGGCGAAATAAGGGCGCCAAATGATAATACCGGTGATCAACAGCACGAAAATCATGCTCATGATGCTCCAGAACATCATCTTCTGGCCGGCATTATATTTGCCGACGTCAGCGACCTTATGCTCATTGCCCTTCAACACTTCCACGATGCCCTTGACCCACGGCAAGTCCTCTTTCTCGGGGATGTTATGCTTCACAAAGCGGAAGAACATAAACATCAGCGCGATAAAGATCAGCACGCCAAAGAAAGGATGCAGGATGCGGCCCATCTGCGGCGTACCAAAGGTCTCGGTCAGCCATTGCAGCGTAGGGAAGAACAGCGCAATACCGGACAGCGACACCAGGAAGAAGCAGATGACCACCGTCCAGTGACAGGCCCGGTCGATAAACTTGGTGCGAACGATCATTTTACTTTTGCTCATGATGGTCCTCCTCGTCTTCATCATCCACTTCCTTGTTCGGGCCAATGCCGATGTAGTGGTAAATCAAACCGGCAAAGGTGGCGATGAAGCCCGCCACGGATAAGGGTTTGAGCACGCTTTTCCACAGCCCGATCGACAGATCGATATGCGGGTCTTTTGGCAGATTGTGGTACAGCTCGGGGTTATCGGCATGGTGCAGTACGTACATCACATGGGTGCCGCCAACGCCTTGCGGGTTATACACACCTGCCTGGTCAAAGCCGCGTTTCTTCAGCTTTTCGACCCGCTCCTCTGCCACGTCCAGCATTTCTGCCTTGGTGCCAAAGTGGATAGCGCCCGTCGGGCAAGTCTTCACACAGGCCGGTTCCTGGCCCACGCTGACGCGGTCAACGCACAGGGTACATTTGTACGCCCGGTTATCTTGCGGGTTCAGTCGTGGAATGTTGAACGGGCAGCCGCTGATGCAGTAACCACAGCCGATGCAGTGCTCGGACTGAAAATCCACGATGCCGTTGGCATATTGGATAATCGCACCAGCAGACGGGCAGGCCTTCAGGCAACCCGGATCTGCGCAGTGCATGCAGCCATCCTTGCGGATCAGCCATTCCAGCTTGCCGTTCTGCTCCACTTCCGAGAAACGCATCAGCGTCCAGGATTTGGCACTCAGATCGGCGGGGTTGTCATAAACCCCGACGCAGTGGCCCACTTCGTCGCGAATGTCGTTCCACTCGGAACAGGCCACCTGACAGGCCTTGCAACCGATGCAGGTGGAAACGTCAATCAGCTTGGCGACCTCGACCTTGTAATCACGCGCTTGCGGAGGCGGTGTCAGGGTGTTGGTGGCCGAACGTTTGATAATGTCTTGGGATTGCATGGACATAAATTCGGCTCCTTACACCTTTTCCACGTTAACCAGAAACGCCTTGTATTCCGGCGTTTGCGAGTTGGCATCGCCGACAAACGGCGTCAGGGTGTTAGCCAGATAGCCTTTGCGGGCTGCCCCTTCAAAACCCCAATGCAGTGGAATACCGATGGTGTCGACATCCTGCCCGTTAACCTTCAGGGTTTGCAGACGGCGGGTCACCACGGCTTTCGCCTTGATAAAGCCCCGCTTGCTGCTGACCTTGACGGTATCGCCTTGCTCAATCCCTTTCTCCTTCGCCAGACGTTCACTGATTTCCACGAACTGTTCCGGCTGCATGATCGCGTTAAGGCGCGCGTGCTTGGTCCAGGTGTGGAAATGCTCGGTCAGACGATAGGTGGTACCGACGTAAGGGAACTCGGATTTATCACCCATGCGCTTGGCGTCGGACGGATAGAGACGGGCCGCCGGGTTAGAGATCACGTTTGGATGCAGTGGGTTGGTGCCCAACGG
>Ga0308165_1002838_pt1 | contig 19693 bp, 18 predicted proteins | sample PhyWR2_FD_201032 | JGI IMG/M metagenome (GOLD analysis project Ga0308165, IMG submission 201032) | Phyllosphere microbial communities from UC Gill Tract Community Farm, Albany, California, United States - DLSLW.R2 | ecosystem: Host-associated > Plants > Phyllosphere > Unclassified | place: USA...
TAGGAGCGGGCTTGCCCGCGATGCGGTTTGCCCGTCACCACGGCAGTGTCTGGCCGGTTGCTATCGCGAGCATGCTCGCTCCTACAGGTCCAGGGTTAATGCAGAGCCATTGTAGGAGCGGGCTTGCCCGCGATGCGGTTTGCCAGTCACCACGGCATTGCCTGGCCGGTTGCTATCGCGAGCAACCCCGCTCCCACAGTGGTGGAGCCCTCACAGAGTTTGGCGAATAATCAAGCCTCCCAACCCGCCTCACTCACCGCCGTCTGCACCAGCGGGTGCAGTTCTGCCCCCTGGTGCTCGGTCTGCCAGGCCAGCAACTCTTTGCGCATGCCCGGGGTCCAGAACATCTGCAGGTGGTTGCGCACGCTGAGCACGGCCTGTTGCTGGTCCGGCTCGTTGGCGAAGTATTGGGCGATCTGGTTGGCCATCTTGATCAGGTTGGCTGTACTCATTGGCGCGCCTCCGCTTTATCGCCCCGTGCCTGACGGCGTTCCTTGAGCAAGCGTTGCTGTTCGTCACTGAACGCCTGGTAGCGTTTCTGCCATTCGGACGGGTGATAAACGCGGCTGACTTCCACCGCCGTGACCTTGTATTCCGGGCAGTTGGTGGCCCAGTCGGAGTTGTCGGTGGTGATCACGTTGGCGCCCGATTCCGGGAAGTGGAAGGTGGTGTACACCACGCCCGGCGCCACCCGCTCGGTCACCCGAGCGCGCAGCACGGTCTGCCCGGCGCGGCTGCCGATGCCCACCCAGTCGCCTTCGTTGATGCCACGGCTCTCGGCGTCGGTCGGGTGGATTTCCAGGCGGTCTTCGTCGTGCCAGGCCACGTTGTCGGTGCGCCGGGTCTGCGCGCCCACGTTGTACTGGCTGAGGATGCGCCCGGTGGTCAGCAGCAGCGGATAACGGCTGTTGACCTTCTCTTCGGTGGGCACATACCCGGTGAGCATGAACCGCCCTTTGCCACGCACGAACTCCTCGATGTGCATGGTCGGCGTGCCGTCCGGCGCCGCCTCGTTGCAGGGCCATTGCAGGCTGCCGTGGCGGTCCAGTTCGGCGTAGCTGACGTTGGTGAAGGTCGGCGTCAGGCTGGCGATTTCATCCATGATTTCCGATGGATGTTTGTAGTTCATCGGGTAACCCAGCGCATGCGCCAGGGCCACGGTGCCTTCCCAGTCGGCTTTGCCGCCCAGCGGTTCCATGACCTTGCGCACCCGCGATATACGCCGCTCGGCGTTGGTGAAGGTGCCGTCCTTCTCCAGGAACGAACTACCCGGCAAGAACACATGGGCAAACTTGGCGGTTTCGTTGAGGAAAATATCCTGCACCACCACGCACTCCATGGCCGACAGGGCCGCCGTCACGTGTTGGGTGTTGGGGTCGCTCTGGGCGATGTCCTCGCCCTGGCAATAAAGGCCCTTGAAACTGCCGGCCAGCGCCGACTCGAACATGTTGGGAATACGCAGGCCTGGGTCGGGTTGCAGGGTGACGTTCCACGCCTGCTCGAACTGGGTGCGCACGCCGACGTTGGAGATGTGCCGGTAGCCGGGCAATTCATGGGGGAACGAACCCATGTCGCAGGAGCCCTGCACGTTGTTCTGCCCGCGCAACGGGTTCACGCCCACACCCTCGCGGCCGATGTTGCCGGTGGCCATGGCGAGGTTGGCGATGCCCATCACCGAGGTGCTGCCCTGACTGTGTTCGGTCACGCCCAGGCCGTAGTAGATGGCCGCGTTGCCGCCAGTGGCGTAGAGGCGGGCAGCGGCGCGGATGTCGGCGGCGGGTACGCCACAGATCGGGCCGAGCACTTCCGGCGAGTTTTCCGCACGGCTGACGAACTCGCTCCAGCGGGCAAAATCACTGGCCTCGCAACGCGCGTCGATGAACGCCTGGTCTTGCAGGCCTTCCGTGAGGATCGTGTGCGCCAGGGCATTGAGCATCGCGACGTTGGTGCCGGGGCGCAGCGCCAGGTGCAGCTCGGCGCGGGCATGCACCGAATCCACCAGGTCGATGCGCCGTGGGTCGATGACAATCAATCGTGCGCCTTCACGCAGGCGGCGCTTGAGCTGCGAGCCGAACACCGGGTGCGCATCGCTCGGGTTGGCGCCCATCACCAGAATCACATCGGCCTTCATCACCGAATCGAAGCTCTGGGTCCCGGCCGACTCGCCGAGGGTTTGTTTCAAACCATAACCGGTCGGCGAGTGGCAGACCCGTGCGCAGGTGTCGACGTTGTTGTTGCCGAACGCGGCGCGCACCAGTTTCTGCACCAGGTAGGTTTCTTCGTTGGTGCAACGGCTGGACGTGATGCCGCCAATGGAGTCGCGACCGTATGTTTGCTGCAAGCGACGGAATTCGCTGGCGGCGTAGGTCACTGCCTCATCCCAGCTGACTTCCTGCCACGGGTCACTGATGTGCTTGCGGATCATTGGCTTGGTGATGCGATCCGGGTGGGTGGCGTAACCCCAGGCAAAGCGGCCCTTGACGCACGAGTGGCCGTGGTTGGCCTGACCGTTCTTGTCCGGCACCATGCGCACCAGTTGATCGCCCTTCATTTCGGCGCGGAACGAACAACCCACGCCGCAATAGGCGCAAGTGGTAATCACCGCACGTTCCGGCTGGCCCATCTCGACCACGCTTTTTTCCATCAGCGTGGCGGTCGGGCAGGCCTGCACGCAGGCACCGCAGGACACGCATTCGGAGTCCAGGAAGTCCTCGCCACCGGCCGCCGAGATCCGCGATTCAAACCCGCGCCCGGTGACGGTCAGGGCAAAAGTGCCCTGGGTTTCTTCGCAGGCGCGCACGCAGCGGTTGCAGACGATGCACTTGCTCGGGTCGTAATCGAAATACGGGTTGGAGGTGTCTTTCACATCCGCCAGGTGGTTCTCGCCTTCATAGCCATAACGCACCTCGCGCAGGCCCACTTGCCCAGCGACGGTTTGCAGTTCGCAGTTGCCGTTGGCCGAGCAGGTCAGGCAATCGAGCGGGTGATCGGAGATATACAGCTCCATGACGTTGCGGCGCAGGGTCGCCAGTTTCGGCGTCTGGGTGTGCACGGTCATGCCTTCGGTGACCGGCGTGGTGCACGACGCCGGATACCCGCGCATGCCGTCGATTTCCACCAGGCACATGCGGCAGGAACCGAAGGCTTCCAGGCTGTCGGTGGCGCAGAGTTTGGGGATGGTGGTGCCCATCAGCGCGGCGGCTCGCATTACCGAGGTGCCTTCGGGCACTGTGATGCTGCGGCCGTCGATATTCAGGGTGATTTGCACCTGGCTGTCGCGGGCGGGCGTGCCCAGGTCGATATCGGTTTTCGGGTCGAAGAGAGTGATCATTGCTCGGCCTCCGAGGCGTGCAGACCGAAGTCGGCAGGGAAATGCTTGAGGGCGCTGGCCACCGGATAGGAAGTCATGCCGCCCAATGCGCACAACGAACCGTATTGCAGGGTGTCGCACAGGTCCTTGAGGATGATGGCCTGCTCATCGCGACCGCTCTGGTCAGGCGCTGCCAGCAGGCGGTCGATGACTTCGACACCCCGGGTGGAGCCGATCCGGCAGGGCGTGCACTTGCCGCAGGATTCCTCGGCGCAGAACTGCAAGGCGAAGCGCGCCATGTGCGCCATGTCGAGGCTGTCGTCCGCCACCACCACGCCACCGTGGCCGAGCATCGCGCCCATGGCGGCGAACGCTTCGTAGTCCAGCGGCGTATCGAATTGCCCCGGCGGCACCCAGGCGCCCAGCGGGCCACCGACCTGCGCGGCTTTCAACGGGCGGCCGCTGGCGGTGCCACCACCGTAGTCCTCCACCAGCTCGCGCAGGGTCAGGCCAAAGGCCCGTTCCACCAGGCCACCGTGGCGAACATTGCCCGCCAGTTGGAACGGCATGGTGCCCAGCGAACGGCCCATGCCGTAATCGCGATAAAACTGTGCGCCCTTGGCCAGAATCAACGGCACCGACGCCAGCGTCAGCACGTTGTGCACCAGGGTCGGCAGGCCGAACAAACCTTTGAGCGCCGGAATAGGGGGCTTGGCACGCACGTAGCCGCGCTTGCCTTCCAACGAATCCAGCAGCGCGGTTTCTTCACCGCAGATGTAGGCCCCGGCGCCTACGCGCACTTCCATGTCGAAGGTCAAACCGCTGCCACCGACGTTCGCGCCCAGGTAACCGGCCTGGCGCGCCAGGTTTATCGCCTGACGCAACACCGCCACCGCATCCGGGTATTCCGAGCGCACGTAAATGTAGCCATAGGTCGCGCCGACGCAAAGGCCGGCAATCGCCATGCCTTCGATCAGCAAAAACGGATCGCCTTCCATCAACATACGGTCGGCAAAGGTGCCGGAGTCGCCCTCGTCGGCATTGCACACGATGTACTTCTGCGCAGCCGGAGTGCCGCGCACCGTGCGCCACTTGATCCCCGCCGGAAACGCCGCACCGCCCCGGCCACGCAGGCCGGAATCGAACACCGCCGTGGCCGTCTGCTCGCCACCCAATTCGACGGCCCTTTTCAGCCCCTCAAAGCCTCCGTGGGCTCGGTAATCGTCCAGCGACAAGGGCCGGGTAATGCCGGCGCGGGCGAACAGCAAACGTTGTTGCGTCTTCAGATAGGGTAATTGCTCCACCAGCCCGAGGGCCAGCGGATGGTGGGAGGAAGGGTTTTGCAGGGCCTCGAGCACCGACGGCACGTCGGCGGCGGTCATCGGCCCGAAGCCGAGCCGGCCTTGCGGGCTGTCCACTTCCAGCAGCGGCTCCAGCCAGTACAAACCACGGGAGCTGGTGCGTTGCAGTTCCAGCGGCAGGTTGCTTTCTTTCGCCTGAGTGATCAGCGCCGTCGACACCTCATCGGCGCCCACGGCACGGGCCAGGGAATCGGCTGGCAAATAGAGAGTGGGCATCATGCGTCCTCCCGGCAGGCGTCCAGCAACGCATCCAGCCGCTCGGCACTGAGCCGCGCATGCACCCGGCCATCGAGCTCCAGGGCCGGCGAGCAGGCGCAGGCGCCCAGGCAATAAACCGGGCGCAAGCTGATGTTGCCATCGGCGCTGCTGCCGTGATCATCGAGCTGCAAGCGCTCGCGCAACTGCGCCGCCAGCTGCTCGGCCCCACGGCTCTGGCACGACTCGGCGCGGCACAAACGCAGAATGTGCCGAGCGGGCGGGGCGGTGCGAAAATCATGGTAAAAACTGATCACCCCGCGCACCTCCGCCTGACTCTGGTTCAGCGCGTGGGCAATCTCGGGCACGGCGGCATCCGGGATATACCCGATGCGTTCCTGAATATCATGAAGAACCGGCAACAGCGCCCCCGCCGAGCCCGCATGGCGCTCCAGCAGGCTGTTAACCACGGACAGGTGCAAACTCTCATCAGGCATTGCGCAATCCTCACGGTCACGGACACACCAGATGGTTGTCGGTTGTCCGAAAGTGTCGGCTGCGGCACTCGCCACGTCACGATTCGTGGCATCTAACGGCCGGCGGCCAGGGCACCCTGAGCGGGCATCTTGTTGTGCCCGGCACGGTCTTCGCCGCGCCTCTGACGGGCATAAAAGCCAGATTGCCACGACGCCCTGGCTTTAAACGCACCAAAGCGACGTGCTCAGTTCTGTCTACGACTCTCCATTAAGTCTAGATGAGGACCCAATGCCCGGCAGGGCTTGTCGATATAGCCTGTATACCAACCGCCAGGCTTGATAAACAGCATCAGAAGGGTAGGCAAATCTACGGCGCAGAGCTGGCTGCGCAAAAACCTTGAAACACATTAGCCCCAACCCGTGGGGATCGCATCGCCCTAATCGCGACCGGGCTCGCTTGTTCCACATTGCCCTGCGTTACACAGGGCCATTGTGGGAGCGGGCTTGCCCGCGATGGACTTCAACGATAACGCTGATAACCAGACACCCCGCATCACAGCGCTTCCAGCCGGAACTACGCTCTCTAACGGGCGCTCACAGGATGTCCTTCAAATACTGCCTCAAAGCCCCCACCGGAACACCAAGCTCCCCCATCGTCCCCGCACAACCCACCTCAGCCGCCAACCGCTGCAACTCCCGCCCCAACGGCTTCTCCACTCCACCCACAGCCTCCATCGCCAACCCTACGCATTCCCCCACCTTCACCTGGATCCCCGCCACATCGCCACGTTTTACCAGCAGTTCAAACACATCCCGCTGGTAATCCCCCATCACCAGGTCGTCGCGCAAAATCGGGCTTTGCCCGTCCGACTCATAGGCCAGTTTCAGGGAGAACAGGGCGACGGTTTCCAGCTGTGATTCCATGGGCGAGTCCTTTTAAGGGCGGTGGTGGATCAGGGGCGCACGATTGTACCGATGTGGATAAAACGAGGCATCGGGTTATCCACAGCTGCGTGATGGCCCGAAACCTGCCTGTCTGACCCGCGACAGGTCGTTACTGACTACGCGAACGGCACATCTGAGCCGAACCGCGTGGGTGGCTACCCCGATAATCGGACGTGAATGGACGAAATGGCGAGGTTCAGCATGACGAGTGTAACGACAGGGCAGGTCAGCCCGCAGACGCTGAGAAGGGTGATCGTGGCCGCCGGGATCGGCAATTTTGTCGAGTGGTTCGACTTCGCGGTCTACGGCTTTTTGGCGACCACCATCGCCCAGCAGTTTTTCCCCAGTGGCGACCCCAGTGCGGCGTTGCTCAAGACCTTCGCCGTGTTCGCCGTGGCGTTTGCCTTTCGGCCGCTGGGCGGGCTCTTTTTCGGCATGTTGGGTGACAAGATCGGCCGCAAGCGCACCCTGGCGATGACGATCCTGTTGATGGCCGGGGCGACCACGTTGATCGGCCTGCTGCCCACCTACGCCGCGATCGGGGTGGCGGCGCCGATCCTGCTGTCGCTGATCCGTTGCGCCCAGGGGTTTTCTGCCGGGGGCGAGTATGCGGGCGCCTGTGCCTACCTGATGGAGCACGCGCCGAGCGACAAGCGCGCCTGGTACGGCAGCTTCATTCCGGTGTCGACGTTTTCCGCTTTCGCCGCAGCGGCGGTGGTGGCCTACGCACTCGAAGCCTCGCTGTCGGCAGAAGCCATGGGCAGTTGGGGCTGGCGCCTGCCGTTCCTGATCGCCGCGCCGCTGGGGCTGGTGGGCCTTTACCTGCGCTGGAAACTGGACGAGACGCCGGCCTTCCAGGCGGTGACCGAGGAACACGCCGTCGCGCATTCGCCACTCAAGGAAACCCTGCGCAACCATGGTGCAGCCATCTGCTGCCTGGGCGCATTCGTGTCACTCACGGCGCTGTCGTTCTATATGTTCACCACCTACTTTGCCACCTACCTGCAAGTCGCCGGTGGCCTGAGCCGCGCCACCGCGTTGCTGGTGTCGCTGATCGCCTTGTTGTTCGCGGCGGCGATCTGCCCATTGGCCGGGCTGTATTCGGACCGGTTTGGCCGGCGAAAAACCGTGGCAACTGCCGGCATCCTGCTGATCGTGGTCGTGTACCCCTCGTTCCTGATGGCCAGTTCCGGCTCGTTCGCCGCGTCCGTCGTCGGCGTGATGTTGTTGGCGATTGGCGCGGTGTTGTGCGGCGTAGTCACGGCGGCCTTGCTCTCGGAAACCTTTCCGACACGCACTCGCTACACCGCCTCGGCGATTACCTACAACATGGCTTACACCATCTTTGGCGGTACTGCGCCATTGGTCGCCACCTGGCTGATCACCACCACGGGCAGCAACCTGTCGCCGGCGTTTTACCTCATCGCGATTGCGCTGCTGGCATTGGCGGGTGGGTTGGCGTTGCCGGAGACATCGCGCATTTCCCTGCATGACGTGCCGAGCGATGAAAAACGTGCTGGTGTCGGCGCGACGGCGTAACGCCATTCAAGACCTGCGGGCGCACGGAAGCGCCTTCAGTCAGCGCAACGCCGCGAAGAGCTCGCTCGCACCTGCAACTGCGGGGCGAGGATGATCGACTGGGCAGGCTCGCCCTGGATGCGTTTGAGCAACAACTCAACGGCGTGTCGGCCCATGTCCGCCAACTGCAAGCGCACGCTGGTGAGCGGCACGGTCAGTTCGTTGGCCAGGGTGATGTCGTTGAAACCCACGACGGCGATGTCCTTGCCCGGCATCAGCCCCTTGTCGCGGGCGGCACCCATCAGGCCGATGGCCAGGAAGTCGTTGACCGCAAAAAACGCCTGAGGACGTGGGGTGAGTCCCAGCAGGTACTCGCCTTGTTGATGGCCGGTCAGGCTGTCAAAAGGACCATTAATGGTCCACTGCGGATTCAGCGTCAGGCCCTGCTCGCGGTAGTAGCGAATGAACCCACGGGTACGATCAGCACCGGTGGACGCATGGCGCTCGCCCGCCAGGATCGCCACGTCGCGATAACCCAGCTCAAACAAATGTTGCGCCGCCAGCCAGCCGCCCAATTCGTCGTCGCTCGCTGCCGCCAGATGTCCGGCAATCTGCCGGCTGGCCAGCACGTAGGGGATGTGCTTGCGTGTCAGCAAGTCCAGCAGCGGCTGGCTGTCGCCCAGGTGCGAGTCCGCCACGATCAGCCCGGCCACCGAACGGCGCAAGGCGTGCTCGGCACGGGCCAGTTGGCGGGGTTGCTGGTCGTCGGTGTTGGAGACGAAGGTGAGGTAGCCGGCCTGCTCGGCGGCGGTGTCGATGCTGTCATAAATGGTCGCCATCACCAGGTCGGTGAGGCGGGGCATGAGCACGCAGATTTCCTGGCTCTTGCGCAATTTCAGGTTGGAAGCCTGGGTGTTTGGCCGGTAATCCAGGGCCTCGGCCAGTGCGCGAATACGCGCCACCACCTCGGGCGACGCCGCACGCTCTACGCCGTTGGGGTCGCCATTGAGCACGCGGGACACCGTCGAGACGTGCAACCCGAGTTCAGCCGCCATGGATTTCAGCGTGGCGGGGCGAGATTGATTCGGCATGTGTGCGGGGCTTCCGACCGTCTGTTGTTAAGCCCCGGATTCTAACCCAAGGGCTGCATCCTCCCGGAAAAATCCTTTACCCAAACGATTGACTAAACGTTTTTCGGAATCTACATTCGGTCAACCCAAACGTTTGGGTAACACAATAAAAATACGCCGGACGCGGCCGACTTTTTGACCTCTGCCCTCATTTTGAAGAGTCAGACACCCATGAAAAGTGCAGCTATTCCGTCTTTCCGCTACCAGATTTTCTTCCTGATCATGCTGATGGCGTTGCTCAACTACATTGATCGCGGGGCCATTTCCTACGCTTCAGCGAGCATTCTTCCCGAGTACGGTTTCGACAAGGCTGACTGGGGCAACGTCCTGGGGTACTTCGGCTATGGCTACATCCTGGGCGCCTTGATTGGCGGCATCCTGGCCGACCGCTTTGGCGCCAAGCGCATCTGGCTGATCGCCGGCGCCACCTGGTCGATTTTCGAGATCTGCACCGCGTTTGCCGGCGACCTGGGGCTGGCCTTCATGGGCGGCTCGGCCATGGCGGGCTTCGCCACCATCCGCGTGCTGTTCGGTTTTGCCGAAGGTCCTGCCTATTCGGTGATCAACAAGAGCGTGGCCAACTGGGCGACCCCCAAGGAGCGCGGTTTTGTGGTATCGGTGGGCCTGCTCAGCACGCCCCTGGGTGCGCTGTTGACTGCGCCGATTGCGGTCGGCCTGCAAACCCTCACCGGTGACTGGCGCAGTATGTTCGTGGTGTTGGGCGTGGTCAGCCTGGCGCTGTTGATCTTCTTCATGACGCGCTTCACCAACACCCCCGACGAGAACCCGCGCGTGTCCCAGGCCGAGCGCGACTACCTGCGCCAGGAACGCGCCGCGGCGGGCAATGCTTCAGCCCCTACGGCGGCCACCACGTCGGTCTGGCATTTCTTCAAGAACAAGGACCTGCTGCTCAACGCGGTCGGTTACTTCTCGTTCGTGTACGTGACCTTCCTCCTGCTGACCTGGACCCCCAAATACCTGCAGGACCAGTTCCACTACAACCTGTCGTCCCTCTGGTACATGGGCATGATCCCCTGGACCGGCGCCTGCTTCACCGTGCTGCTGGGTGGCAAGCTTTCCGACCTGTTGCTGCGCCGTACCGGCAACCTGAAAGTGGCGCGCAGCTGGCTGACGGCGACTTGCCTGCTGTTGACCACCCTGTGCTTCATCCTCGTATCGCAAGCGCAGACCGTGTGGGGCGTGATCGCCCTGATGACCGTGGCCAACGCCCTCAACGCGCTGCCCAATTCGGTCTACTGGGCTGTGGTGATCGACACCGCGCCGTCCAACCGCGTCGGCGCCTACAGCGGCATGACCCACTTCATCGCCAACACCGCCTCGTTCATCGCGCCCATGCTGACGGGCTACCTGACGTTGCACTACGGCTACTCGTCGATGTTCGTCGCGGCGGCGGTCGCTACGGCACTGGGCATGAGCGCGATGCTGATGGTGCGCCCGGGCGCTCGGCAGGTTGCCGCTTCCCCACTACCCGCCGCTGTTTGATGGAGTCGTTTTTATGAGCCTGGCCAAACCCGTTCATGTTGGACCCTTTCACGGCCAGTCAGTCGTCACACTGGCCAAAGACTTGCGTACGGGTACCCTGACCTGTGTGCAAATGACACAAGCCGCCCTGGACAGCATCGAACGGCTAAACCCGACGCTGAACGCCTTCGTCCATGTCGATGCAGCCGTGGCGTTGGCCCAGGCGCACAAGGCCGACGCGTTGCTGGCGCAGGGCATCGACCTGGGCCCGCTGCATGGCATCCCGGTGGCGATCAAGGACAACATCGACACCTTCGACCACGTCACCACCTATGGCTCGGCGCATTTCGCCGGCTTCCGGCCGAGCCGTGACGCGTTGTGCGTACAACGCCTGCGCGAGGCGGGGGCGGTGATCCTGGGCAAAACCCTGACCCACGAATTCGCCTACGGACCGACGGGCGATCGCTCGCTGCAAGGCGCGGCACGCAACCCGTGGGACGCCAACTGCATCACCGGCGGCTCCAGCGCCGGCAGCGCGGCGGCGGTGGCGAGCGGCATGGTGCCCTTGGCGCTGGGCACCGACACGGGCGGTTCCATCCGCATTCCGGCGGCATTGTGCGGCGCGGTCGGCTTCAAGCCCTCGTTCGCCAGCGTCCCGCTGGACGGCGTTTTTCCGCTGTCCAGGAGCCTCGACCACGTGGGGCCCATCGCCAACCACGTCGAAGACGCGCGCTTGTTGTATGAAGTGCTGACAGGGCGTCCATGCAAACAATCGCCCCCTGATCGACCGCTGCGGGTGGGCTGGATCACCACCGGCAGCTTCGGCCCGGTGGACCCCGAACTGGATCGACAAATCTACTTGGCGGCGTCGCGATTATTTGGCGATGCACTCCAGGAAACCGCTGAACTGCAACCCTTGGCCGCCGACATGAAACAAGCCTTGCTGGCGCTGCAACGCGCCGAAGCCTTCGACGTGCACGCCGAACGCATGCAACAGGCGCCACAAAAATTCGACCAGGAAGTGCGCGAGCGCCTGGAGTTGTCAGCCGAAGTCCGAGGCTGGCAATACATCCGCGCCCAGGCAACACAGGCCAGGCTCAAGGCCACCATGGCCCACCTGTTCGAACACTATGATTTGCTGGTCTCGCCCAGCGTGCCCATCACCGCAACACCCATCAATGCCCGCGAAGTGCAGGTCGGCAACCAAACCCTCGACGTCCGCGCCGCCGTCCTCAGCTACACCAGCCCCTGGAACCTCACCGGCCTACCGGCCATCAGCCTGCCCGCAGGCCAGGTAAACGGAATGCCCGTCGGCCTGCAAATCATCGCCGCTGCCGGCGACGATGATCGACTGCTTCAAAGGGTGAGCCAACAATCCCACCACCCTCAATGAACCCAACCCAAGAATCCCTCGAAAAGAGGGATTCGCCGTTTTCCTGTAGGAGCGAGCACGTCGAGGCGTCGAACCGTCGCGATGGACTCCAACGATAACGCTGATAACCAGTCACCCCACGTTACGTCCCGCCTCAATCGCTTTGGCAAACCGATCAAGGTCCGATACGAAACTCGTTGCAACAAACCGCACCACCTGTCGAGGGTTACATATTCCCACTTCGACGCGTTGCCGATTTACGCCATAATCTTGCGCTTCTTATCGAACTCTAAACCGGTGGTTTCGCCACTCGACTAGTCTGTAGTCGCCTCCACCCAATCTTTAACAGCCATGGAGAAAGGCTATGCCGGATAATGGGTACCCGCACCATCTAAAGGTATCGACCAAGGATGTTTCCGAACGTCTCTGGGCATCTGACTTGCCTTCGACCCTATGAGCCAAGCCGCCCTCGTCAATCCGACCCTGCTCACCTGGTCCCGTGAGCGCGCAGGCCTCTCCGCTGAGCAGGTGGCGAAAAAGCTGCCCGTGAAAGCGGATCGAGTGCAGGAATGGGAAGCGGGCGAAACCAAACCGACATTTCTCCAAGCGCAAAAGTGGGCAAGCCTCGCTCATATCCCGTTCGGCTTTCTGTTTCTTCAAAAGCCGCCTGTCGAGCAACTACCTCTCCCTGATCTGCGGACAGTGGGCGGGTTAACCCCTGAACGTCCCAGCCTGGAATTGCTCGACACGGTAAGAGACGCCATACGCAAACAAGACTGGTACCTCGAATACCTGCAACAGCACGAGCATCAACCGCTGCCATTTGTAGGTCGTTACACAAATCGTTCTACTGTCGGCGACGTCGTAAACGATATCCGCAAAACCCTGGGCGTAAATCCCGAAGCCACCAAGCTTGATTACGATAAATACAGCCGCGCCTTGGTCGAGGCTGCTGAAAAGGCCGGCATTCTGGTAATGCGCAGTGGCATTGCTCTGGGCAATACCCGTCGAAAACTTGAAGTCAGCGAATTCCGCGGCTTCGCGATCTCCAACACCTTTGCCCCGGTCGTTTTCATCAACAGCTCTGACGCTCCCACCGCCAGACTGTTTACCCTGCTTCACGAACTGGCCCACATCTGGATCGGCAGCAGCGGCGTTTCGGACGGGGATAACGCAAACGGTCGAGACGAAGAACGCTTCTGCAATGCCGTCGCAGGCGAATTCCTGGCGCCCGAGACCCAGTTCCGCGCGCTCTGGAATGCTCATGCCGACTGGGAAGCCAACCTGGCGCCGCTATCCACCCGTTTCCACATCAGTAAACTCGCCATCGGCCGTCGTGCGTTGGACCTCGGATACATCAGCCAAATCCAATACAGCGATTACTATCGAAAAATCCTCAAAGCCTTTCAGGATAAAAAAGATGGCGCGGGTGACTACTACCGCAACGCCACCGCCAAAAACAGTCCGCGCCTGAGCAGGGCCGTGCTGACCGAGACAATGAGCGGCCGGATGCTGCTGCGCGATGCGGGCCATCTGCTCGGCGTGCAACCTGCCAAATTAAGGACCCTCGCCAGCAGAATCACGGAATGAAGCATCTACTCGACGCAAACACGCTGATTGAAGCCAAGAACCGCTATTACGGCATGACTATTTGTCCTGGCTTTTGGCAATGGTTGCTGCTGAAAAATGAAGCGCTGGATCTAGCCAGCATCGTGCCGGTCATGGATGAAGTGACAAAAGGGAATGACGAACTGTCGGGATGGGTGAGAGAGAACGCCGGATTCTTCCGAATCATTACCGACGAAGACACTCAGCAGGCATTTGCGCTGATCGCTGGGCTGGTGGCTGATCAATCCCCCAGGATGAGAGTTGGCGCCATGGAAGAGTTCCTCGCGGGTGCAGATCCGTGGTTGATTGCGAACGCAATGGTAACGGGCGCCACTGTCGTGACCCATGAGGTATTGAATCTCGAGGCCAAGCGAAAATTCATTATCCCCAATATCTGCCAGCAGCTCGATGTGCCTTTTCTGAACACCTTTGAACTGCTGCACAGGCTTGATGCGAAGTTTGTGCTTTCAGCTTGAGCAAAACGCGCCTCTGTAGGAGCGAGCACGTCGAGGCGTCGAACCGTCGCGATGGAGTCCAACGATAACGCTGATAACCAGACACCCAACCGCGCTTTTTGTGTGGGAGCGAGCTCGCTCGCGATGGTCTTCAACGATAACGCCGATACCCAGACACGCCACCGTCGCCGACCCACCCCAACCAACCCCGCCCCCACAGCCCAATGCCAGCCTTAGCCCACAGTTTCAGTCTCAAACTCAGCCGCCCGCTTAGCCGCAGCCCCCCGATCCCACTCCAACACCTTCACCGCATCATCCACCAACGCCTTACTCATCGACGCCAGATAATGCGCAGCCCAGGCGTGATAATCCGAATCCCGCGCATACGCCGCATCCTTGCTCAACGCCTTGGCGAGAAACAAAAAATCAGAAGCCATGCCCAACGCATCCACCAGCGGAACACCGCGCGTAACATGAAACAGCGGATCGTCAGAACCGGTGGAGTAAATGGCCGGGGTCAAACCGATGGTTTTGAGTTCGGGTTGCTCGGTCATTGGACACCTCCGCAGATGCAGGGGTGATGGGGGAGGGTGGTACGTGGACGGGAGAGCCAGATTACAGACGGATTTGTCTTGGTCATGATCAACTTCCTTGATTGAAAGAGCTGTCACGAGCCTTCTCACGGGCTTGGGTGACAGCCGTGCGCGGGGTGAGAAACCGGCAATCAAGGTAACCGGTAGACCCGAAGGTCTCCCACGCACGGCCGCCATAAAGCCTAATCGCGGACGAAAAAAAACGCCACGACAGGTTTTGCGGCGCTCTTGCGCCTTGATTGTTGCGGGCTCTCACACCCGGCCGCTGAATTGGCAGCGACGTAACGAGGTTATCGCGCAGATCCTTATCCTGCAAACGGCAAAAGCACCGGCGGATTAACCGTCATTCACCGTAAAAAATTCAAAGGAATCAAGGCACAACCGCGTTTCTGTAGACGGCTGCACGCCCATTACGAAACTCATTGAAACAAACCTCTGTCAGGTGGCAACACTTTGCCTCTGCCGGCAAATCGCTGCACTTAACCCCCCCAGCCAATCAGCAAACACCCCGCAAAACAGCGCTCAAACCAATTGGCCTGCCTTTTGCTCAACCGCTCATTAACCACAAAGGAGCGGCAAAATGATCGGAAGCAACCTCCCCATGCTGGACTACGTCAAAGAGTTCAGAAAGTCACTGGAAAACGGAACAGTAAAGACCGCCCGATTCGAGCTAACCAACGCGACCCCGGAAGCACAGGCGAAGCTCGATCAACGGTTTATCCAGGACGAGATAGATTTAAAACAGCTGATAAAACACCACCAAGCAAACCCAAGCTGGGCGACGTTCGATGATCAGAACAACGCCGTCGAATTCCCCGATGTGCAGACCCTCAGCAAGAGCGATGCGTCGCACATACTGAACGGCCTTAAGCACCTGGTGGATATCGGGCGCTTGGATGGGAAAACCATCAACGCTGCAAATGGCGGTCAGTCGACTAACAACGTAGCGGACTACCAAGACTGGCTGCTGGCTCGTATGGGGGTGGATGAAACGGCGTAAGCCCGGGGCAGAAGCCAATCATCAGAGTAAGCGGACGCTTTCGAACCTTCGGTTTCGATATCAGTTCGCTTTCCCCTAAGCGCCCCGACTGGTCTTGGGGCATTTCAAAGAGGAAAAGGTGTGACGGCATGACAGCAGATAAAGCCTGCCCTGTGGTTCTGCGATCCCGTGAAACTCTGGAAATCCTGGCGTTCGAGCACCCGTTGGCCGGCCTGCAACTGGTCAAAGGCAGCGTGGAATCGGGTGAGTCAACGGACGTGGCTGCCGTGCGAGAGCTCATGGAAGAAGCCGGGATTCAATCCGAGGCAGGGCGAGATTTGGGCGAGTGGCGTGCCATCGAAACGGGGCACACGTGGGCCTTTCATGAGTGTCATGTTGCCCACAACCTTCCCGACACCTGGGTGCATTTTGCAAACGATGATGGAGGCCATGAATTCAGGTTTTTTTGGCATCCACTGATGAGTGAGCCTTCTGAACGATGGCATCAGGTTTTCAAGGATGCTTTGGGTTTTCTCAGGGGCACCCTTGCAGATGACGATTTCCAGCGAAGCAGAATGGAAAACTGAGTAAAAAATCGGGCACCAAAAAAACGGGCTCAAAGGCCGGTTTCTTCATTCCGAAAGTCTGGTAGTGGCCTTCGTCTAGTGCTACATGATGCCCGAGGGCGACTCGAATAATAGCATAACTGTATAATTAACATAGTTTTTTGCATGTGTACACTTCCACGTTGTACCGTGAAGTGTACATCCTACCTGCCTCCAATAAGGACTGGTGTGGATGGAAGCTTGATAGGATTTCTCCATCCAATTTCCGACGAGCTGTGAATAATATCTACAAAAAACTGGTTACGGATAGACTCCCTGGTCTACCAAAAAATGCCGAACCGACACATGGCGAACTTTCGCGATTAGTCGGGCGTCATGAGCACAGCAAGCGTTATCTTGATGAACTCCTCGTTTCGATCGATCGTGTCCAGGGCGCCCCGAACATTGTCGGCGACGTCCGCCGATCCGCGCATCTCTACCCAGTTCGAAAGCTCCATGATGGCGGCCTCCAGGGCGAGCTGGTTTTCGTTGATCTTAAATAGCAGGGAAGGGAGTAAGTCTGAGTTTGGCATTGTGCAATCCTCCGTGAAATTTTCAGCGTAGCAGGGGGATTACTGACCTCGGTAGGGAGTTGCGCATGGTCGGAAGGACGCCGGGAGGAGGGTGCATCCACAGTCGATTGCTGCCAGTCACGAAGGGCCGCAGTCGACCCGTAGCGGACACTGGGGAGAGATGCAACGAGATGTGACTCCAGCCTCCCATACCGAGGATCAGCAGCTAATATTAATACGCTTGACTTCATTCATCAGACCCTAGGGACGCGAGTCATGATCTCGACACTCGAGCTTCGCCACATTATTGAATGTGGATTCCAGCCTCTCTCCTGCACATGCTCAGTCAATCCGGACGGAACTTTGATGATCAAGGTATTCGATTCTACCTCTGGTCGGGTCGATCTCCTGGTCACTGCGGTCACGACCAGCGAACTGACATCCAGCCGGGCCATCGCAAAATTGATTGCTGAGCTTCGTGCTGAAATGGCAGCGCATCAAGCGACGGGCGTGGCGGTATTAGCCCAATAGTGATCCACACTATAAAAAATGGCGCTGCCGAAGAGATCGAGTGCTGCCTGTCGCGACCGGCTGCAAACGACGCTTTTACGGCCGTCTGAAACCGTATTTTCCGATGGACGCGCCTACACTGGACACATTACTTTTCCCCTATGGCGGAATCTGCCCGCCCCGGCAAAGGAATCAAATCGTGGAAGTGGAACGGGAAAAACTCCCGCCAGTAACGGGTTTGGTGATCGTTATTGAGGACGATCCAACACTACGAATTCTGATGGGCGATATCTTGACCGAGATCGGTCTTCACTCAGTCGACTTTGAAACCGCTGATGACGCTTTGGTTTACCTACTGAGCATGCCGGAGGGTTGTCCGTTGGTGATCGCGGACCATGGTTTGCCAGGACAACTCCAAGGTGCGGAATTCATAGAAATGGTAAAGGCGAAATGGCCCTCTACCTCAGCGATTCTCACGTCCGGCTACGCGCTGGAACCCTCGGATGTGCCTTCCTCAGCGACGTACTTGGCCAAACCCTGGTCAATGAATGATTTGGTGACGGCAGTTGCAAACCTGCTTCAACTTGGTCGCCTCCCTCAAAAAACGTCATGACGGTTTGTGAGTTTAGGTCCCTGCTTCTGGTGATGCTAATCGTGTTTTTGTGCCCTTGAGAACGCTTTCTGGACATCGTCAAGCGCCTGCCATGGCTGAATTTTTAGGCATGTCTTAGAGCAACCAGGGGTATGAGAAAAGGCATTTTCTCGATCACCTTCGAGCTGCTCGGCATGGCAAGTTTTACAACTGATGGTTCCCTGAATAATCCTCCAGTCTGCATGCCATTTCGTCAATTTATCCATAGGTGTCATTGGGTAGCACTCTTAATTAGTTAGGCGGATTATCAAAGCCATTCAGGCTCCATCCGGGTGACAAGGACAACGTCTCATTCGTTCACTTTACTCGCTTTCGGCCGACTGCGGCCTATCGCGAATGGCTGCAATTGGCCGTTTTCTGACCTTCGCTTAGGGGGTGAACTGCCAGGATTTTCCTAGACGATGAGTGAGTAATTGCATGGTCAGCAAATAGTAATAGCGCATCGATTCAGTGCGCTGGTTTAGATGGTGATTCAAAAACCATGCAAGGTGTTTTCTCTGCCAAGTCCATGGGTTGTCGCATTGCCAGCGCTCAGCGATCGCTGTTTGGATAGTCTTCGCCTGACGCAGGTGGCGTTGGCGTGTGGTGTGTGACCCGGTCAAGACGCCCGCCAGGAACAGCTCCATATCGAATGCCGTGTTTATGCTCGACCACCAATGTAAGCCGATACCACGCCGATACGGCCGTGCCCCAGCTCATAGCTGATTTGTACTCGGGCCTCCTGATCGAGGTGTCGGTTGAGCTGATAGCAATGGCCACCGTTGATAGGCGCGGGATGGTGGGTGATTTGCTCGTAACGTTCGCATGCATAGGCTGCCCGCAATTCATGGAAGCCTTTGAGGTTGTTCTTATAGAGGATGTCCCGTGCGGGGCCGACGATTCCCTGCAAGAAATCGAGGTAGCGTTCGTTCGGTGCAAGCAGGTTGCGGCTATCGTCGGGCGAGACCTTTTCGGCAAACCTCAGTGCGTCACGAATATGATCATCCTCCCTGATCCAGCGAGATGCTGACGCGCCTGAACGGCCACCTTTGGTACCGTCCTGGATGTTGATCTTGCCGTATTGTTCGGCCTCATGCTTCAAGCGCGGAAGGTCGGCCAAAATCGCCTCGCGTAAGCGCATGCCTGTGGCTCGGGCCAGCTGCACGATGGCGGCGGCGCGCGGCAGTTGGTGTTCGCAGAGCGCCTCGACGATCCGCTTCACCTGTTCACGATCCTGGCCTTGCGGGGTTACTGTGCGGGCGGTTGTGCGCTGCAGTCCTAAAGCCTTGCTCGGACTCGACACCTTCACATACTGATCACCTCGCAGCGCGGCCATGGTCCGATTCACACTGGATAATCGGTTTTGCGCAGTCGCGATAGCGAGCTCACCTTGTTCAACTTGCTGGCGCAGATACCCGGCGTAGTCCAGCAAGGTCTGCCGATCAATTTGTCGCGCATCGTTAAACCCTGGTCCATCCTCCGACCGACACCAGCGTACAAACGCCTGCCAGCGATCACTGTGCGCCTTGACCGTGCCGTAATGCCCACCGCCGAACATGTCTTTCAACGCTTGCGGCCCGGCGTAGCTCAATTGCCGGCCATAGCCAAAATTGCGCCCATCCCGTTTACCGACCAGCGCCATGATCAAACTCCTCTCGAAGTCAAAACGTTGAAGCTTTTCCCCACGTCATCCCGCCAAGAATGTTGAGTGTTATCAGGGATCAAGGCCCCTGCGACCTGTGAGGGTTGTCCACTAACGCGGGACTGTCGGCTCTTTACGACCGGGAGCTTGGGCATCTCATGATCTGGCCTCCTGAACACCGTTACCGGTGGGCGGGTGGAGGCTGCACTGGCTGACGAGGCCAGTGCCGCGAGATCCTGAGTCAGGTGAAGGCAGTGAAGCGATGACCGGGGCATGCCTGACTATCAGTCAGGTGCAGTCCATTCCGTAGGCTGCGGCACCATCATCTGCATCGCCGTTGCTGGTGACTTCGGTGTTTGTCACGCCGAT
>Ga0308165_1002841_pt1 | contig 19671 bp, 17 predicted proteins | sample PhyWR2_FD_201032 | JGI IMG/M metagenome (GOLD analysis project Ga0308165, IMG submission 201032) | Phyllosphere microbial communities from UC Gill Tract Community Farm, Albany, California, United States - DLSLW.R2 | ecosystem: Host-associated > Plants > Phyllosphere > Unclassified | place: USA...
CAGATGACCCCGGTGATGGGCGGCGTGGAAGCGCACAAGGTCATTCCGCTGTCGGTCACCTTCGACCACCGCGCGGCCACGGGCGGTGAAGCGGCCCGCTTCCTGCGCGCGATGATGGACGACCTGGCGCTGGCGAGCTGATCGGTAGGTGCCAACCTTGGTTGGCACATGAGTCGAAAAAAGCGCCGGGCATTGCCCGGCGTTTTTTTGTGCCTGCTGCATCGCGCGCCATCCACGCATGGCGTGGATCTACTGAACGACCTGCGCTGCGGCGGGCTCGCCGTTGTCCTGCGCCAGGGCAGGCTCAATCGCGCGCGACCATGCCCTCGGCGCGGCTGTAGATGCGCAGGCGGTGGCCATCGGGGTCGACCCCGACGAAGGTGTGGCCGAATTCCACGGTTACCGGCGCCTGCAGGATCTGCACGCCGAGTGCGCGCCACTCGTCGTGCATGCGTTGCACCGTTGCTGCATCTGCCACCACCATCGCCAGTTCAGCGGCGCCGGCCTGCGCGGATACCGGCGGCTGCACGTCGTCGCGCTGCCACAGGCCCAGCGCAGCGCCATCGCCGAGCAGGAACAGGGCAAAGCCAGGCGACTGTTCGACCGGTGGCTTGCCGAGAATGCCGCTGTAGAAGGTAGCGCTGGTGGCGACGTCGCGTACGTACTGCAGCAGGGTGCTTGGCTTGAACATGAGGAAGCTCCTTGGTTGGGAGCGGTCATGGTGGCCCTGACCTGCTGACAGAACCTGTCAGCAGCGTCGAGCAAGCTCGACATCTACCAGAGCCAGAGCAACGACCAGAAGCGGTCGAGCAGGCTCGACCTCCACCAAAACGGATACATCACGAACGGTCCAACCAATCCGGAGCGATGCCCTGCGCCTTCTGCCAGCGCCGCAACAAGGTCGCGCGTGGCACCAGGTAGTGCTCTTCCAACGCACGCGCATGGCGAATGCGATCCAGGCGGAAATGACGGAAGTCCTCGCGGCCCTCGCACCACGCCGCCAGCATCGGCACTTCATCGAAGTACCCCAACGCGAACGGCCAGACCACACGTTCGGTGCGCCGCCCCTGCGCATCTTCATAGGCGAACTGCAGCCGCTGCTGCGTGCCCACCGCTTCGCGCACGGCCTGCAGCCGCGCCGGGGGTACCTTGGCCGTCGTTCGCGATGGCCCCACCCGCAGGCCGCTGTCACGCAGTGCTTCGCGCCGCGCCACCGGCAGCACGTGCGCGATGCGCGCCAGGGCATCGCGTGCGGCCTCGGCCAGGGCCGGCTCGGTGCGTGCCGCCACCCAGCGCAGGCCCAGCACCAGCGCGTCGATCTCGGCCGGTGGCAAGGTCAGCGGCGGCAGCACATCGCCCGGTTCCAACTGGTAGCCGACACCGGCTTCCCCGCGCAGATCAGCGCCCTGCTCGCGCAGCGTTTCAATATCACGGTACAACGTGCGCAGGCTGATGCCCAGTTCCTCGGCCAGCACCTGCCCGGCCACCGGGCGCCGATGGCGGCGCAGTACCTGCAGCAGCTGGTTCAGGCGCAGCGCGCGCGACATCAGCCGACCAGATCGCGCGACGGCACCACGTGCTCGCCCGGCTTTGCCGCCAGCGCCGCATCCACCAGCGCGTGGGCAATCACCGGGGCCGGATTGATCCGCCACGCACGTGGCAACACCGGCCCCAGCACACCCAGCACCTGCAGCGCGACGCGTTCGCCACGGCGGACCTCCTGCCGCTCACCGCCGATCAGCCCCGGCCGCACCAGCGTCAGCGACGGAAAACCCAGCGCGCGCAGGTCGCGCTCCAGCTCGCCTTTGACCCGGCTGTAGAAGATCGACGAACGCGGGTTGGCGCCTGCGGCCGAGTTCAGTGCGAAGGCATGGGCCCCCTGCGCAAGGGCCAGGCGGGCGAAGGCCAGCGGGTAATCGTGGTCGATGCGATGGAACGCCTCGCGGCTGCCGGCCTGGGCGATGGTGCTTCCCAGGGCGCAGATCACCGCGTCCACCCGGGCCCAGTCCGGCGCATCGGGCAGCTGGGCGAAGTCGAGTACCGGGTTGTGCAGTTTCCCGTGCGGCGCAGCGAGCGGGCGGCGGCTGGGCGCGACCACGGCGCTGCAACGGGGGGCGGCCAGCAGCTGCGACAGGACGTGGCCTCCGACCAGTCCCGTCGCCCCCAGCAACATCACACGCATACCCACCTCCACTGCGGCATCCTGTCGCCCATCCTATCGGTTCAAGCCGCCGCCGGTTGCGCCGATATGCTGTGACCAGCCCCCCCTGCCACCCCAGGATGCGTTCCATGACGGACCAGCCCGACCCCCGCCCAGCCCCCGGCACCGCCATCGGGCCGCCTGCGCGCACGCGCGCGGTGGTCGATGACGGGCGCGGCGACCGGGTGGTACTGCAGGGCGGTAGCGGCGTGGCCCTGCAACAGCTGTTCGCCGGCGCCGATGCACCAGAACCGCTGCTGGCCGCCTTCGCCAATGGCATGGCCACCTTGCCGGGCGAACTGGGCGACATGGGCGACCGCCTGCAGTCGGCGCAGGCCAGTGCCGATTGGCCGCGCTACGGGCGCGCGATGCGGCAGTTGATCGACAAGTACATCCGCACCATCGACCAGCACTCGCCCCATGGCCAGCCCGACAGCCTGCGCCTGTCCGAGCAGCTGCGGTTGCTGCTGGGCGGCGCGGTGGTGGCGCTGCTGCAACACGATCCCGACCTGCGCGAGCAGGCGCAGGCCCTGTCCGTGCGCCTGCGCCAATGGCAGCCGGGCGCGGCACTGGAACCGATCGAGCAAGGCGCGCGCGAGCTGGGCCACCAGATCGGCGTGCGTGCCGAAAGCTGGCAGGAACAGCAGGCGCTATTGCTTGAGTTGTTCGCCCTGCTGCTGGAGAACGTCAGCGAGCTGCTGGATGACCGCAGCTGGCTGCAAGGCCAGATCGCGGCCGTGCGCCAGTTGCTGGCCGGGCCGCTGGAAGCCGAATCGGTCGAGCGCACCCGCGCCGAGCTGCGCGAGGTGATCTACAAGCAGGGCCTGCTGCGGCAGGGAATCGACGATTCCAAGGCGGCCATGCGTAGCTTGATGGGCGAGTTCATCGAGCGCATGGATGGCATGGCTGCCAGCACCGGTGAATACCACGACCGCATCGGCAGCTACGCGCTGCAGCTGCGCGAGGCGCGCAGCATCGCCGACCTCAACCATCTGCTGCAGGAAGTGATGCAGGACACCGGCAAGGTGCAGCAGCAGGCGGCGCAGGCGCGCGATCACCTGGCCAGTGCGCGGCAGGAGGTGGAACGCGCCGAACAACGCATCAACCAGCTGGAGCAGGATCTACGCGCGGCCGGCGATCTGGCGCGGATCGATCCGTTGACCCAGGCCCTGAACCGGCGTGGCCTGGATGAACTGCTGCAGCGCGAACTGGCCCGCGCCGCACGCAACAACTCGCCGCTTGGACTGGCGGTGATCGACCTGGATGATTTCCACCAGACCAACGACGAATACGGCCATGCCGGCGGCGACGCGCTGCTGCAGCACCTGGTGGCGGTGTGCCGCCTGCTGCTGCGTGCCACCGATGGCATCGCCCGGCTGGGCGGCGACGAGTTCGTGCTGGTGCTTCCCGAAACCCCCGGCGCGGACAGCATGGCCACGGTGCAGCGGCTGCAGCGCTCACTGGCCCATCGCGTGCTGACCCTGCAGGAACGGCGCATCCCCGTGCATTTCAGCGCGGGCCTGGCGCAATGGCAGCCAGGCGACGATGCCGATACGCTGCTGCGGCGCGCCGATGACGCGCTGTACGCGGCCAAGCGCCAAGGCAAGAACCGGGTGCACGCGGGTTGATCGTGGAATGGGGTCAGATCCCTTTTCCTGTGGAAAAGGGATCTGACCCCGACGATCAGCGAGATTACTTCCCGCGCAGCTTCTGGAACCCGGTCACCGCCGCCAGCACGATGGCACCGGCGATGATGCCGACCACCATGTTGCCCAGCGCGTTGATCAGCCAGCCCCACTGGCCATCACCGCCCAGCGCCTGCACCGCGTGGTGCAGTGCCGGCACGTTGTGCACCAGGATGCCGCCGCCGACCAGGAACATGGCGATGGTGCCGGCTACCGACAGGAACTTCATCAGCCACGGCGCCGAAGCCACCAAGCCACGACCGAAGGCAGCAATGGCCCCCCCCTTGCGCGACAGGTACAGGCCGACGTCATCGAGCTTGACGATGCCTGCCACCAGCCCATAGACGAAGACCGTCATCGCCAATGCAACCACGGCCAGGGTGACGACCTGATTGGTGAACGGTGCGGTGGCGACCACGCCCAAGGTCAACACGATGATCTCGGCCGAGAGGATGAAGTCGGTGCGGATCGCGCCTTTCACCTTGTCCTTTTCCCACGCGACCATGTCCACCTGCGCATCAGCCAGCGCCTTGCGCCGCTCGGCCTGGTGTTCGGCGTCCTCATCGGCCGAATGCAGGAACCGGTGCGCCAGCTTCTCCACGCCCTCGAAGCACAGGAAGGCGCCGCCGATCATCATCAGCGGCACGATCAGCGGCACGTTCCAGCCGCGGCCGTGCAGCCATGCTTCCAGCGCGCTGATCGCCAGCGCCGCCGGCACCAGGATCACCTTGTTCAGCAGCGAGCCCTTGGCCACCGCCCACACCACCGGCAATTCGCGGTTGGCGTTGACGCCGGTTACCTGCTGCGCGTTCAGCGCCAGGTCGTCGCCCAGCACACCGGCGGTCTTCTTGGCGGCGACCTTGGTCAGCACCGAGACGTCGTCGAGCAGGGAGGCGATATCGTCAAGCAGGGCAAACAGGCTGGCACCGGCCATGGGGGATCCAGTAAAGGGAATGAGCGGATTCTGACCGATCCGGCGCTACCTGCGGTAGCGGGTTCACCGCGCGCCCACCGGGCGGCAGGGACACTGGAAGCGTAATCCGGTCCCGCCGATGGCGGGATCACGGACATCGGGTCGTCGTCTTCGAGGAGTGTCGTTTGAGCAATCCGTCCACCGCCACAGGCAATCCGCCGCTGATCAAGGGCATGAACCGGCGCAGCCAGATCCTGCGCCTGCTGATGCGCTACCGCCATTCCGGCGTGTTCTCCGGGATGAACCTGGACGCTGCCGGCAGCCACACCGACGTGCCACCGGACGGCAATCCGGAGCAGTTCGTCAGTGACCTGGAAGCGCTGGGCCCCACCTTCGTCAAGCTCGGGCAGATGCTGTCGACCCGCCCGGACATGGTGCCGGTGGAGTTCGCCACCGCGCTGGAGCGCATGCAGGAGAAGGTGGCGCCGATTCCGGTCGAACGCATCCACGCCATCGTCGAGCAGGAGCTGGGGGCACCGGTGAACAAGCTGTTCGCCGCATTCGACCCACAACCACTGGGCTGCGCGTCGATCGCCCAGGTGCACCGCGCGGTACTGCACGACGGCCGCGAGGTGGCAGTGAAAGTGCAGAAGCCCGAGGTGGCCGCGCAGTTGCGCTCGGATCTGGACGTGCTGCGCAGCTTCGCCTTGGCCGCCGACCATCTGACCCAGATCGGTCGCCGCGTGCGCCTGCGCGACTGGCTCAACGAATTCGCCAAGACGCTGATGCAGGAGCTGGACTACCACGCCGAGGCCGAGAACCTGTCGCGCTTCGGCCGGCACCTGAAGCCGTTCCGGCGCCTGTGGATTCCGCAGCCGCTGTGGGACTACAGCAGCCATCGCGTGCTGACCATGGAACTGGCCACCGGCGTGCGCGTGGATGCCATCCCCGATGTGCGCCGCACCGAACAGGCAATGGACCCGCTGGCGGCGGCGCTGATCCGCGGCTATCTGGACCAGATCTTCGTGCACGGCGAAATCCACGCCGACCCGCACCCCGGCAACCTGCGGGTGATGCCCGATGGACGCCTGGCCATCTTCGACCTGGGCATGGTCGCGCACATGCCGCCACGTCTGCGCGAGCGCCTGCTGAAGATCCTGTTCGCCGCTGTCGATGGTCGCGGCGAGGAAGTGGCCGATGACCTGATCAGCATCAGCACGCGGCTGGAAGCGTTCGATGAGGAGCGCTACCTGCGCGAGACCGGCCAGCTGATCGCACGCTATGCCGCCAGCGCGAACTTCTCCGAAGGGCGCGTGGTGCTGGACATGGTGCGCATCGCCACCTCGTCCGGATTGCGCACGCCCCCGGAGCTGAGCCTGCTGGGCAAGGCGCTGCTCAACCTTGAAGCCGTATGCCGCTTGCTGGCACCGGATCTGGACACGCGCCGCATCGTCGAGCGCCAGCTGCAACACGTGATGCGCGCGCGCCTGAAGAAGTCCCTGTCGGCCGCCAATCTGGCCAGCGAAGCAATGGAAATGCAGCAACTGTTGCGCGACGGGCCGCGCAAGCTGTCGGACATCATGGCGCTGCTGGCCGAGAACCGCCTGCAGATGAAGGTGACCGGGCTGGAAGAATCGCGGTTGATGGAGAATCTGCAGAAGATCGCCAACCGCGTGGCCGCCGGCATCATCAGCGCCGCGTTGATCATGGCGGCGGCAATGATGATGAAGATCGACACCGGCTGGCATGTGCTGGGCTATCCCGCCATCGCGCTGGTGCTGCTGATGATCGGCGTGGTGCTTGGGCTGGGCATCGTGACCAGCGCATTGTTGTTTGATCGCCGTGCGCGTTCGCGCGAGGAACGCGGGCATCGATAACGTCGCATCCACGCTCGACGTGGATCAGCGAAAACAGTGCATTCATGCAGGTTTTTAATGCAATCGAGCGTGAGTTTTCACGCTCGATTTACGTTCGCGGCGTGATATCGCGCGCACGATTTCAACAAACATTTCAGTCAGGTTCGTGCATGCACTATCGGGTCATCGGCCTGTCATGCAGATGTGCTTGCAGCAGCGCCGGTCGGATGGACACGCGTCGGTACGACGTCCATCGCCACCCCGTCACTGCCGAAGCTGCCTATGCTCTGGATTCTGCTGCTGTCGCTGTTGCTGCTGTCCTGGTTGTTCCTCGCGTCCGCAAAGTGGGTGTGGTGGAAAGCAGGCTTGTTCTCGCTGTTGCTGCTGGCGCTCAGTGCCTGGTGGCTGATCGACAAGCTGTCCGGTGACGGACTCAACGCCGCCACCCTGTACCACCTGGGTGCGGACATGGAAGGCGCCGGTATCGCCGACTTCAAGGGCTACATCGCCGGCTTCATCGTGCTGGCCGCCGTGTCGCTGCTGCCGCTGTTCGCCACGCGGGTGAAGCGTTGGCGCCGCCCCACGGCCGGTGGTGCGTGGTTTGCCGGGTTCGCCGTGCTGTGGGTGGCCACGATCATGATCAGCCCACTGGCCCGCGATGGACAACGCCTGTACCAGCAGCTGCGCCCGGTGGATTTCGCCCGTATCGCCCCCGAATACCAGGTGCCCACGCAGGCCCTGCAGCGCCCACGCAACATCGTGTGGATCTACGGCGAGAGCCTGGAGCGCACCTATCTGGATGAGGCCGTGTTTCCCGGCCTGATGCCCAATCTCAACCGTTTGGCGGCCAGGTCGCTGGATGTACGCGGCTTGGCCTCGGCCGAAGGCGGTGGCTGGACCATTGCCGGCCTGGTGTCGTCGATGTGCGGCGTACCGCTGACCACCTCGCAGGGTGATGAGAACAGCATGGACCGCATGGGCAGCTTCCTGCCCAAGGCGGTATGCCTGGGCGATTACCTCAAGCAGCAGGGCTACACCAACCATTACCTGGGTGGTGCCAACGGCCAGTTCGCCGGCAAGGGCCAGTTCCTGGCCAGCCACGGTTTCGATGAAGTGCATGACCTGGCGTGGTTCAAGCAGCAGAAGAAGATCGGCCGCATCCACTATTCGGCGTGGGGCGTGCATGACGACGTGCTGCTGGACACCGCGTACCAGCGCTTCGAGCAGCTGTCGCGGCAGGATGCGCCGTTCATGCTGACCACGCTGACCATGGACACCCACCACCCGGCCGGGCACCTGCCGGTGGCCTGCAAGGGCGAGCGCTACCAGAGCCAGTACGGCAACATCGGCATGCTCAATGCGCTCAAGTGCACCGATCGCCTGATCTCGCAGCTGGTCGAACGCATCCAGGCCAGCCCGTACGGCAAGGACACGTTGATCGTGATCGCCTCTGATCACCTGGCCATGCCCAATGACCTCAGCCATATCCTGACCAGGCAGAAGCGCGAGAACCTGCTGTTGTTCCTCGGTGATGGCGTGGCCCCGCGTCAGCTGGCCGCCGAAGACGGCTCGACCCTGGATTCCGGGGCCACCCTGCTCAGCCTGCTTGATCCGAACCTGCAGACGATGGGCTTTGGCCGTTCGCTGCTGGACGACAAGCGCGCGCCGAGTGCCAGCGCGGCCGCACGCCGCGATGGCGGCCGCGACTATCCGCAGTACCTGGCCTTCGCCCGCTCACTGTGGCTGGGCGAACCGACGCGGCAGCTGAAGATCGACGGTGATGACCAGGTGGTGGTGGGCCTGCAGCACGTGCAGCCGCCGGTGCTGCTGGAATATGACAAGGACTGGGACCTGAAATCGGTGTACCTGGAAAACACCTCGCGCCAGTTCGACGATGCCGACCCGGACAACACGCTCGCCTATGTCGATCGCTGCACCGCCTTCGAGGATGGCTCGGCCGACGGCGACTGGTGCGCGCTGCTGGTGAACCGCGACAACGGCATCAAGCTGTACCGTGATGGCCAGCTGCGCAACGGCATCGACGTGGATGCACCACTGGATGCGTTCCAGGGCCCTCGCCCCAGCGTGCGCCAGGCGCACATGATCACGCAGAAGGGCCGCCGTACCCGCGCCGGCCAGTACATGCTGCAGCTGGTGGCGAGCACGCGCCCGGATCGCGGCTTCTGGATCGAAGCGGTGTCCTCGCAGCGCAAGGTGGTGCTGGCCCAGCAGTGGGTGCAGCCCGATGCCGACGGCAAGATCAACGTAGCGTTCGGGCTCGACCACGAAGTAGATGATCTGGAAATCCGCGCGTGGTTGAACCATGCAGAGAAGCTGGCGGTGGATACCTTCGCACTGGTGCCCTCGCGCGGCCGACCGCGGGGGTAAAGGTGTTCTTTCGGCAGGGCTGCGCCCTGCACCTGCAGAGGCGGAAGCAAAAGCAACGGCGGCATTTCGTGGGGTGGCGGGGCGGTGTCGGATTGCGGGGACGCCGCAAGTACGTCCCTGTAGGCTTGGCAGCCGCATCCATGCGGCTGACACCCCGCAATCCGACACCGCCCCACCTCTGACAGATTTCCGCAATCTGGTAGATCCACGCCATGCGTGGATGAATGTCCATCGAAATCGAATATTTCGAAAATTGATCGAAAAACATCCACGCATGGCGTGGATCTACGTGTCGACCAAGGTCGACACCTACCAAGAGCAGGCAATGCCATCCCGACAGATCGCGGAAATCTGTCGAAGGCGGGGTGGGTCCGGTTGCGGGGGCGTGAGCGCCATGGATGGCGCGACCGAGCCTACAGGGACGTATTTACGGCGTCCCCCGGAACCGGACCCACCCCGCCATCCCACAGGAAACCCGCTTTGGCTTTGGCTTTTGCTGTCGAGGTTGCCGGCCGGCGGCCGGCACTACCGCTTCGGCAGGTGCAGGGCGCAGCCCTGCCGACCCACCCTCCTACTGCGGCGAGTCGCGGGTGATGTGGATGTCGGTCGGCGTGGACAGCGGGATGTTCCGCTCGGCCAGGATCTGCAGCAGGCTGAAATACAGATCGCTGCGCGTGCCATACACCTGCCGTGGGCTGGCCACGTAGGCGAAGCTGTTGATGGTGATCTGGCCACCAGCGATGCCGTCGATGTACACCGACGGCGCCGGCTGCTGCAGCACCGTGTTGTGCGCACCGTAGGCATCCAGCAGCGCCTGCCGCAGGCCCGCGACATCGGTGCTGGCCGGCACCGCGAACTGGATCTGGATGCGCCCCTGGTTGTTGCCCATCGTCATGTTGCGGATGGTCTTGGTGATCAGTTCCGAATTCGGCACGATCAATGTCGACTTGTCCCCCACCTGGATCTCGGTAGAGCGAACGTTGATGCGGCGGATGTCGCCTTCCTGATCGCCCAGCTTCACCCAGTCACCGATCTTCACCGGCCGTTCGGCCAGCAGGATCAGGCCGGAGACGAAGTTCTGGATGATCGCCTGCAGGCCGAAGCCGATACCTACCGAGAGCGCACTGACCAGCAATGCCAGGTTCTTCAGGTTCAGGCCCATCGCGGTCAGTGCCCACAACCCCACCAGGATGATGCCCACGTAGCGGGTGATCGTGCTGATTGAATTGCGCGCGCCCAGGTCCAGTTCGGTCTTGGGCAGGTAGGTGTCGGTCAACCAGCGCTGCAGCAGCTGCGTCAGCCCCAACCCGACCAGCATCACCAGCAGCGCGATGGCGATACGTGCGGGCTTGAGGGTGATGTCGCCGATGGAGATGCCGTTGGCCAGCGAAGTGACACGCTCGACCACCGAGCCGATGTTGCCGAATGGCGCCGCCAGCGCCAGCAGCGCGATCAGCACCACGAACGTGCGCAGCACGGCAGACAGCAGCACACCGGCCTGCTCCAGCCGCGACACGCTCAGGCCGGTGCTGAGCAGGATGGTCTGGCCGACCTTGCTGTCGGCGTTGAGCAGCCAGGTGGAGAAATCATCGACGAACTTGAACAGCAGCGTCGCCGCCAGCACCACGATGCTGCCGCCGATCAGCTGCTGGTTGACGAACTTGGCGAAGTTCACATAGCCCATCAGGGTGGCGATGATCGCGGCCACCACGGCGATGTTGCCGGCCACCCGTGCCAGCACCAGCCAGCTGCTGCGCCGCACCGGAACGGCCGCGCCCTGGCCGTCGGCCTGCGCTTCCAGCTTCGCCTCGGCCTCGGCGTTCTGGCGCCGATGCAGGCGCGCCAGGGTCACCAGCATGGCCATGATCAGGCCGAGATAGGTCAGCGCGATCACGCCGTCCAGCGCCACCGTAGTGACGTCGCTGGTGCGAGTGGCTTGGTCGACAGCCACCAGCACCGTGCTCAGCCAGGCCAGTGCCGCCGCACCCCAGGCGTACTTGCGCAGCTTCAGCGCGGCGGTGTCATCGAGATTCAACAGGCGCCATGACGGGCGCTGCGGTACCAACATGCAGGCGCTGAGCGCGGCGATGAAGGCCGCGCGGAAGGTGGCAGTCTCAATCCCCTCCGCCACCACCTGCAGGCGCGGTGCGATCGCATCGATCGCATCCAGTGCCGCCATCAGCACCACCACGGCGTAGCCGGGCAGCAACGTACCGACCAGCAACAGCCACATGGCGAGCCCGGAACGGCGCAGTCGGCCGTCAGGCGCACGTTCGGATGCCGCAAACCGCCGTCCCAGCGCGCGCAGCCACAGGCGCAGCGGGAACATCATCACCAGTGCGGCCACCACGCCCAGCAGCAGGGTGCCCCAACCATGGGTACGGATGCCGGCGGCCAGCGCGTCCCGGCCCATCTGCGCCAGCGGTGCGACGCGTGCGATATCGATCGGCAAGCGCTCGGCCACCTTGGTCCACAGCGCAGGCGACAGCGGCGAGGCCACCTTCTGCCCCAGTTCCTCCGTGCGTTGTGCCGTGCGTTGCTGGTCGATGTCGGCCGCCATCTGCTGGGCGCGTACCGCGCTGGCCTTTGCCTGCGCCATTGAGGCCATCAGGCCATCGCGCTGGCGGGTAATGGTCCGCCGTTGCGTCACCAGCTCCGGCGGCTCGGTGGTTCCCTCTGCCGGCGTACCCAACTGCGCCAACTGTTCGTCGAGCCGATCCAGCTGCGGCTGCAGCGCTTTCTCCAGGGCTTCAGCATCGCGTCGCGCCTGCGACGCCTCCTCGGACAGCATCGACAGGGTTTCCACCGCTGCAGCATCAACACGCTTGCGCTCGATATCCTTCAGCGTGCTGTCGATCTGCGCCAGCTGCTGCTTGGGCGTGGGGTCGTCATCCTGGGCCAGCGCCGGCACAGCCAGCAGCAGCGTGCAGCACAACAGCAGGGCCAACCAGGGGCCACGCACCAGGATCGTTCGGAAGAAGGAAGACAAGCCAGCCATACCGTTTTGCGCGGACCACCGCGCCTGCGCGCGACTATACGGCAGGTACCGTAAACGGCGGATGCGTGGGCGCTGGCCGCTGGCTGCGGCTCAGTACTTCAGGCGCAGCTCTTCCACCTGCGGCTGCTGCAGCGCGTACCAGTCCTGGAATTCTTCCTCGGTGATCTCATCGGGCGCATACACCGCGATCGGGTGCCAGGCGTGGTCGGTCGGCAACGGCTGGCGCGGCCCGGCGCGCAGGCTGTAGGCCACGCCTTCGTAGTCCACCAGATCGTCCACCTGCGGCCACTGCTCGCGGGCGAACTGGGTTTCACTCTTCAACAGGATCACCTGGTACATCGGCACCTCCACTTCGGTTGGATCGGAAAAACGCGGCGCTGGCCGAAGCATACCGCTGCGCCGATGACGGTACGCGCTCTGCCCGGGCGACGGAATGTTCTGGACATGGCCCTCGCCCCGGCTTCACCCGCCCGTGGCAGTGTCCTCGGCATCGTGGAGGTCCTCTCCCGCCACGCCTGACAATGACCGACCTGCCTCCCCTGAAGACCGTCACCGACCTCAAGCTGCCCCGCTACCTGGGCACCTGGTACGAGATCGCCCGCCTGCCGATGCGCCACGAGCCGGAGGGCTGCACCGATGTGTCGGCCCACTACCAGCTGCTCGACAACGGCAACGTGGGCGTCACCAACCGCTGCCGCATGGACGGCGAGATCGAGGAAGCCAGCGGTGAGGCCTGCGCGATCGACAATGACAGCGCGCGGCTGGAAGTCAGCTTCCTGCCCAAGGGCCTGCGCTGGCTGCCCTTCGCCAAGGGTGACTACTGGGTGATACAGGTGGCGCCGGACTACAGCGTTGCCCTGGTCGGCAGCCCGGATCGCAAGTACCTGTGGCTGCTGGCACGTGAGCCCCGGCTTGATGCCACCGTGCAGGAACATTATCTGGCCAGCGCACGCCTGCAGGGCTTCGATCTGTCCGAACTGATCCTGACCCCGCATACCGGCCACCCCACCGCCTGAGCCTGACCTCGCATGGACTTGAAGAGTGGTTATCCGTGGTGGGCGGTGCGCAACGGCCTGATCCAGGCCTTTCCGCCGCTGGAACAGGATCTGCAGTGTGATGTGCTGGTGGTCGGTGGCGGCATCACCGGCGCGCTGATCGCCGATGAGCTGTCGGCCCATGGCCACGACGTTGCGCTGATCGAGCAGCGTGACATCGGCTGGGGCAGCACCGCAGCCAGTACCGCGCTGCTTCAGTACGAGATCGATACCCATCTGCTGGAGCTGGCCTCGCAGTATGGCCAGGACGCTGCGGCGCTGGCCTACCAGGCGTGTGCGGATGCGATCCCTGCATTGGGCGAGGTCGCACGCGGACTGAAGGACGTCGACTTCAAGCAGATGGACAGCCTGTACCTGGCCAGCCGCCGCCGTGACGTACCGCGGCTGATGGCCGAAGGCGAGGCGCGCCGTGGCATCGGCCTGGATGCGCGCTGGCTGGGCCGGGATGCGCTGCAGGAACGTTTCGGCGTCGATGCCGGAGGCGCCCTGCTGACCCGCCAGGCCGCACGAGTCGATCCCTACTGCTTCACTTACGGGCTGCTGCGGCGGTTGCAGCGGCGCGGCGGCGTGGCGCATGACCGCACGGTGCTGCATACCCTCACCCCCACCGCGCGCGGCGTCACCGCCCGCACCGAATCGGGCATGCAGATCCGCGCCCGCCACGTGGTGCTGGCGATGGGCTATGCCAACCAGCAGTGGCTGGACCCGCGCGTGGCCCGCAACCGCAGCAGCTATGCCTTCATCACCGACCCGATCAACGCCGACGAGCTGAGCTGGCTGCAGCGCACGATGGTGTGGGAAAGCGCACGGCCCTACCTGTACCTGCGCGCCACCGGCGACCGCAGGCTGTTGGTGGGCGGGCTGGACGATGCCATCGATATCCCCGCCCGCCGCGATGGCCGGGTGGACAGCAAGGCCCGGAAACTGATGAAGCAGCTGCTGCAGTGGTTCCCGCACCTGCAGCCCACGCCAGCGTTTTCATGGGCGGGCACCTTTGCCGAGACCGCTGACGGCCTGCCGTTCTTCGGGCCGCATGCGCAGTGGGGGCCACGGGTGCAGTTCGCCATGGCCTACGGCGGCAACGGCATCACCTATTCGATGATCGGCGCCGGGCTGCTGCGAGCGCGGATCGAGCGGCGCCGGCACCCGCTGCAGGACCTGTTCGGATTCGGGCGGTTGTGAGATCCGCCGGGCATGGCCCGGCGCTACCGTTAAGGGCTGGCGACAGGCATCATTCAAGCAACGCCTGCTAGCGTCGGCCTGTACCGCCGCGCTGCGCGGCCCCTCTGCGCTGGAGTGCCGTCATGATCCGCCCCCTGACCCTGCTGCTGTGCCTGGCCGCCCTGCCCGGGACCGCGTTGGCGCAGTCCGCCGCCGGCGCCACCGCGCCGCAGGCGTCCGGCCTGGACCTGTCCGTGCCGCAGACGCCGATGCGCTATCTCAACGATCCGACGCTGCAACAGGATCCGCCCGGTACGTTCTACGGCGACAAGACCGGCCCGCGCGTGCACGGCGACGGCAGGATCGCCGACGTGCAGGACGACAAGGTCAAGGTCTCCGGCAGCTTCACCACCGGCATCGGGTACGCCAAGAATTACGGCAACACCCACTACAACGCCGCCACGCTGAATCTCAGCAAGAACTACACCAACGATGAAGGCAAGACCCGCGGGGTCAACGTCAACATCCACGTGAGCGAAGGCAAGGGCCCGGGCTTCTTCGGGCCGTACGGCGGTGGTGGGTATTACGGTGGTGGCCCGGGCTATTGGGATTACCCGCCGCCTTACGGCTGGTAAGCCCCGCGTCGGGCCTGGGCCGACCAAGGTCGGCCTCTACTGGTAACAGCGGAAGGTAGCGCCGGGCCATGCCCGGCGGCCTGATGCGTCCGCTGCGCTCGCCGGGCATGGCCCGCCGCTACCAGCGACACGCCCCATCCCGAAGCAGGCGTCAATCCAGCCAGCCATCGCGCTCGCTGTGCAGGATGCGGCCATCATGACCGCTCAGACGCACTTCCACCTTCTGGTTGCGGGCATTGCGCGCTTCCAGCGACCACGTCGCGCCGTCGCGTTCCAGCGAATGGATCTCGCGCAACCCCTGCGCCTGCGCCTTGGCCAGCACCTGCTCGGTGCTCAGCTGCGCACGCCCATCGTGCTCGTCGAAGATCTCGCCGGTCTTCGGGTCCACATACACCTCGCTGAAGCGACCGTCGGCACGGCTGACATCGGCTTCCCACAGGCCATCATCCCGCTCGATCTCATGGATCTGGGTGTAGCCGGCCTTGCGCAGGGTCTGTTCGGCCTGGGCCATGCCCAGCGGCGCGGCCTGTGCGGCGGGGGCGATCGCAAGGGCGACGACAGTGGCGAGGGTGAGTGACTTCAACATGGGGGTTCTCCTGTTCGGTGCCGGACCATCCCGGCAACGCCACGATGCGGGGCGCGGTTAACAGCCGCTTAGCCGGCGTTGTTAGCCAATGGTTAGTCGGTCGCGGCACACTCGCGACTGTCACTTGTTCCCATGCCGCCAGCCACTCACGTGCCGATCCTGCCCTCCTTGTCCCTGCTGCTGGCGCTGGCCAGCGCCCCGACCGCCGCCGGCCCTGCCCAGGACCCGGCGCAGCAGGTCGCGCGCCGCGCGGTGCAGCAGGGCCGCTACGTGCCGCTGGAGGGCGTGGTGCGCGATGCGCTCAAGCGCCACCCCGGCCAGCTGCTGGAAGTGGAACTGGACGATGGCGTGTACGAAGTGGAGATCCTGCGCGCCGACGGCGTGGTGGTGGAGCTGGACTATGATGCGCGCAACGGCAGGCTGCTGAAGACGGAGCTGGACGACTGATGCGCATCCTGTTGGCCGAAGACGATGCCGCATTGGCCGAGCGCCTGCAGCCGCTGCTGGAGCAGGCCGGTTACGTGGTCGAGATGGTGGCCGATGGCCGCCAGGCCGAGGAGATCGGCCAGGTGGAAGACCTGCAGGCCGCCATCGTCGATCTGGGCCTGCCCGGGCTGGATGGCCTGAGCGTGATCGAACGCTGGCGCGGCAACGGCCGCGACTTTCCGGTACTGGTGCTCACAGCACGCGGGCGCTGGCACGACAAGCTGGCCGGCTTCGATGCCGGCGCCGACGACTACCTGACCAAACCCTTCCAGGCCGACGAACTGGTGCTGCGCCTGCGCGCGCTGATCCGCCGCAGCCACGGCCATGCCAGCCCGCGCCTGCAGTGCGGTCCACTGCAGCTGGACGTCAATGCCGGGCGCTTCGACCTGGATGGCCAGGCGTTGGCGCTGAGCCCGCAGGAATTCCGCCTGCTGAGCTACTTCATCCACCACAGCGGCCAGGTGATCGGCCGCGATCGCTTGGGCGAACATGTGTTCGATGGCGGTCATGACCCCGATTCGAATGCGCTGGACGTACTGCTGGGGCGGGTGCGCCGCAAGCTCGGCACCGACCTGATCCAGACCGTACGCGGCCAGGGCTGGCGGTTGGCCGCGCCGTGAGCCGGCAGCCGTCACTGCGACGCCGGCTGCTGCTGGCCGGTGGCATCGGCCTGCTGCTGGTCTCGGCACTGGCCAGTGCGCTGCTGGGCGAACTGTTCAAGCGCAGCGCGCGCGACCGCCTGGACAATGAACTGCAGCAGGACATGCTGACCCTGCTGGCGCAGGCCGAGATCGATGCCGATGGCCAGCTGCAGCTGCGCCAGGAACCCAACGATGCGCGCTTCCAGCGCGTGTTCTCCGGCGCGTACTGGCAGATCGCCGATGGCAGCGGCAAGGTGCTGCTGCAGTCACGTTCGTTGTGGGACGAAACGCTGCCAGTGGCCGCCACTGGCACGGTCGAACGCAATCTGCCGGGCCCACTGCAGCAATCGCTGCGCGCGCGCGTGCAACCGGTGCGCCTGCCCCGCGCGAACGGACCCCATGTCGCCGTGGTCGCCACCGACCGCAGTGCACTGGATGCGGACGTCGCCGCCTTCCGCCAACGCAGCGCAATGGCGTTGGCCGTGCTGGTGGCGGCGTGGCTGGCGGTACTGGCCAGCCAGGTACATTTCGGTCTGCGGCCCCTGCAGCGTCTCGGTGCGCAGCTGGAACGCGTGCGCCGCGGCGATGCGCAGCGCATCGATACGGCCGGATTGGGCGCTGAAATCGCACCGCTCGGCGAAGAGCTCAATACCCTGCTCGACCACCAGCAACGGATGGTGGGCCGCGCCCGCACCAGCGCACAGGATCTGGCGCATGCGCTGAAAACACCGCTGAGCGTGCTCGCCGCCGAAGCCGATGGCGAGGGCCGCGCGTGGCGCGCAACACTGCGCGAACAGGGCGCACGCATGCAGGCCAGCGTTGATCGCTATCTTGCCGCCGGGCTGACCGCCGACCATCGCGAGCGTACGCCGGTGGCCACTGTGGCACAGGCCCTGTGCGGGTTGATGGCGCGCGTGCATGGCGACCGTGCGCTGCAGTTCCAGGCCGAAGGCATTGCCGACGACCTGCAGTTCGCCGGTGCCAGCGCCGACCTGGAAGAGATGCTCGGCAACCTGCTCGACAACGCCGGCAAGTGGGCACAACGGGAGGTGACGGTCACTGCGCGCGTGGACGACGAACAGTTGCGCATTGATGTGCGCGACGACGGTCCGGGGCTGGCAGCCGAGGCGCTGGCGCAGGTGACCCAGCGTGGTGTGCGGCTGGATGAGCGCGAAAACAGCAGCGGCCTGGGCCTGGCCATCGTCGGCGATATCGCCGCAAGTTATGGTGGACGGCTGGCGCTGGAGAATGCACACCCGGGATTGCGCGCCACGTTGTGGTTGCCGGTGGGGTAACGCGCCGCTGCGCTCGCCGGGCATGGCCCGGCGCTACCAACGTTGATGTGCCGCTGCGCTCGCCGGGCATGGCCCGGCGCTACCAACGTTGATGTGCCACTGCGCTCGCCGGGCATGGCCCGGCGTTACCAACGTTGATGTGCAATCCGGTAGCGCCGGGCCATGCCCGGCGGGGTGATGTGTCCGCCACGTCAGCGGTGATGCATCCACCAGCAATCAATCGCATCCAGCACGATGTGGATCATCAAACCGATGCCCACCAGCCGCGTTTTCTTCGGCACGCACAGGCCCGCATACACGGCAATCGCCGGTGCGGTGTGCAGCGGGTGGAAGCCGATGCTGCAGCGGTTGGGCGCATAGATCGGGTCGGCCAGCAGATGGTCCAGGTCGATGATCCAGCCCAGCAGCAGCAACAGCCACGCCGAGGCGAAACGCCTGCGCCAGAACAGCCATGCCAGCAGGGCTGGCACGGCGGCATGCAGGAACAGGTGGAAGATCGCGCGCGCGCTCATCGCAGCCGGTAGCGCCGGGCCATGCCCGGCGTTCCCGTAGACATCAGACCAGCGGTTCGTCGGACAGGTAGGTGTAACCGGTCAGGCCCGCTTCCAGCGCTTCGGACAGTTCCTGCGCGCGTTCCGGCGACAGGTCCGCCGATGCCACGCGGTCGGCGTAGGCCGCACGCAGGTCATCCAGCTTGTAGCCCACGTAGTCCAGCATCACGTCGGTGGTATCGCCGCGGCGCTGCTGGGTGATGGCATAGCCATCGGCATCGGCCAGCACTTCCACCGCGTCGGTATCGCCGAACAGGTTGTGGATGTCGCCGAGGATTTCCTGGTAGGCGCCGACCATGAAGAAACCGATGCGGTAGCTTTCGCCGTGCTTGATCGCGTGCAGCGGCAGCGAGCTGTCCAGGCTTTCGTTCTCGACGTAGGTCTTGACCATGCCATCGGAATCGCAGGTCATGTCGGCGATGATGCCGCGGCGATCCGGCGCCTCGTTCAAGCGCTCGATCGGCACGATCGGGAACACCTGGTCGATCGCCCATGCATCGGGAATCGATTCGAATACGCTGAAGTTGACGAAGTACTTGTCCACCAGGCGCTCGTTCAGTTCATCCAGCGCCGGGCGATGGCTCTTCTCGTCGTAGCTCAGGCGCGCACGCACGCCATGGGCGATGGCATAGAACAGATCGTCGATGCGCGCACGCTGCGGCAGGTCGATCTGGCCCAGCGCATAGCTGGACAGGCCTTCGGCGTGGAAGTGCTGTGCTTCCTGGAACAGCTCCACCGCCGGACGCACGTCCAGTTCTTCGTGGATCTCGCGCAGGTGGCGGATCGAGGCCGGCTCGTCGTCGTGCTGGTCCGGCACGCGCCCTTCCTGCGCCTGTTCCACTTCAGACACGTTGGCGATCAGCACCGCGTGGTGCGCGGTCATCGCACGGCCGCACTCGGTGACGATGCGCGGCGGGGTCAGGCCGTGTTCTTCGCAGGCATTGGCCAGCGGCTGCACGATGTTGCTGGCGTAGGAATTGAGGCCGTAGTTGATCGAGCAGAAGCTGCGCGAACGGGTGCCTTCGTAGTCCACGCCCAGGCCGCCGCCCACGTCGACGTGGGTGATCTTCGCACCCAGCTGTGACAGCTCGACGAAGTAACGGGTGGCTTCGCGCATGCCGTTGGCGATGTCGCGCACGTTGGAGATCTGCGAGCCCATGTGGAAATGCAGCAGGCTCAGGCAGTCGGCGTATTCGGTATCGCGCAGCGACTTCCACAGGT
>Ga0308165_1002842_pt1 | contig 19671 bp, 16 predicted proteins | sample PhyWR2_FD_201032 | JGI IMG/M metagenome (GOLD analysis project Ga0308165, IMG submission 201032) | Phyllosphere microbial communities from UC Gill Tract Community Farm, Albany, California, United States - DLSLW.R2 | ecosystem: Host-associated > Plants > Phyllosphere > Unclassified | place: USA...
TGGAAAAGCATGGCTGACAAAATCGTTTTTACAGGCAAGATTGATGCTTATTTTAATTTTCAATACGGCGAGCTCGAATACCGGAGCTTAACATACGAAGTTGAGGTGCACGACACCGAAAATTATCAGGGTAATGCAGTGATGAACTTTACAGACGGTGAAACGCCCTACACACGCGTTTATGAGCACAAGCATTTCGAGTTTGGTACGCAACCGAAAACGGTAATCACTAAAGAATACCCCGTGCAGGAAACTCGCAACGCCGAGCCTTATTATCCTGTTAACGATGAAAAAAATATGGCCATGTTAAAAAAATACCAGCATCTGGCTGAGCTGGAACCTAACGTAATTTTCGGCGGGAGACTAGCTGAATACAGATATTATGATATGCATCAGGTGATTGCTTCGGCATTGGCCAAATCGAAAAATGAATTGAAATTAAGTAAAAGCTAATCGGTAACTGAACGGATATAAAAAAAGCGCCTGGAATTTATCATTCCAGACGCTTTTAAAAATTATATACTAAATATTAGAGTTTTCGGGCAACTTCAACTTGTTCGTAAGCTTCTACAATATCGCCAACTTCAATGTTGTTAAAGTTCTGAATGTTTAAACCGCATTCGTAACCTTTGCTCACTTCTTTAACATCATCTTTATAACGTTTTAACGAGGCAAGTTCACCAGTGTAAACTACAACACCATCTCTAACGATACGGATTTTGCTGTTACGGGTAATTTTACCATCGAGTACCATACATCCTGCAATGGTACCAACTTTGGTGATTTTGAAAGTCTCGCGAATTTCAACATTGGCCACAATTTTCTCTTCAAATTCTGGATCCAGCATACCTTCCATTGCCGATTTGATCTCGTTGATGGCATCGTAAATGATAGAGTATAAACGGATATCGATCTGTTCTTGCTCGGCCAGTTTACGTGCACCTGTTGACGGACGCACCTGGAAACCAATAATAATTGCATCGGAAGCGGAGGCCAACAATACATCAGATTCTGAAATCTGACCTACACCTTTACTGATTACGTTGATCTGGATCTGCTCGGTTGTAAGTTTCAGTAACGAATCTGACAAGGCTTCGATTGAACCATCCACATCACCTTTAACAATGATGTTAAGCTCTTTAAAGTTACCGATTGCCAAACGACGGCCGATCTCATCCAGCGTAATGTGTTTTTGTGTACGCAAACCTTGCTCACGTTGCAACTGCATACGTTTATTTGCAATATCTCTGGCTTCACTTTCGCTTTCTAGGGCATTAAAACGATCGCCGGCCGTAGGCGCACCTTGCATACCCAAAACCTGTACAGGCTGCGATGGGCCTGCAGAATCTACCTTAGCGCCGCGTTCGTTAGTCAACGCTTTTACACGTCCGCTGTAACTACCCGCTAAAATCGGATCTCCTACCCTCAATGTACCAGCCTGAACCAATACCGTGGTAACAATACCGCGTCCTTTATCCAGAGCCGATTCAATAACGGTACCTAAAGCTCTCTTATTCGGATTTGCTTTAAGCTCCAGTAATTCTGCTTCCAACAATACTTTATCTAAAAGTAAGTCGACATTTAAGCCGCTTTTGCTCGAGATTTCCTGCGATTGATATTTACCGCCCCAATCTTCAACCAAAATATTCATTACCGATAATTGTTCACGTACTTTATCTGCATTTGCACCTGGCTTATCAACCTTGGTGAAAGCGAATACCAACGGAACGCCTGCTGCCTGAGCATGGTTAATGGCCTCTTTTGTTTGAGGCATCACAGCATCATCAGCAGCAATAACGATAATGGCAATATCGGCTGCCTTGGCACCACGTGCACGCATGGCCGTAAAGGCTTCGTGACCTGGAGTATCCAAGAAAGTTACTTTTTTGCCCGATGGCGTAGTTACCATATAAGCACCAATGTGCTGGGTAATACCACCAGCCTCGCCAGCCACCACATTCGCTTTACGAATATAATCGAGCAACGAGGTCTTACCGTGATCGACGTGACCCATGATTGTAACAACCGGGGCTCTTTCGATCAAGTCTTCTTCGTTATCTTCTTCCTCAATAATGTTGTCTTCCTCTTCATCTGGTTTCACGAATTGAATTTCGTAACCAAACTCGTCGGCAACAATAGTTAAAGTTTCAGCATCTAAACGTTGGTTAATGGAAACGAACATACCTAAGCTCATACAGGTTCCAATAATTTTGGTAACCGGTACATCCATCATGTTCGCTAACTCATTAGCCGTAACAAATTCTGTTACTTTTAATATTTTTGATTGTGCATCGAGCTCATTTGCTGCTTCCTCGGCCGATATTGCCACGTCATCACGTTTCTGACGGCGCAATTTAGCACGTTGAGCAAATTTACCCGATTTACCAGCTCCACTTAAGCGAGCCAGTGTTGCTTTAATTTGATCCTGGATTTCTTTTTCAGTAGGTTCCTCTTTAGGGCCTGATGAGGCATTTCTATTTTGGAAACCTGGTCTGTTTCTATTCCCTTGATAAGGAGTACCGCCTTGTCCGGCCGGACGATTTCCCTGATATGGTGTACCGCCGGGCCTGTTACCCTGATAAGGTTGGCGAGGTTGTCCTGGCGCACCACCTTGTTGGCCTGCAGGATTTTGCCCTTGCTGACCATGTTGTCCGGGCGCTCCCGGTGCTTTTTTACGTTTGCGTTTACGTTTGGCTGCCTCGCTATCGCTAGATGAAGCCACAGGGCTATTTCTTCTGTCGGGCGTGGTAGGCAAAGTAATTTTACCAACGATATTCGGGCCACTCAATTTTACCGTTCTGGCCTTGATAACTTCAGGCTCAGTGGTTGCGGGCTTTTCTTCTGCTTTTGGCTTTTCAACTGGCTTAACAGGCTCTGGTGCTTTTGCAACCGGAGCGGCAGGCGCTTCCTCTTTTTTTACCTCAACTGGTTTTACCTCAGCTTTTGGTTGTTCAACAGGTTTAGCCGGCTCTTCTGTTTTAGCTGCAGGAGCGGCTGCAGGTTCGTCTTTTTTACCCGGGCGTGTTTTTGAGTTTAGATCACTTAAATCGATCTTACCTACAATTTTAACACCTGGTAAACCGCTTTCGTCTGCCTTATCTTCTGCTTTGTTGGCTGTAGTTTGTTCTGCTGGTGCCTGAGGCGCAGTTTCGGCCTTAGGCTCTGGCGTTTCGGCCGCCTTTGGCTTCTCAACCGGTGGTGTAAAGGATTGAGCATTCTTAATCAGGATCTCATCACCTTTCTCAAAGTCGGTATTTTTCTTCGGCGCTTCTACTGGCTTTTCAGTCTCGGGCTCGTCACGACGTATTTTACCAATCACTATTTGCTTGGCTTCTTCTCTTACGATCTTATCTCCCTGATACTCTTTTAATAAGGCACTGTACATATCTGGCGTAAGTTTAAACATAGGGCTCTTCTCGGCCGAGAATCCCTTTTTGTTTAAAAACTCAACGGCCGTACCCATGCCTATATTAAGTTCCTTAATAGCTTTAATTAAAATGATTGGTTTGTCGTCTGACATTTAGCTCCTGTTATTTTTTATTTAATACAAAAGTAGTGTTTATTTGGCAATTACACCACTATTCAAATTCTGACTGCAAGATCTGAACCACTTCTTTAATGGTTTCTTCTTCTAAGTCGGTGCGTTTCACCAAATCTTCTACCGAAAGTGCTAGTACACTTTTAGCAGTATCGCAACCGATAGCCTTTAGTTCATCAATGATCCAGCTGTCAATCTCATCTGAGAATTCTTCCAGATCCACATCCTCGTCGTTTTCTGCTCCAGCTTCGCGATACACGTCAATTTCGTAACCGGTTAATTTACCAGCCAGTTTAATATTGTGTCCGCCACGTCCAATTGCCAATGAAACCTGATCTGGTTTTAGGTAAACCGATGCATGTTTTGTTTCATCATCTAATTTTATAGAAGTGATTTTTGCCGGGCTCAAAGCACGGGTAATGTATAATGAAATGTTGTTTGTGAAGTTAATCACATCAATGTTTTCGTTTTTCAATTCGCGAACGATACCATGGATACGCGATCCTTTCATCCCTACGCAGGCGCCAACCGGATCGATACGATCATCGTATGATTCTACAGCCACCTTGGCACGCTCTCCCGGTTCGCGAACAATTTTCTTAATGGTAATTAAACCGTCGAATATTTCCGGAACCTCAAGTTCAAACAAACGTTGTAAAAACTCTGGCGCTGTTCTTGAAATGATAATCTTCGGGTTAGCATTGATCATTTCTACTTTCGAGATTACAGCCCTAACCGAATCTCCTTTTTTGAAATAATCGGCAGGAATTTGTTCAGTCTTAGGCATCAAAAGCTCATTACCTTCGTCGTCTAACACCAAGGTCTCTTTTTTCCACACCTGATAAACCTCGCCTGTTACAATTTCTCCAACCCTGTCTTTATATTTTTTAAAGATCTCATCTTTCTCCAGTTCTAAAACTTTTGAAACCAAGGTTTGGCGGGCAGCTAAAATGGCTCTACGACCAAAGCTTTCCAATGTAATTTGCTCAATGTAATCGTCGCCAACTTCTAACGAAGGGTCGTATTGATGTACTTCAGCAAGTTCAATTTCAAGATCGTCATCCTCAGAAAACCCATCTTCCATCACCTTTCTTGTTCTCCAGATTTCCAAATCCCCGTTGTCAGGATTCACAATCACATCACAGTTTTCGTCCGTTCCGTATTTTTTACGCAACATACTACGAAAAACTTCTTCCAGCACACTGATCACCGTTGGGCGATCTATATTTTTAAAATCCTTAAACTCCTGAAAAGAGTCGATCAAATTAATTGTTGTAGTACTCATTTTTTGCCATGATTAAATAGATTAGTAAGATTACAAGATAATCTCGTTTTTGCTCATTAACCGTATTACTTAAAATTATTAATACACTTGTTTTTTACTATATTTCAATAGATTAGCAAGATTACACTAAATTTTTATGCAACTTATCGTATCTATTATTTAAAGCTCACTAAAACTGTTGTCTCTAATATATCATTAAACGGAACTTCTGTTTGAATTGTTACCGCTTTCTTTCCTTTTTCTTTAACCGATTCTTCAACCAGCAAAGCGTTCTCTGTAACTTCGAGCAGTTTACCTTCTTTTTTCTTACCCTCGTTCAACCTGATGCTTATCGTACGCCCAATATTCTTTGTGTATTGGCGAACGAGCTTCAACGGCTCTCCTACTCCGGGCGAGGAAACCTCCAAATTATAGGCCTGCGCTATTACATTTTCTTCTTCTAAATGAAAGCCAACATGCCTGCTTATTGCCGCACAATCTTGTATGCTAATGCCTTCGTCACCATCAACATGAATAATTAATTTATTGTTTGGCAACATTTTCACTTCAACCAGGAATAATTCTGGTCGATCTGCGATTTTCTCCTCTACGAGATCTGCAACTCTCTTTTCTACCTGCATATTTCAACCTGATTTCATAGAAAAAGGGGACACTGTCCCCTTCTCTTTTCTTCGATTACGATGCAAATGTAGAAATTTTTTATCAAAAATCCAACACTTCGCCGAATTATTATGCTGATAATTACCGCTTAAGAATTTGTTTTTGTGGTTGTAAGTTCTGCTTTATCGTTCCGGAGAACAGTTTACCTGCATTGGCGAATTTAGCGTCTATATAGCTTTCGATCAGATAGCTCTTGTTTTTTTTAAAGGCTTCGTGCGGAGTAAAAATAAGCGAATCGCCTGCAAAAGCATAGCTTCCGTTTATGGCAATCTGATCTTGCAGACTGTCTGTTTCTGTCGGCAAAAGAACTACAGAGACGAGACTCGAGGAATCGGAACCAGCTGAATAGGCATTTTTAGCTTGCAATAAGCTTGCTGCGTCGAAATTTTTAAGTATAATTGATGAGCTATCCTTCGAAAACTTAATCAAAGGTTTATTGTTAGTTCCTGTGCAAGCAACAATAAACATTGCGAGTACAATAAGTGTAAAAAATTTAAACGAGATTTTAAACATTCACAAAACTAAACAATTATGAGATTAATTATTGAAATCCTTTTGATGGGATTAGCCTTTTTTATTGGCGCAAAACTTGTTCCGGGAGTTAATGTTGACGGTTACGGCAGTGCTATTTTGGCCGCGGTTTTGATAGCCCTTGCAAATGCCACAATCGGCTTCATTTTAAGATTGCTCACTTTTCCAATCAACTTTTTAACACTGGGTCTGGTATCGTTCATTATTACCGTGTTGATGATTTTATTGGTTGATAACATGATGACTTCTTTTAACACGTCTGGTTTTTGGGCAGCGGCGTTTTTGGCCATAATTGTTGCGTTGATTAAAGCAATATTTAGCGCTGTAGCGGGCGAGAAAGAGTAATTTAGTCCGGAGTCTTGAGTCTGTAGTCTTGAGTCTATGTAGCTCAGACTCCGGACTTTCCGACTCCGGACTTCGGACTACCTTATCACTTCTCTCGAAATTACCATTTTTTGTATTTCTGAAGTACCTTCATATATCTGGGTAATTTTAGCATCTCGCATTAATCGCTCCACGTGGTATTCTTTTACGAAACCATAGCCGCCATGCACCTGCACCGCCTCAATTGTAACGTCCATGGCCACCTTGGAGGCATATAATTTAGCCATCGAACCGGCTTGAGTGTAGGGCAAACCCTGATCTTTCAGCCACGCGGCTTTGTAAACCAATAATCGTGCAGCCTCGATTTGAGTAGCCATATCTGCCAGCTTAAACGCAATGGCCTGATGCTCGGAAATGGGTTTGCCAAACGTTTTTCGTTGTTTTGCATATTGTGTTGCAAGCTCGAAAGCGCCCTGTGCAATGCCCAACGCTTGTGCCGCGATTCCGATGCGGCCTCCCTCCAGGGTTTTCATGGCAAACTTAAAACCGAAACCCTCCTCACCAATCCTATTTTCCTTTGGCACCTTAACATCATTAAACATTAAAGAATGGGTGTCAGAACCGCGAATACCTAATTTGTTCTCTTTCGGCCCAACGGTAAACCCTTCCATTCCCTTTTCTACGATGAAAGCGTTTATGCCTTTATGCCTTAACTCGGGATGGGTTTGCGCAATAACCAGATATGTTGAAGCGGTGCCACCGTTTGTAATCCAGTTTTTGGTGCCATTTAAAAGATAGTGGTCGCCTTTGTCTTCCGCGGTGGTGTGTTGTGAAGTGGCATCCGATCCGGCTTCTGGCTCTGAAAGACAAAAGGCCCCAATTTTTTCGCCCGAGGCCAGGGGCTTTAAATATTTTTCTTTTTGATCTTCAGTGCCATACTTTTCCAACCCATAACACACCAGCGAATTGTTTACCGAAACCACAACAGAGGCTGACGCATCGATTTTGGAAAGCTCCTCCATAACGAGTACGTACGAAATGGCATCGAGGCCGCTGCCGTTGTATTTTGGATCAACCATCATCCCTAAAAAGCCCAGTTCACCAAGTTTTTTAACCTGCTCGGCCGGAAATTTCTGGTGCTCATCCCGTTCTATTACACCAGGTTTTAGTTCCTGTTGTGCAAAGTCGCGGGCGGCCTGTTGAATCATTAATTGTTCTTCACTTAATTCGAAATGCATAACTTTTATGTATAAAAGGTTAGTAAATCAAATATAGCATTTTTACCGTAAATTACTATGGCTGCATAGTAATTTTTCAGACTGGCTTCTGCATGGTGGTTGAGTTGGGGATAGCAGCGGCGGCTAACTGTGCGGCAGTCTGCCATCGCTTAGGAACCCATCGTGTGCACTATTACGTTTTTATGTATCTCGCCCTAATTCAATACCCTGTCATGCTGAGGCACAGCCTGTCCCAACCTCTCGCGAAAGCATCCCCAAGCGATGAGATTCAAAACGCCAACAGCGCACTGCCAAAGAGGGGGATTGGTGGGCAAGGACTTTTTACAAATCATCCCCCTGCCCCCTTCAAAGGGGGACGCATGGCGCAGGTAGCAAACGAACAGATTGCAGACGTCACTTTTATACTATTTTTTTGCTAAAATTAACTACCATCGCCCGTTTTTGCAACCAGGTGTATTGTGTAGCTCTACATGAACGATCATCATCCTCAGAGGTCAGTTTTTGAAAAAACAAAGGAGTTAGGATGACAGGTTTTTTTAGCGAATCGTCATTGCGAGGCCAGGGCCTGTGCGAGCCGAAGCAATCTGATTTACGAATAGAGATTGCTTCGTACCTCGCAATGACGATCATTCATAGAATCTGTCATTGGTAGCTTGTACCGATAGCTATCGGTAGGGGATCCTAATGCTAAATGCTGCTGCTCTCGCTTTAATCCCGAAACTTCGGGACCGCCTGTGCGGGAAAGACGGCAAGAATATATCAACATCACTTATATTGATTTTTTTCTGAAAAAAAAGTCAGGATGACAGCAAATTTATACACTGAGCAGAAAACGCTCGAATAACAGCCTCTATCTCGAAGTTTTCTTCGTTAAAACCGAAAACAGGCTGAAGCAACCAAGAATAAGTATGAGCAGAACTTGCGAGGAATGAATTAGAGTGGCATAGGCCAGTCCATCGTTAAAAGAAACCGCATACCGCACTAACGATTGCGCCACCATCCAGTGGAAAACACCAATTCCGCCCTGAACGGGGGCAGCCATTGCAAACCCAGAGAACACCAGTGCGGTAAAGGCGGCACTTACGCCTAACGTAGTGGTCGCCTGCATTGAATAAAAGCATAAATACATTGATAGCATGTAAAACAACCAGATTGCAACGGTGTAGGTTAAAAATAATCCTTTATTCTTTAGCTTTTTATAGGAGCCGAATCCCTGCCGCAAGCCCACAAAAATCCTTAAAAATTTACGATTGAATCTTTTGCGTAAGAGGTAAACCGCTGCCGCCACCAGAATAAACAATGCGGCACCAGCTAGGCCGAGCCAAACGTAATTCAACGAAACGAGCTTTTTGGTTACGGTGAGATAAATGGTGTCGTAAAGAAAGTTCGACACCTTGTCGTACTGGAAGATCAACATCGCAAATGCGCTTACAAACAGCATTAAGATATCGAAAAGGCGCTCGGTAATTACCGTTCCGATTGAAGCGAACATGGGTACCTTTTCTGTTTGCCTGATGACTGAGCATCGCCCAATCTCTCCAAACCGCGGTAAGGCAAGATTGGCTAAATAACCAACCATTACGGCATGATAAACATTCCAAAAGCTCACCTTATATTTTATGGAGCGATAGAGCATTTGCCACCTCAGCGCCCGTAAAACATGAGCCAGCCAAACGACGAGTACAGATGCAAATACCCAGGAATAATTTGCCGTCTTAATCTCAAGCCAGATGCCGCTTAAATTCTGTCCCCGAAATGCCAAATACAACACTGCAACTCCTATCAAAAACAGGATGATGTACTTAAGCGCTGTTTTTGGATAGAATTTCACACAGGGTTATTTTAGCAAATGGTTGTTATCGTCAGGAAAAACAAGAATCGGGTTGTATTTTTTGGCCTCTTCTATTGGCAGGGCGCCGTACGACATGATGATCAACACGTCGCCGAGCTGTGCCAACCGAGCGGTTGCACCATTTAAACAGATGGTTCCTGTGCCGCGTTCGCCTTTAATTACATAAGTTTCAAAGCGGGCACCATTATTATTATTTACAATCTGCACCTTTTCATTAGCAATGATGTTCGCTGCGTCCATCAAATCCTCATCAATCGTAATACTGCCAACATAATTCAGCTCGGCCTGTGTTACCCTAACACGGTGTATTTTCGATTTTAATATTGTAATAACCATACTGCAAAGTTAGGAATTAGTTTTGAGTTTGGAGTCTTTAGTCGGGAGTCCGAAGTCAGAGGTCATAGATCGGAAGTCGAGAATTTAAAGAAAGCATAAATAGCAAGCTGATAACCTAAAGTCTGCAGGTCTTAATACTTTGCCAAAGGCATCCCTATGGGAGATACTTGCCTCTTGATACTACTTTATAATCATATTATCAATCAGTCTGGTCGATCCAACTTTTGCGGCCACAAGGGCAACAACGCTATTTTCTTCTTTTGATGTTGCGGGTTCTAGCGTAGCGCCATTGGCAATGGTAAAGTAATCGAGCTCAACACCATCGATGTTTTCATAAAATGCTTTCGCCCTGCTTTCAAGCTGTTTCAGATCGAACTCGTCGAAATGGTCGGCTACGTATTTTAAAGATTGATTGAGCACCAGAGAATTTTTACGATCAACGTCTGACAAGTGAATGTTTCGGCTGCTCATTGCCAAACCATCTTCTTCTCTAATAATCGGGCAAATAATGATATTGATAGGTAAGCTAAAGTGTGCCAGCATATTCTTAATCATCAACACCTGTTGAAAATCTTTTTGACCAAACATGGCCACATCGGGCTCTACCGCATCGAACAGTTTTTTTACAATTTGGGTAACACCTTGATAATGGCCCTTGCGAAATTCGCCCTCAAGCAGAAACTCGGCATTGCCTAAATCGATGTGCCAATCTTCGTCAGGGCCCTGAGGATACATTTCGGTAACATCAGGCATAAAAACGCCGTTGCAACCTGCATCGGCCAGCATGGCCAAATCGTGCTCAATTGGCCTCGGATACTTTTCCAAATCTTTCGGATCGGTAAACTGCGTTGGGTTTACAAAAATGCTGCAGATAATGATCTCTGCATTTTGCTGGGCCAATTTTATCAGTGAGATATGGCCATTGTGCAATGCGCCCATGGTTGGTACGAGCGCAATTCGCTTACCCGATGCTTTTAATGGCTCTAAAAAAGCCTTAAGCGCTGATTTGGTTTTAAAAACTTCCAAAGTGGACAATCTAAATTAAAGGCGTAAAGGTGTAAATTTATCCAAACGAAACCAAACAATACTTGTCAATCTTGATAAATAGTATTATTATGCTTATCTTTGCGGCTCATTATCTTTTATTTAACTTAATATTTTCTTAGAATATGGAGATGGCAAAAACGAAGCTGCTGATTGTTACACACGAGATGTCGCCTTTCCTCGAGCTTACTAAAATTTCTGAAATCACACGTCAATTACCACAAGCAATGCAAGAGAAAGGATTCGAAATCCGCATCTTGATGCCGAAGTTCGGTAATATCAACGAAAGAAGAAATCGCTTACACGAAGTAATTCGCTTGTCGGGAATGAACATCATTATTGATGACAATGATAATCCCTTAATTATTAAAGTAGCATCCATCCCAGCTGCACGCATGCAGGTTTATTTCTTAGACAACGAAGAGTATTTTCAACGCAAGCAGGTATTTAGAGATGCGAGCGGAAAGTTCTTCGATGATAACGACGAACGTACAATATTTTTCTGCAAAGGCGCATTAGAAACCGTAAAAAAATTAGGTTGGGCTCCTGATATTGTTCACTGCCACGGCTGGATGAGTGCTTTAGTTCCTGCATACATCAAAACCACCTATAAAAACGATCCTACATTTAAAAACTCTAAAGTAGTTTACTCTATTTACGAAGAGTCGTTTGCGGAAAAACTAAATAGCAACTTTGCAAAAAAAGCAGTAATGGCAAACATGACTGAAGAGGACACTAAAGCCTTCGTACCAGCAGATTGTACCAGCATGCATATTGGCGCTATAACACACTCTGATGCAGTAGTGTTAGCTGATGAAAACCTGGATGCCGCTATGTTAAAATTTGTTAAAGATTCTAATAAGCCAACATTAGCTTTTAACTTAACCGATAATTTTGAAAACTTCTATACTTTTTACGAAGAAATTTCAAATGATGAATTGGTTTCAGTTGCTTAATTAGGTATTATCATTTTAAATATGAAATTTACAAAGCAAGACTTATTAACCCTGTTGATAGGTCTTTTTCTTTTTGCATCATGTAAAAATCCCGACGGTGTAGGCTTGGATGTTGATCCGAGTACAGCTATAGAGGGCACTTTAGTAACATCGGATGTTAAAACACAGATTGTTGAAGAGCCGGCAGTTAGCACATTGGGGCTGGTTCGCTACCCACTTGGCTACATCAAAGATCCGATATTTGGCGAAACGGAGGCTGGTTTGGCAATGACATTGTATCCGCCACAAACATTAACACACGATTTCGGAACTTCGCCAGTGTTAGATTCGGCTATCCTTGTTTTAAAGATAGACACTACCTCTACCCTAACCAAGTTTTATGGCGATACCATCAACTCCAAATACAGCATTGATGTTTACCAATTGACAAATACGGTTACCGATTACAAAAGCTCTACAGTGCAGGCACACAACAGCACACTGTTAGGCAATTATAACGGAAAAATTTTTCCAAATACAAAAGGCAAGGTATATAACATAATTGCCGGCAAGCCTGATACGCTTATTACAGCTCCGGCTCAAATAAGAGTGCCTTTAAATAAAACCTTTATTCAAGATAACATTGTTAGTTTGGCCGCTAGCTCGCTTACATCGAATGCTAAATTTGCCGATTATTTTAAAGGGCTTTATGCACAGGTAAACAAAACTTCATCGACAGGGGTTGGCGGAATTGCTTTCTTAAAATTTTCTGGAACTGATTCTTATGTGCAACTGGTTTACAAAAAAACAAATACTACCAGCGGTATCGATACCGTTTCGGTTAATTTCCCGTTAGGTGCGTTGGCAAGTGTTAATTCTACCAGCGTAATATCGGGCATTGCCGCAAGCATTAAACATAATCGTGCCGGTACTCCGGTGCAGGCGCAAATTGATGCTCCGGCCGCAAGTTACCAGGTAACTTACCTTCAAGGTTTGGTGGGTCTTAAAACGAAGATCAGTTTTCCTGATTTGGTAAACTTTACCAGCACTTATGGCAAAGCTATCGTTAATAAGGCCGAGTTGGTTGTTGAGCTCGGTGCTGGCACATCATCTTATCCTTTCCTTGCATCGCAAAGGTTATCATTGTACAGGTGGGATATTGCTGAGCAACCGGTAAACATTTCCGATTATACCAGTTATGCCAACAGCAGCACTCCGGCTTTATTCGGCGGCTATTTCGACTCGATAAAAAACCGTTACATTTTTAATGTTACCAATTATGTGCAAACGTTGATCAATAAAAAGGAAATTGATTACGGAACATTCCTTGCGCCGACATCGTTGACCGAATTTCAAGTTGCACCAACGGCTACATCTGCTGAAAGGGCAATTATTGGCGCAGGCACATCGACAACAAACAAGATAAAGCTGAACATTTATTACACCAAGATAAATTAGGCTGTTTAGCTTAAAGAATAAAAAACGTAAAGCCGCTTAACGAATGTTAAGCGGCTTTTTTGTTGAAGAGTATTCCGACTAACAATCTGTTTTTTTGGAGAGCATTACCCCTTATTTTTAAACCTGATCGAAGCGGGATGCCGATATTTCCCATCGGCAGAAGCGGGAGCGAGGCTGCATGCCGCCAGTGATTACTGAGCGTTCATTTCCAAATAAAAAAGCGGAAGGTGTTCTGATTGAGAATCTATTTTTTTGGAGAGCAATACCCGTGCTTGTCGGTTGCATGAGTCCCGCCACCATTCCAAGTCCGCGGTCTCGTTCCTCAACCTTGCGGGCTTTCCATTTTGTCGGGTCTAGATTTACTTAGGTTATCAGGGGCACAATCCATTGTCTTTAAACCCGATCTAGCGGGATACCGATCCGATAGCTATCGGATTTTCATCGGCAGAAGCGGAAGCGGGACTACACGCCGCCAATAGCTACTGAGCGTTCATTTCCAAAGAAAAAAGCGGAAGGTGTTCTGATTGAGAATCTATTTTTTTGGAGAGCAATACCCGTGCTTGTTGGTTGCTGCGGTCCCGCCACCATTCCAAGTCCGCGGTCTCGTTCCTCAACCTTGCGGGCTTTCCATTTTGTCGGGCCTAGATTACTTAGGTCTGTTAAAATTACCCCTTTGTTTTTAAACGCCTGCCTGCTGCAGGCAGGAGATCTAAGCGGGATGCCGATTTTTCATCGGCAGAAGCTGGAGCGGGGCTGCATGCCGCCAATGATTACTGAGCGTTCATTTCCAAAAAACTCGCATCTGTATCCTCTGCCGATAACTATCGGTACAAGCCACCAATGACAGATTTAAAATTTGCTCGTCTTTTCGACTGTAGCGCAGTCCCGAAATTTCGGGAGAGAAATCTTTGAAGCATTTTTTCGATGCGGAGTTCAAAGATTTCTCCTCCAAAGGAGCCCCTTTGGAGCGCTTCGGTCGAATCCGATAGCTATCGGATTTGGTTCCAGGTCGTAGAACAATATTCCCGGATGTGTGCACGCGACAGGCCTGCTTAGGAAAAACGGCGAGAATAGAAGATAACAATACCAGTAGAGAAGTCAAGCTTTAAAAGCTTGACTTCTCTTTTAGGCTTGATTTTTAAAATCGGTCGGGCTGAAACTTTAGTAGCTATTGTAAAAATAACCAATATCATCAACCAATTGACTATAAATGGGCTTGGTAAATTCTAAAAACAAATCTCCTGGCGATGGCGGTGCAATTTCCTTTCTCCTCGTCATGGCCAATTGGTTTTTATCGAGGGCACGATCATCGCCTTTGTAACTGGCCCAGCTATCTCGCCAAACGTAAGTTCCGGGAAATTTTTGCTGACGGATAATCTTTTTGTTTCGCCAATCCATTATGGTCATATCCAGCAAACCGGAAGACGAAATATTCTTTTCAAATATACTAAGCGTTGCTTTAACAGTTCCATAAACCGGTTTGCGTTCACGCGTTTCACCAATTATCACACTATCGCGTTTCAATTTTTCAACCCGTTCTTTTACATAAGTTTGCCCGACAACGAAGTCGTCGAAATTTAGACTAAGCACCTGATCGGGAACTATTTTCTGATTGGTGGCTTGTTCTTCGCCATAAAATAAAACAAACTTATTTCGCGAGTAACTGCCGATAAATTGATCAATTTGCTGCTGAAAGTAATCGGCACTGAACTTGTAAGGCCCGCGGTTTAATATAATGGGCTGAACAACCACTTTAATTACCGCGGCCCAGTAGGCATCGTCCATTTTTGTTTTAACATCTAAATAGTTTGGCTGCAAGTTCTGCACTTTCTCAAATTCATAGTAAGCTTTTTTAGCAGAAATCCGGTTGCCTTGGTTCAAATAAGCAACGCCCGAGTTATACCTAAAAACCGCGGCATTGTATCGGCTTTCGGCAACTTCTTTTACATATTTTGATGGCACAGGCACAACCGATAAACATGCGGGGCAACTATTAATTTCATCGGCCAACTGATTTAACTTCTGGTAATCGTACATAATCGATTCCCATTTGAATAAATTGTTCGACAACTTGGCTTCGTCTATTTTTCGTAAATGATCTTTAAGCGCCAACTCGTAAGCCGTTTTTAAAACCGCGAGTGCTTCACCATTTTTAGGCGAATTCTGCAACCTGCTTACAGCTTTTGAAACTGATACATCGTAGTCGCCTTTTTGCAGGGCATTTTTTCCTGTGGTACATCCCCCTAAAATTATTAGGGATAAATAAATAAAATACCGTAATCTTGAAATGTTATTCATAAAAGCGCATTTTTAGTTTATTGGGATGGATAGGATCAAATGTAATACTTTTTATTCCGCCAATAAATTACATTTGCAAGCGATAATTCATCCTTTTAATTATTAGACGATCGATAATGAAAATTAGTTGCAAGCCATTCGAATTACTGTTGAAACACCCTTTTTCTATTGCAAAGTTTACCAGAACAAGTACACCGGTAATGCTATTGAAACTGGAGTATGAAGGTTTTACGGGTTATGGCGAAGCATCGATGGTGCCTTATATGGGCGAAAGTTATGAATCGGCGAATGCGTTTTTAAAGCAGGTAGACTTAAGTCAGTTCAAACACCCGTTCAATTTTGGCGAAATTATCGATTATCTCGACAGCATTGCACCGGGCCAGCCCGCAATTAAAGCGGCAATTGATATTGCGTTGAACGACATTAACGGCAAAATACTCAACAAGCCTTGTTACGAGATTTACGGCGCTGATCCATCGAAAATGCCTGTTACTTCTTACACTATCGGAATTGACACGCCTGAGGTGATCCGCGAAAAGTTGAAAGATGCCGAAAAGTTTAAGGTGATAAAAGTAAAACTGGGCAGAGACAACGATCAGGAAATTATCGAAACGATTCGCGGGATGACGGATGCCCCGCTCTACGTTGATGCCAACCAGGGCTGGAGTGATCGAATTAAAGCTATCGACTTAATTTATTGGTTGCACAGCCAGGGCGTGGTATTAATTGAGCAACCCATGGATAAAAATGACCTGGACGGCAACGCCTGGCTAACGGAGCGCAGTCCGATCCCATTATTAGCAGATGAGGCGGTACAGCGCCTGGACGATATGGATCAGCTTAAAGGGGCCTACCACGGCATAAATGTAAAACTGATGAAAAGCTGCGGCATGTACGAGGGAAACCAAATGATTGAAAAAGCCCGATCTTTTGGAATGAAGGTTTTAATTGGCTGCATGAGCGAAACGAGCTGCGCTACACTGGCGGCAATTGCATTGGCACCGCTTTGTAACTGGGCAGATTTAGATGGCCCCTGGCTAACCAAAAACAATCCGTTTGCCGACCCGCAATTCGAAAATGGAAAGTATGTGCTTAAAAACCTACCGGGTTTGGGCCTCGAGGGAGTTACTTCGGATCTTTATCTTTAAACGATTTCCGAATATCTTTCGTTAATTGATATTTGAAATAAAATAAGCAGCAGGTAACGCCAACCAAAAACCCGGCAGGGAGATATTTGCTGTTATTATAGCACCATATCAATCCGAAAATAGAAAGTATAATGGCGAGGTTGTAAAATATATTTAATGCAAACTTTTTGCCCACTGACTGAAAAATTTATTTATAAAGTATATTGTTAAAGCCCGTCATTGCGAAGCTGGGGGTGCGTGAGCTGAAGCAATCTGTTTGCGAGAAAGATTGCTTCTTGCCTCGCAATGACGAAAGATCTTAGTAAACCTGCATATCAGGGTCAAACGCCTCTTGCCACGCCAAAATTCCGCCCTTTAAGTTGTATAAATTATCATAACCATATTGCGCTTCTAACTGCATCACGGCTGCGGCACTGCGCTTTCCGCTGCGGCACTGAATAATTACGGGCTTATCTTTGGCAACCTTATCGGCCTCAATTAAAATTCCGCCCAGTGGAATATTTTCTCCATTCAGGTTAGAAACTTCATATTCGAATGTTTCGCGAACATCGATTAGCTGAAAATCCTCATTATTGTCGATTTTCTCTTTTAGTTCTTGTACCGATATCTCTTTCATTTTGATTGTTGTATTTCATGCAAATATAGGGAATTCAAGTTTACGGTCACCATCAAAAAAATGCCATTTATTTTAATTAAAACTGTAACAACTTTAGGCCTTAGGCGTTTAACTATAAATTGTTATAAATGGACAAACTTAACCGCTTCTTCTGGTTTTGTTCGGGCGCACACATCGCCACACTGGAAAAATATCCGACTGAGCAGAATAAATATACCGGCATCGGTGCCACCATCTTTTTTACGGGACTGTTTGCTGCCTTATCGGGCGGTTACGCCATGTACTTCGTTTTTAAAGGCGACAATCTAGCGGTAGTTTTTGCAATAATTTTTGGCTTTTTATGGGGCGCAGCAATTTTTAATATGGATCGCTACATTGTGGCCAGCATTAATAAAAGTGCAAGCACCAACAAACAACTCCTGCAAGCCACTCCGCGTATATTGTTGGCGATAATGATTGGCATGGTGATATCCCGACCAATAGAGCTAAAGATTTTTGACAAGGAAATTAAGGAACGCTTAAAGGTAAGTTACCTGAACGGCCAACGTGCCAAGATAGATACGTTAAACAAGGCATTTGAAAATAAATATCAGGTAGAATTTGGTCGTTTGAACCAGCAGAGGGCAACCCGCGATTCGTTAGAGAAAGGGATTAAGGCCGACAGGCAGAAACTTAACTTCGAAATTTTTGGAAACAAAACCGCCGAAACTTCGGGCGTAATGGGTTATGGGCCCTATGCCAAACGTAAAGAAGCAGAGATTAAACAGCGTGAGGCAGAGCTCGATTCGTTAAAGGCTAACATAGGCAAATCAGAAAATTTTGTAGATAAGCGGAAGGAGTTTGACGGATTATTTGCCGAGAAATTGTACACCAAACCGCAATTGGATAGCTTATCGAATGTTGCTGGCTTCGCTGATCGAAACTGGGCCTTAGGACAGCTAAAATTCAACGTAGATGGCAGCCGCGATGACAATACTGCCATTGCAGTAACATTTATTGGCCTGCTTTTTATATTCTTCGAATGCTTGCCGGTTTTTGTTAAGCTGATGAGCGCCCGGGGGCCATACGATTTTGCAACTGCTGATACGGATGAGGTTTCTGTTTATCAATCTAAAAAAGACAAGGATTTTCACATTGAAGTGGCCGATAATATCCACGAAACACGGGTGGATTCAGAATCGTCGAAACAAAAAGAAATTATAAAGGGTAAAGCTTACCGCGATTTGGAGCGATACGACTGGGATAAGGAATAGCCTTGAAGATCGCTACATCAATCTTACAATCTTAATGCTCAATCGTCGTACATTCTTGTTAAATTAGCGATCAAAACTCCATGTATGAAGAAATTTTTAGGCGCTACGCTGCTCTGTGCGCTCTCGTTTGCTGCATTTGCCCAAAATGAGATCAGTTATAACGTTTCTTTTCCAAATGCCATCCATCACGAAGCCGAAATCAGCATGTCGATCCCAAATGTACCGTCGGGTACTTTAAAGGTAAGAATGAGCCGGTCATCGCCGGGCCGTTACGCCACTCATGAGTTTGGCAAAAACGTTTACAACTTCAAGGCTTTTGATTCGAATGGCAAGGCACTGGCCATTAAGCGTTCGGCTGGCGATGTGTACGAAATTCCATCGCATGCCAGCACCGTAAAAGTAACCTATACCTTATTTGGAAACTGGATTGATGGTACTTATGCCGGTTTCGATGAATCGCATGCCCACATGAACATTCCAGCTACATTTGCCTTTCCTGTTGGCATGGATGCCCGGCCCCGTTTGGTTCAGTTTAACTATAATGGGAAGCAAAACTGGAAAGTGGCCACACAATTAAAGCCGCTGGCAAACAACACTTTCTACGCAGCCAATCTCCAATATTTTATGGATAGCCCGATAGAAATTGCTGATTACAAAACTGCCAAATGGGAGGTAAAAAACAAAGATGGCAAATTGCAGACTATTCATTTAATAACCCACTCGAACGATACGCAGCAAACGATAGACAATTATGCTCAAATGTTGAAAAAGATGGTAGATGAACATGTTGCTGTTTGGGGCGAGCTCCCTACTTACGATTATGGCAATTATTACTTTCTGGATGATGTGTACCCCGATAATGCTGGTGATGGCATGGAGCACAGAAACTCTACATCGATTGTACAGCGGACGCCGAAAATTGAAGGTTACGAATCTAATTTACTCGGCACATTCTCTCACGAGTATTTCCACAGCTGGAACGTTGAGCGTTTGCGTCCCAAAACACTTGAGCCTTTCAACTTTGAGCATTCAAATGTCAGCGATGAGCTTTGGCTGGCCGAAGGCTTTACGCAATATTACGGCTCGTTACTGTTAACCAGAGCGGGCTTAAAAACGGTTGATAATGCGGTACAGACTTTCGAAGGTATGGTGAAT
>Ga0308165_1002843_pt1 | contig 19670 bp, 25 predicted proteins | sample PhyWR2_FD_201032 | JGI IMG/M metagenome (GOLD analysis project Ga0308165, IMG submission 201032) | Phyllosphere microbial communities from UC Gill Tract Community Farm, Albany, California, United States - DLSLW.R2 | ecosystem: Host-associated > Plants > Phyllosphere > Unclassified | place: USA...
GTTTATAATTGTCTTCAATCGTTTTCTTCTCATCATCCGTCATAAACATTTCAATTCCCTGAAGAGTTGTTTTTCTAATCTTTTCAGGTGTGGAGTATTCAAGCCCTCCTTGTTGAATTCCGACATCAACGATTCCCGATGTTAACTTTGGTAAGCTTAAATCACTATTTGCCTGTACAACTAAAAGCACAAGAACTGCGATGACCGCATACCAGTATTTGCCGAGATATTTAAAAATCTTCACTATTGGTCACCTTCCTCTTTCCGGGAAATTTGTTGGGAGTAGTCTACGAATTTCGCAGTTAGCTCGATGAACTGTTTTGTGTCCGGCTCTCCCATCAATTTAAAAATTTTAACAATCTTATCGCGCATTTCTTTTTTTTGCAACTTGGCTGCTTTTTTGCCACAATCCGTTAAAGTGACATTAATACGGCGACGATCATTTGGGTCCATATTGCGCTCAATTTGACCTTTTTTTTCTAAACTACCTAAAACAACTGCAATACGAGCGCTAGACAAATTAAGCGATTCAGCTAGATGTTTTGGGCTAGTCGGTTTGCCATGACGAGCAAGAAATTTGATGACAATACTCTCACCTTGATTACTCTTTTCCAGTCTACTAAATGCGCTATGTCGATTTTGAACCATTAAGCGCATCAGCTCTTGTTCGGCCTCTTCTGCGAATGACATATGACTCCTCCTTCTTTCAAAATAATTACTTTCACAACTAATAGCTAACAGTGTTAGTAACTAATGCTATTTGATATTAATGCAAATACCTTTCGATGTCAATAGAGTTGATTTAAAAAATAAAATAAATACGGTTTCATTAAAAAAAACTAAAAATTCACGATATTTTCGATAGAAATACTCCTTGTTTCAGAGAAAAATAGAACCGCCGATAATCAGCGGTTCTAGACTAAATTCTTCAATTTCTGATAATTTTACCGATGCTACACCTTACTCGTAATTCATTAGACAGGCCCGTTACGGTATAAAACAATTATTTTGCATTTAAAGCAGCCATCGTAATATAATTGTAGGGTTGATTAAAATGTGGTAAAAAGAATAAATCTAGCAGTTTTAGTTCATCAATAGTCATGCTCTTTTGGATCGCAAGAGAGAATAGATGAATCGCCATCGAAATATCTGTACGTGACGACATTTGCGCCCCGATAATACGACGACTTCCTTTTTCATAAACAATTCGGATCGAAACCGAATCATTATCATTCATAAATGCTGGTTTTTGCAAATCAGTATAATCTGTATACAAAACTTCTATCTGATATTTTTTGGCAGCTTCTAATGAAAGACCAGTAGAAACCATGTTCAAGCCAAAAATAGAAATTCCATTTGAACCTTGAACGCCGATGGATGCAAGTGAAGCGCCACCAACATTATGGCCTGCGACAATGCCAGATCTTACAGCATTTGTTGCTAAAGCAATATAAGTAGTTTTCCCTAACGCATTAGAGTAGAGAGTCGCACAATCTCCCACTGCATAAACAGATGGATCACTTGTTTGCTGGTATTCATCAACAAGATAAGCGCCATTTCCAAACAACTCTAGATGATTTTTACCTAAGTCATTATTTGGTAAAAAGCCAATAGCATTAATCACTAAATCAACAGCATATTCCCCTTTGTTCGTTACAATTGCTTCAACTTTCTCTGATCCTTTGTAGGCAGTGGCGATTTCATCAAAGTGTAGTTCGATCCCATTTTCGGATAAATTAAGATCCATTTCAGCTGTAAAATCTGGATCATAATAGCTGGACAAAGAACGTGGTGCGCCATCGAAAAGTAAAACGTCTTTTCCACGTCTTTTAATGGCCTCAGCAATTTCAACACCTATATAACCTGCGCCTATAACCGCAACTTTTCTAATGGAAGCCATACCAACTAATTGATCCACTATTTGACCATCTTGAAACTTTTTCAAAAAGTGAATATTTTCTAAAGTATTCCCAGGTATCTGCGGTGTAATTGGGATTGAACCTGTTGCTAAAATCAACGTATCATAGTTTTTACAAAAATGAGAGCCATCACTTGCTTTGCAAAAAACTTTTTTATCGTAAAAATCGATTTGCTCAACAGCGGTTTCTAAATAAACATTTGCTCCTTTTGCTTCAAATTCTTCTTTATTTGTATAAAACAATTGTTCATATGATTCGATTTGCCGACCTACCCAGAGTGCTGTTCCACAGCCTAAATAACTAAGATTAGAGTTTTTATCGATCATGGTCACTTCTTGATCTGGATAATTTTCCAACAGTGCATTGGCTGCAGCAATACCTGCATGGTTTGCGCCAATTATAATTGTCTTTTTCATGTAATGTCTCCTTTTATTGAATAAAAAAGACGAAACACATAAATTTTTGCTGTGTTTCGCCTTTTTCAGAATTTTATTTGTTACGCTTGCGTAATAGGCAAGATATTTTCAACTTCTGAGTGTGGACGAGGAATTACGTGGACTGATAATAGTTCACCAACACGTTGAGCTGCTGCTGCACCTGCATCTGTGGCAGCTTTGACAGCACCGACATCGCCACGTACCATCACGGTCACAATGCCACCTCCAACTAATTCTTTTCCTACTAATGATACGTTAGCTGCTTTGACCATTGCATCTGCCGCCTCAATTGAACCAATTAATCCTTTTGTCTCGATCATTCCTAGTGCATCTGATTTCATTATAATTTCCTCCTAAGATTCTATATGTTATTTTTTTTGATCACAATTTCAGTATTTGGCGTTATTCCTAGTGCATTGGCTTCTTCCGTATCAATGTGGCACTCTAAGCCAGAGTTCTCAACTGCGCGGATAATGACATTTGCTAAGGTCCCGCCTCGTTCTCCTGAAAACTCGATTGTTACGGATTCACCATCACGAACACCAAATTGAGTAGCTTCATGTGGCAGCATGTGAATATGACGTTTTGCAACAATCGTACCTTCAACAATTTCTGCCGATCCTTTAGGACCAATAAGTGTGACATTACCTGATCCAGCTAAATCTCCGGATAAACGCAACGGGGCTTTCACTCCTAATTTAAACGAATCGCTTTGTAAAATTTCAACTTGTGTTTTTTTTCTTACTGGCCCTAAAATGCGAACCTTTTCAATCGCCCCTCTTGGCCCACAAACCATTACGGTTTCTTTACAAGCAAATTGTCCTGGCTGAGAAAGATCCTTTAATTTCGTTAATTGATAGCCATAACCAAATAATTTTTCTACATCTATTTGGGATAAGTGGATATGCCGATTTGAAATTCCTACTGGAATCTTTTGAGCGCTTGATAATATTGGTGGTTGTGTTTGGTTTGGTTCAGCCAATTTTTCCATCAATTTACCAAGTAGCTCTTCATAATTGTCCAACTTTATCACTCCTTTTTTCAATTAGTTCATGTTAGCTAAAACTTGGCGGACGACATTTGCCAATGTTTCTATATCTGCTTCGTTCGTTTTATTCGTATCGATAGGCGTTGAGATTGCTTTTTTGACTTCAGCCATTTCTTGTACTTCTGTTTTTTCATAAGTAAAGGTTGGATCATCCTCTATTAAACTCGTGACATCCTTTAACCCATACGCAACTTTTTTGATGTTTAGTAAATGTTTTGGTCCAACATTTTCTGAAACCGAACTGCCGCCAAAAGTGCCGCAGCCTAAGGTAAATGAAATTGGTAATCCTGTACTGATCCCGGTTCCTCCTTGGCTTCCACCTGTATTTACTAAAATTCGTGACGCAGGCTTAGCTGCAAATTTCAACACGATATCACGATTGTTAGTGTGCAAGCTCATCGTATGTCCAATGCCATTTTGTAACAATTCAATACTTAAATCACATGCTTCTTCCCAGTCATTTACAACATAAAAAGCTAAAACAGTCGTTAGTTTTTCAAATGATAAAGGATAGCCTTCACCAACGCCACCTTGGGGACCAATCAATACTTTGGTTCCTACTGGAACAGTGATTCCTGCTGCTTGTGCAATCACGTTCGCACTACGACCAACAAATTTAGCATTCATGGCATAACCATTTTTAAAAAGTAATTTACATACTTTTTCGGTTTCTACTTCTGACATAAAGTAGCCACCTTGTGCTTTTAATTCTTGCATAACAGCTTCTTTATTGATTTCTTCGCAGATGATTGATTGTTCTGATGCACAAATTGTCCCATTGTCAAACGTTTTTGACGCTATGATTTTTGCTACAGCACTTTTTATATCGGCCGTCCGCTCAATATAAGCGGGAGAATTACCAGCGCCAACACCCAATGCTGGTTTTCCCGAACTATAAGCGGCTTTCACCATTCCAGGACCACCTGTTGCGATGATTAGACTCACTTCTTTTGCATGTAATAATTCATTTGTTCCTGCCATCGTTGGAACAGCTAAGCAACTGATAATCCCTTCTGGCGCTCCAGCCGCTACAGCAGCACGGTTCAATAGATCTGCTGCTTTTTTGGTACAGTTGACTGCCGTTGGATGTGGCGAAAATACAATTGCATTTCTTGATTTCAACGCAATCATTGCTTTAAAAATAACTGTAGAGGTTGGATTAGTTGACGGGATGATACCGAGAACAAGCCCCACTGGTTCTGCTACATCAAATGTACCTTTTTCAGTATTTTCTGCAATGATTCCGATAGTTTTCTCATGTTTGATCTCTTCATATAGTAATTGAGATGCCGCATGATTTTTATAGGTTTTATCCATTACTTTGCCGAAACCAGTCTCTTCTACTGCCCTTTCAGCTAAACCAATAGCATATTTACTTGCTGCATTCTTCATGTTTTGTAAAATTTGATCAATTTGTTCTTCTGAAAAAGTTGCAATTTGATTTGCCGCTGCTTTTCCTTTACGTGTCAAATCACGTGCTTCTTGAACAGAACGTAGATCTTTATCAAACATTTCCATTTGTATTCCTCTATTCGTCTATTATTAAAATGTCACTTAGCGCTTTTACTAATTTTTCCTTATTTGTACGGTGAATATTTTTTTGTGGGATACTAAAATTAGGTTGCTCTTTCGCTAACTTTCTCAACTCTGTTACTTTCATTTGTTGGAGTTTGTAACGGACTATTTTTTTTTATCTGTTTCAACAATTTCGGTGTTTTCTATTTGATCACTTGTTTCTACTACAACTTCTTCTCGTTCATTTGGTTTTGACTCTGCTACCTTTTGAATTTCGTCTACAAAAGTTGTCGCTTCTATATGTGGTCGGGCAATGACATGGGAAGCCGTTAAAAGATCTTCACCCAAACGTTGTACGCTTGCACTGCCTGCTTGTACAGCTGTTTCCACAGCTGCCACATCACCAGAAATCAAAACCGTATTTAAACCGCCACCAACCTGTTTTTTACCTAAACAACGAACTTCAGAAGCTTTTAGCATTGTATCTGTTGCCTCAATCAAGGCTATTAGTCCTTTGGTTTCAATCATGCCAATCGCTTGCTTCATATGTTACCCCTCACTTTTAAATTTTCCAGATAGAATGGTGACTTTGCTTGTTGTCGACCAGCAAATAGCGGAATGTTTCGGAGCAAAAACAATGTCGCCTTGATATGCATCATACGTTATGCCGTCAATGGTTACATGAAGTTCGCCATTTACCACGTAGTTTACTGACTCTAGCCTATCTTCTTGATAAAACTGACTATTTTCGATTTCTAAAATTCCAAGCTCGAAATTATTTTCTTCTGATGTTAAAATTTCTTGATAACGTAGCCCGTTATTCTCATTATTTAATGGCGACAATTTAACTGTAGAACCGCGAATAATTTTTAAACCACCACTATGTTCTTGGTATTCAAAGGGCGACTCAGTAAAATCTGTTATTCCGGCTTCCTTCAATAGTTTTTTTAATAACGTCACTAAATACTCTTTTGAGACTTCTTGTGTGTTTGCTAAGAGATTTTTATTTTCAGACACACCCATTTTAAAGCTCATCTGATAATCTTCTGCTAAATCTTTAGCTGAAGGTGTGATTATGGTCTCTTTGTCTATACAAATAACTTGTTCTTTTTTGCTGTGGAGTTTTTCAATATCTTTTGCACATATCAATTTTTTCATTTTGTCACACTTTCTTTAAACAGATTCACAACTTTCATCAATGATTCCAATAACTGCTGCGTCTACGGGGATAGAATCATCTTCTAACATGCGTCTGGCTGCTGATCCTGTAGCAATGATTACTCGGTCACCGATACCCGCACCAATCACATCACAGACAATCATTCGCTCCCCTTCTCTAGAGCCACCAGTGACTTCTGCAAGCATTAGTTTTAATCCATTTAATTTTTCTGATTTTCGAGTTGCCCAAATTGTGTCCATCAATTTTGCAGTTACCATAAGCGATTATTTTCTTTCTTTTTAATCTCTTCCATTGCTGCAATAACCGAAGCTGTATCCCCAAAAATAGCCAACAAAATCATATTTTGAGGGCAACTCCCTCGAATATCCTCAACTGTAACACCCACTGCTTTTTCGGCAATATCTGCAGCACAAACCATTTCAATCAACTTCCCTTGAACTAGTCCTACAGCATCAGGAACGCCTAAATTATCTTTTGAGCCCTTGCGACGATTTAAAATAGCTAATGTTCCTTCACTTGGCGACTTAATAATGCGACAATCCATTTAGATTCCTCCTTATTTTAAAAGCAAAACAAATCGCTTAATCCTGTAGAAAATTAGGAAATTGGCATTGAAACGTTCTTTGTTTCACTGACGATTTGTCTATTTTCATAAGGATTGATTTGTGTAGCTAGCTATGTTAAAACTTGATTGGTACAACTCATAGCAATCCCAAGCGGCGTCACAAACATTGGATTCATTGGTTTATATGTTGGGATTCCTGTTGTCTTTTCAATAATCGTCTCTATATTCTTAAGACAGGCTGTACCGCCAACCAAATAGATTCCTTCTACTTTGTATCCTTGCGTTTGCTGAATAATAATTGAAGAGATCTTCTCAATTACCGGCTTTAAGCTAGTCAATAATTCATCATGATTTTTCCCATTTCGTTTATACTTTTCAGCTGCTTCAAAAGTAAGCTTATATGCTCCAGCAATTACTAAGGATAAATGTGTACCACCTGTTGCTTCATCCGCTACTTTAACGACTTGCCCATTTTCTACAATAGAAATACCTGTTGTCCCTCCACCAATATCAACGACTGCACCATCAGTTATTTCTAATAATTGATTAGCTGCTGTTGGTTCATCCAATAAGTTTGTTAATTCAAATCCAGCGCTTTGAACAACGTTTTTAATGACCCCGCCATCCAACTCATCTGTACCAGGCGGTAATGAAGCAGCAGCATACACTAATTCTGTCTTCAATGTTTGTTCTATTTCCTCTTTAAGTTCTCGAACAAGTTCAACTGCACCAATATAATCAATGACCATCCCATCGCGGACCACATCTGCGTATCGATAAGCTCCTGCTACAGGCACATGATTTTCATCTAACACAGCAAGTACAACACAAGCAGTTCCTAGATCGATTCCCGTATAGTAAGTTTTTGACCGTTTTTTTTTCGGCTTTTTTATGACTTCTTCAAACGCTGCAACAAATTGATTACACGTTCTCATTGAATGTTTTTTCATTTGTTTCTCCTACTAATTGTTTCTTTAGATCATTTATTTTTTGATTTGCTTCTATTAGTATCTTGCTGTATTGAGGATATTCAGCTTGGATCAAATGGATCATGCCATAAATTTTCTTTAGTTTGATTAATAATAACCCTCGTTCACTAAAAATATAAACTGCATCCAATTGAAATTCTTCTGTTTTTTCTAGACTAGCTTCTTCATCTGACACTACTTTTTCTAGTGCCGGAAGCAGCGTTTTTTCTATGTCGATGATTTTTTGACTCACATTCAACTGCTGATCTATCGCTAAACGAGCGGCTTCAAAAAGTTCTGAAGATAAAATTTCTTTATAGCCAGTCAATGAGTTTAATTGACGTTCAGTAGCGTTATCTTTCTTTCTTAGTTCTGCCTCAGACATTATTTTAATTCTCTTATCTAAAAGAAATTGCTTCGCTCCAGGTGTTAGGCGTAACTGATTATTTAAGTAAAATTGTGTAAATGGTTCTTTTTGAAAATCCATTCTAAGTTCACTTTCTGTCACAAAATGCATTCATAACCACCTCTTAGCAACCTCTTATATAATTGTTCTAATTCCTTATGGGTCGGTTTTCTTGGATTAGTCATCGTACATTTATCTTCCATAGCTTTTGTTGCCATTTCTGGAATCGCCGCTAAATATTCTTCTCGATCAATGCCATATTCTGTAATTACATTGGCTACATTTAACTGTTTCAACTGACGATTCAAGCCGTTGATCATTGCATGAACGGTTGCTTTCGGGGTTCCTGCTTGAAATCCTAAGATACCTGCAATTCTTTGATAAACTGCTAAGCTAGGAATTTCTTTTTCTAATTCTAAACCGGCATTGTAACGAATAACATGTGGTAATAATAAGGCATTTGCTCGACCATGAGCGATATGAAACTTTCCGCCTAACGCATGCGCTAAACTGTGACAAATTCCTAATGACGCTTCACTAAAAGCGATACCAGCTAAACAAGAGGCATTATGAACACGTTCTCGAAGTATTAAATTTTCCCCATCATTGACTACAGCTACTAAGTCATTCCAAATGATCTTCATGGCTTTTTCGCTTGCTGCATCCGTAAAATCGGTTGCAGCTGTTGATGCCAAAGCTTCTATACAATGGGTGAACACATCGATACCTGTATCAGCTGTCACATTTTTAGGTACGCTAATGGTTAATTCTGGATCTAAGATTGCCAAATCAGGAATCATTTGATCTGCTACAAGTGCATATTTGCTATCATTTTTAGGATCTGAGATAACTGCAAAAGAGGTTACTTCGCTACCTGTTCCGCTTGTTGTTGGAATACAAATCAGCCGAACCGTTGCCTTTTTCTCTGCGCTGGTATAGATATGACGAATCACCTTAGCCGCATCCATCGCTGAACCGCCACCTATCGCAATTAAACCATCCGGTTGTAATTGAATCGCTGCCAGCAAGCCTTTAGTGACAACCTCAATTGTTGGGTCAGGTACAATCTCTGAGAAAACACTACAACAAATATTCTTCTCTTGTAGTAACTGTTCGATCTGATTAACCGTACCATTTTCTTCCATAAATGGATCACAAATAATCAATACTCGTTTAAGAGCAAGAGTTTGTACTGTTGCCAACGCATCAACACCTGTCACAATTTTAGTAGCCATTTTAAATTGCTTTAACATTTACGCTCCTCCTTTCATCTAATTTCTTCAACAAATGCCCTGATCTCTTCCTTATTTATATGCAGCCAATATTGTTGTTTTATACAACCAATTTCTTCTAACATTTTTTTTGTAATTATTTTTTCATTTACTGTATGTTCTTTTTCCTTATACATTACAACACCTATTACAGGAACTCGAAGTGCGTGAGCAAAGTTTGGAGGGTAACTTTTTTTTATGCTAGGAATCGGAACTAAAAATAACGCCTTGCTCGCTTTTTGTTGTAATGAAATAATATGTTTATGCATCCAGGGACTTTCTAAATAGGAATTTGGAACAATGATTGTTTCATTGGTATATAAGATATTTGCTACTTTGCGAATTGGTTGCTCAGAATCTTCAATCGCTTGTGCAATTATGTGATTATGTTGCTGATTTAGTCCGATAATCAAAATACGTTTCTTCATGTTCTACTCACTGGAACGATATCGTAATTTAATTTTTCTTTCAAAATAGTTACAACAGCTTTTAAAGCTACTTCAACACTTTGAACATCCCCATTGATCAATACCGAGCCTGTAAAGCGATCTAAGAAACCAACATTAATACCAGCGCTTTTTCCTGCTACATCTGCCGCAATAATGGCAGCTTCAACGGGGGAAATTGTCAAGATGCCAATTGCCCCCTCCGCTTCAATGCCTAGTGATTCATAGACTTCTGGAATTGGTGAAGCAATAACATGCGCTAAGGTTACTTGTTTTCCTGGAACGGATTCTTCAATAACTCGCTTTGGCGCATTTTCTTCCATAATGATTACGCCACCCTTTCTAATGACGGACAACTCGAACTGGGAACTCATACTCTTTGATCCATCCTTCAATCCGATCTAAATCTTCTTCTGATAATGATGGGTCTCCAGCTACTGGATATTCCATGCCTAGTTGGCCATATTTATTGACGCCTAATTTATGATAAGGTAATAAATCGATACCTAAAAAATTGGGATATTCTTTATATGGAAGTAAAAAATCAATAATTTGTTGAATCTCATCATGGCTATCATTGATCATTTTCAACATTGGCATCCGAATCTGAACTTGGTGTCCAGCCTTTAAAACTTCTTGTAGATTTTCTAAAATCTTTTCATTACTGATACCTGTTAATTCATTATGTCGAACTGGATTCATATGCTTTAAATCAAATAAGAATAAATTGACATATTCAGCTAATGCCAATAATCGCTCCATCCTTGAATGACCACATGTTTCTATCGCAGTATGGATTCCATCAGCTCGACATGCTTGTAATAAGGCTAGTGCTGCTTCTGGCTGTGCTGTACATTCACCGCCGCTAAGGGTTACCCCACCACCAGATTGTTCATAAAAAGCATCATCTTCATGAATGACTTCCATTAATTCAGAAATTGTTTTGATTTCACCAGTAATATTTAGAGCAGCCATTGGGCAAACATCAACGCACGCGCGACAGCCATTACAGGCAATATCGCGTCGTACTTGATGATGATCGTTTTCATCCATGTAATGAATCCCCATCGGACAGACTTCTACACACGCACGACAATCACTACAGACGCTTTCCTTATACATTACTTCGAATTTTCGTTCTAGTCCTTCAGGATTGGCGCACCACTGGCATCTTAAGGGACAGCCTTTGAAAAAGACGATCGTGCGAATCCCTGGACCATCGTACAAACTATATTTTTGTACATTAAAGATCATCGCTTGTCGTTCAATTGTCGTTGTGTTTTGAGTCATCATCTATTCATCTCCTGCTCTTAAAACTTCGTTAACATTGTTCGGCTGATGATTTCATCTTGAACATCCTGACATAATTCAACAAAGAAGGCACTATAACCTGCTACTCGAACAATTAAATCACGATATTGTTCTGGATGTCGTTGTGCTTCCAACAATGTCTCGTTATCTAAATAGTTAAACTGCATTTCACCATTTCCTAAAATACTCGCAGTTTTTAATAAAGTAATTAAACTTTCTTCGCCTTCTGGTGTATCCAGTAATCCATTCATGATCTTGAAGTTATGCACCATTCCCATATTCATCGTATCATTTGCCATTTTAGAAATAGATTTCACAATAGCTGTTGGACCTTTAAAGTCAGCTCCTTGAGATGGACTAATACCATCTGATAATGGAATCCAAGCTTTTCGTCCATTTGCTGAAGCACCAGTCATTTGACCTAGTGGCGTATTGTTTGAAATCGACAATGTTCCATGACAAAGCTCTGAATAAAGTGTTTTGTATTGGCGATGCTCCGCTTCTGTAAAATGAATCAATTCGGCCGCAATTAAGTCTGCATAGTCATCATCATTGCCGTACTTAGGAGCATTCAGGCAATCCGTGCGGATTTGGTCATAGCCGACAAAATCAGCTTTTAAGGCACGATTCAATTCTTCTAATGTATATTTTTGGTCATCGAAAACCAGCTTTTTGATTGCTGCCATCGAGTCTGCATAGGTCGCTAAACCTGACCAAACAACTCCTGGTCCAAAATTATACATTGCCCCACCACTCGAAACATCTTTCCCACTTTCCATACAGCCTTCATACATCAAAGACATCAACGGTTTTGGTGCTAGATCGCGGTGGACTCTTTGGGTGATAACTGTTGCAACCGACGACCACTTCGTAATATATTTAATTTGTTCTTTAACAGCTTTTTCAAATTGTTCATAGGTTTTAAATTGAGAAATATCGCCCAAGTCTGGACAAACCTCTTTGCCATACCATAACGGTACACCTCGGTTTAAAACAAGTTCGATACAAATTGGCCATTGTGTATAGGCTGTTGAAGTCCATTGATATAAACGACCAGATTTTTGCGGTTCAACACACCCCATTAAACAATAGTCTCGTGCGTCCTCGATCGACACACCTTTAGCCAACATCATTTTGATATGGGTATCGTCAAAGTGACAGGCGGGAAAACCAATACCTGCCCGAACAACATCCACTATTTTTTTCAAGTATTCACGCGGTGAGCGATTATGAATCCGACAAGCTAAAGATGGTTGGTAAACTTTTACGTGACGGACGGCATCCATTAATAGATAGGTTAATTCATTGGTTGCATCGTGGCCTTCACGTGTCACTCCGCCAACGCACATATTCACGAATGGTTGATAGCCCGCGAAGAACTTAGATCCGCCTTCACTTGTGATCCACATCATTTCAGACATTTTAATCAACATACAACCCGCTAATTCAAAGGCTTCAAACTCATTCATCTTGCCTTTATCTAAATCATTTTTGAAAAAAGGATACATGTATTGATCCACACGTCCAATTGACATTCCAGTTTGATTTTCTTCTACAACAAGCAAGGATTCAATTGTCCATACTGCTTGGATGGCTTCCCAGAAGGTTTCTGGTTTATTTGCAGGAACTTTTGCATTGATTTCTGAGATTTTTTGTAATTCTGCTTTACGTTTGGGATTCGTTTCCCGTTGCGCTAACTGTGCTGCATATTCAGACAGACGACGAGCGTAGATCATGACGCCCTCCGTTGTATCGATCAATGATTTGTAAAAGTAGATTTTTTGAATATCATCAGGGTTTTGATAATCTAATTTTTCTAAATGCTCTTTTGCCTCTTTTTGAATATCCAACATCCCTTTTTTCATTAAAATGACATCATAGCCTGGATTAGAATCACCACCGCCATTTAGTTGATGATAAGAACAGTCTGAAACAAAAGATTCGCCAGATAGTTCCCAAACTCCGGCTTCACGGAATTGATCTTCACAATACTCATCGATCGATCTGCCCTTCCAAAACGGGAATAATTCTTCACGCATAATCTTTTTGTCTTCATCCGAAATAAAGAAAGGATCTTGCGGACGGCTTGAAATTGTATCGATTTCGTCTTCCATCCAACGCCACGCAATATCTGGAGAAAAAGCGCCGGCGCGTGGTGCGCCATTTGGTGCGCCTACGATCAACTCATTGTCTTGAATTACAAGTGGTGCAGTTTCACAACAACGTTTGAATGACTTTGCTCTTAAAACATTTTTAGGCATTCCTGGATTTTCTTTTGCAAGTTCAGTGATCACTCTAGCTCGATGAGTTGTGATAGTCGGTTTTTGTTTTAAATAATTTACTTTTAAAGCATCTAATCGAGCAGTTGACCCATTTGGAATACTTGATTGATCATCAGAAGCAAAACCGCCACTTGTGGATTTATCATCGGCAACTGTCGCAAACATCTTCATCAATGCGTTACGTTCTTCTGAACTTAACTCTTTTGTTGCTTCGGCTAATTTTGCCGAAAATTCTTTAATGTCCATTTTATTCCCTCACTTTACAACAATTTATTTTTCCATTATTTTTTTTAAGATTTTTTCTAAAATGTCTGTTTCTACATCACTTTTCGTTTCTGATTGTTTATTCTCTGATAATGATTCAACAGGATAGCTAATCTCTCGAACATAAGTTAAATCTTTTGCAGTAATATTTTTGGCACTTATGCCTCGTCCAGTTGTAAATCCCCCTAAAATGACGGACACTGGTAAAGTCGATTGCAAGCCCATACTTGCCATACTCGCTGGGGCATTAACAATCATGCGACCAACTGGTTTTTTTAATGCAAATTCTTTCAACACTAACTTATTGTGAGAATGAATTGCGAGTGTATGACCATTATTTTTTTCTTTTAACAAACGGATCGATTTCTCACAAGCATGCATCCAATCCGGTTCTAAATAAAATGCTAAAACTGGGCACTTCATTTCATTGGCAAAAGGATCTTCGTCATACATGTAATCCTGTTCTGAAACTAGCACTTTGGTTGTTGAAGTAACACCTATATTTGCCTCTTTGGCCAGCCATTGGGCATTCTTGCCCACACAAGATGGATTAATTTGGTTATTTTTAGGCTGTAAAAGTGCTAGTAAGTTTTTTTCTTCTTCTTTTGATAAAAAGTGTGCACCATATTCTTGTAACAACGCTCTAACCTCAGAAGCGATGACTCCTTCAGCTATTAGGTACTGTTCTGTAGCTGGAAGTAAACCACAATCATAAGAACGACTATCCACGATTGCCTTCACTGCTTTTTTAACATCTGCTGAACGCTCGATAAAAACAGGTGTAGCACCTGTTCCACCATAAATGATCGGCCGTTGGTAATTGGCTGCGTTGATATAGTTTTGATTACCAATAGCTAAAATCATTGCACTATCCTGACTGGTTAAAATCTCTTTTACACCTTTATCGGTTAAAGAGCTAACACATCCTAAACAGCCTTTTGGTAAGCCATTTGCTTCACAAATCTCTCTAATTTTTTGAAAAACAAGATATGTTGTCTTTTGTGCTTTTGGATGTGGAATAAGCACCATAGCATTGCCTGATTTTATCCCAATAGTTAGACTGTACAGAACATTTAATGTTGTATTTTCTGCTGGTAATAGGATTGGAATGACGCCCAATGGAACGCCAACTTGTAAAACATTCCCCGCTGAATCTTCTACAATATTCCCCACACAAAGCTGTTGATCCAGCTCTTTAGATAACGCTTTCAATAAGCGTTCCATCAATATTTCTTTATCTTTATAACATCCTAGATTTGTTTCTTTTATTTCAGTTGCTAAAAATCTACTTATATCTGGTTTGATCTCTGCCAACAGTTTTTCCACTATTGCATCGAGATTTTTTTGCTCATATTCTTTTACTAGGTGCTGTGCATCTCGTGCTGTTTCTACTAAAATCCGCGCTTCTTGAATAGATAATAAATCTTCATCTACTTGTTGCATGTATTATGCATCTCCCTCCTCAACAGGTAAAAAATCACCTAATTGATAACGATCAATCATTTTATTTAAATCGCCATGTGGGCTTGCAATCACGACCGAGCTGTAGATGTTTGCCCCCATTTTTTCAACAGCTGCAATACCTGCTTCAACTGCTGATTGGCACGCCGCAACGTCTCCTTGTACAATCACAGAAATATATCCTGAGGCAACATTTTCATATCCTACCAACTCAACATTGGCCGCCTTACACATTGCATCACACGCCTCCAAAATAAAAACTAATCCGAATGTTTCAATTGCACCAATTGCTTCGTATGTTCTCACTCTTTCTCCTCCTTGCACTACCGATCAATATCATGAACGGAAACAATGTCTCCAACGTATGAAATTGGTCGAGGCATCACATTGTGTGCAGTCAATTTGCCAATTGCTTCGGCAGCCTTAGCTCCTGCTACAACAGAAGCTTCAACAGCGGCAATGTCTCCTTTAATCATGACCGTTACTAAAGTAGACCCAATATTTTCATATGAGATCAGTTCAACATTTGCAGCTTTCAACATTTCATCAGCAGCCTTTAGTGCTGGAACTAAGCCAATCGTTTCTACTAACCCTAAAGCTTCTTCGCCACGATATCTCAATGTATCTCCTCCTTACGCTGAACGATATTTTTTATCAACATATTTATCGACGGTTGCTCTACCTTCATCGGTAATTTTGTAATAAATAACTAGGTTCTCGTTTTTATCTAAATCATATGTTGCTAGCTCGACTAATCCATTTGCTTCTAGCGCCATCATATGCTCCAGATACAATTTTTCATTGAATTGTTTCTCTTGCCCATATTGTGGTTTTAACGCCTTCATGATTTGGGCAACATCTATTTCTCTTTGGTCATACATTTGATTTAAAACAGCTGTTCGACTAGGCAAAAGCATCTTACTCTTCCCCCTTTTTAAATAAATCTAACGGATTCATCGTAACTAAAATCGCGCCGATCACGATAATCACTGAGCCTATAACCATTGTTGGTGTTAAGGTTTGACCAAGGAAAATAACACTGAATAAGACACCCCAAAATGCATAGGTAACATTTAAAGACATGCCGATCGCAGTTCCAACCATAGCGTTCGCTTTGTACCAGGTCAAAAATGAAACCGCAGCGCTTAATCCGGACAAAACTAACCATAGAACTGGTGTTACTGCAGCCAATGTACCGAATAATAAATTAAATCCCCCCACGGCTGGAACAACAATGATCAGAACAACTAGACCAGAAATCAATTGACGTAAGTTTACCGCCACATCTGTATCGATCATCGCACCACCAAAGCTTGAAAATACACCTTCTAAACCCCAAGCAATTGCAGCAATCAATGCACAGACGATTCCTAGCGTAAAGTTAGGCGCTCCTTCTGGCTTCACCATGTTAATCGTAATAGCTCCGACAACGACAACGACCATACCTAATACAATTCGAGCAGTTGGCTTTTGCTTTAAGAATATCCAAGAAAATAATGCGCCAAACAAGCTACATGTCGCTGAAATGGGGATCGCATACGCACCCGCCATAGCTAACCCAACAAGATAAGCCCCGTTAGCAATTGGTCCACCTAGGAGAAATCCGATTACTAATAATTTTCCTGGTTTTGTATGCAATGTTCTGACTAATTCTTTTAATCTTCCTTGCTTTGCGTTATAGAATAAAAGTAAAATACCTGCAAAAAAATCATTTAAACCTGAACAAACAAAAGGTGCTGCCAAGAAGCCAGCCGCACTAACTAACGGGTCATAACCACTTGCTACAACGACTAGTGTTGAATAAATTCCATAAGTGATACCTGAAATAATCCCATTGCTGATTCCTTTCACTCGGAAGCCTTTTTTGGCTTGTTCCATTTGAACGTCAGCACTAGTACAAGAAATATTTTTTCCACTTTCCATGTCTATTTCTCCTCAATTGTTATTTTTCAATTATCTATTTGGCAGAATATTTTCAACTTCACTATGCGGGCGTGGAATAACATGTACGGATAATAACTCTCCAACGCGTTCAGCTGCAGCTGCACCAGCATCCGTAGCAGCTTTTACCGCACCTACATCACCTCTGACCATCACGGTTACAATCCCACCACCAACAAATTCTTTACCAATTAGTGAAACATTAGCAGCTTTTACCATTGCATCTGCTGCTTCGATCGAACCAATCATTCCTTTAGTTTCTACCATTCCTAATGCATCATGTTTCATTTCTTTCTTCCTCTCATTTTCAAATTAAAAAACGCTTTCTTTATTGACAAATCCATCATATTGGATGACCTTAAGGGCGTAGTCAATCTATTTTTTTATTTCTTTTCTGTATATAACACAGAACTATCTGTACTAGTACAAATACTATTCTCAATTAGCTTTTTTAATTAAGAATAATCTTTACTATTAGCGCTATAATATTTACTTATTCGGCAGTGATAATTATTCTAATTCTAATTCTTGATTTTAATAACAGGATTTGAATTGATACACCTCATGATCATTTTTTCACATAAAAAAATAGTAGCTCGTTACAAATAATTTCCAATTGCTTTTAATTTCTATCATCATAATCATTTAATAACTTCAAAATAGACAAAAACACTATATTATGAACGAATAAAATATATTTAATAACAAAAACAAAAGGTTCCCCTAAGGGGAAACCTTTTGTTTTTGCATTCACAATAAAGAGGAACATTAGTAATCTACTCTTCAGTCCACTTGTTCCTCTCACTACCTATGTTCTAATTTTCTCTGCGGGAATCAGTAACTCAACAACAAAATTATCCACATTCATAGTTGACCAATAATCAATGACATAGCGTTGATATACCTCATTTTTACATTGATAGTTATTTTCTTTTGCCCAAGTTTTCATCTTTTTGTATTGATATGAAAGTTTAGCCAGATCACCAATATGATAACTAGACAAAAACATTTGGCCACCTATCATTCTTTTTGGTATCTTAGGGTTTAGTATACCAATTGGTTTTTGCATTATCATCATTTTTGAACCTTGAAAATTACTAGATTCACAATCTTCAAATCGAAGAATAACCGGCCCTGTGATTGCACAGTTGTGTTCTTCTAAATAGTTAACCCAAGGAATATTGATTACCGCATCCATGTAGTTATGACAAAACTCTTGCTCCAAAAATACGTAGTTTTCTTGCTCAAAATACTTGACGTTCACACTTTGAATGCTGTTTTCACTGGCTAACGTTCCTTCTCTGATTAAGCCTAACCAATCTGAAACTGCAGTATAGCTATTACGAATTCTTCTTTCTTCAAGCTTTAATTCCTCTAATTTTGTTAAGAATATATTTTCTTGATAGAAATAATCTCCTGTTTGCTGAACCCCTTTCATTTCCTGCAACTTAAAGCCCATCTGTTTATAGTATTTGATTACAGGAATACTATTCATTGTTTCTTCGGTGTAATACCGATAACCATTTTCGTTACTTACATGATCTGGTTTTAATAATCCTAATTGCTCATAAAAGCGTAATGTTTTGCGGGAAACATTACACAATTTCGCAACTTCACCAATAGAGTACATTTGATTAGTCTTTTTGCCTATTTTTGTATTATTCATTAGACATCTCCATTACTCGCAGCCACTTATATTATTGAGAATATCTACACAATTGTCAAGTAAATTTCGAGGTTATTGGTGTTTTATTTTTCGTCAAATAACAATCACTATCGTTAATTGTAAAGATACTTCTCACTATACATTTTACTGGTATAATTTGTGAAACAAGCCTATTTAGTTAACATAAAAAAAGGTATAAATATTGACGATCCAATATCTATACCTTCTTTCACTTCTTTTAAATACGTAATGTACTTCTAATAAAAAATCAATCGGTATTAATCGCTGAATGATTCATCAATCGATTGATATGGACACCTAAGTAGACAATTTCATTTTCTGGTATCCGCGTGTGGTAGGTTTGATCAACATATTTTTTTACTTTTGTTGCACTTTCCATTGCAACAGGGTAAAGTGACCACATTTGGCGATACAATTCATCTTCTTTCTCTTGGAGCAGAGCATTGGAAAAAAATCGATCAACGAAAAAACGAACATGCGTGATAAAACGAGAATAATGAACCGAATTCGTATCGATTTCCTGTCCCAACGAATACCTAACCATATTAACGATTGTCCCTACTAATTTTGCTTTTTTTAAGCCATCTTGGTCCTCGTGATTTCCTGATTGCGCATTAATCAAGTGAAAAGCAATATTAGATGCTTCTTCATTTGGTAGTTCGATTTGATAATTTGCCTTCATTTGCTCAAGCGCAATCTCGCCAATATGAAATTCTTTTGGATAGTAATTTTTGATTTCCCAGTATAAACGATTGGAACTATTTAATCCTTTTTCACTCCGTTCAACCGCAAAATGCAAATGATCTGATAGAGTTAAATAAATACTGGTATTCAATTTATATTCTAGCGCTCCTTCTGCAATTGAGACAACTTCTTTCGTTATTTCAAAAAATTTCATTGGAATTTCAGCCACTAACTCAGCAAATTGAGAAGACTTTTTCTCTTCGATTGGCAAGAAAATTTTATCAA
>Ga0308165_1002844_pt1 | contig 19661 bp, 17 predicted proteins | sample PhyWR2_FD_201032 | JGI IMG/M metagenome (GOLD analysis project Ga0308165, IMG submission 201032) | Phyllosphere microbial communities from UC Gill Tract Community Farm, Albany, California, United States - DLSLW.R2 | ecosystem: Host-associated > Plants > Phyllosphere > Unclassified | place: USA...
CGCCTGGATGATCGGGCGCAGGAAATTGACCGGCACGGCAGGGCCGGTCTTGGAATTCGAGGTAGGGTCGACAGTGGGCTTGCTCATAGGATCCTTGAACATACAAGTGCGCGGCCGGAAGACAGCCAGACAAAACAAAGCCGCTATCATAGCCGATGCCGTCAAGTACCTGACAGAGCGCACTCGGCAAACCGTCGTATTTAATCGGGCATAAAAGAAAAAACTGCCTCGAAATTCGCGCCTGTCACGCTAAACTGCGCACCTTGGCCGACAAGGCTGAACCGGTAGCGGAGCAAAATGTTCCAATGCCCACGAATTCCCTAGAAAGAGTACCGATCATGACCCAAGTCAAACTGACGACCAACTTTGGCGACATCGTTCTGGAATTGAACGCCGAGAAAGCCCCGATCACCGTGGCCAACTTCGTTGAATACGTCAAAGCCGGTCACTACGAAAACACCGTTTTCCACCGTGTCATCGGTAACTTCATGATCCAGGGCGGCGGTTTCGAACCAGGCATGAAAGAAAAGAAAGACAAGCGCCCAAGCATCCAGAACGAAGCCGACAACGGCCTTTCCAACGACAAGTACACCGTCGCCATGGCCCGTACCATGGAGCCGCATTCGGCGTCGGCGCAGTTCTTCATCAACGTTGCCGACAACAGCTTCCTGAACCACAGCGGCAAGAACGTGCAGGGCTGGGGCTACGCCGTGTTCGGTAAAGTGACCGCAGGCACCGACGTTGTCGACAAGATCAAAGGCGTTTCCACCACCATGAAGGCCGGCCACCAGGACGTGCCTGCAGACGATGTGATCATCGAGAAAGCCGAGATCATTGAGTGATATTGCTGATTTCAGACTTGCATCTGGAAGAGGAGCGCCCGGACATCACCCGGGCGTTTCTGGATTTGCTCGCCGGACGCGCCCGTTCGGCGAGTGCGTTGTACATCCTCGGTGACTTTTTCGAGGCCTGGATTGGCGATGACGCCATGACGCCCTTCCAACGCTCCATCTGCCAGGCTCTGCGCGATCTCAGCGACAGCGGCACGGCCATTTTCCTCATGCATGGCAATCGCGACTTCATGCTCGGCCAGGCCTTCTGCAAACAGGCTGGCTGCACCTTGCTGAAAGATCCGAGTGTCGTGCAGTTCCTTGATGAACCGGTGCTGTTGATGCACGGCGACAGCCTGTGCACCCGCGACGAAGCCTACATGAAGCTGCGTCGGTACCTGCGTAACCCCATCACCCTCTTCATCCTGCGCCACCTGCCCCTGCGCACCCGACACAAACTGGCGCGCAAGCTGCGCAGCGAAAGCCGGGCGCAGACGCGGATGAAGGCCAATGCCATTGTGGATGTGACCCCGGAAGAAATTCCGCGGATCATGCAGCAATACGGGGTGAAAACCCTGGTCCACGGCCACACCCACCGCCCCGCCATCCACAAACTGCAATTGGGCGACCAGGCCGCCCGGCGCATCGTGCTCGGCGATTGGGATCGCCAGGGCTGGGCGTTGCAGGTGGACGAAGGCGGCTACGCCCTGGCACCGTTCGACTTCGCCCCACCGCCGGCGTTGGCTGCGCCTACGGCCTAATGACCCTTGTAGGAGCGAGCAAGCTCGCTCCTACAGGGGGCGTGTGTGTTGGCTTAATGGCCGGACGCCGCAGGCCCCGCCTTCGCCGCGAACGGCGGTTTCGCCAGCCAGACAATCACGATCAACGCCATGAACGCCCACCCCAGCAGCGTGAAGTAATCCACCGTGGACAGCATGTACGCCTGGCTGCCCAGCATATGATCGAGCTGCGCGTACGCCGGGCTGCCCGCTCCGCCAAGATTCTGCAACGCATCTCGGGTGGCCGGGTCGTAAGTGGTGATGCTTTCGCTTAGGTACGCATGGTGCTGGTCGGCGCGGCGAATCCAGATCCAGGTGGTCAGCGACGCAGCGAAACTGCCGCCCAACGTACGCAGGAACGTCGCCAGCCCCGCACCATCGGCGATCTGGCTAGGTGGCAGGTCGGACATCAGGATGCTCAGGGTCGGCATGAAAAACAGCGCCACGCCGATGCCCATGAACAACTGCACCAGGGCGATGTGCTGGAAGTCCACTTCGTTCGTGAAGCCGGCACGCATGAAGCAGCTCAGGCCAATCGCCAGGAACGCCAGCCCGGCCAGCAATCGCAGGTCGAATTTGTGTGCGTACTTGCCGACAAACGGTGACATCAGCACCGGCAGAATGCCGATGGGCGCCACCGCAAGCCCGGCCCAGGTCGCCGTGTAGCCCATCTGCGTCTGCAACCATTGCGGCAGGATCAGGTTGATGCCGAAGAACCCGGCATACCCAAGCACCAGTACCAGGGTGCCGATGCGGAAGTTGCGGTAGGCGAACAGACGCAGATTGACCACCGGGTGCTCGTCGGTCATTTCCCAGATCACGAAGACTGCCAGGGCGATCACCGAAATGGCGGCGCCGATCAGGATGAAGTTCGATTCGAACCAGTCCAGGTCGTTGCCCTTGTCGAGTATCACCTGCAACGCGCCTACGCCGATGATCAGCGAGATCAAGCCGACGTAATCCATCGGCTGGCGGCTGGTTTCCACCGGACGAGCCTTGAGCTGCTGACGCACCACCATCACCGCGAACATCCCGATGGGCACGTTGATGAAGAAAATCCACGGCCAACTGTAGCTGTCGGTGATCCAGCCCCCGAGGATCGGCCCGGCAATCGGTGCAACCACCGTGACCATCGCCAGCAACGCCAGGGCCATGCCGCGCCTGGCCGGCGGATAGACCGCGATCAGCAGCGTCTGGGTCATCGGGTACAAGGGCCCGGCCACCAGGCCTTGCAACACCCGAAAGCCGATCAGTTCGGGCATCGAGGTGGAAATACCGCACAGGAACGACGCCAGCACAAACAGAATGGTCGCCCACAGAAACAGCTTAACCTCGCCAAAGCGCCGGCTCAGCCACCCGGTCAGCGGCAAGGCAATCGCGTTGCTCACGGCAAACGAGGTGATCACCCAGGTGCCCTGCTCCGAACTCACGCCAAGGTTGCCGGAAATGGTTGGCAACGCCACGTTGGCGATGGTGGTGTCGAGCACTTGCATGAAGGTCGCCAGCGACAGGCCAATGGTGCTGAGCAGCAGACTGGGCGGCGTGAAAGACGCGTTATTGCTCATCGCGAGTCCTATGCAAACATGAGGAGGGGCGCAGCCGCGCCTCCCTGTGGGGTCAGCGCTGCGCGGTTTTGCTCGCGGCGGCGCTGTTGTCGTGGATCAACTGGGTAATCATCGCGTCCGCCTCGGCCAACTGGCGGTCGTAGACCGTGGTGCTGAACGACGCCTTTTGTGGCGGCTGTTGCGCCAGGACCGGGCCGCTCTGGTCTCGCAGGTTGACATCGACCTGGGTCGACAGGCCCACGCGCAACGGGTGCTTGGCCAGCTCTTGCGCATTGATGTGAATCCGCACCGGCACCCGCTGGACGATCTTGATCCAGTTACCGGTGGCGTTCTGCGCCGGCAGCAGGGCAAACGCGCTACCGGTGCCAGCGCCAAGGCTGTCGATGGTGCCGCTGTACTTCACGTCACTGCCATACAGGTCGGCCTCGATGTCCACGGGCTGCCCGATGCGCATGTCACGCAGCTGGGTTTCCTTGAAGTTGGCGTCGATCCACAGCTGATCCAGCGGGATCACCGCCATCAGCGCGGTGCCCGGCTGTACGCGCTGCCCCAGTTGTACCGATCGCTTGGCTACGTAACCGGTGACCGGCGCGATCAAGGTGCTGCGCGCATTGGTGAGATAGGCCTGACGCAGTTGTGCGGCGGCTTCCATCACATCCGGGTGCGACGACACGACGGTGTCATCGACCAGAGCACTGGTGGTTTTCAATTGCTGTTTGGCATTGGCCAGGGCGTTTTGCGCCGAGGTCAGGTCGTCGCGGGCATGGGACAGCTCTTCCTGGGAAATTGCCCCACCCGCCGCGAGATTCTTGCGTCGGGTGTAGTTGTCCTGGGCCTTCTGCACTTCCGCCTGCTGGGCGTTGACCTGGGCCTTCATGCCGTCGACATTGCTGTACAGGCCGCGTACCTGACGCACGGTGCGAGCCAGCTTGGCCTGGGCGCTTTGCAGGCCGACTTGCGCGTCGTTAGGGTCGAAATTGACCAGCACCTGGCCTTCGTGGACCAGATCGCCATCATCCGCGCCGATGCTGACCACGGTGCCGGTGACCAACGGTGTGATTTCCACCACGTTGCCGTTCACATAGGCGTCGTCGGTGCTTTCGGTCCAGCGGCCATAAAATTCGTGATAACCCCAGACGCCGACACCGGCGAGGATCACCACCACGGCCAGCACCAACAGCATGACCTTGCGTTTGCGCGGGTTGCCGTTGTCTGGGGCGTCGGGGGTTTGAGTATTGGCAGTGGCCATGACAATTACCTTGAATTAGTGGGTCTGCGTGGCTGTTTGTGTGTCGGCTGCATCGGCGGGTTTCACCGCCGCCAGGTTCTCGCCCTGAAAACCGCCGCCCAGCGCCTGCATCAATTGGATCGACAGGTCGATCTGTTCGGCATTCAGGTTGGCCAGCTGACGCTGGGCCTGGAGCAATTGCTGCTCGATGCTGAGCACGTCCAGGTAGTTGCCGATGCCAGAACCGTAACGCTGGACGACGGTGTCGTAAGAATCCTGGGCAATGTCGGTGGCATGCTCCTGGGCTCCGATCTGCCGGCCGATATCGCGCAACTGATTGATGGTGTCGCTGATATCACCGAGCGCTTTCACCAGGCTTTTGTTGTACTGCGCCACCGCGAGGTCGTAATCGGCATCCCGCGAATCAAGGTCGGCCCGAAGGCGACCGCCATCGAAAATCGGCACCGAGATCGTCGGGGCGATGTTGAAGAAACGACTGGCGGAACCGAACATTGCATCACCCAACAAGGATTCGGCACCGGCGGCGGCGCTGAGGTTCAAATTGGGATAAAAGCGCGTCTTGCTCGCATCGATGTTCTTGCTCGCCGCCTCGACCCGCCAGCGCGCCGCCACCAGGTCCGGCCGACGCCCGAGCAACTCGGCCGGCAATACCGACGGCAAGGCAACCGCACCCGGCTTGAGAATCTGTGGCCGCACGATGTTGTTGGCGCGATCCGGGCCTTTGCCCAGCAACACCGCCAGCGCAATTTTTGCGCTTTGCAGGCGTTTCTCCGCATCGATCAGACTCGCCTGGGAAGAGGCTTCAAGGCTTTCGGTCTGCTGGAACTGGTATTGGCTGTCGATGCCGGCACTCAAGCGGCGCTGGCTCAGGTCGAGCATTTGCCGGGTGCGCTTGAGGTCTTCGCTCGCCAGGTCATGCACGATGTGCGCTTGGCCCAGATCGCTGTAGGCCCGGGCGACATCGGCTGCCAGGGTCAGTTGCGCGGCCTGCTGATCGACTTCGGCTGCGCGGGCCTGACCCAGCGCAGCTTCCCAGGCAGCACGCTGCCCTCCCCAGAGATCGAAGTTGTAATTGAAACTGACACCCACATTACGCACGGTCGAATAGGCGCCGCCCTGCCCCGCTGGGTCCTGATCACGGGCCAGGCGCGACCGGCTGACACCGGCGCTGGCATCGAGGGTCGGCATGCGCGCGGCGTCGGCGGCATACGCAGCAGCGCTGGCCTGATGAGCCCGGGCGTCGGCGATCTGCATGTCGGGGCTGTCCTGCAATGCCTCGCGGATCAGGCCGTCGAGTTGCGGGTCGCCGAGGCTTTTCCACCAATCACTTTTCGGCCAGGCTGCGGGCGAAAGGGTCACGCCGCTGAGTGACTGACCGGCCTGCAGTTTTTTTGCATCCAGGCTTGTGCCTTCGGTCGTCAGGCCGCTGTAGCTGGCACACCCGGCCAGCACCACGGCCGCCAGCACCAGGCTCAGGCCGGTCCGCATGGTTTGGCCGTTCATTTATCACCTACCCGCAACAACGTGATCGAGTCACCGGCTGCCACCAGGATTTTCTTCAGAATCTGTTCCAGGGTAACCAGCTCTTGCGGCGTGATCGCACCCGCCAGCTCATTCATTGCCTGGGCGCCAATCTGCGGCAGGCGGCCAGCGAGTGACTGACCGTCTTCGGTCAACACAAGCTGGACCTGACGTCGATCGGCTTCGCTGCGTTGGCGGGCGAGGAAACCTTTCTGCTCCAGGCGATCGAGCATGCGCGTCATCGAACCACTGTCGAGCGACAGGTGGCGGCACAACTCGGCCGGAGTGTCGACACCGAACTGAGCCATGATGATCAACACCTTGAACTGCGCGGCCGTGATGCCGTGGGGTTCCATGTGTGTGTCGATGATCCGGTCCTTGAGCAACGCGGCGCGTCCGAGCAAGAGACCGAGGTGGCAGTTATGAAAATTGTCCGGGGTGAAATGAGTCATCTGATCACCAATTAGCTGCCTAGGCAGTGAATGTGTGACGAGATATTACTGCTTAGGCAGCAAATGTCCAAGCATTAGTTAGCTAGCTTTTTATTTAATTGACAGGAGGTGATGCAAACCCCCTGTAGGAGCGAGCATGCTCGCGATACTCGCCCAGACACCGCGGGTATCCAGGGCAACCCACGTCCTCCCTGGCGATCCTTCGCGAGGGTTGCCGCGCCTACAGAAAGTAGCCGCTAGAAATCCCGTTTATAGAAGATGTCCAGGGAACTGGCCACGCCACCCGCCGCTTCCAGATAGACCTTCTTGCTCAGCTTGTAGCGCAGGGCAATGGTGTTGGCCGGTTCGAACACGCCCACGCCATAACGCAGGCTGAGTTTTTCCGAGAGGTTGCCGCTCGCGACCACGCTGGTGGTATTGCCGCTGCCTTCGGTGTCGAGCTGGAAATCGTCGATACCCAGGTCGCTGGCCAACTTGCCGGTGACCCCGGAGCTGCCCATCAATCCCAGGCCCAGGGCGGCTTGCGCAAGCATGTTGTTGTCTTCGCCGGTGGTGCTCAGCGGACGCCCCAGCACGAGGTAAGACAAGGCCTGTTCCTGGCTCATCGCCGGTTCGGAGAAAATCTGCGTGGTCGGCTGTTCGGCGCTGCCGCTCAAGCGAATGCCGGCGATCACGTCGTCAGTCTGGCGAATCGCTTCGATATCCAGGTAAGGCTGATCAATCGGCCCGGCAAACAACAGGCGTGCGCGGCGCACGCTCAGACGCTGGCCGTAGGCGCGGTAACGCCCGTCGTTGAGCCACAGCTCGCCACGGGTGTCGAGGTTGTCGCCGATGTGCACGTGGCCTTGCACATTGGCGGTCAGGCCAAATCCGGCAAAGCTCAGCTTGTCGTCGCCGACCTGCACATCGATGTCCATCTTCATGGCAACCGGTGGTTTGCCCTCTTCAGTCTGCTGGCCGATGATCACTGCGTCGTCCGAGAGCTTGACCGTCGATGGCGGCAACTCGCGCACGGTGATTGCGCCTCGGGGCACTCGCACCTTGCCAGCGACTGCCAACTCATCGCCCTTCATGGAGATTTTCAGGTCCGGTTCGACTTCAACCTTGGCGTAGGGCTCGACCGTCACCGGCAACTGCGTGCCCTTGAGCGCCAGGTCCACCACCAGCGCCTGGCCCCAGGCGATGTCGCCCGTCAAGGTGCCCTGCCCGCTCTTGCCGCTCTTCCATCCGCCATTCACTTGCAGGGCTTCACCGGCAATAACGGCTTGCACCCGCAAGTCTTGCAGTTCCATCGGCAATTCGGGACCGGAGGCCTCACCGTCACTGAGCAGCAGATTGCCGTTGACCAGCGGCGCCATCAGCGTGCCGGCGATGTTGCCGCTGCCATTGAGGCGCCCGCTGAGTTTCTCGACCATCGGCACGAAAGGCCGCGCCACCGACAAGTCGAGACCATTGAGACGGAAGGAGCCGTTGAGCGGTTTGTTCTTCGCCAGCGGATTGATCTGGGCCTGGACGTTCAACTCGCCAAGCTTGTCGCCGACGAACACCAACTCGCTGTCGATGCGTTTGGGCGTGAGTTTGCTGGTGAGCTTCAGGGTCTGATAGGGGAAGTCCAGCCACTGGTCCTTTTCCTTGATGCGCAGGGTGCCGCCTCCGGCATCGAGGCTGATCACGCCGTTCGGGCCGCTGGCCGGCAGGTCCAGTTGCACGTCGGCATTGAGAACCCCTTTCCAGGCAAAATCCCTGGGTAACCACTGCGCCAGGCTGTCGATGGGGAATTGCTTGAGGTGGTAACGCAGCTTGGGTTCTGGCATCAGGCGCTGGTCTTCGCCGCAAAGGCTGGCCGCACCGGACATCCAGCAGTGGGCGCCGAAGTTGATTTTGCCGTCAGCCAGGCGTTCGAGCTTGGCCGGCCCTTGCAGCCGCCAGTCCTGGCCACCGGTCTGGATATCACCGCTGGCCAGCCGTCCGCGCCAGTTGCCCTTGTCCAGCGCGCCGTCGAAGCCCAGCGCCAGTTTCAATTGCGGGCCTTGCAGTTCGAGGGTTAATTGCTGCTTTTTGATATCGCCCTGGCCGCTGGCTGTCAGCGTGCCCAGCGCGGTGTCACCGACCTGGATGCCGCTTCCCTTGAGGTCGATTTTCGCGCGCTGCGCGTGGTCGAGGGTGGCGTCCAGGTTCAGGCTTTGCAGGCGATTGTCCTGGAACGCCAGTTGCGTACCTTGCAGCCCGAGTTTGCCCTGTGGCGCGTTGAAGGTGCCGGCGACATCCACTCGACCGTTGATTTGCCCGCGCAGCTGCGGCCAGAGTTGGGCCAGACGGGGCAATTTGAGATCGATCTGGCCAGCCAGTTGCTGGTGCAGGCTACCCTTGCCAGTGATGCTGTTGTCGCCGAGGCGGATTTGCAGTGCGCTGAGGTTCCATTGCTCGCCGCCGCCATCGGCCTTGGCCCGGATGATCGCCGGTTGGCCGCGCAGTTTTCCCTTGAGGTCGAGGTCGGCGTTGAGCCTGAGCTTATCGTTTTTCAGTTCGCCTTTGCTGCGCAAGGGTCCGGCCAGGACACCTGGCAACTCGGCGACCCAATACGCGGGGTTGATGGCCGACAAGTCGAGCGCGGTGTCCCAGGCGATGCCATCGGCAAATTGCAGGTTCAGGTGGCCGTCGGCCTTACCCTGACCCGCCTGGAGCTGGATCTGTTGCAGATGGATTTGGCTCAGGTCGCCGGCGAATGGGCTGCTCACGTTGAACGCCCCCGCCGGGCCATCCAGCGCCGCCTTGAAGTTGCCCAGGTACTGGCCGTCGGTGTAGGAGACTTCGCCGTTGAATTGTCGCAGCGCCACCTCCGGTTCGTCGATCAACGGATAGAGGCGGTGCCAGGGAAAATCCTGCCAGTCGATGTTTGCCGTGGCGTCGAGGCCTTTGCTCCAATCGACGACGCCCGTGAGCTTGAGGCTTTGCTTGTCGTTGGCCGTCAGGTCCAGCCCGGCGATTTGCGCACCGTTCGCGTCAACCTTGCCTTGCAGCGATAGCGCGACGGGCCCCTGCTCGGCGGGCAGCGTGGCGTTGCCGCGCAACTGATAGCCGTTTTTCAGGTCGCCCTCGCCGGTCAGTACCAACTGATTGAGTTGCAGGGTATCCGGCAGGTCGGCGGCGGGCTTAAAGCCGTCGGCGGTAATGCGCACGCTGGCCGGCAGGTTTTCCACCAGCGGCTGCAATTCGCCGCTCAACTGCCCATCGAGGTAACCGCTGCTGTCGGCATTGAGCTTGAGGGTTTTCAGCAGGTCGCCGTTGACGCTCAGGTCCAGCGTCCAGGGGGCCGGGGTCGACAGGCGCAATTGACCTGAGGCCCGGAGCGGCCAGTTACCGGTGGGTTGCAGCAGGCCGGACAGGTTCAGGCTGATGTCGTCCCGTTGCAACTGCACGGCATCGATCTGAATCCCCTGCGCGGTCCAGTGCGCCGCCAGTTGCAGGCCCTTGAGTTCTTCACTGCCGTTAAACAGCAGGCGGCCGACTTGCACCTCGCCCAGTTCCAGGGCCAGCGGCAGTTTCAGGTCCGGCAGGCTGATCGGCCCATTACCGCTGTCTTCCTCGCCAGGAGGAAATTGCAGGCGGACCTGATCGGCCTTCAACTGTTCGATGCACAGCGTCATGCGTGTGAGGCACGAGGGTGACCACGCGAAAATCACCTGGTCCAGCTCAACCCGGCTGGTGTCCTGCTGCCACACCAGGTGATCGGCGCTCCACTGCCCGCCCAAACGGCCCTGGAAATTCTCCACTGACAAACCCGGCACTAACCCAAGCACCCAGCGGCTGCCCGGCGCCGTGCCCAGCACCGTGGTGAACGCCAGCAGGACCAGCATCAACAGCGCCAGAATCGCCAGCAACGTTATTTTCAAACCACGCTTCACAGCTCGGGCCCCATGGAAAAGTGCAATCGAATGCCACCGTCATCATCCATCGCATGAGCCAGGTCGAGGCGAATCGGCCCCACGGGGGAAACCCAGCGAACACCGATGCCGACCCCGGTCTTGAGGTTGGGCAGTTCAAATTTATTAAAGGAGTTGCCCTGATCGATGAAGGTCGCGACCCGCCATTTTTCGGCAATGGAATACTGATACTCGACGCTGGCCGCCACCATATAACGGCCACCAATGCGATCGCCTTCGGAGTTTTCCGGGGACAGGCTTTGATAGTCGTAACCACGCACGCTCTGATCGCCACCGGCGAAGAAGCGCAGCGACGGCGGTATCGACTTGTAGCCGTTGGTGGCACTGCCGCCGACCTGCATGCGGCCGAGGAAACGGTGCTTGTCGAAGACCGTGGTCAGCCCCTTGACCAGGGCAGTGCCATACAGCAGGTTGTTGTCGGACCCCAGCCCTTCTTTGGCGACCTTGGTGTCGAACGCCAGGCGATAGCCGTTGTGCGGATCGATGCGGTTGTCGCTTTTCAGATACGAGTAGCTGACACCGGGCATCAACAAGGTACTGAGGCCGGAATCGTCCCCCAGGCGATATTCTTCGCGTTGCCACTTCAGTGACACCACCCGTTGCCAGCCGCTGGGCAATTTGCTGTGCCACTCCGGGCCTACCGTCAGCAATTTGCTGAGGCTGTCATTGTCGGCAATTTCCTCATTCTGATAACCACCGGCGAAGCGCAGTTTGTCGGTCAGCGGCGGATCCAGTGGAATGTCGTAGAACACCCCGACGTTCTGCCGGGGCGCGGAAACTTCGGTTTCCCAGCCATAGCTGTGGCCCTGGGGATTGACCCAGTGCCGGGTCCAGTTGGCCTTGACCCGGGGGCCGACGTCGGTCGAGTAGCCGAGACCGAGCCCCATCGTGCGCGGCTTGCGGGTCTCGAGTTTGACGTCGACCGGTATCACGTCTTCCTTGGAGGCAGTCGGCGCAGCGTCGACCCGAACGCCTTCAAAATAGCCACTCGATTGCAGATTGCGGTTCAGTTCGGCGATCAGCTCGGAGTCGTAGGGCGCGCCCGCCTTGAACGGCACCATGCGTTGCAACAGGTCTTCGTCGAACGGCGTGTCGCCTTCGAAACTGACTTTGCCCAAGGCATATCGCGGGCCGCTGTCGTATACGAGTTCGATATCGGCGACGCCCGCACGCGGGTCGATGGCGAGTGTTTGCCGGGTAAAACGGCCACTGAAAAAGCCGTAACGCGACGCCTGATTCTGGATCAACCGCTTGGCGTCTTCGTAATGCCCATGGTTGAGGACCGCGCCGGTTTTCAGCGCCGCGCTCTTGGGGACTTTAAAGGACTTGAGTGCGGCTGCCGGGCCATCGATACGGACCGTGACGGTGCGTAAATGAATCGGCTCGCCGGGTTCGATATTGAGGATCAGGCGCGGGTTCTTGCCACCCTTAACGTCGCTCTCGATCTGCGGCTGGTAATAACCCAGTGCCTGGGCGGCCTTGCGCGCCTGCTCTTCGGCGCCCCGACTGAAGCGCAGCAACGCCTCCTCGTCACGATCGCCGAGGCTGCCGATATAGCCCTCTATATTGGCTTTCAGCTCGTCGTTGGACGGTTTGATCCGCACATCCAATTCACTTTGCGCCAGTGCCGCGCAACTGGTGAACAGCATCAGCACGGCGCTGGTGATTCTTCCTGGAAACTTCATAGGCGCGGATGCTAACACGAGCTTGGGAGCGTGATAGAACCTCGCTTGGCGCGAAAGTTCTACCGTTTATGCCGAGGCGGTTTGCAACACCTGCGGATTGGCGTGGAAAAACACATGTTCGCGGATGGGGCCTACCGCCACTTCGCCAATTTCCTCGTACCCCTGACGCTTGTAGAACTCCAGGTAGCGAGGGTTGCCGGTATCGAGTACCACCCCCTGGGAATGTTCATCCACCGCACACCAGTTGTGCACCGCCTGCAGCAACTGCTCCCCGAAATGCTTGCCCTGGAACTGCGGATGAATACCCAGCAAAGGCAGCAGGTGCACCGAGTCGGTTGGTACGCAGGCCATCACCGCGTCGTGGTATTCGAGGTAACGGCGTGTGCAGCGGAACCCGGTACTGAGCACCATGCGCAGGCGCCAGGCCCAGCTTTCGGTAATGCCTAGCCTGCGTTGCGGAGGCGCGATCAGGGCGATGCCGATCAAGCGGTCGTTGACCAGCAGGCCTATCGCCGGCAGATCCTGGAGAAAATGCTGTTTGACCAGTTCGCGCACGGTGGCGCGCACGCGTTGCTCGTAACCCGGGCGTTCGGCTTCGAACAGGTAGCCGAAGGTCGGCTCGTGTCGGTAGGCCTGGTACAGCAGCGAGCGGGCTTCGCGCGAATAGCCGCTGTCGAGCATGTGGATATCGGCGGTTGAGGTTTCAGGCATGCGGTAGATCTCCCCGGCACAGTTTGGGTGGCTGTGTTCTTATTGGTACGAGCGTTTGGGTGGTGATGCAGTTCCGTGCTAATCCGTAATCTGCATCGCTGCTTATGCCGCCATTGCGAGCAAGTCGAAACGTCGCACCGCCGCTCCCACAAAGGTATAGACCAACTTGTAGGAGCGGGCTTGCCCGCGATGAGGCCCGTGCTGCTGGCCAAGTCTGACAGAACACACCGAATCCCCTCACCCCGCACTGGCCCCAATCCCACAGGTCAGCTAGCATCGCCCTTTTGCCAGGACTGCCGACCATGAAGATCGTCTCCTTCAACATCAACGGGCTCCGCGCCCGCCCCCATCAGTTGGCGGCGCTGATCGAGAAACATCAACCCGATGTGATCGGCCTGCAGGAAACCAAGGTCCATGACGACCAGTTCCCGCTGGAGGAAGTCCAGGCGTTGGGCTATCACGTGCACTTCCACGGGCAAAAAGGTCACTACGGCGTTGCCTTGCTGTCGCGCCAGCCCCCCCTGGCCCTGCACAAGGGGTTTGCCACCGATGAAGAAGACGCCCAACGCCGCTTCATCTGGGGCACCTTCGCCGACGCCAATGGCGTGCCGGTGACCATCATGAACGGTTACTTCCCCCAGGGAGAAAGCCGCGACCACCCGACCAAGTTCCCGGCCAAGCAACGTTTCTACAACGATCTGCAGCAGTTGCTGGAAAGCCAGTTCAGCAACGACCAGCCGTTGGTGGTGATGGGCGACGTGAACATTTCGCCGGAAGACTGCGACATCGGCATCGGCCCGGACAACATGAAGCGCTGGCTGAAAACCGGTAAATGCAGCTTCCTGCCGGAAGAACGCGAGTGGATGGCACGCCTGAAAAACTGGGGCCTGACCGACAGCTTCCGCCACCTGAACCCGGACGTGGCCGATCGCTTCAGTTGGTTCGACTACCGCAGCCGCGGTTTCGAGGACGAGCCCAAGCGTGGCCTGCGCATCGACCTGATCATGGCCTCCCACGGTTTGTTGCCTCGGGTGAAGGATGCCGGCGTGGATTACGAACTGCGCGGCATGGAAAAGCCCTCCGATCATGCGCCGATCTGGCTGGAATTGGTCTGAACCCGACAGCATCCCCTGTAGGAGCGAGTTCACTCGCGATGGTCGTCAACGATAACGCAGGCTACCTGATTCCCAGCGGTGTCCTGCAGTCCATCGCGAGTAAACTCGCTCCTACAGGGATCACACCGAACATGTGGGCTACCTGACTCCCAGCGGTGTCCTGCAGTCCATCGCGAGTCAACTCGCTCCTACAGAAAGCGGTGCCGTGTAGACCCATCTGTCATTTGCTCGAAACATTACTGACTTAATCTCCCGGCTCTTTCCTTTTCTTCAAGGTGCCGGCATGTCGCTGCGCGTTTTTTGCCTGTGGATGCTCTGCGCCATGACCGCGCAGGCGGCGGACTTGCCGATACCCCCACAAGGCCCGGTGCTGCGCATCCAGGGTTCCAACACCATCGGCGCGGCGCTGGGCCCGGCGTTGGTCGAGGGCCTTATGCACGAGCAGGGTCTGCTCAAGGTGCACAGCGAAACACCGGACACCGCCAATGAATTACGGGTGGTGGGTGAAACCGTCCAAGGGCAGCGGGTCGTGGTGGACATCGCCGCGCACGGTTCCAGCACCGGCTTCAGCGCACTGAAAAACGCCACCGCCGACCTTGCCGCTTCATCTCGCCCGATCAAGGACAGCGAAGTGCTGGCCCTCACCTCCCGCGGGGACCTGAAGAGCCCCGGAGCCGAGCAGGTGATTGCCATCGATGGCCTGGCGATCATCCTTCATCCGCAAAACTCGCTGACTCAACTCAACACCGAGCAACTGGCCCGGATCTTCAGCGGTGAAGCGAAAACCTGGGAGGAGCTCGGCGGCCACGGGGGGCCTATTCATCTGTATGCGCGCGATGATCAGTCGGGCACCTATGACACCTTCAAGGAATTGGTTCTGAGCGGGCGTGGCAAAACCCTGGGCATCACGGCCAAACGTTTCGAGTCCAGCGAGCAATTGTCCGACGCGGTCAGCGCCGATCCACAGGGCATCGGTTTCATCGGCCTGCCTTACGTGCGCCAGGCCAAAGCCGTGGCGATTGTCGACGGCGCGTCCCAGGCGATGCTGCCGCTCGACAACCTGATTGCCACCGAAGATTATCCGCTGTCCCGTCGGCTGTTCCTGTACCTGCCACCCAACGGCAAGAATCCGTGGGCCGAAGCCTTGGTGTCCTTCGCCCAAAGCGCCAAAGGCCAGGCCATCGTCGCCGCCAACGGTTTCATTGCCCAAACGGTGCAAGCCATGGCCGTGGCGCCGAATGCGCTGATGCCCGAGGGTTATCAGGCAATCAGCCGCCACGCCCAGCGCTTGAGCGTGAATTTTCGCTTTGAGGAAGGCAGTGCAAGCCTGGACAACAAGGCCCGCCAGGACCTGAGCCGGGTACTGGACTACCTGCGTCAGAATGCCAAAACCGATCGGCTGGTCACGCTGGTGGGGTTTGGCGATGCCAAGAGCGATCCGGCCCGCGCCGACCTGCTGTCAAAACTGCGGGCCATGGCGGTGCGTCGGGAACTGGTGAAAAACGGCGTGGTGTTTCGCGAGATACGCGGCTTCGGCGCCGAGATGCCGGTGGCGGCGAACAGCGCCGATGAGGGAAGGATCAAGAATCGGCGGGTTGAGGTCTGGGTTTACTGACCTGTCCGAATGTAGGCGAAATTAATTGTGGGAGCGGGCTTGCCCGCTCCCACAGGGTTCGCACATCGACTCAGATTCACATCAGCCCAAGAGTTTCTGCAATTGCGCCGTGGTATCGGTCGCCCCCATGGTTTTCGCCGCGTCCAGTGCCGACACGCCATTGGCGTCCTTGGCCTTCGGGTCGGCACCCTTGCTGATGAGGTAATCGACGATTTCCACACGGTTGAACATCGCTGCCATCATCAACGCCGTACGACCGTCGAACGAGGAACCTTCCACCTGTGCACCACCGTCTACCAGCGCCTTGACCACCGCCAGGTCACCCTTGAAGGCGGCGCCTGCAATCGGGCTCTGGCCGTTGTCGTTGCGGATTTCCGGATCGGCCTTGTGTTCGAGCAGCACTTTCACCGTTTCTACATGGCCATGGTACGCGGCCAACATCAGCAAGGTGTCACCCTTGTGGTTGCGCAGGTTGGCCGGCAGGCCCTTGCTCAACAGCGCAGCCATCATTGCGGCATCACCCTCACGCGCCTTGTTGAAGACCTGCTCGGCAAATTCGGCAGCTTCTTCGGGTGTCATCTGGCGGCCTTGATCGGACATTGGGAACTCCACTCACAGTTAATCGCAAAGCCGACAGTTTCCCGAGCGGCCTGGGCCCTGTCACTTGTTTTTTCTCAAGCCGCGCCATAGCGACATTCAATAGCGATACTGGCCAGCGTCGATCTGCGCCAGTAACTCTGGCGTCACCTGCACATAAGTGTCTGTGCCCGGCAGCCATGCGTAGATCGGGTCATCACCGCTGCGCCCTGGATCGAAGGCTTCATCCTTGAGCCGAGTCTTCTGATATTTGAAGGTGCCGGTGGTTTCCATTTTCACTTTCACCCGCAGGAACAACGGCACCGCATACGCTGGCATGCGCTCGCGGGTGAAGGCCAGCAGCTCGCTGAAATCCAGGGTCGCCAGCGATTCGGCGGGAGTGATCGCCGCCATCCCGGCGCGCCCGTTGGTGTTGCGCACTTCCACACCGTAGGCCACCGCTTCGCAAATGTTCGGGTGCTGCAACAGGATGTTCTCGACCTCGGTCGTCGACACGTTCTCACCCTTCCAGCGATAGGTGTCACCCAGCCGATCAACGAATTGGGCGTGGCCAAAACCGATGTTGCGCAACAGGTCACCGGTGTTGAAATAGCGGTCGCCCTGCTCAAACACATCGTGGAGCACGACTTTCTCGGTCTTCTGCGGGTCGGTGTAGCCGTCCAGCGGCGCCTTGTCATCAATCCTCGCCAGGAGCAGCCCGCGCTCGCCCTTGGCCACTTTGCGCATGAACCCCTTGGCGTCACGCAACGGCGCGCCGGTGTCGTGGTCGTAGGCGGCCAGCTCCCAGGCCATCAGGGAAAACCCCACGGTGTTGTCGAAATTGAGCACGTTGGTGAAACCGATGTTGCCATCGCTGGCGGCGTACAGCTCGCAGATGTGCTTGATCGCAAAGCGCGTCTTGAACGCTTCCCACGCGCCGGGGCGCAGGCCGTTGCCGATCATCTTCGTTACGTGATGTCGGCCGTCATCGGCACTCGGTGGCTGGTCGACGAGGTAGCGGCATAATTCGCCCACGTAGCCAATCGTTGTCGCGCGGTAGGCACGGACATCGCTCCAGAACTGGCTGGCGCTGAACTTGCGGCGGATGGCGAAGCCAGATGCGCCTCTGACGGCCGAGCCCCAGCACACGCACAAGCCGGTGGCGTGATACAGCGGCAAGGTGCAATAAACGATGTCATCGGGACGCATGTCCAGTGCGATCAGACCGAAACTCGCGGAACTGCGCATCCAGCGGCCATGCTTGAACACGCCAGCCTTGGGCAGCCCTGTCGTGCCCGAGGTATAGAGATAGAAACAGGGATCGTCGGAAAAAACCTTCTGGCTGCTGATGGGGTTGTCATCAGGCTCGTCAAGCGTGGCCGTCATCAGGTTGATGTAGCCCTCAGGCGCGATGCCCGGTTGGCTCCAGGTGTCCTGATCGGCGACAAACCAGGTGCGTTGTGCAGCAATGGTCACCCGCTCACGAACCGCTTCAAACGCTGGCACCAACTCTTCGCCGACAATGATTGCCACGGGCGCCACCAGATTGAGGCTGTGAACCAGGGCGTCACGGGTTTGCGAGGTGTTGAGCAAGGCACTGATCGCACCGACCTTGGCCACCGCCAGAATGGTCACCAGCAATTCAGGCCGGTTCTCGATGAACACCGCCACCCCATCGCCCTTGCCGATACCCTGGGCGATCAGGTGATGAGCGATGCGATTGGCCCACTGGTTGACCTGCCGATAGCTGAGCACGAGCTCCCCTTGCAGCAAGGCCGGACCATCGGGGTTGCGCAGGGTGGCCTGCTCGAACGTCCAGGCCAGCCCACACGCCTGGCTCGGGTCCGTGACGTTCGCCGCTTTCATGCCCTTTACCACCCGGGGGATGGCTTTGGCGATCGAAGGCAATTTGCGGAGCATCATGCCCCAGGTGATCGTGTCGCTCGTCGTGCGGCGCATGCAGGCTCCCGTTCGATCTTTTTATTGTCGGGCAACGGTGATTGAGCCTGAAAATACGTCAGCGGTTCTTGAGCTGTACACGCTGTTTTTGCAATGTTTTGTATCCGCCAACCGCACCGCCGTTTACGCGAACATCGACAATGGATTTGGTTCCGTACAAAAGACGCGCATCACGCAAAATGCAGGATGCACGATGGCTGTTCATGCAGATTGCACGAAGTCAAAAAATCGGTAGAAATTTAAATCATTGATTTATAAAAGAATTATAAAAACACGGTGCTGGCACAATCACTGCAACTCCTTGGACATGCTTGCCATTCAAAGCCAACGGAGCTGATAGACATGAGCCTGATCCAAGAAAAATTTTCGTCCCTGTTCTCCAACTTTGAAGTCACCACCCAGCCTCGCCCGGACGGCGGCATCCTGCTCACCCTGCGCAGCAGCGAGGGTCGCGTGTTCAAGCGTTCGATCTCGTACCAGCAGTTGCATGCCGGTGACCAACTGTCCTGGGTAATCAGCGCCATCCGCCGTGACCTGGCCGAACAGGCCAGCGAACTGCCACAGATTTCCATGCTGCAAAGCCAGCAGCGGTTTGCGTTGCCTACGTATCATTCGGCCTGATCGCAACGGCGCATAAACCTGTAGGAGCGAGCTTGCTCGCGATGGACGACCAGACGACGCGGGCATTCAGACAGCCAGGCGTTTTCGTTGGAGTCCATCGCGAGCATGCTCGCTCCTACAGGGGGTCGGGGCCGAGGGTTAAAACGCCTCAGGCTCGATATGCGCGAAAGTTTCCACCGTCACATGCCCCGTCAGCTCACCGCCCTCCCGCGCCAAGCCGCAGGTTTTCATCCCCGCCTCTTGCGCCGCGTCCAGCTCCTGCACGATGTCCGAAAGAAACAGAATTTCATGTGCGGGCAGGCCAATCGCGTTAGCGATGCGCTGATAAGACTGGGCTTCGCGCTTGGGCCCCGATGTGGTGTCGAAATAGCCGTTGAACAGCGCGGACAGGTCTCCCGCCTCTGAACAACCGAAGATCAGCTTCTGCGCCTGGATCGACCCCGATGAATACACGTACAACTGCAAGTGCTGGCGGTGCCAATCCTGCAACGCCTGAACGGCGTCCGGGTACACGTGTCCTTTCAATTGCCCGGCCTGGTAACCCTGCTCCCAGACCATGCCCTGCAACGCCTTGAGCGGCGTGGCCTTGCGATCTTCGGCAATCCAGCCCAGCAGGATGTCGATGACACGCTCGACATCAGCGTCCGGCTCGGCGCTGTCGCGGCGCACGGCATCCAGTTGTGCGGCGACATCGGCACGTGTAGCGTGCTGGCGAACGAAATCCGGCAGATGACGGGTGGCGTAGGGAAAGAGCACGTCGAAGACAAAACTCACCGCGCTGGTGGTGCCTTCGATGTCGGTAAGAATCGCCTTGATCGTCATGGGCTCAGTCCTCAAGGCGCGGGAAGCGGCTGGCGATGTCATCGCCAGTAAAATTGGCCACCCAGCCTTCAGGGTTATTGAACAGACGGATCGCAACGAAGTGCGGGTGCTCGCCCATGTCGAACCAATGCGGCGTGCCGGCCGGCACCGAAATCAGGTCGTTCTTCTCACACAGCACGGCGTACACGTATTCGCCCAAGTGCAGGGTGAACAGGCC
>Ga0308165_1002845_pt1 | contig 19652 bp, 22 predicted proteins | sample PhyWR2_FD_201032 | JGI IMG/M metagenome (GOLD analysis project Ga0308165, IMG submission 201032) | Phyllosphere microbial communities from UC Gill Tract Community Farm, Albany, California, United States - DLSLW.R2 | ecosystem: Host-associated > Plants > Phyllosphere > Unclassified | place: USA...
AAAAAAAAACGCTGCTTTGCATCCACAAAGCAGCGAGTTATCATTAACTAAACTAAACTCTTAATTTACGTGGTGTACATCTCCACTTTTCGAAGTAGATGTTTTCTTAAGTGATGCATTTCCTTTATAGCTCACATCACCACCACCACTAGCACTTGCTTCTAAGCCTTTATTTACATAAAGATTAACGTCTGATCCGCCAGAAGCCTGAACTTTTGCATAATCTGCAATCAATTCAAAAGCATCAACATCGCTACCACCGCTAGATTGAATTGTCATATTTGCTGCTTTACCTTTTAAATCAATGTCGCTACCACCACTAGATTGAACGGATAGGTCATTACACACTATAGTTAGCTTTAAATCTGATCCACCAGACGAGCGGATGGCAAGTTTATCGGTTTTGATCTGATTTTGTGTAAAAACATCAGAACCTCCTGATGCAGCAAGAGCATTTAACGTTTTAAAGTTTACATAAGCTTTAATTACGCGGTTTTTAAACATGCCGCTCCATTTAATGCCATCTTTGAATTTTATGGTTACATTGTCGCCGTTTTGCTCAACAATGATGTCTTTTAGGGTTTCCGAATCAGATTTTATACTTACGCTTTCACTGTTACCCTGGGTTAGGTATAAATCTATTCCGCTGCTTACCCCTACACTGCTAAAGTTTTTTACAGGGAAATTTTTTGCTTCCTGTGCTTTAGCCATATAGCTGGTTACGATCATAAATAAAATGGCAGATGATTTGATTAGGGTTTTCATAATTGTATTTCGTTAAATGATGCTGAAATTTTCGCAACACGATATTCGTGGAACGATGTTTCATGATTTTGTGTTTTGGTTATTGATTAGACGCATCTCTAACCGAAACGTTGCAAGCAATCGAAATTATTTTTCAAATAGTTTGAATTTCAGCCTTAAAATCGTTCTTTTTGTATTCAATCCTTTTTATACATGGCATCGCAATTACTTATTCTTAACAAGAAACAGATTCAGCAGAAAATAGACCGTATCGCTTATCAGATTTTGGAAGATAACCTGAATGAAAAAGAAATTGTACTTGCTGGTATTTGGGACCGTGGCTATAAACTCGCGTTAAGATTAGAAAAGGTACTTAAAAAGATTTCAAGCTTTAAACTCACTCTACTACGTATCGATCTACAAAAGGAAAGTAGCAAACTGGTTGCTTCAACCGATTTAGATGAAAGCCACTGGAAAAACAAAGTGGTTATTATTATCGATGATGTATTGAACAGTGGTAAAACCCTTGCTTATGGCTTGGGTGTTTTCTTAAATACCCCGCATAAAAAAATCCGTACAGTGGTTTTGGTAGACCGTAGTCATAAAATTTTCCCCATTGCAACCGACTTTGTAGGATTAGAACTTGCCACCATCTTAAAAGAACATGTTGATGTGGTGATGGATGTTGAGGGTGAGGAAGACCGGGTTTATTTGAGTTAGGATGGATATAAGATGGACAGGGATAAGAATTATTTTTTCATATGCATATCGTCCTCGTTTGTAACGAGGATGTATGAGAATAGCGATTGTATCGCTGATAGATTTGTTTTTTAAATTAATTCGCCCGCATTACAAATGCGGATCTCGCTAATCCTCGTTACAAACGAGGACTATAGTCTAGCATTTAAATCAACTCAACTTCTACCAATCCTTTGATTTCGGCATAATCTCTAGCGCTACTATAAATGTAATGCTCCGGAAGCTCTACAATGCCAGCTTTAACAGGGTTATCATGTATGTAATCTAATTTTTGATAAGCGTCTATTTCTTGTAAATCAATTGGATGGTTGTCATCTTGCCAGATTTTATAATTTTCTGCCCGATTGGTTCTTCTGGCTTCGAAATTAAACTTATCTAAAAGCCATTCTCTTCTGCTTTCCGGTATTTCTTTAATTGCAGCAGCAAGTTGTTTAGACGTAAATTTTTTAAAATCCCTTAAAAGATCAGACATTTGGTGAGGTTCTTCGCATCTTCCGATAAAATGGATATGATTGGTCATTAGCACCCAAGCATTTAATACTAAGCCTTTACTTTCGATACAATGATTTAATGAATCAATGATTATGTTCTTGTATTCCAGTCTTGTAAATAAATCGATCCAGCTAACTACGGTACAGGTTATAAAATAAGTTTGATGCTGATCAGTGATGATATATCTGCTTCCTCCCATAATAAATAAGGCTTAATTCTTAATTAAATTATTATCCACGCATTTAACGGGGATCGTTGGGAGATTTAAGTGAATATAAGCAAATATTTATTCATATCATGATGCGTTTATCGTCCTCGTTAATAACGAGGATGAAAGAGAACAGTGATTATATCGCTGATAGATTTGTTGTTTAAAATTAATGCGCCGCATTACAAATGCGGATCTAGCCAATGCTCGTTGCAAACGAGGGCCATGGGTTAGCCGTTTATATTTATCGTCCTCGTTTGCAACGAGGATGCGTGAGCACAGCGATTGTATCGCTAATATATTTGTTTTTTAAAATTAATTCGCCCGCATTACAAATGCGGATCTTGCTAATCCTCGTTACAAACGAGGACTATACTACAGCAAAATTTGCAATTAACCCCAATTTTTTGCAATTTCCCGAAATGTATCATCCCAGAAAAAATAATTTGATCTTCGGCTTTTTCTCCTGGTACATTCAATACATCATCAAAAAGGATTTTGCTGCATTCAATTACGATAAAATTGAAATTAGGCAAGACTCTTCGATCTTGGTTTTAGCCAATCACTTTAGTTGGTGGGATGGTTTTTTCCTTTTCTACATCAACAAAAAGGTTTTTAAAAAGCAATTTCACGTGTTGGTAAATGCCGAAAATTATAGTAAAGTTGGTTTCCTGAAGTATCTAGGGGCTTTTGCAGCCGCAAATAAAGGTAAGGACGTTTTAACAACGCTTAATTATGCAGGGCAACTGTTGGATGATCCTGCTAATCTGGTACTTGTTTTTCCGCAGGGGAAATTGTATTCGAACCATGTCAAAAATATCAGCTTTGAAAAAGGCGTAATGCAGATGATCAACGCCAGTCAAAAGAAGATCAATATCATTTTTGCCGCTACATTTATTGATTATTTTGCGAAAAGAAAACCGTCTGCCTATACTTATTTGCAGCATTGGGAGAATGAAGAATATGTGAGCCTACAATTATTAAAAAGCGCCTATAATAAACATTACGACCAATCAACTGTTAAACAAACTCAGATTATCGAATGACAATTTTTATTTACGCAGTTTTAATTTTTCTGGTCATCAGGTTTTCAGTTACCGTTTTCAATTTCCTTTCAAACCCTAAATTGCCCAGGGTAGTTAAACATTATCAGGATAAGGTTTCGATATTAATTCCGGCGAGAGATGAAGCAGCTGATATATTGGAATTGCTGATTTCGATAAAAAATCAGGATTATAGCAATTATGAAGTTATTGTTTTGGATGATAACAGTAGTGACAATACTTTCGAAACAGTAGCAGATTTTTGCCTTGTAAATCCACAGTTTAAAGTGGTTAAAGGGAATAAGCTCCCTCAAAACTGGCTGGGCAAAAACTATGCCTGTTACCAGCTGAGCCAATTGGCAACTGGAAAATACCTGTTGTTTATTGATGCAGATGAAACGATAAAAAGAGGGTTGATTAATAGTTCAATTGCCCGTATGGAAATGGGTAATCTTGCTTTATTAAGTGTTTTTACCAACCAGACGATGAAATCGATCGGAGAGCGTTTAACGGTACCATTAATGCATTTCATTCTATTAAACTTACTACCGTTGCGTTTGGTTAAACTTTCAAAAAATCCTGCTTTGGCAGCAGCAAGTGGTCAGTGCATGTTTTTTAATGCCGAAAATTACCAAGAAAACCAATGGCACGAACGGGTTAAACATCAGGTTGTAGAAGATGTAGAGATTATGAAGCTGGTAAAACAAGAAAAATTTAATGCTGAAGCATTACTCGCCAACGGGCTGATCTATTGCCGGATGTACAAGAACTTGAGCGAAAGCTTGAACGGTTTCAGTAAAAATTTACTTGCAGGTTTTGGTAATAACATCATAATATTATTATTTTACCAGCTTTTGGTAACCATAGGACCAGTAATTTTAATCCTAAACTTTAACATTGCTTTACTTGTATTACCATTAACTTTAATAGTATTAAGCAGAATGATGATTTCTTATTTATCCGGACAAAACGTTTTGGTAAATTTGATTTTGCATCCGTTTCAGATGTTATTCTTCTTAATCATTTCAATCATTTCTATAAAAAAACATATTTTTAAAACAGGCACATGGAAGGGCAGAACGATCAAAACGATTTAAAAGTTAAAAGGATTGCAGTTGCTGTAATTATCATTTTTCATTTAGTTGGTTTGCTTGGTTTTTTAATCCCTGCTGCTCAGCCTTACTTTATCAAACTTGTACCATTTCATCTGTTGCTGATGTTTGCCGTTATTGTTTTTGCCTACAATGCAGATGTAAAGCGGTTACTCTTATTGGTTTCGGGGGTTTTTCTCTGTGGTTTTTTGGTCGAGGTATTAGGGGTGCATACCGGAAAAATATTTGGCAGTTACTATTATGGCGATACATTAGGGTATAAAATTGCTGCGGTTCCTATACTGATGGGGGTTAACTGGGTAATTCTTATTTTTAGTGTAGGGCAGATGATGAAAAGTATGAAAATCAGGAATAGCATTCTAGCGTCGGTTATAGGAGCGTTTATACTCGTGGGTTTCGATTTCTTTTTAGAACCCGTGGCCATGAAATTTGATTACTGGCATTGGGACTGGCACGAAATCCCTGTTCAAAATTACGTAGCCTGGTTTATTGTTTCCTTAATCTTGTTGAAGTTTTACTACGCATTGGGACTAAAGCAACAGAAATACATCGGAACGGCCATGTTTGCTTCTCAGCTAATCTTTTTTGTTGTCTTATACATGACAACAGGAACAAATATTTTTGCTTAATTTTGTATCACAATGGGTTATAACTTACAGGTCAACATCGATAAATCATCAGGCTTTTGCTTTGGCGTAGTATATGCCATAGAAATGGCCGAAGATATTTTAGATAACGAAGGTTATCTGTATTGTCTTGGCGATATTGTTCATAATGATGAAGAAGTTGAGCGTTTAACCAAACGCGGGTTAAAAATCATCGATCATGAAATATTAAAAAACTTAAGGGATGAAAAGGTTTTGATCAGGGCACATGGCGAAGCACCATCAACCTATCAACTAGCTTTAGAAAACAATCTTACCCTAATTGATGCGTCTTGCCCTGTAGTTTTAAAACTCCAGAACAGGATCAAAAATTCGCACGATGACGATGAACAAGTGCTTATTTTTGGCAAACATGGTCATGCTGAAGTGATCGGACTTCAGGGACAAACAGATGGTAAGGCGATCGTATTCCAGGATTTAACCGAATTAGATAATGTAGAACTCCCTGCTAAATTTACTCTATATAGTCAAACTACTAAAAGCACTGATAAATTTTATCATATAAAAGATGAGTTGTTAAGTCGCGGTTACGAAGTTAAAGCTAACGATACCATTTGTAGGCAGGTATCTAACCGTTACGAAGAACTCGAAGAATTTGTAAGTCACTACAATAGAATTATTTTTGTTTCCGGAAAGAAATCATCAAACGGAAAAGTACTTTACGATGTTTGTAAAAAACACAATGATAATTCTTATTTCATTTCAAATGTTGAGGAGTTAGATCAGACTTGGTTTAATGAAAATGATAAAGTGGGCATCTGCGGCGCTACTTCTACACCCATGTGGTTGATGGAGAAAGTTAAGGTTGCTTTGGAGCAATATTGATGAAACAGCCTATCAATTAATATTTGTTATATATGAAAGCATTATTAATTATAGATATGCAAGTGGGTAGCTTTAAACCTTATGCTTTACGCTACGATACACTGGGGGTAATTGAGAGGATAAATATATTATCAAACTATTTTCGGGCTAATAATAAGGTGATTTTTGTTCAACATGACGGTACTAAAGAGAATATTTTTTTGCCAAATGCAAGTGATTGGAAACTTTTGCCAGAATTAATTAGGTCATCCTCTGATTATCTAATCTCAAAATCAGCAAATGATGCATTTTACAATACGAATTTGCAGGCTACTTTGGCTGAAAACAATATTACTGAACTTTTTATAACGGGTTGTGCCACCGACTTCTGTATTGATGCAACAGTAAAATCCGCTGTTAGTAAAGATTATGATGTAACAGTTGTTGAAGATGCGCATACAACTGCAGATCGACCACATTTAAATGCATTTAATGTGATTAGGCATTACAATTGGATATGGAACGAGATGACCCCAACAAACTTTAAAATTAAGGTTGTAAAAACTAAGGATCTGTTTACTTTGTTTAGTTAAGAACAAAGGTAGCCTACTCAACAAAACTGAAATTGAAAAAGATAAACCCGTACGCCGGAATTTTGGTTGCGTTAACCGTAATTGCCTGTTGGTTTGTTTCACTTTATTTCTTGCTTACCTGGCATTTCTCCTGGAGCAATCCTTGGGTTTATTTGATGGTTTTCGTTCAGATGCATTTGTATACAGGTTTATTTATAACTGCCCATGATGCCATGCATGAAACGATTTCGCAGAATAAAAAAGTAAATAATTTTATCGGTTACCTTTCTGTTTTTTTGTATGCAGGTTTTTTCTATAACCGTTTATATGCAAAACACCACCAACACCACAACCATGTACATACCGAAAGTGATCCCGATTTTGCACCGCATGGTTTTTGGAAATGGTATTTCCGTTTTATGTTAAATTATGTTACCATCATCCAACTGGTAATTATGGCTATAGCTTATAATGTGCTAAAAATCTGGGTTGATGAAACAAACCTGTTGTTGTTTTGGGTATTGCCATCCTTATTAAGTACTTTCCAATTGTTTTATTTCGGTACTTACCTGCCGCACAAAGGAGAGCATGATAACGAATACCATTCTTCTACCTTGCAGAAGAACCATTTTGTGGCCTTTATTACCTGTTATTTTTTTGGTTATCATTTAGAGCATCACCAAAAGCCAGGCACACCTTGGTGGCAATTACATAAAACAAAGGGGTAGGCTCCTTGTGATATAAGATTATCTTGGTGTCAGATGTTACCATCTTACACAGAATCAAATCAGTTTAAGAACGTTCGAAACCTGCAGTAAACGATGTTTATAAACCTGACTGTACGAAAATCCTTTTTGTAACAGTAACGTTCAAAAACGCAATAACATTTACAAAAAGATTATAGGGAAGCCAGGACTGCATGAAAATAGCTTTGCAGCATTTGCTTTTCTAATCACTATAGTTAAACTCTATTCCTGATTTCAAAAAAAAGATTTCATTTATTCTAGCCATCTGCCATTACAATAATGAGGTTTAGCTGCTTAAACCTCATTATTGCTCATAATTAGTCGCTGCTCACTGCGGGGAGCTTTTATGACCCTCATGGTTAGTTGCCACGCTCGGCGAGAAGCTTTCATTTAGTTACTAGTTTGATTACAAAATAACGTTCGGAAGTATGAAATAATAATTTTGACTAAAAAATGTCGGCCAGCATATATTTAGCATAGGTAAAAAACAATAAAAAGGCGATATTTGCGGCACGAAACATATTCTTGTATAGATGAGCAAAAAGGGAATTTTACTGGTAAATTTAGGAACACCAGATAGTCCGGCAACGGCTGACGTTAAAAAATACTTAGATCAATTTTTGATGGATGAAAGGGTAATCGATATCCCGAAGTTAAACAGAACATTATTGGTTAAAGGTATTATTGTTCCTTTCCGTAGTCCTAAAACAGCGAAACTATACAAAGAAATATGGAATGAAAATGGTTCGCCCCTTTTGTATTATAGCCGGTTACAGGCTAAAATGCTGCAAGAAAGATTGGGAAATGATTACCATGTAGAACTGGCCATGCGTTACCAAAGCCCATCTATAGAATCGGCACTTGCAAACTTAAAAGCAGGTTTGGTAGAAAGCATTCAGGTTATCCCGATGTTTCCGCAGTATGCTTCGGCAAGCAGTGGTTCGGTAATGCAACTGGTAATGGAGTTGGTGAGCAAGTGGCAAACCGTGCCGCCAATTTCTTTTGTGAACTCTTTTCATGATAACGAACTGATGATTAAAGTTTTTGCAGAAAATGCAAAAAAGCATCATGTAGAAAGCTATGATCACGTATTGTTCAGTTTCCATGGCTTGCCTGAGCGACAATTATTAAAATGCGATCATACCGGTAGTTATTGCTTAAAAAGCGCTGATTGCTGCCAGACTTTAAATGATACCAATAAATTCTGCTATTCTGCACAAGGACATGATACCGCCAGGTTAATCGCTAAAGAATTAAACCTATCAAGAGATCAATATACCGTTTGTTTCCAATCGCGATTGGGTAAAGAGCCTTGGGTACAACCGTACACTACCGATGTATTGAAGAAATTAGCCGCCGAAGGTAAAAAACGCTTGTTGGTTTTTAGTCCTGCTTTTGTGGCCGATTGTTTAGAAACACTTTACGAAATTACGGTAGAATACCACGAAGAGTTTAAAACGCTAGGTGGCGAACATGTTCAGTTGGTAGAAAGTTTAAATGATAGTCCTGTATTTATTGAGGCACTTGCCGGAATGGTTAAATAGTTATAGCTTTAGAGATGGCGAATTTTATCATTTTGATGGGCGTTTCGGGGAGTGGTAAAACCGTTGTCGGAAAAGCTTTGGCCCCACGGCTCAATGCCGAATTTATAGATGGCGATAACCTGCATTCGCAGCATAATGTAGATAAAATGGCTGCTGGTATTCCTTTAACAGATGCCGATCGCTTAGATTGGTTGCAGCTCATTGCCAAGGTTGGCCGAGAGCACGCTGCTCATGGTACAACCTGTATCATTGCCTGTTCTGCGCTTAAAAAAGCCTATCGCGATTTGTTAAGAACTGATAATGCATCCATCCGCTTTATTTATTTAAAAGGCAGTTTCGATTTAATTCATGATCGTATTACTAAACGGTCTCATCAATATATGCCTTCTAGTTTGTTAAAAAGTCAATTTGAAACTTTAGAAGAGCCTCAAACTGATGAGCAGGATGTAGTGACGGTTTCTATCGATCAAAGCATTCCCGAAATTGTTGAACAAATTGCTAAGGCTGATCTGATTTCGTAATCATCGAAATAATCTGATCTGTGGCACCTTTTTTATCTGAAACATATTTTTTGGCTTCATCTGCCGCATTTTTATTTTCGGCAAAATCATCAAAGGCAGTAATTAAGGCTTGGACCGAAGAAATGCTTTTGGCTGCACCTAGGGCAATTAAATCTTTAGCTTCCTGAAACTTATCATATTTAGGTCCGAAAATTACCGGTAATCCAAATGCTGCGGCTTCTAAAGTATTGTGTATTCCTGTTCCAAAACCACCACCAATATAAGCTACTTTTCCATATTGATAAAGAGAAGATAGCATTCCGATGTTATCAATTATTAAGATTTGATACGCTGGATTTGAGATTTGAGAACCGTTAGCTTCCAATTGAGAACTAAGAACTGAAAACCGCACACTACCAACTGGAAACTGTTTCTCAATACTTTCGATATGGCTTTCGTGTATCTCGTGTGGAGCGATGATAAACTTCCAGTTAGGGTATTTTTCTGGTAAAACAGATAATGTTTTTTCGTCATCTGGCCAGGTGCTCCCACAAATTAAGGCAGGTGAATTATCTATAAAACTCTCGATCAGATTAAGCTGTTTTGGCGATTGTGCATTTTCATAAACGCGGTCGAAACGCGTATCGCCATTTATGGTTACATGATTTAAACCGATTAATTTCAACAGGTTTTTGCTTTCTTCATTTTGAACAAAGAAATAGGTAACCGACTTTAAAATATTGCGGTAAAAACCACCATACCATTTAAAAAAGGCCTGACTTTCTCTAAAGATGCCTGAGATTACATATAAAGGAATACCCTGGTCTTTTAGTTCCTTAAAGTAGAAATGCCAAAACTCATATTTGGTAAAAATGGCCATTTCGGGATTGATGCTTGCGATAAAACGTTTGGCATTGGCGGCAGTATCAATAGGGAGGTAAAACACATCTGCTAAGGCATAATTTTTTCTGATTTCGTACCCTGAAGGAGAGAAAAAGGTAACCACGATTTTCTTAGCTGGATAAAGTGTCTTTAGTTTTTCTAAAACTGGCCGGCCCTGCTCAAATTCGCCCAAAGAAGCGAAATGAAACCATACATGTTTTTCAGCAGGATTAATTTTCTGAACAATTTGTGTGTAGACATTTTTACGTCCATTTATAAACAGTTTCGCCTTAGGATTAAATAAAGAAAATATCCTGATAAGCAAAGTGTAAACCCGAATTCCGATTATGTAAAGCAAAAGCATTAGTGTAATTTCATATCTTCGTGCCAAGATAAAACGAATATATTTAAAAAGCTTAAAAATATATGGAGCCCTCGCGATTTTGCCTATCATTCAACGCAATAAATAGACGGATCATGATTGCTTCTTTACAGCCAAAATAACTTTAACAGATGAAAATAGCCGTTATTGGTACCGGGTACGTAGGTTTAGTTACCGGAACTTGTTTAGCAGAAACAGGAAATGATGTAATATGTGTCGACATTAATGAAGCAAAAGTAAAACAGATGCAGGCGGGCGAAGTGCCAATATATGAGCCTGGTTTAGATCTTTTGTTCCATAGGAACATTGAGCAGGAAAGGTTAACCTTTACCACCAATCTTGCTGATGCCGTAAAAGATGCACAGATTATTTTTATGGCTTTGCCAACGCCTCCGGGTGGAGATGGTGCAGCCGATCTTTCTTATATTTTAGGTGCTGCAAAAGATATTTCCAAACTGATTACCGAATACAAAGTAATTGTAAATAAATCAACCGTTCCGGTTGGAACAGCCGATAAAGTTAAAGCTGTTTTTGCTGCCAATACTGCTATTGAAGTTGATGTGGTTTCTAACCCTGAGTTTTTAAGAGAAGGTGTAGCTGTTGATGACTTTATGAAGCCAGACCGTGTGGTTTTGGGAACAAAGAGCGAAAAAGCTAAGAAACTGATGACAGAGCTGTATGGTCCGTATGTTCGTCAAGGGAACCCGATTCTTTTTATGGACGAACGTTCTTCTGAACTGACCAAATATGCAGCAAACTCTTTCCTTGCCACCAAAATTACTTTCATGAACGAGGTTGCCAATCTTTGCGAATTGGTAGGTGCTGATGTTGATGCAGTAAGAAGAGGTATTGGTTCTGATGACCGTATCGGTAAACGTTTCCTTTTCCCGGGTGTAGGCTATGGCGGTTCATGTTTCCCGAAAGATGTTCAGGCATTGGTAAAATCTTCAGATGATTATGCCTACGACTTTCAGATCCTGAAATCGGTGATGGAAGTTAACGAACGCCAAAAAACGATCCTTGTTGATAAAGTGCTTAAGTATTACAAAAATGATATCAAAGGCAAACATTTTGCACTTTGGGGACTGGCTTTTAAACCAGAAACTGATGATATCCGCGAAGCACCAGCATTATATATTATAGATGCATTGGTTAAGAACGGCGCTACCGTTACGGTGTTCGATCCAGAAGCAATGGGTAATGTTAAAAATATTATTGGTGATCAGGTAAATTATGCTAAAAACCAATATGAGGCATTGGAAAGTGCTGATGCACTGTTGATTGCAACAGAATGGTCGGTTTTTCGTAACCCTGATTTTGAGAAAATAGACAGCATTTTGAAAAATAAAGTGGTTTTCGACGGTCGAAATTTGTATGATTTGCAAAAAATGATCGATCTTGGCTATTATTATAATAGCATAGGTAGAAAACTAATAGAATAAAATGGGTCAAAAAAGAATATTGATTACAGGTGCAGCCGGATTTTTAGGTTCGCACCTTTGTGATCGTTTTGTGAAGGAAGGTTACCATGTTATCGGAATGGATAATCTGATTACAGGCGATATGGCGAATATCGAACATTTGTTTAAACTGGAAAACTTCGAGTTTTACAACCATGATGTTTCCAAATTTGTGCACATACCCGGTAAGCTTGATTACATTCTTCATTTTGCTTCTCCGGCAAGCCCGATTGATTACCTTAAAATCCCGATTCAAACCCTTAAAGTAGGTTCATTAGGAACACATAACCTTTTGGGTTTAGCGCGGAATAAAAACGCAAGGATGTTAATTGCTTCAACTTCTGAAGTATATGGCGATCCCAATGTAAATCCTCAGCCTGAAGAGTATTGGGGTAATGTAAATCCGGTTGGTCCGCGCGGTGTTTACGACGAGGCCAAGCGTTTTCAGGAAGCCATCACTATGGCCTACCATACTTTTCATGGCGTAGAAACGAGGATCATTAGAATTTTCAATACTTATGGACCAAGAATGCGCCTGAATGACGGTCGTGTTTTACCTGCTTTTATCGGCCAGGCTTTAAGGGGCGAAGATTTAACGATCTTTGGCGACGGAAGTCAGACACGCTCTTTCTGTTATGTTGATGACCTGATCGAAGGGATTTACCGTTTATTGATGAGTGATTATGCACAGCCGGTAAACATTGGCAATCCTGATGAAATTACCATCAAACAGTTCTGTGAAGAAATTATTAAACTTACAGGCACTAAACAGAAAATCGTTTATCATGAACTTCCTCAGGATGACCCAAAACAACGTAGGCCCGATATTACCAAGGCCAGGGAAATACTGGGATGGGAGCCAAAAATAGGCCGTGCCGAAGGATTAAAAATTACTTACGAATATTTTAAATCGTTGCCTCCAGAGGCCCTGGAGAAAATAGATCATAAAGATTTTACCACATTTAACCGTTAAAATGGCAAAAATATTAGTTACTGGTGGAACAGGATATATTGGTTCGCACACAGCAGTAGAGTTACATAACGCAGGATACGAAGTTGTAATTATCGACAACCTTTCTAATTCGAATATCAAAATTTTAACCCAGCTTCACGCCATCACTGGCAAGTGGTTCGATTTTCACGAAATTGACTTGCAAGATGACAGAGCTGTTCAGGAATTTGCAGAAAACCATACCGATATTGATGGAATTATCCATTTTGCCGCATCAAAAGCAGTAGGCGAATCGGTAGAGCAACCTTTAAAATATTATAAAAACAATTTCTACGGCTTAATTAACCTGTTAACTTCTTTTAACAGAAAGATTAATTTCGTGTTTTCATCATCTTGTACGGTTTATGGTCAGCCAGAAACTTTACCGGTAACAGAAGCTGCCCCAGTGCAAAAAGCAGAATCGCCTTATGGAAACACCAAACAGATTGCTGAAGAAATTTTAGCAGAAACTGCTGCGGTAACGCCAGATTTAAACATCATCGCTTTGCGTTATTTTAATCCGGTTGGTGCACATGAAACGGCGCTGATCGGCGAATTGCCAAACGGAGTGCCTGCAAACCTTGTTCCTTTCATTACCCAATCGGCCATTGGTAAACGTGGTCCGATTACAGTTTACGGCAACGATTATGATACGCCTGATGGTTCTGCTATCCGTGATTATATTCATGTAGTTGATCTGGCAAAAGCGCACGTTGCAGCCATTAAACGGTTAGAAGAAGGAAAAGCTGCAACCAATTACGATGTTTTCAATATTGGTACAGGAAAAGGCTCTTCTGTTTTAGAAATTATCTCAGCCTTTGAAAGGGTAAACGGAGAAAAACTCGATTATAAGATTGGTCCAAGAAGAGCAGGCGACATTGTTCAGATTTATGGCGATGTACAAAAATCAAATAACGAACTGGGCTGGAAGGCCAATCTCGATATTAATGAGATGATGCGCTCGGCATGGGAATGGGAAAAATATATCAAGGCTAACCCTTTTTAGATGAAGTTAGCTGAGCACAAAGACTTAAAAACCGCCATAACCGAACTGCCTGTTAAAGAAAAAGACAAGCTGTTATTGCGTTTGGTGGCAAAAGACAAAGTGCTTACCGAACATCTTCATTATAAATTATTAGAAGATAGAACGGATTTAGAAGATCGGAAGGAAAGGATTAAGGCCGATGTAGAAGAACAGATTCTGGAGCTTAAAAAGCTGAATGCCAAAGAAGCATTGGTAAAAGTAAGGAAGATGATTACATCGGTTAACCACTTTTATAAAGTAACCAAAGATCCTGTAGGGGAGGTAGAGCTGAAATTATTTATCCTCAATTCCATTCCTTTCGATTATAAAAAATCAATTTTTGGTTACCGCGATTTTATGATGCTTTTTAGTATATTTTACTTAAAAACAGTCGCGGTAACTATAAATAAATTCAAGAAACTGCACGAAGATCTGCAGTTTGATTTAAGTGAAGACTTAAATCATTTGCTCGATAAAATCTATTCCTCTAAATTAGCTGGTGCTGCAGAGGCAAGCAATTTGCCAAAAGAGATCAGTTAAAGCTATGACCTAACGTTATGTTCGGATTATTTAAAAAGAAAAAAATAGCACCCGAATTTAATTTCTCTGGTATTGGAACGGATATGCACTCGCATATTATTCCAGGGATTGATGATGGTGCACAAAATGTTAAAGATGCTTTGCTTCTGGCTAAAAAGTTTAAAGCTTTAGGGTACAAGAAGCTGATTGCCACCCCACACATTATGGCAGATTATTTCCGCAATACACCTGATACCATTAACCGTGGATTGGATACCTTAAGAAAAGGCTTGCAAGAAATAGAACTTGATTTAACAGTTGACGCCGCTGCCGAATATTATCTGGACGAAACTTTAGAGAAAAAAATCCGACAAAAAGAGGTGCTCACTTTTGGAAACAATTACCTTTTATTCGAACTCTCTTACATCAATGCCCCTCAAAATCTGATTGATTTTATTAAAATGATGCAGGATGCCGGATATAAACCGGTACTGGCCCACCCCGAAAGGTATCCATATTACTATAATTCTTTTGAAAGTTATCATCAGATCAGAGAAACCGGCTGTTTGTTGCAGATGAACAGTATCGCTTTGACAGGTTATTATGGTTCTGGCGCAAAAAAAGTAGCAGAAGAAATGGCCGAAAACCACATGGTCGATTTTTTGGGTAGCGATATGCACCATTTAAAACACGCAGCTGCACTTGAGAGCAGCCTCAGTACGCCGATAATGCAACAACTGCTTACGCAGCATCAATTGAATAACGCATTGCTATAACCCCTAAATCCCCTAAAGGGGACTTTGCCTTTCTTACGGTCTATAGCATACTTAAAAAGAGATTTTTTTAGTTCAGATAGCTAAATAAATTTGTATGGACGAGATAAAGAGCGAAATATATAATTATTGCCTTTGGCTCCCCTTTAGGGGCTGGGGGTTACTCGTATCTCAATGCCTCCACAGGATCTAATTTTGATGCTTTTTTGGCAGGATAGTATCCCGATAAAATTCCTACCAACACACAAAGTACAAAACCACCAATAATAAAGAGCCAGGGGATTAAGAAAGAACCGCCCATGGCAAGCGAAATCAGGTTTCCTAATACGATGCCTAAAAAGATCCCAAACACACCGCCCATTAAACATATAACTACAGCTTCAATTAAAAACTGACGGCGGATTACCTTCGGGTTTGCGCCAATTGCCTTACGGATTCCAATTTCCCGGGTACGTTCGGTAACGGAAACGAGCATAATATTCATTAATCCGATGGAAGCACCGATTAGGGTAATAATTCCGATCGCTACGCCACCAATGGCCACAAAAGCAAGATTTTCGAATAAGGTTTGGGCAATAGCGTCGCTCTTGGTAATTTCGAAATTATTGGTTTCACTTATTTTTACCTTACGGATATTCCTGAATAAGGCTGTAGATTCGCCAATAATATTCTCCTGCATTTCATTGCTGGGAACCATTACTGTGATGGTATAAGAAGGATTCGCATTTGCATTAATCTGTTTTGCTTTTAGCAAAGGAACATAAACTGCCCTATCGCCACTAAAGCCCATGCTCGATCCTTTTTTTTCTAATACTCCAACAATTTTGAAACGGTTATTACCTACATTAATCAGTTTATCTAAGGGATCAGCATCTTTAAATAATTTCTCCACCACTTCACCACCAACAATACAAACATTGCTCCCTAACTGTATTTCAGAGACACTGAAATTTCTGCCCTGTGACAGATTTAGGCCTTGCGAGGCTAAGCCATTTTCGTCAATGCCCTGAACATTAATGTTCGGGTTTGTTTTTAAACTACCGTATTTAATGGTAGAACCACCGCTGGCGAAAACGCTTACAGCTACGGTTGCTGGGGTATTTAGACTATCTTTAAATTTAACGGCATCTTCGTAACGGATAGCCTTAAATGGTTTAGGCCTTTTGCCATTGCCAATCCGAATGCCCGTACCGCGGTTTCTGATGGTGAACGAATTGGCTCCCATGCTACTAAAAGCATCCGTCATACTTTTCTTTACAGCATCAAGCGTGGTTAAAATCCCAACCAAGGCCATTAAGCCAATGGCAATAATTAAGGCGGTAAGCATGGTACGCAACCTGTTACCTTTAATAGATTCTAATGCCAATCTGATGTTTTCTCTGTAATTCATTTAGTATTGCGATAAGCGTTTGGCGGGCAAAGCTTGTAAAAATAAAAAAAGTCCCGATGTTTAGACAAGGGGACTGCACTATATGTTACAATAATATTTTATTTATGCCGAGAAACTCGTGCCGCAGCCACAAGTGCTGGTTGCGTTAGGGTTAACAAAGGTAAAACCGCGTGAGTTTAACCCATCTTGCCAATCGATCATCATACCCATTAGGTACATCTGGTGTGCTTTGTTCATGAAAACCTTAATGCCATCAATGAAATATTCCTGATCGCCTTCTTTTCTCTGATCGAAACCCAGGATGTAGTTCATGCCGGCACAACCTCCGCCCTCTACGCCAACGCGCAATCCGTAATCTTCACCGATCTCTTGCTGATCCTTTAATTTATATAACTCTTTAGCTGCTCCTTCTGAAAAAGTAACTGGTGCAAATGCTGTATCAACTGTTGTGCTCATGTTATTTAAATTTTATCTGTTACAAATATAAATAATAATGCACATTTTTGCTTTTAACGGTTCGTTAATATTACCGTATATAAACAATACTTATGAATACCCAACAGATTTTAATTGATGTAGTGATCTTATTTGCAGGCATTTTCGCCGCATTAATGGCCGTTTATTATATTTTAAAGAGCGATATCCAACGTTTCTTTAACCTAAAAACCATTGAATTGAATAAAGAGAGTAAAGCCCATATTTTACCCTTACGTTTACAGGCACACGAACGTTTGATCATCTTTATCGATCGGATTAATCCTGCTAACTTACTTGTACGCCTTCATCAACAAGGAATTGCCATTGCAACGTTGCAGGCAGGCATATTAAATGAAGTGCGTTCAGAATATCAGCATAACATTACCCAGCAATTATATGTGGATAGTGTAACCTGGACTGTGGTGCGTAAATTAAAAGACGATACCATAGCCATGGTAAACAACGCAGTGCAAGGTTTGCCGGCTGATGCAAATGGAATTGAATTAAGCAAGGCAATTTTACAGCACATGGCCAGTATTGATGAAAATCCATACGATTTAACCATTGAACTGATTAAAAAGGATATCCATAGTTTGTTTTAAGTTGGGTTAACGGGTTAATTGAACATATGCAGTTAACCACTTGAGTAGTTTCAACAATTTACCTGTGGAACCGTAATGCAATACGTTGTTGGCCAAATGGCCATTGAACTAATGAACTAACCAGATATGAGCGATAAGAAGCATACCACAACCTCGGGCATAGAAATTAAGCCACTCTATACAGAGGTGAAGCCGATGGAAGAAAAGCCTGGAGAATTTCCTTTTACAAGAGGAATTCAAAAGGATATGTACCGTGGCCGTTTATGGACCATGCGGCAATATGCAGGGTTTTCAACTGCCGAAGAATCCAATAAGCGTTATCATTATTTATTGGCTCAGGGTACAACGGGCTTGTCGGTTGCTTTCGATCTCCCGACGCAGATTGGATACGATTCTGATCATGAAATGGCCGATGGCGAAGTAGGAAAAGTTGGTGTAGCCATAGATTCATTAAAAGATATAGAAATTTTATTTGATGGTATTGAACTGAAAGATATCACCACATCAATGACGATCAATGCAACAGCGTCGATTTTGCTGGCGATGTATATTGCTTTGGCCAAAAGGCAAGGTGCCGATCTAAAGCAGATCTCAGGAACTATACAGAATGATATTTTAAAAGAATATGCTGCAAGAGGAACCTATATCTATCCACCGAAACAATCGATGCGTTTAATCACTGATATTTTCGAGTTTTGTAGCAAAGAAGTGCCCAAATGGAATACCATTTCAATTTCTGGCTATCATATTCGCGAAGCCGGCTCAACCGCCGTACAAGAACTTGCCTTTACACTTGCTAATGGCAAAACTTATTTACAAGCAGCGTTAAATAAAGGTTTGGACATTAATGTATTTGCTAAACGATTATCCTTCTTTTTTAACTGCCACAATAATTTCTTTGAAGAAATTGCAAAATTCAGGGCCGCGAGACGGATGTGGGCAAAAATTACCAAAGATTTAGGTGCTACCGACGAAAAAGCCCAGATGTTAAGGTTTCATACCCAAACCGGTGGTTCTACTTTAACAGCACAACAACCCTTAAATAATGTAATCAGGGTGAGTAACCAGGCAATGGCCGCAGTTTTAGGTGGAACACAATCTTTACATACCAATGGTTACGACGAAGCACTTTCTTTGCCCACAGAATCTGCTGCCAAAATTGCCTTGCGTACACAGCAGATCATCGCTCTCGAAAGTGGTGTTACAGATACTGTGGATCCATTGGCAGGATCATTTTTTGTAGAGCAACTAACTGATGAGGTTGAGGCTGCTGCCTGGGCTTATATCGATCGTATTGATGCCATGGGTGGCTCGGTAAATGCAATTGAAAGCGATTACATGCAAAATGAAATTGCTAGTGCCGCATATCAGTATCAAAAGGAAATTGAAAGTGGAGAAAGGATCTCGGTAGGGGTAAATAAGTTTACGCAGGAAGAAGAAGGTATAACTGAGGTTTTTAATGTAGACGACTCCATACGCAAGCTGCAATCAGAAAAGCTCAGCCAGTTAAAAGCGACCCGCGATACCGTTGCTGTAGAGGAGGCACTAAACAAATTAAGTGAAGCCGCCCAGGGTGAAACCAACCTGATGCCGTTAATTATTGATGCCGTTGAAAAGTATGCCACCCTAGGCGAAATTGCTGATGTATTTAGAAGCCGTTTCGGGATTTATTAAACTCCAGGTTTCACTGTCTTTGCGCTGAATACTCGTTTCACTGTTACCATCAGCATTAAGATGGCTGAAAAATTATGTTCCTCAGTAGCTATAGAAAAAATGCTTTGACTTGTCGTAAAATTCATACAATATCCAATTAAAATCTTTAAATAAAATCAAGTCTGTACAGTAGGCATTATGAGTAATTTGCATCTTTCTGGCTATAACTTTGATTTAAAGATAATTAAAGATTATTTTGGTAAAAATGAATAAATATGGCTTAAATGGCTTAGAATTTGCTTTTTAATTG
>Ga0308165_1002847_pt1 | contig 19645 bp, 15 predicted proteins | sample PhyWR2_FD_201032 | JGI IMG/M metagenome (GOLD analysis project Ga0308165, IMG submission 201032) | Phyllosphere microbial communities from UC Gill Tract Community Farm, Albany, California, United States - DLSLW.R2 | ecosystem: Host-associated > Plants > Phyllosphere > Unclassified | place: USA...
ATTTTTTAATGCATGCAAAACCGAGCCGGACTCGAACGCCGTTAAAAAAGAAGTGTTAAACATTCACGATAAGTTGATGGTTGATGGCGAAAAAGTAGTAAAAAATAGAATGAAGCTCGATTCAATTTTACAATCGGGCAAGGTAGGTTCCATTGCAGATTCCAATGAACTGGTAACCTTAATTGAAAAACTGAATATCGCCGACGAAGGCATGATGGATTGGATGCACTTTTTTAACGATGATTTTAAAGGTAAAACAGAACAGGAAACGCTAGACTATTATAAATCGCAAATGGTGAAAATCAGGGAGGTAGAAGATCATTATATCGACGTTACGAGGCAATCTGATTCGGTTTTAAAAGTCTTTAACGTTTTGCCAGCAAAAAAGATGGGCATGGAGCACCACAAGCATTAAAAATTTTCGCAGGTTAGACAAGTTTACGCAGACAGATTAGTTGTTCTTTCTGCGTTTACTATCTTTAACGGGCAAGGGCCTGTTTTGGGCAAGTAACAAAACCACATTAAATGCCGACTGCCCAGGCAGAGGTTGTATATTTACATTTTAATACATAAACATGAACAAAATTATATCTTCAATTGCACTTTGCTTATTGTCTGTAAGCATTCTTTCCTCTTGTCAGCAAGAGAAAAAACTTCCAATTTACGGCGATCGCCAGGCAGAGGTTGTAAAAGATGCTTCGGGCGTGGAGCGCATTGATACCGTTTATCAAACAATTCCCAACTGGTCTTTCTTAAATCAAGACAGCGTTGTAGTTACCAACAAAATTACTGATGGAAAAGTGTATGTGGCCGATTTTTTCTTTACCTCATGCAGCACCATTTGCCCGATTATGCACCGTAACTTACTAACTGTATATAATGAATTTAAAACCAATCCGGAGGTGATGTTTATATCGCACACCATCGATTTTAAATATGACAAACCACACGCCTTGAAAAAATACGCTCAAAAATTGGGAGTAGACGGGCCAAAATGGCAATTTTTATACGGCACTAAAGACAGTGTATATACTTTGGCCGAAAAAAACTATCTGGTTGCTGTTGGCGAAGACAGCACCGCAAAAGACGGTTACATACACCAGGGTTACCTCGTTTTAATTGATAAGGATAGAAAAATCCGTGGCGCTTACGATGGCACCAAAGAAGAGCAGGTTGAGCAATTGAAAAAAGACATTCCAGTTTTACTGGCCGAATATAAAAAGTAGATCAGGGTAAGGCTAAAAGCTGAAAGATTAAAGCTGAAAGGTTAAAGGCTAAAGCTGAAAGACTAAAGATTAAAGCTTAAAGACTAGAGCCGAAAGACTAAAGCGAAACAATTAGCCAGGCCACATGATGCCTTCTGATACTTCCTGGCACATTAAGTAACAAAACATACATGCGTAAATACATCATTAATTCTATTTTCGTCTCTTCGGTTATTGCAGTGATTGTATCCTGTCAAAGCCAGGAAGAAATCAACTTGCAAAATTACATGTCGAACGGAAAAGACATTTATCAGGCCAAATGTCAGAACTGCCACGGTGAAAACGGCGAGGGGCTCGGCCTGCTTGCTCCGCCCCTAACCGATTCTGTGTTTCTACAGAACAACAAAGGCCGTTTAGCTTGTATCGTTAAAAACGGAGCAAACGAAACGTTCATTGTTCACGGTAAGGAATACAAAGAAAAAATGCCTGCCTTTCCTGAAATGGCCGACATTGATGTAGCTCAGGTGATAACTTACGTAACCAACTCCTTTGGCAATAAACAGGGCTTTGTGCCTTATAGCGAGGTTTCGAAAGACTTGGAAAATTGTAAAAAATAATGTTTTATACAATAACCCGTCCTATTTCCTACCAGTACTAACCGCAAAACCGGTGTAACTTAGGTAACAGATTTCTCAGGAGTGAAAAAAATCCTTTCGAAATGACGGAAGACGGGAACAACTAACCGCAAAACCAGTGTAATTAGGTAACAGATTTCTCAGGAGCGAAAAAACTCCTTTCGAAATGACGGGAAATAGAGGGCACAATAAAGATTAAACATTAGCGTCTTTTTGCTCAAAAAAGCCCATATTTGCAAAAAATGCAGGTTGTTCTATCGCTGTCTCGATTTGATTATCGGGAGAGAGGAAAGTCCGGGCAACACAGGGCATCTCGCTTTCTAACGGAAAGGGATTCGGGATTGAAGACCTGAATTACGGATCAGTGCAACAGAAAATATACCGCTCCGATGAATCGGAGTAAGGGTGAAAACGTGCGGTAAGAGCGCACGAGCATTGCAGGCGACTGCAGTGGTTTGTAAACCCCGGGAGTTGAAAGACCAAATAGGCTAACATTCTGACTTTAAGTCGGAATAAAGGGCGGCCCGTCCGATGTTAGTGGGTAGGTCGTTAGAGGTAAACGGCAACGTTTACAGTAGATTAATGATAGAAATCCTGATCACTCAGGAAACAGAACCCGGCTTATAGACCTGCATTTTTTTTATTCAAGTGCCTGCAAAGGTAAAAAGGTAGAGGGCGGCAGGTTTAAGGTTGAGGGTACAGGGTACAGGCGTATTCTACTCCAAACTCCCTACTTTGGACTCAGTACTCAGGACTCAAGACTCCCTACTCCCTACTCCCTACTCGTTCATTCGTTCAGCAAAGCAAGTTTCGTTTCGCTGAGTTTCGCTTGTTCCTCCTCCCCCAGAACCGGGAATTTTAAGTTTAAACTTTTCAATTTATCCTCAATAATTTCGCTTATCGCCAATCTGGCAAACCACTTTTTGTCGGCCGGAATAATGTGCCATGGTGCGTCGGCAGTGCTCGTTTCGTTTATAGCCTCTTCATAGCTTTTCATGTACTTATCCCACAATGCCCGCTCTTTGATATCGCCCGATGAGAACTTCCAGTTCTTCGAAGGATCATCAATTCGGTCTAAAAAACGTTGTTTTTGCTCATCCATTCCCACATTTAAAAAGAACTTTAAAATCACTGTTCCATTGGCAATCAAATGCTGCTCAAAATTTCTGATACTCTGATAACGTTGTTTCCAGAACTCTTTATTTACATTTTTCAGCTCAGAAACACCGGGAATTTTCTCATTCAAAATATACTCCGGATGCACTTTACAAACCAGCACATTTTCATAATGGGAACGATTATGAATGCCTATCCGGCCACGTTCGGGCAACGCTTTATAATGTCTCCATAGAAAATCGTGTTCATATTCCTCTGATGTGGGCACTTTAAAGCTAAACACCTGACATCCCTGCGGATTTAAGCCGCTCATTACATGTTCGATTGCGCTATCTTTTCCGGCAGCATCCATCGCCTGAAAAATAATCAAAAGCGAATGCGTATCTGAAGCATAAAGTCTTTCCTGAAGCTGATTGACCTCAATTTTTGATTTAATTAGCGCGTCTTTTGCTTTTTCCTTATTGTAAGTTCCTGTAAAATCGGTCTTCGTTTTCCCGATCGAAAACTTGTGATCGCCATATACAATCAGATCTTTAAATTCGTTCTTCATATTCTGTTTTGTCTCGGTAAAATTGCATAATCAATATCCTTAAATATAGAACTAAAAAATAGTATATTAAATAGGCTGATTTGCATTTAGAGTTTTTTATATTTAACCTTTTCAGCATTTACTCAAGATCATCTTAACCAATATGTTTAAAGAGATAAAAAACAAGTACTTACGCTATCCCCTGATATTTATATTTTTTATAATAATTTTCTTTTCCGCTCTTCAACTCAATTTTTTATGGTTATTCGGCTACTCGCCCAGCGTTTCGGACATTAAAGAGCCTACGCTTCGCGTTGGTTCTGAACTTTATACTGCCGACGGAAAATTAATTGGAAGGTATTTTAAGGAGAACCGAACCCCTGTTAACTTTAATGAAATTTCGCCGAGTGTAGTAAAAGCGCTGGTAGCAACCGAGGACGTGCGTTTTTACAAACATTGGGGTATTGATATTCAGGCAGTGGGCCGTGCGGTAATCGGATTTGGTAAAGATGGCGGAGCAAGTACAATAACACAACAACTGGCCAAAAACCTGTATCGCACCAGGTACAACAAATCGCAAGGTTTGCTGGTTAAAATTCCTTTGGTAAGAACACTGATTGTAAAGCTTAAAGAGTGGATGACGGCTGTTAAACTGGAAGCTAATTATCCTAAAAACGAGATTCTGACCATGTACCTCAATACTGTTTCGTTTGGCAACAATGCCTACGGAATAAAAACGGCAAGCAGAATTTATTTCGACAAAGAAGCAAAGGATCTTTCTACTACCGATGCGGCCATGCTTGTTGGTATGTTGAAGGGCACTACACTTTACAACCCAACCAAAAACCCCGATAAGGCGCTTGAAAGAAGAAATGTAGTGCTTGCCCAAATGAATAAATATAATTATTTGAGCAAAGACAGCTTGTCGATCCTATCAAAAGAACCCATAAAACTGAAAGAAGGCGAAATGCAGGATGGCAGCGATGGTGATTCTTATTTGCGAAGTGCTGTGGCAAAGTACCTCGAAAAATGGTGCACCGATAACGGTTACGATTTATACGAGGACGGCCTAAAAATTTATACCACCATTGATTCGAAGCTGCAGAAGTATGCCGAAGAGGCAGTTGCAGATCAGATGAGGATTTTACAACGTAGATTTTATAATGTTTGGGGAAACGAAGATCCCTGGTATGATTCGGAAAAGCAAAAGGTCGATTATCCCGACAGGGCGATGAAGAACCTGCCTATTTATGCCATGCTGCAGAAAAAATTCCCCAATAATCCCGACTCTGTGCTCGCCTATTTCAACAAGAAAAAAAAGATGCGAATCTTTACTTACAAAGGCGATCGCGATACTTTATTCTCCACCCTGGATTCGATTCGATATTACGGTAAGATTTTAAATACGGGTATGATGACGATGGAGCCGGCGAGCGGAAAAATCAAAGTTTGGGTTGGTGGTATCGATCACAAATTCTTTAAATACGACCATGTAAACCAGGCAAAAAGACAGGCCGGATCTACCTTTAAACCGTTTGCCTATTTAACGGCGCTTGAACAAGGAATGAGCCCCTGCGATAAACTTACCGATAAACCGGTAAAAATTGAATATCAGGATAAAGGGGAAACTAAATATTGGGAACCAAAAAATGCTGATTACAGCGTTAGCTACCGCGAAATGAGCTTACGCTGGGCGATGGCAAAATCGGTAAACACAATTACTGCCCAGCTTACCGATAAAGTGGGTTGGGATAATGTGGTAAAAGCTGCACACGAGTGCGGAATAGATAGTCATTTAGAATCGGTACCCTCGGTGAGCCTGGGCTCTAACGACGTTTCTGTTTACGAAATGGTTAAGGCTTATGCCACTTTTATGAACAAGGGAATTAAAACTGATCCGATTTTGGTGGAGAAAATTACCGATTTGGATGATAACCTGATCGAGGAATTTAAGCCAAAAACCAAACGAGCGTTAACTGAAGAAATTGCCTGGTTAATGACCTATATGTTCCGCGGAGGTATGGAAGAACCGGGAGGCACCTCGCAAGCTTTGTGGGAATGGCCAAACCTGTTTAAAAAGAATAACCAAATTGGTGGTAAAACTGGCACCTCGTCTGATTATGTTGACGCCTGGTACATGGGGCTTACCAAAGATCTGGTAACTGGCGTTTGGGTGGGTTGCGATGAAAGGACCGCACACTTTAAAAATGGCGAGCAGGGCGAAGGCTCGAGGACTGCCCTACCGATTTTTGCAAAGTTTATGGAAAAAGTTTACCTCGATCCATCAACAGGCTATTCTTACGGTCCTTTTCCTAAAGCTACGGTTGATATTACCCGAACCTATAATTGCCCTAGCCCTCGCATTGTTATAGATACCACCACCACCGATAGCGTTGCGGTAGATTCTACCGAATTTATTGTACCGGAAGTGCCTGCTCAGGAAGATCAACCCGCAACAGAGCAACCCAAGATGATTAAAAAAGAAGAAAAGAAACCTGAACCTGTTCAAAACCAACCGGCAACAACCGCCCCGCTTTCGAAGAAAGAGGAAAGGGAGCTGAGGCGTAAACAACGACAAGAGGAAAGAGAGAAAAAGCAGAATAACGAAAACTAAGCGCAGCTTGGCCTATATTAAATGTTAAAATCCTGATAATGAATTAAACATTCACTATTTTTAGTTCCTGTATTTTATAGATTTTATTGCACACTAAAACAACCTATATGAAAATAAGCTCTACTATTTTGAAGCGATATTTCCCTATGCTGCTTTTGTTTATGGTTTCTTTTTCGGCCCAGGCGCAGTACTTCGGGCAGAACAAGGTGAGATATAAAAAGCTTGACTTTAAGGTGCTACAAACCCCGCACTTTGAAATTTACTACTACATAAAAAACGAAAACCTGTTAAAAAGATTCTCGCAAGATGCCGAAACCTGGTATAAAATGCACCAGGAAGTTTTCAGGGATACATTTTTGAAGAAAAATCCCTTAATACTGTATAATAACCACCCCGATTTTCAGCAAACTACAGTTTTAAATGGCGAAATCGGAATCGGAACAGGCGGTGTTACCGAAGCCCTGAAAAACAGGGTAATTATGCCGGTAATGGAACTGAATAGCCAAACCAGGCACGTTTTGGGCCACGAGCTGGTGCATGCGTTCCAATATCACGTGCTGCTCGAAAAAGACTCGATCAGCCTTGAAAATGTAGGGCAAACGCCACTTTGGATGGTTGAGGGTATGGCAGAATATCTATCGATTGGTAAGAAAGACGCGTTTACATCAATGTGGATGAGAGATGCGATGCTTAATCGCGATATTCCCTCGCTCAAAGATTTAACAAACTCAAATAAGTATTTCCCCTACCGTTACGGACAAGCATTTTGGACCTACATTGGCTCGCAATATGGCGATACAACCATTGTTCCCTTGTTTAAGAATACTGCAAAGTATGGTTATGAAAACGCCATCCGTTACACATTCGGCTACGATGATAAAACTTTATCCGGCTTATGGAAAAATGCCATTGATGCGCACTATAAACCAATGCTGAAAGCAGATAGTTCGCAAATTAAAATTACAGGAACAAAAATTATCGACAATAAAAACGCCGGAAACATGAACGTTGCCCCGGCTTTAAGTCCCGATGGTAAATATTTGGCCTTTATGTCCGAAAAAGACCTCTTCGGCATTGATTTGTTTCTGGCCGATGCGAAAACCGGTCGAATCATCCGGAAGCTCAGCAGTCAGATTTCAAACGGGCATATAGACGACTTCAATTTCATTGAATCTGCCGGTGCATGGTCGCCCGATAGCAAGCAGTTTGCCTTTAGTATTTTTAGTCATGGCAAAAATCAGATGATGATTATTGATGTAGCCAGCGGAGCAACAGTTTCTCAAACGGCTATGGATCAAGTGGCGCAATTTGGAAACCTGACCTGGGCGCCAAACGGAAAAGACATTGCTTTTTCGGGCATGGTTGAAGGGCAAAGCGACATTTTTTCATATAACCTTGATACAAAAACGATTACTCAAATTACAAACGACGTTTACTCTGATTATGCACCTAACTATTCTCCAGATGGAAAAAAATTAGTATTCTCATCAGATCGGGCTGCGATACAGGCGCAAACAACAAATGCTGTTTTGCCAATTAACCTGGCCGTTTACGATATTGCAACTAAAACGGTTACAAATTTAGACGTGTTTCCGGGAGCAAACAATTTGAATGCGCAATTTTCGTCAGACAGCAAGAATGTTTACTTCTTATCAAACAGAGATGGTTTCAGGAACCTGTATAAATACAACTTTGCCGATAATACAGTAGACCAGTTGACCGATTATTTTACCGGAATCAGTGGAATAACCGAGTTTTCTCCGGCCATCTCCGTTTCTAATACGGACGACATTGTATACAGTTACTACCGCTATCAACGATATACTTTGTACAATGCTAAGCTCGATAGTTTTAAGGCAAAGCGCATTGGCAATCAAGAAGAAAACTTTGACGCGGCTATTCTTCCTCCGATGGAAAACTTCGGGGTAAACATTATCAACTCAAACCTGAGAAATTTCGATCGTTTCGAAAAAATTGTAGCCGATTCGATGAAAACTGTTGAATATAAACCTAAGTTCAGGCTAGATTATCTGGCCAATAGCGGCGTTGGCGTATCTTCAAGTCGTTTCGGAACAGGCGTTTCTGGCGGTATTGTTGGCATGTTTAGCGATATTTTGGGCACGAACCAAATTATTGCGAATTTATCTGTTAACGGCGAGATTTACGATTTTGGCGGTTTGGTGGGCTATATCAATCAAAAAAGCAGGATCAACTGGGGAGCGGCCATTTCGCATATTCCTTACGTTTCGGGTTTTAGTTCGTACGGTTTTGAGCAGCTGCCCACAAGCAATAATACCACAACGGACGCAATAAACTACCGCACCGATATCATCAGAACTTTCGAAGACCAGGTGCAGGTTTTTGGCGCTTATCCGTTCAGCAAGATCCACCGCTTTGAACTTGGTGGCGCGTTTTCTCACTACAGCTATCGCGTTGATCGGTACAGCAACTATTATAGCCCCAACGGTTATTACCTCGGTTCAGAACGCAGTAAACTGTCTAACGAACAGGCCAGCAACGATTACGGCATTCCTTTTAATGCGTTTACCTTATATCAATTGAATGCAGGTTTTGTGGGTGACAATTCGATTTTCGGACTCACTGGTCCGCTTGATGGATTTAGGTATCGCGTGGCTGGAGAAAAGTATTTTGGAACTTACAATTTTGCAGGTGCTACCGTCGATTTGAGAAAATATTGGAGGGCGAAACCGGTTACCCTTGCAGTGAGATCTTACAATATGTTAAGAATAGGTAAAGATGCTGATCGCCTCTACCCGATGTATCTCGGTTATCCGTACTTGATCAGAGGCTACGAAGTAAACTCCATTTACAAGACCAATTCAAATACGGCATCACAATCTTTCGATATTAACTCGTTAAGTGGAAGTAAGATTGCGGTCTTCAACTTCGAGGTTCGATTACCCTTTACGGGCCCTAAAAAGCTTGCAGCAATTCCGTCTAAGTTGTTATTTTCAGACTTGAATTTGTTCTTCGACGCAGGTGTTGCATGGACGAACGACACGAAAGTTGTTTTTAAAAATCAGCCTACTTATACGGAGATTCCTGTTAAAGATGAAAATGGCGAAGTTGTCGGGTCGTACCAAACCACCAACGAACGCGTTCCGGCAATGAGTGTAGGTTTATCTTTAAGAGTAAACATATTTGGCTATTTTGTGCTAGAGCCTTATTACGCCTTCCCGTTTCAACGAAAGGATGTTAAAGGAGGCGTTTTCGGTTTAACCTTTGCACCTGGTTGGTAAGGGTAAAGATGATAGAATGAGTTAACTATTGAATAGTGGAATTAATGAATTGTGAAATTAATTTACTATTAAAGATTCAATGCTAAATTGCTTCGTTCTATCATTCTAAAAAGAAATATTCAAATATGACTCAGGAGTTCGGCTGATGGCCTCTCCCCTTTGGGCATATGTACTTTTTACATGAACGGTGGTCTTGCTGAACTTGATTCAGCATCCTTTCGGTCTAGCGTTTACACTAAACAGTTCATGAAATGAACGGCGTAGCCCGCTTGAATTCCATTAAAAACATAAACTCGTTATGAAAAATTCAGGATAACGATGAGCCATGTCCTGTAGCGATAACTCGCATCAGTAACACTTTTATTAATCAACTAAAGTTATTAAGACAAACTCGTAAAGGCCAGCTTAACCTGATTAGTCGGGTTTCTATGAAGCAAGATGTTCTCGAAATCTAAACCAATGGTTAAATCAATCCAATCGGGATTGCATGACCTTACCAAACGTTCTTTTTGCATCCTCGTAAACCGGCTTATCGATTTGAAACGAACCAGGGCTTGTGCTTCTGTTTTAAATTCTTCAAAGTACACCAAACGGGTAAGTTGTTTCCCACTATCAAAAAATAAGTTCGGCATCTGCTTATAAAAATCCAATGTTTTAATTAAATCAGAGCTCATGCCTACATGCATGCTGGTGCGATTTCTGTCGGTAACGATGTAAACAAACTTTTTCATAATAATGGGTTCAAAAATTAAAACTAAACTATTTAGTATACCTTCTTGCAATTCAAAATAATATTACTAACTTTATGAGCATAAAATTACTAATTATTTTAGTATTTCCAAACTTATTCTAAATTTTATTTTTATGTCAAATATTTCAAATAATTTAAAGTATCTCAGAAAGAAAAAAGGCCACACACAGCAGAATTTCGCCGATATTATGGAAATCAAGCGATCGCTGATCGGTGCTTACGAGGAAGATCGTGCTGAGCCTAAATATGAATTACTAAAAAAAATAGCTGAATATTTTGACTTGACAATCGATGAATTCATCAACGAAAAGATATCTGACAGTTGGAAACCGAAGCCGAAAAGCTCTGGATCTAACTTAAGGGTGCTCAGCATTTCGGTTGATAAAGACGATCAGGAAAATATAGAATTGGTTCCGGTTAAGGCCAGTGCCGGTTACCTTAATGGTTACGCTGATCCGGAGTACATCAGCGACCTTCCGAAATTTCAATTGCCCCTCCCCGCCTTGAGGCAAGGCACTTTCAGGGCCTTCGAAATTATGGGCGATAGTATGCTTCCGGTTCAACCGGGTAGTATTATTATAGGTGAATACCTCGATAACTGGAATGAAATTAAGACGGGCGAAACCTATGTTTTGATCAGTAAAAACGAAGGTGTTGTGTATAAGCGTGCCGGTAATCGCTTCAGGGAAAATAAAGATTTAAAGCTCATTTCTGATAATAAAGTTTACGATCCGTACACGATCAGTGCCGACGATATATTAGAAATATGGAAAGCTAAAGCCTATATTTCTACCGCTTTGCCCGAGCCAGCACCCGATCCAACAATAGAAACACTTACCCAAATGATGTCGCAAATGCAGAAATCGATTTCGCAGTTAAATAAGAATTAACATTTATTTAACAACTCGCCATTAAACTCTTTTGTGCTTTTCATATCTATTAAACAAAACACATAAACATATAGACATGAAAAAAGCAATTTTAACAATAGCAATCGCGGTAATGGGTTTAAGTGCCGCATTTGCTCAAGACACTACGAAACGGGTAAGAAGGCAGATGCCTAAAATGACTGCTGAGCAAAGGGCAGAAAGGGTAACCGCCCGAATGGAAAAGCAACTGAGTTTAACAGCAGATCAGAAATCGAAAATCTATGCAATTGAATTAGACAATGCAAAGAAGATCGATGCATGGAGAACTGCTGATAAAGGCGAGATGAAGGGTAAGATGAAAGAGCGTAAAGCGGCAATTGATTCGCAGAAAGCAAAAATTGATGCAGTTTTAACGGCTGAACAGAAAACCAAAATGGAAGCTTTTCGTGCTGAAGCCAGAGAAAAAGGGGAAAGAATGAGAAAAGGAATGCGTCACCGCGATCAAAAGGATAAAACGCCAGTGGTTTCTAATCCGCCAACACAGGGATAAGCCATATAGAATTACCAAAAAGACAAATTTCAATAATCAAACTTTGCAAGTTGTTTAAATTGAGTTTGATTGAAGGAAGTATTTGCTGCTTGGTCATTGATATTAGTTTATTAGTCATCGGATGAATACCTGGCACACTCGCTAGATTCATCAGATGACTTTTTTGCTAATTGATTATTGAACATTGGTAATTATTTATTGCTAATTGGTCATTGACATTAGTTTGTTAGTCGTCGGATGAATACTTGGCACACTCGCTAGATTCATCCTATCACTTTTTTGCTAATTGATTATTGATAATTGGTTACTTTTATTAGTGACTATTTTTAAAAAGCGTTCCGATTATCGGGGCGCTTTCTTTATTTTTGGTCGATGAGCGATATTGAGCAGTTTCTTAACCGTAAACTTGAACAGCGAAGGGCAGATCATTCGATCAGAAAGTTATCAACTCACTTCCCCCCTGTCGATTTTTGCTCAAATGACTACTTAGGCTTTGCGCAATGGGACAAACTCAGATTACTTGCCGAAAGCAAAATAAACGATCTGGGAAGAACAACAAATGGCTCGGGTGGCTCTCGTTTGTTAAGCGGGAACACAACATTTACTGAAGAAGTGGAAGCCTGCATTGCAGATTTTCACGGCGCAGAAAATGGGTTGATCTTCAATTCTGGTTACGATGCAAATGTGGGATTGTTTTCGTCTGTTCCGCAACGTGGCGACACAATCATCACCGACGAACTGATTCATGCAAGTATTATCGACGGATGCCGGATGAGTTATGCCGATCGTCAGCGATTTGAGCACAACGACCTAAGCAGTCTCGAAAGCAAGTTAAAAACCGCTAAGGGAAAGATCTTTGTGGCAGTAGAAAGTGTCTACTCCATGGACGGCGATTGCGCTCCGCTAAAAGAAATTTTATCTCTTTGCGAAATGTATAACGCAAATCTAATTGTTGATGAGGCGCACGCAACAGGCGTATTCGGCCAACGCGGAAAGGGACTTGTAAATCAGTTTGGACTTGCAGATCGTGTTTTCGCAACGATTGTAACCTTTGGCAAGGCGCTAGGCTCGCACGGCGCCATTGTACTCGGAAGCAATGCGCTTAGGGATTTTCTTATCAATTTTGCAAGGTCGTTTATTTACACAACAGCAGCGCCGTTACATAATATAGCGCTGGTTTGGGCAGCATATCAATTGCTTCCAGAGATCGACCAAACAGTTATTCATCAAAAAATTGCTTTGTTTAAAAAGCTGGCAAACGAAAATAATCTGCAGTTGATGGAGAGCAACAGCACCATTCAGGGAATAGTCTTTTCGTCAAATAGCGAAACTAAAGCCGCGGCAGAGCATTTGCAAAGTAGTGGTTTTGATGTTCGGGCTATCCTGAGTCCAACAGTTCCCGTTGGCAAGGAACGTTTGAGAATTTGCATGCACAGCTACAATTTGGATAACGAAATCGCGTCGCTGGTAAAGCACCTAAAAGAAATTAAGTAAAATGACTAAATACTTTGTTACGGGAATAGGAACGGGAATAGGAAAAACGCTGGTCAGCGCCATTTTAACGGAAAAGCTCAAGGCCGATTATTGGAAGCCCATACAATCGGGTGACCTCGAAACAAGCGATAGTTTGGCCGTTGCATCGCTGATCAGCAATCAAAAAACGGTTATTCACCCCGAAGTTTACCGACTGACACAGCCGCTTTCGCCGCATTTATCGGCCCGATTGGATGGAATTGAAATCGAACTGGCAAAGATCGCTATACCAGATACCAGCAACAATCTGATTATTGAAGGTGCGGGAGGACTAATGGTTCCGCTCAACGAAAAAGATTTGATTGTCGATTTGATCAAGAAGCTCGATGTTGAAGTGATCCTGGTTTCGCAAAATTACCTGGGTAGCATTAACCATACTTTATTATCAATTAACTTGTTGAAGCAATATCAAATTCCAATTAAGGGAATTGTTTTTAATGATGATGAAAATCAGGAAACTGAACGATTTATTCTTCAATATAGCCAGGTGAAGAAGCTTGGAAGTGTTTCAAACCTAAAAGAGATTACTAAGGAGGCGGTGATTTCGGCTGGGAAGAGGATTTTGATTTAAAATAGTGTTTTGTCTTCTGTCATTCTGAGCATCGCGAAGAACCTCCAACCTATTTATCACAGGAACCTGAGCGCCCACAGTCCCCTTGCTCTTTTGGCGGGTGCTATGTTAAAAGCCAGTGTTCCATCGCTTGGGGATCCTTCCCCGAAGTATCCCATCGTGTGGACACATCTCTTTTTTGCGCCGTCATTCCCGCGCAGGCGGGAATCTTTAATGCTCGGCACCATTTTTTTTGCGCATTAGGATCCCCAGTCAAGCTGAGGATGACGACCGTTCTTAGAAAACGCCGTCAAGTATGTTGTTATTTTGCTTATTCCAACTCGTAAAACGATGTTTCAAAGATGTGTCCACACGAAAGGAAGTATCGGGGCAGGATCTGCGTTCAGGACGACAGCGAGAATAAATGTCATTCTGAGCATCGCGAAGAACCTCTAACCTATTTACCACAGGATAACAATTCTACTTCAAATAACCGCTCTTTTTAAGAAAATCTGCCCAGACTTGGTATCCTGCAGGAATCAAATGCAAACCATCTTTGGTTAACTCGGCTTTGAGGTGGTTATTTTTATCTAAAAACACAGGATACAAATCAACTACGGTTACATTTTTTGCAGTAAACTTCCTGATCTGGTCGTTCAACCAAAGGATATGGTCATCTTTTCCGTAATGATTCTTGAATTTTTCGAAAGCGCTGTTAACAGGTAAAAGTGTGTTGAAATAAATCTTTGTTTTCTTTGAACCTTTCCTTATCCTGGTAATCATCGACTTATAATTCCTCAAAATTATACTGTCAGGAATGTTCCTCGAGACGTCGTTTATACCAATCAAAATGAAAATTTTCGCAGGTTTGCCGTCAATTACATCTTGCAACCGATCGAGTATGCCGAAGGTAATATCACCAGAGATACCCCGATTTTTTGCCTGTGGTAAATCCAACAGCCTGGCCCAATCAGTACCCGCAGTGATGCTGTTTCCCAAAAACACGAAGTCTTTCTTCGATTTCGGATCAGCCTTAAATTTTGCCGCAAGCTCTGAGTATTTGCCCGGCCTGTAAGTACTGTCCCACTTCACCGTTTGGGCATTTACGGCAATACTATTTAAAGCCATTAACAGGCTCAAGGCAATAAGCGTTTTTTTGAAAAATGTTCTCATTTAATAAATCAGGTTTATTGGTTCACTATTTCATTTGTTCATTGGTCAAATTAGTCATCCGATGCGTATTGGCAACATATCAATACTCATCAGATGAGTTATCTTAAATAAGTGATCATTAGTTCACTCAAATTTAGCAACGCTGCGTAGGCAAAGCAAGCTAAAGTTGTAATTTTTTCAGGTTTCAGTGCTAGTTTTTATTTCGCATCGATGAGGTTTTGCTTTTCTCTTTTCCAGGTAAAAGCGGTAAATACGATAGCAAGCGCACATGCGCTAACGATTGCTATAAAACAAGCATCCCAGCCAAAATCATCAACCAAGTGCCCCACGGCCGCGTTGGCAAGTAAATCTCCGATAAAATAGCCGAACAAACCGGTTAACCCCGCCGCTGTACCTGCAGCCTTTTTAGGCACCAGATCTAAAGCCTGAACGCCTATTAACATTACGGGGCCGTAAATTAAAAAACCTATCGACCAAAGTGATACGTTTTGCAACCATTGATTCCCAACAGGATTTTTCCAGTAAATTAAAACCGAACTCAATGTTAAAACCATGTAGATTATGGTAACTGGTGCCCTTCTTCCTTTAAATATATAATCGCTGAGCCAACCGCAAAGCAAGGTGCCGGGTATAGCGGCAAGCTCGTAAAACGAAGATGCCCAGGCGGCCTCGGTTGTAGTATATCCTTTTGCCTCACCCAAAAAAGTAGGCGCCCAATTTACAATGCCATTTCGTACCAAATATACAAACGCATTGGCAATTGCGATGTACCATAAAAGCCGGTTGTTAAAAACATACTTAAAAAATATTTCCTTTGCCGTAAACTCCTTTTCTTGAGAGGTATCGTAGGTTTTGGAGTAATCGTTGTTGTAAACTTCGATGGGTGGCAAACCGCAAGATTGTGGCGTATCTCTAATTAAAAGATAAGCCATCAATGAAAAGAATATCGCCACCATGCCGGGGAAGTACAGCTTACTTTCCCAGCCGGCAAACAGCTCTATTGCCCAAATAGTTAGCGGACCAACCATAAACCCGCCAACGTTGTGGGCCAGGTTCCATATAGACATTGCCCGGCCACGCTCTTTTATAGAATACCAGTGCACTACCACCCTGCCACATGGCGGCCAGCCCATCCCCTGAAACCAGCCATTGATAAAAAGCAATACAAACATAATGGCTATGGATGAAGTGGCGAAAGGGAAAACGCCCATTACTACCATCGTAATGGCCGAAAGTGCCAGCCCAACGGGCAAAAATATTCGGGCATTGCTCCTGTCGGACACATTGCCCATTAAAAATTTGCTAAAACCATAGGCGATGGAAAGTGCCGAAAGTGCAACGCCCAATTGTCCTTTGGTGTACCCTTGCTTGATGAGATCGGGAATGGCGAAAGAAAAATTCTTCCTTACAAAATAATAAGCGGTATAGCCTAAAAATATGCCGGCGAAAACCTGCAAGCGCAATTTCCAATAACTGGAATTTACAAGATCTTCGGGCAATAGTTCTTTATGTGCGGCTGGCGCAGGGAAAAAATTAAAACGCATATTTGGTTAGTGGGTTGGTTAATGATAGTTGAAAAAAGCGGGAACATACAGCGAAGTCCCGATTGGAAAAATTTATTGGGCTCTTACTAATACATCAGGATAATCGGAAATAATTCCATCAACATTCAGTGCTTTTAGTTTTTCAATGTCTTCGGCGGTGTTTGGCGTCCATGGAATAACTTTTACACCATCAGCGTGTGCTTTTGAAACCATATCTTCATTTACCATTTGCCACGCGGGACTTAAAATGAATGGTTTATAGCCTAATTCGGACATGTTTTCTGCATAAGTTTTTTTGTTCGACACCAGGTAAGAGGTTCGAACATCAGGGTATTTCTGGTTAATGAGTTGTATGGTTCTCTTATCAAAAGATTGAATGACGACGTAGGGAAGAATCTTCTTTTTCTGGAGCACCGACATCAATAGCTGCACAAATTCTGCAGGCTCAGGATTGGTAATGCCATCCCCCTTCTCGCTGCTTTTGGTCTCTATATTATAGAAGAATTGCTTGCGATGATTTGTCTTGATATCCATTTGAACGGAATCAATTAGATCGGACAAAAGCGAGATGTGCGTTTTGATTTTTTTCTGCCGAGGGAATAAATCATAATATTTGGTACCCAAATCGAACTTTTTTAATTCGGCGTACGATAATTTATAAATGGGATATTTCCTGGCATCGGTATCTGCAATTTCGTTGCCTTCGGGTGTAAGCATGAACGCCGGACTGAGGTAGTCATCGTGGGTAACCACAACTTTGCCATCTTTAGTAATGTGGGTATCCATTTCCAGCGTGGTTATCCCATCTATCGTCATGGCGTTTTTCATGGCCACTATTGTATTTTCGGGCATTAACCCCCGGCCACCTCTATGCGCCTCTGCGCTGAATTTTGGAAATTCCGCGGTTTTTTGGGCCGAGCAGCTCGTGGTTAGCAAAGGTAAAGCAGCTATTAATGGTGCAATGGAAGTTAGTTTCATGATATTTGGTTATATTAAATAATGAAGGACTTAGGCATGACGTTATTTTATTAATCTATCTATTTGTATTTCAGCTATATGAATGGGACGCCAGCTATAAACGGCCGTCATCCTCAGAGATCAGTTTTTGAAAAAACAAATGAGTTAGGATCACGTTTTTTTTCAGCGAATCGTCATTGCCCCAAAGGGGCAATGACGATCTTTCATATCCTTCGTTACACTACCATTGACGTTTTAGTATCTGGGTTTAAAGCATTGTCGTATTGTCCCTCTTTGGAGACCTGTTCCGACCTTATTCGGAAGGGTTGCACAATCGAAAAACGCAGGAATACATACAAAGGGAGAGGATTTTTTTGGAAATCATCCCCCTGCCCCCTTCAAAGGGGGACGCATAGCGCAGATAGCGAACGAACAAATTACAAACGTCATTCATATTGATTTTTTTCCTGAAAAATTAAAACTCAGGATGACAGGGCTTGTAACCTGCCATCCGAATAGCTATTTAATTCAACTGCTTTATTTTTGTAAAAACGTTCTAACCTTTAATCTCAGCCTCGAACTTTTCTCCGAACCGATCTGTGGCCACCACCTTAACTGCTTTTACCGATGGCTCGAAATGCGCCATAAAAAGATGATCGGTTGATCGTGGCTCAACAAACGGACGTGGATTGGGAAGTTTATCGCCTTTATACAATTTAACCGCTAAAGGGTCGTAGCCATCTTGCTGGGCCAGGGCTCCCATTGGTTTGCCATCTAAAAAATACTCTACTTTCCACTCGGGATCGTAATTCCACACATTGGCAATCAATCGTTTTTGGTTGGTCAAAGTATCTACATAAATATCAAGCTGCTCTTTGCGGTCTCTTCCGGTCGATTTGTAATACCACTTCAGCTCGGTGCCGTCTACTTCGTAAACTCCGTAACCACGCGGCGTGCCGTCTTCGCAAATCGGGCCGGTCCACCAGCCACCGCAAACCGTACCATGATTGTGCTCGAAGATGCCATTTTTGATTACGTTTTTATTGAAATGGGTATGGCCCGACATGATGTGCACATTCTTGAAGTCTTTTAAAACTGCATAAAAATCGTCGTTGTTCTTAACCGAATTATGAACTGGAATATGGAGGGCGATAATCAGCAGCGCATCTTTAGGCACGAACTGCAGATCTTTGGCCAGCCATTCCAATTGCGTTGGCGTAATGTAGCCATCGTAAGTTCGTTCTACACCCAGATACCGTACATCATCTAAAACGACGTAATGTGCCTTGCCACGGTTAAAGGAGTAGTAAGTAGGCCCATAATGTGCCTGAAAAGTCCGGTCAGATGTATCGTCGCCGCCTTGTCTATAATCTTGATCGTGGTTGCCCAATGCCTGGAAAAACGGAATTCCGATTTTTGCAATTGCTTCATCGTAATCGGGGAAAAGGTCAAAATTATCCCAAACCAAATCGCCAACGCCGATGCCATGCACCGGGGTTTTTCCCATGCTTTTAACTAGGGCATAGGTATCAGGAACTGAGGTAGCCATCATTTGTGCCACATCTTTCTTGTTTTTCACCTGCGGATCGGCCCAAATAATGAAATTGTGTTTGTTATCGTTTTGTTTAAGTGGTTTTAAGTCGAAGTTTAGCTTGCCGGCCGTGTCTGGCTTATAGTAATGGCGTGCAATGCTGCTTTCGGTTTTGAATTCGTAGCCAGCCGGTGTACTGATCCAAACGAAACGGGCAAGCTCATGAAGCTTGATTTCGTAGTTGCCCGACTTATCGGTTTGAACCACGCTGTACCCGTCAGAAATAACAACACCGGCAACGGCCTTACCTTTGCTAGTTACGGAACCGCTTACTACGCCATCGACAGAAAATAATAATGATGGAAAGGCTTTTAAACTAACGAATAGCGTTGTGGTTAATAAACTTGATTTTTGAATGAAGGATCTTCTGTTCATGGGTGATTATTGGGAAAAAGGAAAATAAAGTTGTATCATAAATAACTAGGATCGTGAAATTGTATAAAAATGAAGTTTAGCAATACGCCAGCTCTGTCATGCTGAGGAACGAAGCATCTACAACCGATACCTTACCGTCATTGCCCACTCACCCACCCTCTGTTGGCAGCGGTATTTGGCGTTCTGCATTTCATCGCTTGGGGATCCTTCGTTATACTCAGGATGACAGTGCTGAAAAATTCCATCGCAAATCCTTTGTTTTTTTAAGACCACTCATAGTAGCGGTTTTAGCTTTCATAATTATAAATTTAATCCTCAAACCTATTTGAAAAGTTGGGATTTAACACCCAACTTTCATAGCGTGAGGTTCTTAATTTTCAATTGTTGTAAATC
>Ga0308165_1002850_pt1 | contig 19636 bp, 14 predicted proteins | sample PhyWR2_FD_201032 | JGI IMG/M metagenome (GOLD analysis project Ga0308165, IMG submission 201032) | Phyllosphere microbial communities from UC Gill Tract Community Farm, Albany, California, United States - DLSLW.R2 | ecosystem: Host-associated > Plants > Phyllosphere > Unclassified | place: USA...
CTCGACAAAAAACTGAATGAGACCTTCGACGGCAAGGTTCTGCGCAAGGACCTGCTGCATCGGATCAAAAAGGGAACTAACGTCCCAACGTTCGTCCTGGAGTTTCTGCTTGCCAAGTATTGCGCTAGCAACGATCAAGCAGAGATAGACGCCGGGATGGAGGCGGTGCTTTCGTCACTGCAGGAAAATTACGTTCGTCCAGACGAGGCCAATGCAGCGCAGTCGAAGGTAGCCACCAAGGGCAAGCATCGGTTCATCGATAAGGTCCATGTTCGCTACGTCGAAAAGGAAAAGCGCCACTGGGCATCCCTGGAGAACTTCAACTCGCAGCGCATTGCGATCGGAGAGAAGTTCTACCGTGACAACGACCGACTGCTGGAAGGCGGCATATGGGCAGAAGTCACCCTGGCGCACAACGATATCGATGAGGACGACTATGCGTTTTCGATCGAGGAACTTCGACCCATCCAGCTTTCAAGATTCGACTTCGAGCGCTACACCGAAGGCCGGGCTGCGTTCACGCGCGACGAATGGATCGCAGCGGTTTTAAGGTCGGTTGGATTGGAGCCGACCAAGCTGACCCAGCGCGTGAAGATGCACTTCATCGCCAGGCTAGCGGCCCTGGTCGAGCCGAACTACAACTATATCGAGCTGGGACCGCGCGGAACTGGTAAGTCCTACTTCTTCAGCGAGTTCTCGCCTTACGCCACGCTGATCTCGGGCGGTCAGGCGACTAAGGCTACGCTGTTCTACAACAACGCTCGCCGCAAGGTGGGTCTGGTAGGCTATTGGGACACCGTGGCGTTCGACGAAGTCGGCGGCATCAAGGTGCGTGATCCAGACACGATCCAGATCATGAAAGACTTCATGGCTAACGGGCGCTTCTCTCGCGGCGCGGAAGTCATCGCCGATGCCAGCCTGAGCTTTGTGGGGAACATCGACCTCTCGGTCCAGCAAGTGGTGAACTCTAACGAATTCGATCTGTTCCAGCCACTGCCTGCCGAACTCGATCTGGCGGTGATGGACCGGTTTGCCGCCTACATCCCCGGATGGGAGATGCCCAAGAACAGCAGCGAGTTCCTGACCAGCCAATACGGGTTCATCACCGACTACCTGGCCGAGGCTTTTCATTATCAGTTCAAACACACGAACAGGTACGAGGAGGTCAGCAAGCGGATTCGACTGGGCAAGGCGATCGAGGGACGCGACGAAAAGGGGATCAAGAAGACCGTCTGTGCGTTCCTAAAGATCCTACATCCGCACGGCCCGGCGACGGATGAAGAGTTCGAAGAGTATGTAGGCTATGCGATTGAGTGCCGCCGCCGCGTCAAGGAGCAGATGAACAAGCGCAAGCCAGACGACGAGTTCGCGCGCATCAATCTGTCCTACTTCAATGCAAAGGGCGAAGAGATCGTAGTCTATTGTCCGGAGTCGAAGGATGCGTCGGCAACACAGCAGCCAGCCCGCAGGCGGCTTAGCCACTCGCTAGAGCAGCCTAGCACTTCTGTGGAAGTTGTGCATGCCGTGCCGACTTTGCAGCCCATCGCCACGGAACCTATAGCACCAGAAGCCTCAGCGGCACCAGTACCAGCCATGGCATCACAAGTGCTGAAGACCTCTGAACTCAAGGAACAGCACTTCACCATTCTGTACGGTGACACCGGCTACAGCTATGAGTCGATCCTCGGCCCTTATTTGCAAGGAGCCAAGGCCGTTGTCATTGAGGATCCGTATATACGCTTGCAACATCAAATTCAGAACTTTGTCCGTTTTTGCGAAACCGTCCTGAAGTCAAATACGGTGAAAAAGATTCACCTGATTACCGGGTATGAGGACAAAACGCAGTTGGCCGAAATCGCAGAGAAGCTGGAGGAACTCAAGCAGAGCCTCTTGGAGCTCGACGTTGAACTGGAGGTCAACCTCAACCCTAATATGCATGATCGTGAGATTCGCATCGATAACGGATGGGTCGTTAAGATCGGCCGGGGCTTGGACTTCTTTCAAAAACCTGGAGGCTGTTTCGAGGTGGGCGCTAACGACTTGAGCCTGCGCAAGTGCCTTGAGACTAAGGTGGACATCTTCCGGAATTGATGGCCTCTCAATTGGGTCTCAGAACTGTAAGCGGTCCGCAAACTACCTCCTTTTATCTGTGAGCTGATTCGATGATGCTACGTGTCCATCTAACCTGCTTCTGTCCCCCTTTTTCGGTCTCATTGCCCTAAGATAAGGGCCATTATCTCAGGGCAAAATTTCGCCGGCAAAACCTCCTAGTGATGTGAAGCAAAGATTTGCCTGAACTGAGGCAAGAGGCGCATACTTTTGGGCCCGCAGGAGCCCATCATGGCCGATCCACGCGCTGCCTTGATCACCTTGTTCGAGGCGGAACGATCAACTTTGCAAAGCTGGACACGGCGGCGCTCTACGGCCCAGGGCTTGGCGCTGCGCGCGCATCGTGCTGGAGTGCGCCGAGCCGGGCACAACGAACCTGGCTGTCGCAGCGCGCCTGGGCATCAGTAACTTGACGGTGGGCAAATGGCGGCGGAGTTTTGCCCAGCAGGGCCTCGAAGGCCTGGGCGACGCGCCGCGCTCGGGCGTGCCGCGCAGCATCCTGGACGAGCACATCGAGCGAGTGATCACGACCACGCTGCAGAGTACGCCGCGCAACGCCACGCACTGGAGCACGCGCTTTTTAGCTATAGGGTTGGGTATGAGCCAGACAGGATTTGCCGAATATGGCGCGCCTTTGCGCTGGCGCCCCACCGCAGCGAGACGTTCAAGCTCTCCAGGGATCCGCACTTTATCGACAAGGTTCGCGACATTGTCGGGCTGTACCTTAACCCGCCAGACCATGCACTCGTGCTATGTGTGAATGAATGGGCTCCTGCGGCAGTGGAGCCCGAAAGTATGCGCCGCATGTCTCAGTTCAGGCAAATCTCCGTTTCATACCACTAGTAGCGAAATTTAGTCAATTACTAGGTAATTTTCGCATCTGCGAAAACCATGATGCACTTTTCAGGTGCGCGCATTCGCGCTTAATCCTTCATGGGCTTGCCCTCTACTCCATCAGTTGCCGACAATCGCAGTTTAAAGACAGGCTGCAAGGCGCAAGCCTTGCATGAGGTGCACTGCTGCGCCTGAAAAGAAAAATCATTCGGTAAAGCTACGATTTTTCCAAATTTTACGGCTACAGCCATGACCAAAAGACATTCACTCAGAAACGTTTAAAATATTTTTACCAAAAATATAAATTTTGTATTATTTTAATCTAATGTAAATGCATTATATTGAATTCTTGCGCCATCGACTACACGTTGTCGATTAATATAAAGATCCATTTGTCTTTCAATCGCTGCTGCTCGAGTCTGGTCAATTTCAGAAACTTCCGACAATTTTCCTTCGCCAAGAGAATTGAATGAAGTTCCGAACCTTAAGCCTCGCCCTTTAGTTAACAACCATCTATCATGAACCACATGCTTCTGAGAATCTGCATAAGATAAAGCAATTACTTCAGTCTCTGGGGGATTTTGATCAGACTGCACACGCCACGCCTCCTTAAAAACATCGTCAGAGAGAGCCTTTTCATCTTGTAAAGTTTTTTTGCTTGCCAAGATAAATATCTTGCATGCAGGTGCTTGAGCAAGAAATAATCTAAGTAATGCAATATCTTTTGTTGAAAAGTATGCATCACAGTATTTAATATAATCGCTAGCATTATTCGCCACCCATTCTTCAATATATCGAACAGCTTCTTCCCTACCTTGCCGACCAACAACAAGACCGGTATCAGTTTCTTCTTCGATAACAACTTCACGTTTTGTGGCTTGTGAAATTATTGTATGGGCAATTTCAGTTGATAAAAGCAATGCTTCAGACACAGGACTAATATGCATTGCAATGTCATTTGCGTTGCGAAACTTTCTCTCTAAATTCGCTAAATGCCATGAAAGTACGGGATATGCAGCATTTAAAGAATTATGTGTGGCCTTCGAAACATATTCAGTCATTACATCTATCGGTTTTACCTCTAAACGGCCTGCTTCCAATGCAGCCAAATTTTTCCAAGCTGCCGCAGGAAGCATTTCTAAATTGCAAACGGATGCATCTTTAATTTGCTTTGCATTTGCCAATTCGCGTTTAGCCTTAGAAACTGCCGCTACTCTTTGAGCTTCAAGCTTCAATTGCGCACGAGCTGGATCATCATCAACTAAAGCAATCAGTTCATCTGCCAAACCTGAATCAATTTGATCTGCAAGATCAATTAACTCTCTACGATGATGTGATGTTCTTGAGTTATTTTCTATTTCTAATGAAAGTTGCATTGCATGTTTTAGAGTTTCTTTTGCAGATGCAGTAGCGTCATGAGAAAAAGCTTCCTGTGCATAATCATGAAGATGAGATAGTCGATCAATAGGCGATGGTATTTGCTTTGTAAGTTCTAAAGCCTTATCTAAGTAATTTTTTCGATGAGAAGCAAACTTATTTGGAAGACAGGTAGCCAAGCAGAGATAAACATATCCTTTGTCTGCAACATTAGGAATAGATTCAGCCAGATTTTCTAAATCCTTCCATTTATTAAAAGATGTATCTTCAATAGCATAAGTTAAACCCAAACATACAACCTTAAAGCCTACATGTTGAATATTATTAGGATCTGGAAGCTTTTTATTAATAATCTCTCTGCATTTAGCTGCCCAATCAACTTTTTGCTGGCCAGTAAACTTAGTACTATTGCTTTTGTGCTTTACTACATCAATTAGAGCTTTTAAAATAGTGAATAAATATGAATCGGTTTTAGTAAAGTTGATAAGTTGAATAATATCAACCACGTCGTGTGATTCGAGCTTTGTAGAATCCAACTTTCCGCTCATATCTGGAGAGGAGTTTGGCAATTTTCTTAGTCGCAACTGCGCTGCGTTCTGAAGAGCCCCATCGTTTTCTTCAGCACAAACATCTTTAAGCATTTCTAATGCAGTCGGTAAATGCCAAACAGAAAATACAGGAAAAGCCACAGCAACTGCATCTTGATAAGCTGCCTGATCTAACAGTTTGATTTGTTCTAACAAAGAACGCAGTTGCTCTTTTACAATCTTATATGCCAGATCTTGACGCTTTGAACACCACAATCGTTCCGCAAAATCACTATACACATGTACTTTTGCTAAATTGCTAGGTAATTCATTAATTAAACGATCAAAACGGTTTAATGTATCCTCATTGAGCATACCAGCCTGAGCTAATGGCGTAACGCTACGGGCAATTAATGAAAGACATAATCCGAGAAGTTGAGCAGAAGCTCTGGTATTAAATGCTATTTTATTTTTTATTTTTAAACCTTTCTCGTACAAATATTTTGCCTCATCTAAATCTGACATACTAATTGCTTCAGCAGCTTTGAAATATAGATCAATAATATCTAAACTTGATTCAACTCTCGAAGCAACATCATTAATTTTAATTTTGAATTCATTAATTGAGTAATCAATTTTATTTTTAGATTTTTGATTAGCAATCCAGATGTCCCAGTTTCCTTGATCTTTTGGACGAAGAAGTGCGTCCTTAAACTCTTCAATGTGAGGAAGCCAAGCATTACGATCCTTATTTGCATCAAAAGCACCTAGCAATTCAACTGTTGCTGTTGAGCAGCTAGTTTTACAGGTAATTTTTGATAGGGCATCACGTAAATATTGGATTTGTGTATTATTAAAAACTTGAGATGCTATTACGTTAGCGACTAAACTATAGGCTTTGTTTCTTCGGCTTTCTGTATTCAATTTTCCTGCAACCTCTAACGCAGCTACTGCATCATCAGCAGCAAGAACTTTTAATACAGCAGAAACTGATGCCAGGTGATCACCAGTATTGATCAGAATCTTGTCTAATACTTTTGATAAATCGCCTTTTACTAAAGCACGAAAACCATCTTTTTCCTCAAGTTTCCCATCAGAGTCTAAGTGTTTTAGTGATCCTAGCATTAGGGCATAACACTCCAATTGAACCTCTGGTGTTTTTACTTCGGAAACATCAAAATAGGTTTGTTCAATTCGATCTCTTGCACGTATTGGATGAAACTGAAATTCTGCTGCTGCCAATCGCATTTGCAATAAAGTCAGATCTTTTGATTGAGCAGCTTTTGCAACTAAGCCCATTTGACTATCAAACCTAGATACCACTCGGCTTAGTCTTTCGATATCTTTAATCTGGCTGGAAAATGGAGCTGCAAGTTCTGCCAAATCATTTATTCGAGGTATATACTCTGATTCACTAATGATTTTTCCAAGCCCATATTCAACAAGATCTAAAATCTTCGCATCATTTTTTCGTAATTTTATAAATGTGCGCAAAAATGCAATTTGATGGGCCGCTGGCATTTTCGAAAGGATTTCGATAAGTTCGATCACATCCAGTTTTTCAGCTAATGCTTGAAAAGAATAAGCGACTTGCTGTAACGCAGCATCTGATATGCGCGGACGCGCTTTATCTTCTGTCTTTGTACTGTGCTTGATCTTTGAAACGGATGCAGTAATTGATAGTTCTGTATAAGCTGCATCTTTGACTCCTTCTGTAGCTCCTTTTGATGCACTTTCAATTATTCCAATAGCAACATCCGGATCAAAAATTAGAATATTTGCAGCTATTTTTATAGCTTTATCTCCTAATTCTGAAAAATTAATATCTGATGTTAAATTTTTTATAACAGCCAGTATTTCTGGATCAACATCTCCAGTTCTCTCTTTTACCTTTCGAGCATATGTTGCAAGAAGTGCCAAACGATCTTCTTTTATTGCAGCATGATTTGCTAAAGTTAGCGCAGAATTTGATTTCCCCATTGCTACAAGAGCTTCAATTTGAAACTCGCTTGAGTCGAGATTTCCAGCACTGATAAATATACTCTTTTGTAAAGAAAACTTAAAAACATCTGCAATTCTTTTTAAAGATAAAGCATTTCTAGCACCTATATCTGCTCTATTTTTTAAAGCTGTAAATGATTGCGTACTTTCAAGTAAATCACTATAATGATCTTTCGATATAAGACTAATAATTGATTCATGCTGAGAAAGTGTTTCATAATAAGATGGCAAAAACCGTAACGAAACACTACTTTTCGGATTCTTGGTTAAATACTCTATCTGAGCAGTTAAAGCAAGTTTTCTAAATTTCTCCAATTGTTTTTCAGCAAATTTCAAGTGACTAACAGATACAAAATCAACAGTGCCTGTTGACGAATTTAATGTTAGAAATTGACTTAAAAGTAATGTTTCATGAATTTTTTCCTCAGACTCACATAAAAGTTTTGCTAAATCTTGAATAGAAAGTGGAATTTTAGAAAATGAAATAGCAGCAACTATTAGTTTTTGACTTTCATCCATTTTCTCAAGCGAAGCAAATTCAAGTTTTATAAATTCTAGATATTTAGATGGATCCGTCTCAAGAATTGATGAAAGTGTTGTGCCTGAAATTAAAAGACGTTTGATTGCAGCTAATCGACCTGGGATTCCTTTGCATAACTGATGCACAGTATTGCAATCTTGTTCATCAAGGTTAGTTTTGGATAAAAATATCCGAGATTCTTCAGGGCGAAACCTTAGTTGCTGATAGGGTTTAGATTTAAGCTTTCCTTTGATAAAAATACTTAACTGCTGTTGATTTCCTGTAATAATAAATCGGCAATTATCAACACCCAATGGTAATACTTCAGAAAATATTTGAGAAATTATTCGCTGATCTTCTGTGGGTATTTGATGCAATCCATCAATAATAAAATAAAGGAGTGTATTTCTCTCTTTGGCTCTCATGCGCAAAACCAACGTATCAAATTCACTGACATCTAAAGTTTCTTTATTTAGCGCAGTTCCATAAACATACCAGTAGATTTGTTCAGCCAATGCCAATCGAAGATAATCAGGGCTATAAGCAAATCGACTTGCTGGTTTAATAAATAACGAAAAACTGTGCCTTGGATATTTCAAGCAAAACTGAGCGAGAGTTGTAGTTGCACCATCGCCCTCGCCTCCCTCAAGAAAAACAACACGCGTCTCCTGATTTAAAACTTCGGCCATCGTTTCTAGAAAATGCGGCCTATCGATTAAATCTTGGGTTATTTCTGGAAAATCTCTAGAAAAGTTCCAATTTTGAGCGATGTCAATATTAAATTTCATATAATTTTTCTTTTATTTATTTAAGATATTAAAAAATATTTTTACTAAATTTATTAATAGTATTACCATTTGCTTTTAACATATCTGTTGCAAATTTATTTTTATGCAACTATTCTAGATCATATACATAAAATAGATAAGCTTTAATTAATAAATTTTTGAATTTACTCTTGAGAGAAATATTCTGGAACGCACTTTATAAGTGTAAAAGAGCAATCTGGGACTGTTTTTTCGGTTTTGTTGCATTAGTAGTCCCAGTCAAGGGTGACGTTATGCTGATAGTGTGAAATTCAATGATTGGGACGGGCGATGTTAAAGATGAAGGGGATGCGATTTCCGAAGGAAATCATTCTGCTGGGCGTCCGTTGGTACGGAGCGTACCTGACCTGCCCGTCGAATTTCAGACCAATTGGAACTTGAAAAAATCGTCTCTTCTGCAAAGAGAGACGGAAATGAAGCAGGCACGATTCAGTAACCAGCAGATTGTTCGGATACTGCGTGAGACGGACTATTGATCCGGCCCTGTGAAGTTTTAAGCCGCATAGCGAACACGACGATCTTGGAAGTAGGAAACAACACGCTCAGGGTTTTGCTCTAGCATTGCCATGTGATCGTTGGCCGCTTGGCGTAATTTGGCCCGGGTTTTGACGGGCACGCGCTTGCTGATTTCCTGCTTCAGATCGGCATTGAGTCGTTCTTCCGGGTTGAGCTGCGGGCTGTAGCTGGGCAGGTAAAAGAGCTCTATTTGATCGTGCCGCTCAGCCACCCAGGCCTTGACCAGGCGGCTGTGATGCACGCGCAGATTGTCCAAAATCAAAAACACCTTCTTGGCTGCATCCTTGATCAAGGGCTGCAGAAATTCGATGAGCTTGTCGGCATCAAACGCCTCGTCAATGATCATCCAGCGTGCCTTGCCTTGATTGGTGACTGTGGCGATCATCGAGAGCTTGTGGCGCGTGCCGCCCACCGCCATAGCTACCGGGGTTTTGCCTGCTGGCGAGAAGCTCCTGCCGCGCACGTCGGTGTTGACCAAGGCAGTTTCATCGCCCCAGTGAATCTCAGCGCCTTCGCTTCTGGCGCGTTGCTCGATGGCCGGGTACTCGCCTTCCAGCCAGGCTTGCACTGCCGCCGGGCTTTGCTCGTAGGCGCGCTTGATGGGCTTTTGCGGCGTAAAGCCCCAGCGCGTGAGGTATTTGCCGATGCTGCGCACTTGCAGCTTGATGCCAAACTCTTGTGCAATGAGCTGCCCTACTGCGCCGCGGCTCCATAGGCCAAAGTCCATCTTGAGTTGCTCAGGCCGCGTGTCAATGATTAAGCGCTGAATGGTGTCCTCCTGCTCTTGACTCAGCACTCGGCCATCGCCTTTGGCGCGCCCGCGCAGAGCCGGTCGGACTGCGCTCCAGCCTCCTGCCTCGTACAAGTCAATGGCTGAGCGCACGGTCGGGTAGCTCAGTCCCGTCATCGGCACGATTTGCATGACCTTCATGCCTTGCCTGTGTAACCTCACGACTTGCTTTCGCCGCTCGTGGAGCTGCTCGAGTGTTTGGTTTCTTGCGTCTTCTTTTTCCATCAAAGTTTGATCAGACAACCCTTACGAAGTTCAAACTTTATTGGGCCTTATCTATAGGACAGCGTGGCGGTGGTGGTTAAACGCCACGGCGTGAGCGACGCGACGATTTACATCTGGCGTAAGAAGTTCGGCCAACTTGATACCGACGAGGTCAAGCGCCTCAAGGCGCTGGAGGCGGAGAACGCTCGCATGAAGAAGATGCTGGTCGACCGTGACCTGGAAATCGAGGTCATGAAGAAAATCAACACAAAAAAATGGTGAGCGCACAGGCTCGGCTGTAACAGGTCCGCTACGCTGTACAGCGTGGACTTGAGCTAGCGGCGAGCGTGTGCGCTGATAAGGACAGCGCGTTCCGGGCTGCATTAAGAATTGCGCATGCCGGTCAAAGATGCGCCGGTAATTGAAGCCATGAAAGACTTGTCTGGGCATTTCCCGCGCTTTGGCGCACGTCGCATCCACGTCTTCCTAGAGCGCCAGGGCATGGAGATGGGACGGGACCGGTGCAGCCGCATCTGGAGTGCGGCAGGCCTACAAGTGCCGCCCAAGAAGAAGCGACGCAGGCACCTCGCACCGGCCCGGCCCCGACCCATGCCGCCAAAGGGCCGCAACTCGGTGTGCTTCCATGACTTTGTGTTTGACTCCTGCGCCAACGGCCAGCAGTTGAAATGCCTGACGGTGGTGGACGAATACACGCGCGAATGTTTGGCCATCGATGTGGCGGGCTCGATCCGTTCCAAGCTGGTCATTGATGTGCTGAGCCAACTCATCAGCGTGCACGGTGCACCACGTTATTTACGCAGCGACAACGGCCCCGAGTTTCTCAGTCTGGCACTGCTGCGATGGGTCAGCGATGAAAGACTGCAGTCTGTACTGAGTGACCCGGGCAAGCCCTGGCAGAACGGCACCAATGAAAGTTTCAATGGAAAATTCAGGGATGAATGCCTGGCCATGGAATGGTTCCGCAACCGGCTGGAGGCCAAGGTGATTATTCAGGACTGGCGGCGTCACTATAATGAAATTCGGCACCATTCGAGTTTGAACTACTGCACACCGGCTAAGTTCATCGCGGGCTTAAAGAACGATTTATTGCTTCAACACGCTTCAAGGCAACCATAATCTGGCTGTCGGTAAATTTCGACTTCTTCACGTATAACTTCATTCTTGGAAAATTCTAATTCTGGGACCTTTGGTTTATCGGGAGGATTACCACCTAGATTTACAATGTAATTGAGATGCCTACACTTTCAACGCCTTGACCAAATCGCGCTGCATACTTGATGGCAAGCCTGAAAAAACTTGATTGGGAAAGTTCTCGTGATAAACGCTTTTTAGCAGTTCATCCATCTCAATGGAAAGCCGAAGCAGCCAGTCGCGCTTTTCAGATGTGTCGAAGATTACTCGGCTTCCGTCAGGAACCCAAAGCCTGCTGGCTGTAATCGAATCCTGATACAGGGCGTTTAAATGACGTTGCGTCTCCGAAAGGACCGCAAGGTCACTGTACTGGCCCAGGCGTAATACGCTCATATCCGCGTGGTACATGATGGCGGCAATGTCATAGCTGGAGAGTTGAATCTCTCTGTCGGAGTCTGCCTTGACGTTCTTGCAAAGGCGAATTGCTTTGCGCAGGCCACCGTTGATGCTGTCGCATCGGCTGCCTACGCGCTCGATGTGAAGGAACGGGAAGTTGTCGATAGTCTCGCCAGTCTTCTTGTTGTAGATCGTCACAGCTCGATCAGCCTGTCGTCCACTGAGCTGATATTCCTTGGTGTCATACCAGTGAGCAGGCACAACGTCGACAGACCGCTGCAGCGACCCGCCCGACACCTTAACAGCCTTAGCGCCGGTTGTGTCGATCTTGGCTGCTGGAAACGCGTCATTGAGATCCGACTCGACCTGCTGACGAAGACTACTTAGTACGCTACCAGAGGTCCGTTGTGTGGGATTCTTGTATCCACCCTGCAAAGCTCGTGAGCCTGTGGTGTTGTACTTGTAGAAGTCCTTTGTAATGGCCAAGACGTCGACATCGCTGAAGCCCTTGATATGTACGTCCAGAGGTACAGAACCCTGGAGCTTGAATTCAGCATCTATGCCTGCCTTGGCGAGTCGGTCGCGCAATTGATTAGCTACCCGCTCACCGGTCTGTTCGCTGACGATGGTGTACTTCTTCCCAACGGGTTGCATGGCACCAATCGCGTAGCGGGTCCAGCGCTGACTTGAGCTGCCTCGCCTCTCCCAGTCCTCGATTTCCAGAGCATCGGTGGCGAAATTCCTGCTATAAGCGGATGCAGCCTCGGACTTAGCAACCAAGGGTTCGCTCCTGCGGCGTGCGCGCAGTTGCGAGAGGCGAGAGTCAATATCGGAAGCCATTAGTTCCTTTTGGTCCAGTTCATCGTGCCGAAGGTCATTCGGCCACGGCCATTGAAATAGTCGCCAGTCGCCGATTTGAGGTCGTTGGCAATTGTCATAACGGAACAGCCTGTATGTGACGCCAAGCCAACTGCACCGACTTTGGGGTCATTCCGGTAGTGATAAAGCAGCACGAATCCGTCGACGCTGTCATGGGCAAGTGCGGCGGAGATACTGCCGGAACCGGACGTCTTAGTGGTGAGGCGGATGCGCAGCTTGTCCCACGACTGGACGATGGTGACTTCAGCTTGCCAGTCGTATTTGGTGGAGCCATCGCTGTCGAGCGTTTTGCCGGCGCAGTCCCATGTACCGGATATATCGGGAACTTTCAGAGCCAAGCCGATGCCTGGCCACTTCCACGCCCACTTGTTTAGTACCCAGTAAAGGAAGCCGAAAACCGCACTGGCGCCTAGCAACGACAGCAAAGCTGGAGGTATGTTGGCGTTCCATCCGAACTTCTTTGCTAAGTCAACTGCAATCAAGAGCGCAAATACTAATACTCCTGAGATAGCACTCGCCGCAAGGCTCAGGAGCCGACCGACATTGGTCCGGTTGGCTCCTCCCATCACCAAATATTCGTGCTCTTGCGGCGTAATCATCAGTTAGAAATTAAGAATTCAATTTGTTATTAAGTGTAAATTAATGGAAGCCTCGCAAGATCAAGAGTTAGTTAATAAATAAAGTGTTTTCCCTGATTTTTGGCGTTAGACCCTGAATCCAGTCGCTGGCTAGACTGACCTTAGCCCTGCGAAATACGATATGCGTTGACTAAAAGCCGCGCGCTGGGCCTTCAGGTGCGCCCCGTCAATGCAGGCGGCCAGGCGCTCGAGGTCGCGCGCTTTTACCCCCAGCGCTGCAAAGTGCGCCTGCCAGCCATTGACCTCGGCCACGATGCCCCGGATCAGCTGGCTGGCTGCATCCTTGGTGAGGCCAAAGGCGTGCACCTCGGTCAAGGCGTTTTCCAGGCACGCATCGGCGCCTTGCCTGCCCACCTGCAGCTGCTGGCAGCCCAGCGCCTGGCCCGAAGGCAGGACGTCATAGGCCGGCGCCAGGGCGTAAAAGCCGCCTGCGCCGCGCACCAAGGCGTGGTTCTTTTCGTGATCGTCCGTGTTGTCCACGAGGATGTTGAAGACCATGCGGCAGAACACTTCGCGCTGCTGCGCCCGGATCGCGCGGGCCGGCGCCAGGCGGCGCAGGCTCTGGGCGAGCGCAGGGTAGCCGGGCGGCGCGCTGCAGGCGCGCAGCACCGTGGCGCCCGAGAGCACGTGCAGGCGCTGGGCGCCCAGGCGGTCAAAGCGCCGCGCGGCCAGGGCGTGGGCGCCGCCTGGCAAGGGCAGCGCCCGCGTGAAGGCGACTTCGATGCCGCAGCGCGCGGCCAGGCACAGCGTGGCGTGCTCGACGAGGGCAGTGTCGATCACCTGGTCCGGGTAGAACTTCACCAGCCACTGCGCGCCCTCCATTGCCAGGAGGCCCTTGGGCTGCGCCCCGCCAAAGGAGGCGCCCGGCGCCAGGAGCCGGGCCTGAGGTGGGCTCAGCGGCTCGCCGGCCCGCACGGCCGCAGTGGCGCGCTGCAGCGCGGCCAGCGCTGCGGCGCTGCAGCTGCGCACCCCGGCGCTGGCGATGCCCCCGGGCCGGTAGCGGCCCGCGCCAAGGCAGACGCCCAGCGCCCCAAAGCGGCTTGGGGCCCCGAAGTACAGCAGCTCCAGCACCGACAGGCGCCCCGGACGGTACAGGGCTCGGATGAGCTGCTCGCCCCAGCGGTCCGGGCGCGCGTCGTCCACGGCGCCGGCGGCGGTGTTGCGCTCCGCGGGCAGGAATGCGCCGGGCTGCAGGGGCAGATCCGGGCTCAGGGCAAAGCCGCGGGCGAGCCACGCCGGGTCGTACTGCAGCGCGACCTTGCGGCGTCCCGCGGCCAGGTGCAGCTGGCCCACCAGGAGGGGGCGGCCCTGCGTTTGGCCCAGCCACCACAGGGCCATGGCGTCCTGGGGCGCGTAAGCTTCAAGGTGCACGCTCACGGGCGCCGCCGCCCCTTGCGCTGCAGGGCCAGCACCTCCCCGGCCAGCGCCTGGGCGTCGTGCGCGGGCGCGGCCAGCTCCTCAAGCGCGCCGTGCTGGTCCATGAGCCACAGGGCGGTGGCGTACACACCGATGCCCACGCTGGGCGCGCCGCGCTCCATGGCGAGCAAGGTCGGCACCGACACCTCCAGGCGCAGCGCCCAGGCGCGCAGCGACTGCCCGCGGCGCAGGCGCCCCAAGCGCAGGTGCTCGCCAAGCACTTGCAAGGAAACCAGCACCGAGCCCGGCAGGCTCAGCGCAGCTTGGGCGGCTTTTGGCATGAACCAAGGCTACACGAAATCAACGATTTGTGCATTTTTGCTTGCACAGTAACAGGGCACATGGTGTCCCGGGTTTGGTGTGTCCAGACAGCAATGCTTCAAGGCATTGACTGACCTGTTCCGAGCAAGCTCCAACTTTTGATCATTTCACCGTTTTCGGACAAGCAAGCTTACGGCCTTCAGCGAGGTACTTTTAAAAGTGCCTGCACCCAGGTCAGACCATGACACCTTGACGAGGTGCTCAGATACCTGCAAGTGCTCTTTTAGGACGGCTCTACCTGCCCCAGCGAAACAGCAGCGCCGGATTGATGAGCTCGTGCACCGGCGTGCCGTAGCGCGAGTATTTGACGCCCTCGGCGGTCTCGTAGATCTCTATGCCCTTTCCGCTTGAGGCCGACGGCTCCTGGGCCAGCCACAGGGCGCCCAAGGGCTCCATCTTCCAGCTGCCTGAGCCATTGACGTGCCCGGGCGTCATGAGCAGGAGCGCCTCGATCTCGATGAGGCCCCGCTCGTGCTGGGCGATCCGCCTTTGCACGTCCTCCGTGAGGCTGAGCAGCTCGGTGGTGCCCACCATCACGGGCGGCTCGTTTCGGTCGGAAAGCGCGCCTTTGTCCCGCGCGTCGTGGCAAAACGAGAGCATGAACCACGGCACGTTGAGCGCCAGCTGCGCTGCCGTCCAGTACGTGCGGCCCTTGTCTTCGGCCAGGCGGGAAAAAGAAGAGCGGTCAGCGACTTGGGAGCAGAACATGGACAGGTGTGCCTTGTAGGTGAGTGGACGTGACGCAAAGAAAACGCAGACGGGAAAGCCAAAGAAGGAATCATTGAATGACCAAATGAGCCCTATAGATTGTAGCGCTATAGGAATCAGTGCAGGGTAATCGGGCCGCATGGACTCCACCCAACACCCTGCCCATCAGTTCCCCAAGGCCTTGAAGCGCGCCCGCCTGGCCCTTGACCTGCCCCAGGAGGCCTTCAGCCTGGCGTCGAGCCGCACCTACGTCAGCACCCTGGAGCGCGGCCTCAAGAGCCCGACGCTGAGCAAGGTCGACGCCCTGGCGCAGGTGCTGGGCCTGCACCCGCTCACGCTCTTGACGCTGGCGTACCTTCCAGACGGCCAGCCCGAAGCAGCGCAGGCGGCGCTGGCGCAGCAGGTGGCCCGCGAAGTGCGTCTGGTGCTGGACAAGGCCGGGCGCTAAAGCTCAGGCCAAGGCCAAGGCCAAGGGCAAGGCTTCTTTGTCGCTTTTTTTGCTTCTGAGCCGCTAGGGCGCTTGGCACGCAAAGTAGCCGGCCTTGAGCGCCCGCGCGTCGGCCAGGGCGTGGTGCGCGGGCCACGCCTTGCAGTAAACGCCCTGCTGGGCCTGCTCGAAGAGCGCTTGAGCCGTCATGCGGCTGTCCAGGTAGAGCCTTCCCCCCACGTTGGCCGGGGGCCCTTGGTGCCCACCGCCCAGCCAGGCCTGGGCCAGCAGCAGCCAGTCGCGCTCGGCGTCATAGACGAGCGTGGCTTCCTCTAGCAGCGCCTCGAACCACTGGCGCACCCGGGCTGTCAGCTGCCCAGCAGTGCACGCCGCGCCCGGCACGCGCCCGAGCAAGGGCAGCACGGCGCTGCGCACGAAGTCGGTGCAGTCACCTTGCCGGTAATCGGTGCGGTCGGCATAGAACTCGCGCCCGTCCTCGGCCACCAGCGCGATGCTGATGAGACCCAGCTGGACGAAATCGGTGAATTCGGTGTCAAGAAAAACGAGCATGGCTGGGCCTTTAGCGCCCCAGTCCCTGGCCGGGCTTGCGCCGGGCTGGGTCTTGCATCGCCTCGCGCTGCTCGCTCACCGTGATGCGCGTGCCCGCGCGCCCTTGGCTGATCTCCACGAGGTTCCCCTTGGCAAAGCGCTCAAAGCCCTGCGCCAGCCCGTCATACTGCACAAGCGCCTGTGCCAACGCCTCCGTGCGGTACACCTTGATCTCCCGCCCGATCGACACGGCCACAAACGCCGCGTTGCTCCCCAGGCTCGCGCCGCTCACGGCCCGCTCGTAGTCTTCCTCAACGGCCTGCACCACGGGCCGGCTGTGCAGCGCGCTCCCCGCGCCGGCCTCGGCCTTTGCCTGGGCAACCTGGCGCTCGATGTCGGCCAGCTGCGCGTTTTCCAAAAGCCGCGCTTCTTCGCCGGCTTCTTCACCCGCCTTTTCTGCGTCCACAGTCTCCACAGTCTTGTGCACTTGGCCAGCCTCTGCCAGCGCCGCCCTGGCAACGCGCGCCTTCACGGTCCCCGCCTCCTGCACGGGGCCAGGCGCCAACGCAGCCTTGTGCACAAGCGCTGCCCGCTCGGCTGCCACCCTGTCAGCCTCGTCGCGCTGGGCTTGGTATTTTTGCGCCTGCAGCCGCACCCTCAGCTGCTCCAGCGCAGGGTCCGAGAATCGGCACGTCAGCCCGCTCTCCACCGCCACGGCAACCGCGCGGTGCTGAAACGCCAGCGGGCCGGTAAGGGTCAGCACGTTGCCAAACTTCTGCTGCGCCAGCGCCAGCGCCGCAGCCATCCCCCGGGTTGACGCCAGATCCAGCACCGCGATGCTGCGCCCCTCGTCCCGAAACACGTCCGCGCCGCCAAGCCGGTACGTGACATGCTGCCGCGCATCCACCCTGTGCGTCAGCAGGCGCAGCGTCTGCGCCACCGCTGCCACTGCTGTCACTGCCGCAAGTGGCTCGTTGCTGACGACCCGCGGCCCGGCCGCCGGCACGATGGCGACCCCCATGATCTGCGCCGCTTCCTTCCACTGCCTGTACATCGGCATCGGCTTGTAGCGTGCCTGCAGCGCTTTGCGTTCCGCTTTGTGTTGCTCTGCCAACTCCAGCTTCTGCGCCGCCTGCTGCGCCGCCAGCACGCTTTGCATCGCGTTGCGCAGCACGCCCTGGCCCTGCCAGCTTCGCGCAAGCACCGCCTGGCGTTCGGCCCGCAGCCTGGCCAGCAGGGCCGCCCGCTCTTGCCCCTGGCGCTTGCGCAGCACCAAGGTCTCTGCATTCTTGGCCGCCTTGCGCGCATCCCGTAGCACCAGGTATTCCGCCCAGCCGCTTTGTCCGGCACGCATGGGCTGCGCAGCAAGCGGCGCTCGGTTCGGGGGTGGTAGTGAACGTTCTTCGCCAGCGCCAGGCTGCCCACCATCGACAGCCGTTTCCGCCGCCCCCTGATACGCACCCAGCCGCTTTTGCAGCGCCCCCAGCGACGCCTTGCGGTCCACGCTGCTCGCTTTGACCGCCACCTCGCCCACGTACAGGATCGCCCCCGACCCCTTGCGCTCGTAGCGCATGCCCGCTTGAGCCAGCTTGCCGTGCAGCTCGCCCCAGGAAGTCGCTGCCCCAATGATCAACGCCCCCTGCTCGATCCCAATGCGCTGGGCCGATTTTTCCCCGGTCTGCACCTCCATGTCCTGCGCCAAAGCCGTGGGCCGCTTGGCCTTGTCGCCGGCCGTGAAGATCTTCGCGCGCTTCGTGGTCCCATCCATCACCAGCTCGGCTTGGTCGTTCGTGCGGTAGCGCGCCGCCTCCAGGCTTTTCCAGCCCTGCAGCTTTTCCACGATCGCCGCCACCTGCTGGCCCGTTTCCTTGTAAAAGCCCTGGTTGATCTTGATGACCTTGAGCGTCTCCGGATGCACCCGGTTCACCACCACATGCAGGTGCCGGCAGTGCGTGTCGTCGTGCAGCGCAAACACATGCTGGTGCCCCGCCAGCCCGCTTTGCCGGATCAATACCTCGACCGCTTCGCGCGCCTGCGCAATGCTCGGCTTTTCATCTTCCGGCCAGCTGATCGTCCAGTGGTCCACCGGGTCCTGGCTCCGCACCGATTCCTGCCCCAAGGCGATCATCTCCATGACCTGCGCGCCAAGCGCATCGGTGATGAAGTTCGCCGCTTCCCAGTAGATGCACTTTTCCAGCCCACCCCCCGCACCGGGCGCGGTGATGTAGCGCACCAGCTCCCGGATGCGCGCCGCCTTGGCCGCAGACTTCTTCGGGTTCTCGATTTTCTTGACGATCATGGCGCTGCCTTTGTTTGCCCAGTACCAAGCTCAGGGCTTGCGGCTGATTGCCTTGATCGCCTCGCTGATCAAGGCAATTGCCGCGGCCGTGTCCGCGCTGTACGCCCCGCCGCTTTCGTTGTGCACGGTTTTCAGCATCCCTGTGAGCCGGTTCAGGTGCTTGATGGTCACGAGGTCCGCATGCGCGACGATGGGCCGCCCGAAATACCGTGCGCGCACCAAGGCAGACATCGACAGGCCTGCGATGTCCGCCTCCAGCCGCAGCCGCTCCTTTTCCTTCGACGTCAGCCGCACGTTCACCACCGCGTCCAGTTCGTCATCACCGAGTTTTTCAAAGACCAAGGGGGGTTGCTCCTAAAGGGTGGGTGGGGGTGCCTGGCTGTTGGCTTTCGCTGGACGGCGCTTGGCTGCTGGCGGTTGGCGGGTCAAGGGCGCAGCGCCTTGCAAGGCTGAGTCCCCATGTGAGAAGCGCAGCGCCGAATGGGGGGACGTCCTTTGTCGTACACGGGCGGGCGAAGCCTGCATGTGTATGACAAAGGCCATCTTGTATCAAAGTAATTTACGTCTCCGCGCTTATTTTGCTTCAAGTTTTCTTTGAACGCAAAGACATTGCAATAATTTGTATCAAATGGTATTCTGTGCAAGCAATTCGTGATGAGAGCTCATCAAAAGTCATCTGAAAAATTCAACAAAAACATGAACACACCCCCCAGCAAATCCAAGGTCCAGCGCACATTCGACGTGGCCGAGTTTTCCGCCAAAGCCCGTCATTCACTCCTCAAACTGAAGGCAACCCAGCAGCCCGGCCAGCACGCGCTTGGCAGCAAGAGCGATGTCTTGAACTCGGTTAAGGACGAGATCAAGCAGCTCATGGACGAGGGCTACACGGCCCGCCAGATCGCCGACGCCTTCAGCAGCGATGTGTTCGGCATCCTCCCAAAAAGCATCACCGAAATTGTGGAAGGAAAGAAAAAAACGCCTGTCAAACGCGCCGCTAAAAAGCAATCGCTCTCTGCCAGGCCAGCGGTCAAGCCAGTAGCCAGTACGCAGCCGATCGCTGCCAATAAAAATGTGCCTGGCAATGCCGGTTCGATCGTTGTCACCCCGGATTCGGAAGACCTGTGATGAACAAGATCATTCTCGTGG
>Ga0308165_1002853_pt1 | contig 19609 bp, 16 predicted proteins | sample PhyWR2_FD_201032 | JGI IMG/M metagenome (GOLD analysis project Ga0308165, IMG submission 201032) | Phyllosphere microbial communities from UC Gill Tract Community Farm, Albany, California, United States - DLSLW.R2 | ecosystem: Host-associated > Plants > Phyllosphere > Unclassified | place: USA...
TTCAGCGCCGGGCCGCAGCCGGCTTGGGCTGGGGTTTGGGACGGGGGGGAGGCAGCTTGCCCTGTACTGTGCTCACGCCATGCAGCCGCAGCGCATAGCCGTCTTCATAACGCAAATCCACGTATTCAAGTGCATCGGCCTTGCGCTGGTACTGCGCCGTGACCGTGCCCAGCGTGCGCGTGAAGCGCTGCACACGCTGCAGCATCTGTTCCACCGTGCCGCCGCCGAGTTCCACCTGGGCGCCATGCTCCAGACGGGCCTTCCAGCTGCCGCGGTCATTGAGCGTCAGCTCGTCGATCTCCAGCGACAGCGGCGCCAGCGCGGGCGCGAGCATGCGATACACCTGCAGCACCTGCTGCGAAGTGCCGGCCGGGCCTTGCAGCCGCGGAATGCCTTCGCGTTCGACTTCGCCGATGTTCGCTTCGAACACTTCGCCAAAGCTGTTGACCATTTCCGCGCCCGTGTCCGGGCCCCAGAACGCTTCGGCCACATGCTCGTGCAGTTCCACGCGCAGGCTGTTCGGGTATTCGCGCCGCACCTGGGCTTCGCGCACCCAGGGCACTTCCTCGAAGGTCTCGCGCGCCGCGCCCAGGTCGATGGTGAAGAAGTTGCCCATCAGGCTGGGCGCCACGTTGGCGCGCAGCGTCACCGCGTTGTTGTGCACCAGCTCGCCTTCGACAATAATGCGGCTGATGGAGAACGCGGGGTGGCGCACCACCCACCAGCTTGCCGCCGCCAGCAACAGCGCGGCGCAGCCCAGGAACAGGACCGTGGCGGTCACGTTCATCAGCTTGACGTCGAGCGGGGCAGGCAGCGTGCGCTTCATGGTCGGCCAGCGCCTCCGTCCAAAGCGGCACTGGCCAGGATGCGCAGGCACAGGTCTTCGTAGCTGATGCCCGAAGCGCGTGCCGCCATCGGCACCAGCGAGTGGCTGGTCATGCCCGGCGAGGTGTTGATCTCCAGCAGGAACGGCTGGCGGTCGCTGGCGCGGATCATGATGTCGGCGCGCGCCCAGCCGCGGCAGCCCAGCGTGCGGAAAGCCTTCTCGACAATGCGCTGGATCTCCTGCTCCTCGGCTTGGGGCAGGCCGCTGGGGCAGTGGTACTGCGTGGTGTCGGTGAAATACTTGTTCTGGTAGTCGTAGTTGCCTTCGGGGGCAACGATGCGGATCACGGGCAGCGCACTGGCCCGGCCGGCGCTTTCAAGCACCGGGCAGGTGGTCTCGTCGCCGGCAATGAACTGCTCGCACAGCACTTCGGGATCGTACTTCGACGCCAGGGCATAGGCCTGGGCGCACTCCTCGACGCTCATGACCTTGGTCAGGCCAATGGTCGAGCCTTCGCGTGCGGGCTTGACGATCATCGGCGCGCCCAGCACGGCCAGCGCCTGGCTGGTTTCCTCGGCGCTGGCGACCAGACGCCAGTCGGGCGTGGGCAGACCCTCGAAGCGCCAGATGCGCTTGGTCATGATCTTGTCCATGGCAATGCTCGAGGCCATCACGCCCGGGCCGGTGTAGGGGATGTCGAGCAGCTCGAGCGCGCCTTGCACCGTGCCGTCCTCGCCGTAGCGGCCGTGCAGCGCGATGAAGCAGCGGGCAAAGCCTTCGGCCTTGAGCACCGACAGGTCGCGCTCGGCGGGATCGAAGGCATGCGCGTCGACGCCGCGCGCGCGCAGCGCGGCCAGCACGCCGCCGCCCGACATCAGCGAGACTTCGCGCTCGGCCGAGCGCCCGCCCATCAGCACCGCGACCTTGCCCAGTGCGACCACATCGACATTCATATTTGCTTTCGCGTCCAGTCCGCTCATATACCGACTCTCTCTTCGACTAACTGTTCACTTTGGTCCATCAGCAGCACCACCTTGGCCGGCACCGCGCCTATCGAGCCGGCGCCCATGCACAGCACGACATCGCCGGCACGCGCGTTGTCAATGATCGTCTGGGGCAGGTCGGTGACGTTCTCCACGAACACCGGCTCGACCCGCCCGGCCACGCGCAGCGCGCGCGCCAGCGAGCGGCCATCGGCGGCCACGATGGGCGCTTCGCCGGCGGCATACACCTCGGTCAGCAGCACCAGATCGGCGCCGCCTATGACCTTGACGAAATCCTCGAAGCAGTCGCGCGTGCGGCTGTAGCGGTGGGGCTGGAACGCCAGCACCAGCCGCTGGCCTGGAAACGCGCCGCGCGCCGCGGCCAGGGTGGCCGCCATTTCCACCGGATGGTGGCCGTAGTCGTCAATGACGCTGAACAGGCCGCCGTCGCGGCTGGGCAGCTCGCCATAGCGCTGGAAGCGCCGGCCCACGCCCTTGAAATTGAGCAGCGCGCGCAGCAGCGCGGCGTCGTCGATCTCCAGCTCCATGGCCACGGCCACGGCCGCCAGCGCATTGAGCACGTTGTGCTCGCCCGGCAGGCTCAGCACCACGTCCAGATCGGGGTAGCCGCCGTTGCCCGGCTGGGCTTCGCGGCGCACGGTGAAATGCATTTCGCCGCCGCGCGCCTGCACGTTGACGGCGCGCACCTGGGCGTCCTCGCTGAAGCCATAGGTGGTCATGGGACGCGCGACGCTGGTCAGGATGTCGCGCACCGCGGGGCTGTCTATGCACAGAACCGCGCGGCCGTAGAACGGCATGCGGTGCAGGAACTCGACAAATGCACCCTTGAGACGGCCGAAGTCATGGCCGTAGGTTTCCATGTGGTCGGCGTCGATGTTCGTGACCACGGCCATGCAGGGCAGCAGATTCAGGAACGAGGCATCGGACTCATCGGCTTCGACCACGATGTAATCGCCCTGGCCCAGCTGCGCATTCGCGCCCGCGCTGTTGAGCTTGCCGCCAATCACGAACGTCGGGTCCAGGCCGGCCTCGGCCAGCACGCAGGTCACCAGGCTGGTGGTCGTGGTCTTGCCATGGGCGCCGGCAATGGCAATGCCTTGCTTGAAGCGCATCAGCTCGGCAAGCATCAGCGCGCGCGGCACGACGGGAATCTTCTTGGCACGCGCGGCCAGCACTTCGGGGTTGTCGGCCTTGACGGCCGTGGACGTGACGACGACATCCGCGCCGTCGATGTGCTTGGCCTCGTGGCCCACGCAGGTGGTGATGCCCAGGCCCTTGAGGCGCTGCAGGCTGGGGCTGTCGACCAGATCGGAGCCCGAAATGCGGTAGCCGAGGTTGTTCAGCACTTCGGCGATACCGCTCATTCCCGAGCCGCCGAGACCAACGAAATGGATGTGGTGGATGGCGTGTTTCATGCCGCCAGTTCCTCGCACGCGCGCACCACCGCGGTGGTCGCCTCAATCTTTTGCATGTTTTTAGCTTGTTCTGCTCGCTCCAAAAGCGTGGAGCGCTGCATATTTTGTAGCATATTGGACAACATTTCCGCGCCCAGTTCTCCTTGGGGCAGCAACCATCCACCGCCGGCGTCAACTATGAAGCGGGCATTGGTGGTCTGGTGGTCGTCCACGGCCGACGGAAACGGCACATAGACCGCGGCCGCGCCCACGGCGGCGATCTCCGTCACGGTGCTCGCGCCTGCGCGGCAGACGATCACATCGGCGTCGGCAAACGCCTGGGCGGTGTCGTCAATAAAAGGCGTCAGCGTGGCTTCGACACCCGCGGCGGCGTAGTTTGCGCGCAACGCATCGATCTGCTTGGCGCCGCTTTGGTGCAGCACCTGCGGGCGCAAAGCGGCAGGAATGAGCGCCAGCGCCCGGGGCACGACATCGTTGAGCGCGCGCGCGCCCAGGCTGCCGCCGACCACGAGCAGGCGCAGCGGACCGCTGCGGCCCGCAAAGCGCGCCGCTGGCAGCGGCTGCTGAGTGAACGCCGCGCGCAGCGGATTGCCCACCCATTGGCCCTTGGCAAAGACCTTGGGAAACGCCGTGAACACGCGGTCGGCGACGCCCGCGAGCACGCGGTTGGCCATGCCGGCCACCGAATTTTGCTCATGCAGCACCAGGGGCTTGCCGGCCAGTACGGCCATCATGCCGCCGGGAAAGCTGATGTAGCCGCCCAGGCCCACAACCACATCGGGCTTGACGCGGCGCACCACGGCCAGGGCCTGCCAGAAGGCCTTGAGCAGGCGCAGCGGCAGCAGCGCCAGCGTCACCAGGCCCTTGCCGCGCACGCCAGAAAAATCGATGGTCTCGAGCGTGAAGCCCTGGGGCGGCACCAGGCGCGACTCCATGCTGTCGGGCGCGCCCAGCCAATGCACGTTCCAGCCGCGCTCGCGCAGCGCCTGCGCCACGGCCAGGCCGGGAAAGATGTGGCCGCCGGTGCCGCCGGCCATGATCAGTGCGGTCTTGCTCATGGATGTCCTCCGCGCATGAGTTCCTTGTTTTCGTAATCCACGCGCAACACCACGGCCAGCGCCACCAGATTCATCAGGATGGCCGACCCGCCGAAACTCATGAACGGCAGCGTCAGCCCCTTGGTGGGCAGCGCGCCCAGGTTCACCCCCATGTTGATGAAGGCCTGAAACCCCACCCAGACAGCCACCCCCTGCGCGACCAGCCCGGAAAACACCCGGTCCAGCGCCACCGCGCGCCGGCCTATGTGCATGATGCGGCGCGTGATCCAGAGAAACATGATGATCAGCGTGAGCACGCCGATCAGGCCGAATTCCTCGCCGATCACGGCCAGCAGAAAGTCGGTATGCGCCTCGGGCAGCCAATGGAGCTTCTCGACGCTGCGGCCCAGGCCGACGCCGAAGATCTCGCCGCGCCCGATGGCGATCAGTGCATGCGACAGCTGGTAGCCCTTGCCCAGCGCATGTTTCTCGTCCCAGGGGTTGAGGTAGGCAAAGATGCGCTCGCGCCGCCATTCCGAAAAGCCGATCATGATGACAAAGGCCACCACCACCAGGAAAGCAATCAGGAAGAACATGCGCGCGTTCACGCCGCCAAGGAACAGGATGCCCATGGCAATCACCACGATCACCATGAACGCGCCCATGTCGGGCTCGGCCAGCAGCAGCACGCCGACCACCACCACGGCCGCGCCCATGGGCAGCACCGCGCGGAAGAAACGTTCCTTCACCGCCATCTTGCGCACCATGTAGTCGGCCGCATAGATCAGCACCGCGAACTTCGCCAGCTCGGACGGCTGGAAATTCATGATGCCCAGCGACAGCCAGCGGCGCGCGCCGTTGACCACGGTGCCGACATGCGGAATCAGCACCGCGACCAGCAGCACCAGCGAGACCAGGAACAGCTTGCGCGCCATGCGCTCCCAGGTGACCATGGACACCTGGAAAGCCAGCAGCGCGCCGACAAACGCCATGCCGATCGACATGCTGTGGCGCAGCAGGAAATGGGTGGGCGCGATCTTGCCGAAGCGCGGGTTGTCGGGCATCGCGATCGATGCCGAATAGACCATCACGATGCTCCAGGCGAGCAGGCCGATCACCATCCAGATCAGCGCCTGATCCAGGCCCAGCACGCTGGCCGGCGTGACCGTGGGGCGGCGGTATTGCGGCCCGCCCACGCGCACCGGCAGCACGTCGACGGCCTTTTCCGAGATGCCGCCAAACCAGGCGGCCATGCGCTGGGAGATGGAAGCGGCACTCACACCCAGCCCTCCAGGTCATGGCCGGCGTCGTGCGCCAGGCCCTGCACCGCTTGCACAAACTGGCGTGCGCGGTCTTCATAGTCCTTGAACATGTCGAAGCTCGCGCAGGCCGGCGACATCAGCACCGCCTCGCCGGGCCGCGCCTGGCCATGGGCCAGCGCGACGGCCTGGACCATGGAGTCGGCCGCCAGCAGCGGCACGCCGCTGGCCTCCAATGCCGCGCGGATCAGCGGCGCATCGCGCCCTATCAGCACCACCGCGCGCGCATAGCGCGCCACGGGCGCGGCCAGCGGCGAGAAATCCTGGCCCTTGCCTTCGCCGCCCATGATCACCACCAGACGGCGGTCGGCGCCCAGGCCGGTGAGCGCGGCCACGGTCGCGCCGACATTCGTGCCCTTGCTGTCGTCGAAGAACTCGACTTCGCCCACCACACCCACGGGCTCTACGCGGTGCGGCTCGCCGCGGTATTCACGCAGGCCGTAGAGCATGGGACCGAGCGCACAGCCCGCGGCCGAGGCCAGGGCCAGCGCCGACAGCGCGTTGATGGCGTTGTGCCGGCCGCGTATGCGCAGCGCGTCAGCGGGCATCAGCCGCTGGAAATGCAGATCGTCCTGCGCTGCCTTGGCGCGCTTGCCGGTCTCATCGGCTTCAAGCGCGCGCACCAGCCAGGCCATGCCGGCAACGACTTCGATGCCGAAGTCGCCCGGACGGCGCGGCATGTCGCCGCCAAAGGTGACATGCACGCGTTCCTGCGGGCGCTGCAGCTTGACGCGCGTGGGCGCGGGCAGCATCTGCATCACGACCGGATCTTCGCGGTTGAGCACCATCAGGCCTGCGCCGAAAATCCGCGCCTTGGACGCGGCATAGGCTTCGAGGCTGCCGTGCCAGTCGAGATGGTCCTGGCTGATGTTGAGCACGGTTGCGGCCGTGGGCGAGAAGCCCGTGGCGGCATCGAGCTGGAAGCTCGACAGCTCGAGCACCCAGGCCTGGGGCAGCGTTTCCGCATCGATATGGCCGGCCAGCGTGTCGAGCAGCGTCGGGCCGATGTTGCCGGCCACGGCCACGGTCTTGCCGGCATGCGCGAGCAGTTGGCCGGTGAGCGAAGTAACCGTGGTCTTGCCGTTGGTGCCGGAGATCGCCAGCACCGCGGGCTGGTAGCCATGGCCCCGGGCCAGCGACTGCAGCGCCAGCGCAAACAGATCAAGCTCGCCGCCCTGGCGCAGGCCCTGGGCCTGGGCCGCGGCCAGCACGGGCGCGAGCTGCTCGGGACTCAGGCCTGGAGAGCGGTAGACCGCGGCGAAATTCTGGCCGTCCAGCAAGGACGCATCGAACGCGCCGGCGACGAAACGCACCTGTGGCAGCTCCTGCGCCAGCACCGCCCGCTGCGGCGGGGCCTCGCGCGTATCGGCCACGGTCACCTGCGCGCCCAACCGCGCGCACCAGCGCGCCATCGCCAGACCGGAGGCACCCAGGCCCAGCACCAGCAATTGCTGGCCGGCCAGCGGCAACTCCTGTGGCTCCGACGCCAGCGGCCAGCCCGCGGGCACGGGTGGCAATTCGGGCGCGGCTTCGGGCTCGGCCACGGTCAGCGTCCCAGCCTCGGAGTCGGGCGCCGGCGCCGCGACCTGGGCAAAGATCTGCGCGACAAACGCCGCCGCGTCCTCGGCCGCATGCAGGCTCGACAGCGGCGGCACCGGTGCGGCCGGCGCCGGTGCCGCCGGCGCCGACAGCTCGGCAGCGGGCACGGGCTCGGCTGTTTCGGCTATCTCGGCCGGCAATTGGGCGGCTGGCGCCAAGTTGCCGGGCTCGACCGATTCGGGCAGCACAGGGCCTTCCTGCACCCGTGCCTCCTCGGGCGCGAGCACGGCATCGACCGGCGCCGCGGCGTCGGGGGGTACAGGAGTGAAGTGGGGGGTATTCATCGCAGTTTCAGCGTCGACAGGCCGACCAGGCACAGCAGCATGGTGATGATCCAGAAACGCGTCACGACCTGCGTTTCCTTCCAGCCGCTTTTCTCGAAATGGTGGTGCAAAGGCGCCATCTTCAGCAGGCGCCGGCCCTGGCCATAGCGCTTCTTGGTGTACTTGAACCAGACCACCTGCAGCATCACCGACACCGCCTCGGCAACAAAGATGCCGCCCATGATGGCCAGCACGATTTCCTGGCGCACGATCACCGCGATCGTGCCCAGCGCGCCGCCCAGCGCCAGCGCGCCGACGTCGCCCATGAACACCTGGGCCGGGTGGGCGTTGAACCAGAGAAAGGCCAGGCCCGCGCCGGCCATGGCAGCGCAGAAGATCAGCAGCTCGCCGGAGCCGGGAATATGCGGGAACAGCAGGTATTTGGCGAAGTTGACGCTGCCCGTGACATAGGCAAACACGCCCAGCGCCGAGCCGACCATGATCACCGGCATGATGGCCAGGCCGTCAAGGCCGTCCGTGAGGTTGACCGCATTGCTCGCGCCGACGATCACCAGATAGGTCATGATGACGAAGCCCAGCACGCCCAACGGGTAGCTGACTTCCTTGAAGAACGGCACCAGCAGGCCGGCCTTGGACGGCAGGTCCATGGAGAAGCCCGATTGCACCCAGCGGATGAACAGCTCGAACACCTGCACATTGCTGTTCTCGGAAATGCTGAACACCAGATAGAGCGCGGCCAGCAGGCCTATCACCGACTGCCAGAAATACTTCTCGCCCGAACGCATGCCTTCGGGGTCCTTGTTGACGACCTTGCGCCAGTCGTCTACCCAGCCGATGGCGCCGAAACCCAGCGTCACCAGCAGCACGATCCAGACAAAGCGGTTCGACAGCTCGAACCACAGCAGGGTGGAAATCGCAATCGACAGCAGGATCAGCACCCCGCCCATGGTGGGCGTGCCGCTCTTGGCCAGATGGGTCTCCATGCCGTAACCCCGGATGGGCTGGCCTATCTTCAGCGAGGCCAGCAGGCGAATCACGCGCGGACCGGCCGCCAGTCCGATCACCAGCGCGGTGAGCGCAGCCATCACGGCGCGCAGCGTCAGGTATTGAAAAACGCGCAGGAAACCGAACTCCGGCGAAAGACCTTGCAACCATTGAAAAAGCATCAGCAGCATGCGGCCTCCGATGCTGCGCTGGGGTTTGTGTCCGCACAGGCCTGGACCGCCTGCACCACCTGTTCCATCTTCATGAACCGAGATCCCTTGATCAATAGGCTGCCCACCGCGGGCAGCCCTTCGCGCACCGCTGCCAGCAGCGATGCCATGTCTTCAAAATGCTGTGCCGCGGCGCCGCATGCCGCGGCCGCGTGCGTGCTCTGCGCGCCCAGCGTCAGCACGCGCTCCATGCCTTTTTCCTGCGCATAGGCGCCGGCCTCGGCGTGGAACTGCGGGCCCTGGTTGCCGACTTCACCCATGTCGCCCATCACCAGCCAGCGCGGCGCGGGCAGCTCGGCCAGCACGTCAATCGCGGCGCGCATCGAGTCGGGGTTGGCGTTGTAGCTGTCGTCGACCACCGTGATGCTGCGACCCGCCACCTGCACGCTGAACGCACGCGAACGGCCGGTCACGGGAACAAAGGCGTTCAGGCCGGCGGCAATTGCCGCCAGCGGCACGCCCGCGGCCAGCGCGCAGGCCGTTGCCGCCAGCGCATTGCGCACGTTGTGCCGGCCCGCGATCTGCAGCCGTGCGTCAAACGTGCCCGCGGGCGTTGCAATGCGCACCTGCCAGGCGCCCTGCTCCCAGGCCGCCGACAGCGCATGCACCGGTGCGCCGGCCGCCTTGGCGCCGCTGGCCTGGTCGCCAAACAGCAGGCAGGCGCGCGTTTGCGCCAGGCCTTGCCACAGCGGCGAAAATTCCTCGCCGGCCGGAAACACCGCCACGCCATTGGCGGGCAGCGCCGCCAGCACGCTGCCGTTTTCCTCGGCCACGGCCTGCACGGTGTGCATGAATTCAAGGTGTTCGCGCTGGGCGTTGTTGACCAGCGCCACCGTGGGCCTGGCCATTTCCGCCAGCTCGGCGATTTCGCCGGGATGGTTCATGCCCAGCTCGATCACCGCCAGACGGTGCGCGCCGTTCAGTCGCAGCAGCGTCAATGGCACGCCAATGGCATTGTTGAAATTGCCGCGCGTCGCCAGCGCGGCTTCGCCGGCCTGGGCCGACAGGATGGCCGCAATCATCTGCGTGACCGTGGTCTTGCCGTTGCTGCCGGTGACCGCAATCAAAGGCAGGGAGAATTGCGCGCGCCAGGCCGAGGCCAGAGCGCCGAGCGCGGCCAGGCTGTCATCGACTTCTATGCCCGGCAGGCCGGCTGCGGCAAGCCGGCCAGGGTGGGCGATGGCCGCGGCCGCGCCGCTGGCCACGGCCTGGGCCAGGAAATCATTGGCGTCGAAACGCTCGCCCTTGAGGGCCACGAACAGATCCCCCGGCTGCAGGCTGCGCGTATCGGTATGCACGCGCGCCAGCAGGGTTTCGCCATCGCCTGTGAGGCGGGCTGCGGGGATCTGGGACTGGATCAGGGCCAGCGCTTGGTTCAGGGTCATCATGACCGTTTCATTCCTTCCCGGGCCGCGAGCGCCGCGCGCGCCTGGGCCATGTCCGAGAACGCGCGCTTGACGCCCGCGCTCTCCTGGTATTCCTCGTGTCCCTTGCCGGCAATCAGCACCACGTCCTTGGCGCCGGCTTGCTCCAGCACGTAGGCAATGGCCGCCGCACGGTCGGCTTCCGAATGCAGGCTGGCCGACGGCGACATGCCGCCCAGGATCTGGGCAATGATTGCGTCGGGGTCTTCGCCACGCGGGTTGTCGCTGGTCACGACCACGCCGTCCGCATGGCGCTGGGCCATTTCGCCCATCAGCGGGCGTTTGCCGGCGTCGCGGTTGCCGCCGCAGCCAAACACGCACCACAGCCGGCCGCCGCGCTGGCGCGCCGCGGGCCGCAAGGCCTTGAGCGCCTGCTCGAGCGCGTCGGGCGTGTGCGCATAGTCGACCGCGACCAGCGGCTGGCCGGCCTGGGCAATCTGCTGCATGCGCCCGGGCACGGGCTCGAGCTGGTCGCAGGCGGCCACCGCCTGGTCCAGGCTCAGTCCCAGTGCGCGCAGCGCGGCCAGCACGCCCAGCAGGTTGGCAACGTTGTATTGTCCGACCAGGCGCGTATGCAGCACATGGCTGTGCGCATCGTCCTCGATCACCGTGAACTGCAGGCCTTCGCGGCCGAGGCTGATGTCCTTGGCCTGCAGCCGCGCCGGCCCCTGCGTGGAGACGCTCCACACATCGAGATCGCGTGCCTGCAGGCTGGCCCACAGGCGCGCGCCATGGGCGTCGTCGACATTGATGACCGCAGCCTCGAGGCCAGGCCAGTCGAACAGCGCCTTCTTGGCCTGCCAGTAGGCCTCCATGTTCAGGTGGTAGTCGAGGTGGTCCTGGGTGAAATTGGTGAAGATCGCCACGCGTATGCGCGTGCCCGCAAGCCGGTGCTCGGCCAGGCCTATGGACGAGGCTTCCATGGCGCAGGCGGCAACGCCCGCGTCCACATATTCGCGCAGCACGCGCTGCAGGCGCACCGGATCGGGCGTGGTCAGGCCGGTGTCTTCGAGCCGCGGCGGAACGCCCACGCCCAGCGTGCCGACCATGGCGCAGCCGCGCCGGCCATCGAAGCCGCGCTGCGCCAGCGCATGCGCGAGCCACCAGGCGGTCGTGGTCTTGCCGTTGGTGCCGGTGACGGCCAATATTTGCAGCTGCTCGCTGGGCCGGTCATACCAGAGCGCGGCAATTTCACCGCTCTCGGCCTTGAGGCCGGGCAGCGCGGCAATGCGTTCGTCGGCAAAGCCAAAGGCTTGGACGCCTTGCGCCTCGACCAGGCAGGCGGCGGCGCCGCGCGCCAGCGCCTGGGCCACATGCGCCCGGCCATCGGTGGCAGCGCCCGGCCAGGCAATGAAGGCGTCGCCCTGGGCCACCAGGCGGCTGTCGGTCTGCAGTCGCCCCGTGATCCGGCCGCGCAACCATTGCACCGCCTCGGGCGCCGACGCCAGTTGCACCATGCTCATAGCGACTCCTCCACCGGGTTGGCGACGATCTGCGGCACCACGGCCATGTCGGGCTGCACGCCCATCAGCCGCAGCGTCTGCTGCACGACTTCACTGAAAACAGGCGCGGCGACCGTGCCGCCGTAGATGCTGCCGGCGCTGGGTTCGTCGACCATCACCGAGACGATCACGCGCGGCTTGTCCACCGGTGCCAGGCCCGTGAACCAGGCGCGGTATTTGCCCGATGCATAGTTCTTGCCGACCTGCTTGCGCGCCGTGCCCGACTTGCCGCCCACGGAATAGCCCACGGTCTGGGCCTTCTGGCCGGTGCCGCCGGGTCCGGCAGCGAGCGCCAGCATCTGGCGCACCTGGTTGGCCGTGCGTTCGGAAAAGATCGGCACGCCCACGGGCGGTTCATCGCGCTTGAGCATGGTTGCGGGAATCACCCGGCCGTCGTTGGCAAACACCGTGTACGAGCGCGTCATCTGCAGCAGGCTGGCCGACAGGCCGTAGCCGTACGACATCGTGGCCTGCTCCACCGGCCGCCACGACTTGTAGGGACGCAGTCGGCCGCTCGCCGCCCCGGGGAAGGAAATCTGCGGCTTCTGGCCGAAGCCCACGGCCGAGAAGCCTTCCCACATCTGCTGCGCCGTGAGCTGCTGGGAAATCTTGGTCGTGCCGACGTTGCTTGACTTCTGGATGACCCCGGCCACCGTGAGCATGCCGTAGTTGTGTGTGTCCGAAATGGTCGAGCCGGTCACGTTGATGCGTCCGGGAGAGGTGTCGATAGGCGTCTCGGGCTTGAACTTGCCGGTCTCGAGCGCAATGCCGACGGTGATCGGCTTCATGGTCGAGCCGGGCTCGAAGACGTCGGTGATCGCGCGGTTGCGCAGCTGCTCGCCGGTCAGGTTCTTGCGCTTGTCGGGCACATAGCTGGGATAGTTGGCCAGCGCCAGCAGCTCGCCGGTGCGCGCGTCCATCACCACCACGCTGCCGGCCTTGGCCTTGAACTTCTCCACCTGGTCGCGCAGCTTCTGGTAGGCGAAGTACTGCACCTTGCTGTCGATGGACAGCTGGATGTCCTGGCCGTCCAGCGGCGGCACTTCCTCGCCCACGCCTTCGACGACCCGGCCCATGCGGTCCTTGATCACGCGGCGCGAACCGGCCTTGCCGCCCAGCTCCTTGTTGAACGCCAGCTCCATGCCTTCCTGGCCCTGGTCCTCGACATTGGTGAAGCCGACGACGTGGGCCGCGGGTTCGCCTTCGGGGTACTGGCGCTTGTATTCCTTGCGCTGGTAGATGCCCTTGATGCCCAGCGCCTTGATCTGCTCGCCGATATCCCAGTCGAGCTGGCGCTTGATCCAGACAAAGGTCTTGTCTTCGTCGGCCAGCTTTTGGTCCAGGGCTGCGGGCGTCATTTCCAGCAGCTTGGCGAGCTGCGGCATCTTGGCGCGGACCTCGGGGTCTTCCTTCTCGATGTCTTCGGGAATCGCCCAGATGCTGGCAGCGGGAACGCTGGACGCCAGGATCAGGCCGTTGCGGTCGAGAATGCGGCCGCGGTTGGCCGGCAGCTCCAGCGTGCGCGCGAAGCGCACCTCACCCTGGCGCTGAAAAAAGTCGTTGCCGAACACCTGCACATAGGCCGCGCGCGCGCCCAGACCGACAAAGCCCAGGGCCAGCATGGCGACAATCATCTTGCTGCGCCACAGCGGCGTCTTGCTCGCCAGCAAGGGACTGGAGGTATAGAGCACGCTGCGCGTCATGGCGTGGCCTCCGAACGCGCGTTGTCCTGCACATACTGCGTGAGGGCCGGGGTCGCGGAATGCATCTTGAGCTGATCGCGGGCCAGCACTTCAACGCGCTGTGGCGTGGCCTGGGCGCGCTTTTCCACTTCCAGGCGCTGGTTTTCCGTCACCAGCCGGCGCGACTCATTGATCGAACGGTCAAGCTCGGTGAACAGCCGGCGCGATTCATACTGGGAATGCACCAGGAAAATGGCGCTGGCCATCACGGCCAGCAGCAGCATCAGGTTCAGGCGCAGCATGGCCGGCCTTTCTGCCTGCTAGCTATCCATAGCACTTGCCCCATCAGCAGCTCATGAGATGGGCGCGCCTGAGCCGAGAGGCAGCGAGGCGCTACCCCTCCGCGAAGGGCCATACACCGGCTTGGGAACGGCCCTGCGCCGGCGGTGGCCACCCCGCCCCGAGGCTGCCGTCCCCCTTCCAGGGGAAAGCTGGGGCCAGCCATCCGGCACAAGCGGCTCAGGGGGTGAGTCATATACTCACCTCGGTGCGCTGGGCAACGCGCATCACGGCCGAGCGCGAGCGCGGATTGGCCGCGACTTCGGCGGCACTGGGCTTGATGCGATCGAGCCCGACCAGGCGCATGGGCGTGGGGGGAGCGAACGGCGCGCGCCGGTCGAACACTTCCTTGGAATGCTTGGCGATGAACTGCTTGACGATGCGGTCCTCGAGCGAATGGAAGCTGATCACCACCAGACGCCCGCCGGGCGCGAGCACGCGCAAGCTGGCTTCTAGCGCTTGCTCAAGTTCCTGCAGTTCGGCATTGATGAAAATCCGAAGAGCCTGAAATGTGCGGGTGGCGGGGTTCTGGCCCGCCTCACGCGTGCGGACGGCGCCAGCCACGAGCTCGGTAAGCTCACCGGTGGTTGCAATAGGGCCTTTTTCCTCGCGCCGCGCAACAATCGCCTTTGCAATAGGCCCAGCAAACCGTTCTTCGCCATAGTCACGTATCACCTCCGCAATCTGCTGCACTTCCGCATCCGCGAGCCATTCGGCCACGCTCTGGCCACGCGTGGTGTCCATGCGCATGTCGAGCGGCGCGTCGAAGCGAAAGCTGAAGCCGCGCTCGGGCGTGTCGATCTGGGGCGAACTCACGCCCAGATCCATCAGCACGCCTTGCACGCTGGCGGTGGGCAGATCAGCCAGATGGCTGAAGCCCTCGTGTTGAATGGAAAAACGCGCATCGGTGATGCGCGCAGCTTCCTCAATCGCCTCGGGGTCCTTGTCGAAGGCCCTGAGCCGGCCTTCGGGCCCCAATCGCTCGAGAATGCGCCGGGAATGGCCCCCTCGTCCGAAGGTGCCGTCGACCCACTCGCCCGCGGGTGATTCGCCTGCTGCACCCAGCAGGGCATCCACCGCTTCGTCGAGCAGTACCGTAATGTGTTGGAGGGGCTGGTTCAATCGCACGCCCTTTTTTAGAAAGCAAAATCCTGGAAAACGTCGGGCATCTGGGCCTGCATGGCCTGTGCCTCCTGGGCGTCATAAGTGGCTTTGTCCCAAAGCTCGAAGTGGTTGCCCATTCCCAACAGCACGGCGTCCCGCGTCAGGCCTACGGCCTGGCGCAGTTCGGGCGAGATCAGCACGCGGCCGGTCCCGTCCATGTCGACGTCCATGGCGTTGCCCAGGAAAATCCGCTTCCACCATTGCGCGGACATCGGCAGCTGGGCGATGCGGTCGCGAAACAGCAGCCATTGCGGCCGGGGAAACAGCATGAGACAGCCATGGGGATGCTTGGTGATCGTGACCTGTCCTTCGGCCATCTCGTTCAAGGCGTCACGATGCCGGGTCGGCACGGAAAGCCGACCCTTCGCATCGAGACTGAGCGAAGAGGCCCCTTGAAACATGAATTGCCCTTGGACTGGCTGCTGCCGTTCACCGCCTAAAACCGCCGGGAATGGCAAGTTTCACCACTTAATTGCACTTTTTTCCACTGTAGCAGCAAATCACGGGGAGCCCACGAGGGGTGTGACAATTATTTGCAATGAAATCAAGGACTTAGAACGCAATCCAAACCTGCTTTTAGGCAAAAACTCCTTGCCCCATAAGCACTTACTCAATTCACTGCATGTGAAACCTCAACCGCCCCGGGCATGCACATGCACACACGAAGTGCGGTCAAGCGTATACAAGCGTTAACGCCAGTGCGTTTCTTGCCCAACAAACGTCACAAAATGAAACGAGAGAGATCTTCGTCCTGGCTCAGGGTCTGCAGGCGCGCATCGACATAGGCCGCATCGATGGTGATGGTCTGACCGGCCAGCTTGGCCGCGTCGAAGCTGATCTCGTCAAGCAGTCTTTCCATGACCGTGGACAGCCGGCGCGCACCGATGTTCTCGGTGCTCTCGTTGACGTGGAAGGCGGTGTGCGCCAGCCGCGTGATGCCGTCGGGCGTGAACTCCAGCGTCACGCCTTCGGTGGCCAGCAGCGCTTGGTACTGCTTGACCAGCGACGCATGGGTCTGCGTCAGTATGGCCTCGAAATCCTGCACCGACAGCGACTCGAGCTCGACACGGATGGGAAAGCGCCCCTGCAGCTCGGGGATCAGGTCGCTGGGCTTGGACAGGTGAAACGCACCCGAAGCAATGAAGAGGATGTGGTCGGTCTTGACCATGCCGTACTTGGTGGATACCGTCGTGCCCTCGACCAGGGGCAGCAGGTCGCGCTGCACGCCCTGGCGCGAAACGTCCGAGCCAGCGGTTTCCTGGCGCGTAGCGACCTTGTCGATCTCGTCAATGAAGACAATGCCGTTTTGCTCGGCGTTGGCAATGGCGCGGGTCTTGATGTCTTCCTCGTTGACCATCTTGCCGGCCTCTTCGTCGGTCAGCAGCTTGAGGGCTTCGCCGATCTTGATCTTGCGCGTGTGGCGGCGCTCCTGGCCCATCTGGCTGAACATTCCGCGCAGCTGCTCGGCCATCTCTTCCATGCCCTGGGGGCCCATGATCTCGAGCTGCGGACGGGAATCCGCCAGGTCGATCTCGATTTCCTTGTCATCGAGCTGGCCTTCGCGCAGTTTCTTGCGAAACACCTGGCGCGCCGTGCTGTCGACGGGCGCATCGTTGGTGCGTGCCTGGGGCAGCAGCACATCGAGGATGCGGTCTTCGGCCGCGTCCTCGGCGCGCGCGCGCAGCTTGCGGATTTCCCATTCGCGCGTCTGCTTGACGGCAATCTCGGCCAGGTCGCGGATGATGGCGTCCACGTCCTTGCCGACATAGCCGACTTCGGTGAACTTCGTCGCCTCGACCTTGATGAATGGCGCATCGGCCAGGCGTGCCAGGCGGCGCGCGATCTCGGTCTTGCCGACCCCTGTCGGGCCTATCATCAGAATGTTCTTGGGCGTGATTTCCTGGCGCAGGCTGCCGTCCACCTGCTGGCGGCGCCAGCGGTTGCGCAGCGCAATGGCCACGGCGCGCTTGGCGCCCTGCTGGCCGACGATGTGGTTGTCGAGTTCGGAAACGATTTCCTGGGGGGTCATTGACGACATGTGTTTTCAGTCCAATCGGCCTGCAACGCTGCAAGCCGGCAACAAGGGATGACGGGGCCCGCAGCGGCTCTCAGAGGGTTTCGATGGTGTGGTGCATGTTGGTGTAGATGCACAGCTCGCCCGCGATTTCCAGCGACTTCTTGACGATCTCGGCCGCGCCCAGATCGGTGTTGGTCAGCAGCGCCTTGGCGGCAGAGTGCGCATAGGCACCGCCCGATCCGATGGCCACGATGCCCTGCTCGGGCTCGAGCACGTCGCCATTGCCGGTGATGATCAGCGAGGCGCTCTTGTCGGCCACGGCCAGCATGGCCTCGAGGCGGCGCAGCACGCGGTCGGTGCGCCAGTCCTTGGTGAGTTCAATGGCCGCGCGCGTCAGATTGCCCTGGTGCTTTTCGAGCTTGGCCTCGAAACGCTCGAACAGGGTGAAGGCATCGGCCGTGGCGCCGGCAAAGCCGGCAAGCACCGTGCCGTGATAGAGGCGGCGCACCTTGCGCGCCGTGCCCTTGACCACGATATGACCCAGGGTGACCTGGCCGTCGCCGCCGATGGCGACCTGAATGCCGTCCGCCGTCTGGCGACGGACGCTGATGATGGTGGTGCCGTGATACTGTTCCATAGCGTTGCCAGTTGGGGGTGGATGCGAGGATTGCAAGCCCGGCCGGGCGGCGCCGCGCTCAGTCGGTGCGGGTGTGCAGCTGGGCGTGGTCGCTGATGCCGATCATGCCGAAGAATGCCGCCATCAGCTGGTGCAGGCGTTCGAAATGCAGCTCGATTCCCTGAGCCTGCATCCGGGCCGACCAGTTGAGCACCGAGCCCGCGGCCGCGAAGTCCAGGCGTATCAGCTCGGAACAATCGACCACCAGCGGGCGATCAGGCCGCGCCTGGCTTTCCAGCGCCAGCAACCAGGGCGTGGCATCGCTTTCAATGCAGCCAATCAATCCGCCGCCCATGGGCAGCTCCATGACAGGCGCCGTGGCATCGGGCAATTCCTCGAGCGCGTTCAGGTAGCTGCTGCGCGGCTGGGTCCAGGACGGCGGCGAGACTTCGTAGGTGACGCAGTAGTCGAGCGCGACCTGCTCGAAGCTGTCGGGCTGGTCCATCAGCCGCAGCGCCGCCATGCGCAGCCGCCAGCCGTCCTCGGGTGCTTCGCGCTTGCCGCTGACGGTCAGCGCCTGCAGGCGCTGGGCCAGCACTTGGGCATCGAGAAAAACAATCTGCCCCGGCGTCTGGGCCCACTCGTTGATCAGGCGCTCGAACGGCGCCAGCGCGTCGGCATCAATGCGCTCGAGCGCCGTCCAGACCAGGGTCCAGGGCGCGGCTGCCGCCGCCTTGGCGCGCTGCAGCGCGGCCACCGACTGGCGCGTGAGCTGGGCCGGCGCGGTCCAGCGCCAGGCACGCGTGCCCGTCGCTGCCGCCGCGGCGCGTGGCACCACCCAGCCGCGCTGCGCGGACAGTGCAAACCACAGCGGCGCCGAGCGCCCGAAACGCGCGGCGAAATCGATGGCCAGCACTTCAAAGCGCTCGGCCATGCCGGCCGCGCGGTACAGGTCGAACAAGGCCTGCCACACGGGAAGCTGCAGTTCGGACTGGGCCGCACGCTGCGCGAGCAAGGCCAGCAGCGAGGCTTCGGCCCCGCAGGCATCGCCGTTGGCAAACGCAATTGCCGCCTCTTCAAAGCCCGGATCATGCACAAACACCGGCGCCCAGCGCAGCGGCGCAGGCGGAGCATTCCAACCGGGGGACGCGTGCGTTTCGGTCGGGGCAAAATTCGTCGTCGATGCCGGGCGGTCGGCGTCGCCCGCCACGGAAAGCACGGTTTCATGCGCCTCGCCGGCGTGCACATGCCAATCGAGCGGCGCGGTCAGTGCAAAACCCTGGCGGGCGTTGGAGTCGCTATCGTGCAAGCCGCCTGCGCAACTGCCTGCGGCCGAGGCCACATGCACGGAGTCGGGCTGGGGAAAACTGGAGAGCAGATACATGGGCAGCGTCGACGCATCGGCTGGCTGCTTGTTGCGCCACCATTGCTGCGACATCTGCTCCTCGATGGCATCGATTTTCTGCAGCATCACCGCGCGTGTGTCAGTCACGGCCATGCTGCTTTGCAAGCTGGTGGGCGGGTTTGCGCTCTCGCCCAGGGCTTGGGCGCCGCTCGCGGACTGCGCCTCCTGCTGGCGCAGCTTGCGCAGCTGATCGAACTCGCGCTGGCGCACGAAATCATTGCGGCGCTTGCGTTCCAGCGTCTGGCGCAGCAGTTGCTTGTCGGCCTCGCCCAATGGGACGTCGGCTTGCGCATCGAGCTGCGACCAATGGAGCGTAGGGTGGCGCACGAAGCGCACCACCTTGGAAAAAAGGCCACCCGGCTTGCTGTCGTCCGTACTCATAGAGGGTCAGCGTAGCGCAAGTGGCCGGTTGAAGGGAAAAGAATTCCCCTCAGTCTCCGAACATCTTCTGCTTGAGCTCGCGGCGTTGCTGGGCTTCGAGCGACAGCGTGGCCGTGGGACGGGCCAGCAGGCGGCCGACGCCAATGGGCTCGCCGGTCTCGTCGCAGTAGCCGTAGTCGCCGGCGTCGATGCGGGTGATCGACTGCTCGATCTTCTTGAGCAGCTTGCGTTCGCGGTCACGCGTGCGCAGTTCAAGCGCGTGCTCTTCCTCGATGGTCGCGCGGTCGGCGGGATCGGGAACGACGACGGTGTCTTCGCGCAGGTTTTCCGCCGTTTCACCGGCGTTGTTGTGCATGTCCTGCTTGAGCAACACCAGCTTGT
>Ga0308165_1002856_pt1 | contig 19597 bp, 16 predicted proteins | sample PhyWR2_FD_201032 | JGI IMG/M metagenome (GOLD analysis project Ga0308165, IMG submission 201032) | Phyllosphere microbial communities from UC Gill Tract Community Farm, Albany, California, United States - DLSLW.R2 | ecosystem: Host-associated > Plants > Phyllosphere > Unclassified | place: USA...
AGTCCTTGGGACCACGGCATGCGCAAGTTCGCCGAGCAGGCCAAGGCCTTGTCCGGCGGTGAGCTGGACGTACGTGTCTACACCGATGCGCAGCTGGGCGACATCGGCAAGATGTTGTCGGCCATGCAGCTGGGCACGCTGGAGATGGGTTACTTCGGCCTGGGCTCGGCGGTGTTCATGCGCGGGGCCGAGCCGCTGAACATCCTGTACGCACCCTATGTGTTCAAGAGCGGCGAATGGGCCGAGAAAATCGCCAACAACGCCGAGTTCAACCAGTTCTACGAGAACATTGCTAAGTCGGCCGGCGTACGAGTGATCAGCGCCTACGGCATCCGCTCGCCGCGTGCCTTGCAGACCGTCAGCAAGCCGGTGAACAAGCCGGAAGACGTGAAGGGTCTGAAGCTGCGCGTGCCGGCCATTCCCATCCTGAAAGACACCTTCGAGACACTGGGCGCACAGGTGGTGCCGCTGGGCATGACCGAGATCTACAGCGCGTTGGGGCGCGGCATGATCGATGGGCAGGACAATGGCTTCGACCTGTCGGTGCCACTGCGTTTCCACGAGGCTGCCAAGTTCTGGTCGGCCACCGACCATGCGTATGAATTGACGGGTTGGTTCATCTCGGAAAAGCTGTGGCAAAAGCTCAGCGCCAAGGAGCGCACGGCGCTGCTGGACGCTACCAGGGCGGGTGGGGCCGTGACGACGGAGCTGGACAAGAAGCTGGACCAGGATTCCATCGGCATTCTGAAAGCCGCCGGCGTGACCTATATCGAGCCTGACCGCGCCGCTTTCCGCCAGGCCCTGGCCAACGTCTACAAGAAATACGAAGGCAAGGACTGGCCGGCCGGCCTGTTCGAGCGCATCCAGCAGCAACAGCAATGATGCAGGCGCTGTATCGCGCGGACCGCATCGTCTGCTGGCTGGGGCGCTGCGCCGTGGTGCTTGCATTGGCCATGGTGTTGGTCTTTTCCTTCGCGCAGGTGCTGGACCGCTACGTGTTGAAAACCCAGTTCGACGCCTGGGACCAGCTGGCGCGCATCTCGATGGTGTGGGCGGCCTTTCTGGGTGCGGCGATGGCTATGCGCGAGCGGCGCAACATCGTGATCGAACTGATCGACGCGCACCTGTCGCCGCGCTGGATCAAGATCCGCGATCGGGTGTTCGACAGCTTGCTGCTCTTGCTTGCCTTGATCCTGTTCATCAAGAGCATTCCGGTAGTCGAGGTCGGCATGTTCCAGAGCATCATGGGCACGCCGTTCACGCAGGCGGTGAGCTACGCGGCGCTGACCGTCAGCATGGGCTTGTTCATCCTGTTCCTGCTGATGCGAATCCTGGTGCCGAATGCGCCGATTCCGCGCGATTGCTTCGACCGCGCGCAGGCGGACTTGCCATGATCGGCTTTGCCGTCTTGCTGTTCATCGTGCTGATCCTGTTCGGCATGGACATCGGCTTTGCGATGATCGCCGCTGCGGTCATCGGCACGGCCTTCAAGTCCGGTGGCGAGGTCGACCTGGTGCAGGCGCCGCTGGCCATGCTGGGCGGCATCGACGAAACCGCCTTGATCGCCATTCCGATGTTCGTCCTGGCCGGCGAGCTGATGAACAAGGGCGGCGTGACACTGCGCCTGGTGAACTGGTCGATGGCCATGGTCGGCCACCTGCGGGGCGCCTTGTCGCAGGTGTCCTTGTTGACCAACCTGATCATGGCCGGCATCAGCGGCTCTGCCGTGGCGGATGCCAGCGCCATCGGCACGGCAATGATCCCGTCGATGAAACAGGAAGGCTATCGCCGCGGCTACCCGGAGGCGGTGATCGCCTGCGGGGCGATGCTCGGCCCGATTCTGCCGCCGTCGATCCCGATGATCGTCTATGCGGTGATGGCCAACCTGTCGATCATCCGCCTGTTCCTGGCGGGCGTGATCCCCGCCTTTCTGCTGCTGGCGGGCTACATGACGATCGCCGCCATGCTTGCGCGCAAGCACAACTATGCGGCGCGCGCCAAGGCGAGCTGGCCCGAGCGCGGGCGTGTGACGCGCATGTCGGGCTGGGCGCTGATGATGCCGGTGATCGTGATCGTCGGCATCCGGTTCGGCCTGCTGACCGACAGCGAGGCGGCGGCGTTTGTGGCGGTATATGCACTGGTGATCGGTTTTGTGATCTACCGCGATCTGAAGACCAAACAGCTGGGCGAAGTGTTCTATGCCGCCGGCCGCACCATGGCCGTGGTGCTGTTCCTGCTGGCCGCCGCCGGGCCCTTCAGCTGGCTGGTCAGCGAATCGCGCATTGCCGCGACCGTGGCCGACAGCATCCTGCACGTGTCCGACAAGCCTTGGGTGGTCTTGCTGGTGTTGAACCTGTTCCTGATCCTGGTGGGCAAGATCCTGGAGCCGCTGCCGGCCATGGTGATCACCTTGCCCGCGCTGCTGCCCATTGGCGCGGCGCTGGGCATCGATCCGATTCAATACGCGATGATCATCATTCTGAACCTGATGACGGGCATGCTGACGCCGCCAGTCGGTATCCTGTTGTTCGTGACCTCGGCCGTGGGCCGCACGCCCATCGGGCCCATCGTGCGCGAGATCATTCCGTTCTTCTGCTGGTCGCTGTTCGTGCTGTTCCTGCTTTGTGCCTTCCCGCCGCTGACCCTTTGGCTGCCCAGTCTGGGGGGATGAGGTGGTTTCTGCTTCCGTTTTGACTGCCGACGTTTTGAGTGATGACGTTTTGACTACAGACATGCCGCTATCCAACATCCGTGTGCTCGATCTCACCCGCATCATCTCGGGCCCGTTCTGCTCGGCGCTGCTTGCCGACATGGGGGCGGAAGTCATCAAGGTAGAACCGCGCGAGACTGGCGACCCGGTGCGCGCGCAAGGTGAATTGAAAGATGGCCTGAGCTGGTACTTCGCCAACTACAACCGCAACAAGAAGTCGATCACCCTCGACATGTACAGCCAGGCTGGCAAAGACGTGCTGGCGCGATTGATCCCGACCTGCGACGTGGTGATTGAAAACTTCCGCCCTGACATCATGGAAAAAATGGGCTTCGGCCCGGCGCGGCTGAAGGAACTGAAACCCGACATCGTCCACTGCAGCATCAACGGCTTTGGCACCAGCGGCCCGTATCGCGACCGGCCCGCCTTTGACTTCATCGCCCAGGCCATGAGCGGCTTTATGAGCCTGAACGGCGAGGCCGATGGCCCGCCCTTGCGCGCCGGCCCGCCGATCAGCGATCTGACGGCCGGGTTGTACGGGGCGCTGGCGGTCACGGCGGCCCTGCTGCGGCGCGAACGCACCGGGGCAGGGGACAGCATCAGCGTGAGCCTCTTGAACAGCATGGTGAGCCTGCTGAGCTTCCAGGCGGTGAATTACTTTGCCAGTGGCAAGCTACCCCCGCGCACCGGCAACGACCACGGCATTGCGTCGCCCTACGGCATGTTCCGAACCAAGGACGGGCAGGTGGCGATTGCGCCCAGCAACGATACCTTCTACTTCAAGGTGCTGGACGCGCTGGACCTGCAACACCTGCGCGAACATCCCGACTTCGCGACCAATGCACTGCGCTTTCAACATCGCGAAGCGATCAAGATTCTGCTGGAAGCGCGCACCTTGCAGGAAACCAGCGAATACTGGATCGAACGCCTGAATCGCTGGGGCGTGCCCTGCGGCAGCGTGCTGTCGCTGGACCAGGTTTTCGAAGACCCGCAGGTGCAGGATCAGGAGATGGCCATCGAGGTGCCGCATCCCGGGCACGGCACGGTGACGATGCTGGGCTTTCCGATCAAGTTCGCCCAGGCGCCCTGCACGATTCAGCGTCCCGCGCCGGAGCTGGGCGCTGATACTAATAAAGTGCTGGCGCAATTGGGCTTTTCAATGGTACAGATCGAAACATTGCGCATGAATAACGTCATCTAACTAGTGCCCGAATTTCGGTTTTGGGTCGTTGCGTAGTTACTGCAGAGCGGTATCAGACGGTGCTGAACTATCGCTTTTCGTAGTAATACTTGTCTCTTATATAACGCTTCAGAAAATGTCTTCTATTAATTCTATACGCATAGCAGCTGTAAATAATCACCCTCGTAGCCATACCTCTAATGAGGGCCAGGGCGTGTTAAACGCTCGTGCATCTAAAGAAATAGTTGTCGCATTTATGGGGGCTGTTGGGTGCGGAATGCCGCGGTTAGTGAATGAATGTGAAAACGATTTAGTCGCTAGGGGTTATTTGGTTTGCAAAATAAAGCTTAGTGACTATATCAAGGAAGAATTACGTACTTCACGGGTAGAGCCAGCTTCTGCACACTATTTGCAATATCAGGATATTGGGAATTCGCTACGAAAGGAGAAGTCTCTCGATATTTTAGCTAGTTACGCTATAAGTAGGATATCTCACTTCAGGGCTGCTCGGAATCCGGGTGAATTGGAAACAAGCGATCCTGCACAAAAAGTTGCGTATTTGATAGATCAGGTCAAGCATCCTCAAGAAATCAAGCTTCTGAGGCTCGTGTATCGGAATCTTTTTTACGCAGTTGGAGTAATGAGCACTGCTAAAGACCGAAAAAATCGTCTGATGGATGATGGTATTTCTGAGCCAGACGCAAACGAAATAATGAATCGAGACCGGAAAGAGTCTCATGCTTATGGTCAGCAACTTGAAAAAGCATTTAAGATGGCAGACTACTATGTCCATCATCCAATAGGTGATTCAGAGGCTGCGAAGATCCAGCTGAAGCGTTTTGGTGATATTGTTCATGGTGATAATAAGGTAAGCCCGTCGAAGGAAGAGTATGCAATGTACGTCGCACATTCGACCAGCCTGAAATCTACGTGCCTTTCACGGCAAGTCGGTGCTGCAATCTTGGATGCGGACTCAAACTTAATTGCTGTTGGGGCAAATGATGTGCCGGCACCTGGCGGCGGACTATATCCAAACGATCGAACGCAAGACGGTAGATGTATACAAATTGGTCATTGCGAAAACGACGCGCAAAAGAAAAAGCGGCGTCTCAATATTACAAGTGGAATTGCTAAATTCTTAAGTTCTGAGTCTCTTTTTGATAATGAAGAGATTCGTAGTAGGGTCATGGAGAAGGCGGAATTAATTGCGGATGAGGCTTATAACCTGTCGGGGATTGGCGATCTTATTGAGTTTTCTCGCGCTGTACATGCGGAGATGGATGCTTTGATATCTCTATCCAGGGGAACCTCGGGGTCGTCACTAGGTGGAAGTCTTTATACAACTACTTTCCCCTGTCACAATTGTGCGCGCCATATTGTGGCTGCTGGGATAAGCAAGGTGTTTTATATTGAGCCATACGAAAAAAGCTTGGCCTTGGATTCTCATAGCGATGCAATAGCATTGCTCGATTATGACGATCAAAGTCCTAGTAGTCGTGGGGATTTGGTTAAATTCATACATTTCTCTGGCGTTGCGCCGGGTATGTATGCCAAAGTATTCCATCGACCAGATGGTAGAAAAGATGGCGGCGTGCTCATAGAGTTTAGCGGGCAAGAAGATGATCAACAAACAAAGATTGTTCGTGAATACCTAGACTCTTACCGAGATTTTGAGTTGAAAATATCTGCGATGTTTGCGCAGGATAGAAGCGCTGTGGCACCTGTTGTTGCTGTTGTGCCGCCGGTCGGAGATAGTTGAAACCGATGGGTATGTAACCTTCTTCTTCGTGCTACGATTGCGCCGCTAAATGGAGGGAGTCAGCATGAAATTTACGTTTAATCAAGAGGCGCAGCCTGTTCAGCTTAATTTAAATTTTGATGCCGACGACTCCTCTAAAATTTTGGACTTGGGTTCGCAGTCAAATCAAAGACCTCGCTTTTCGGTCGTTGAAGGCGGACGTTCGCTCGTCGCTGATCCATTACCGTTAGCTAGCTCGTATCATTCGCATGTTGATCCTAGGCGGGTAACGGAGTGGATTCAAAAGAAGGCGAGCCAGCTTGGGTGGTAATTATTTACCAATGTTTGTATGTTTGATTCGCTAATTAGATAGCTCAAATTGGAAATTTTACGTAATAGCTTAAGTGCTTTGTATATTTCCTAACCGCGGCTTTGTCATAGCGTATCCATTGCGTTTTAAAGCAGGTCAGCCGAGCGCCGTGGCTTGATCCGCGCTTGCATAACTGCGCAGCCGCGGTCCAGCACGCATCACCTGGCCTGACAGCGGATGGGCCAGCACATCTTCCAGGTCACGCGCGACCTCGCACAGCTTGGCCAGGTCGATGCCGGTCTCGATGCCGAGTTCGTTCATCAGGTTGACCGTGTCTTCCGTGCACACGTTTCCGGTCGCGCCCGGTGCGAAGGGGCAGCCGCCGATGCCGCCCAGGGATGACTCGTAGGACGTGATGCCCAGCGACAGGCCTTCCATCACATTGACCAGACCCAGCCCGCGTGTGTTGTGGAAGTGCAGGTTGATCGGCATGTCGGGCAGCGCCTGCTGCAGTCGCGTGACGGCCGCGCGCACGTTGGTGGGCGTGGCCATGCCGGTGGTGTCGCCCAGCGTCACGCTGGAGAAACCCAGGTCGGCAAAGCGGGTGGCGATCGATGCGATGGTGTCCAGCGAGATGTCGCCTTCGAAGGGGCAGCCGAAGGCAACTGCAATCGCGCCTTTCAGGTGCACGCCCGTGCCGCGCACTACGTCTGCCGCCTCGCGCATGTCGTTCAAGGAATCGGCAATGCTGCGATTGAGGTTCTTGCGGTTGTGACTTTCTGATGCCGACAGGAACACCACGACCTCGTCCACATCGGCGGCGACCGCGCGCTCGATGCCTTTGCGATTGGGCGCCAGCACGGAAATCGTCACGTCCGCACGGCGTTCGATGCTGGCGATCAGCTCGGCCGCATCACGCAGCGCCGGCACGGCACGCGGCGATACGAAGGACGTGGCCTCGATCTGCCGGACCCCCGCATCGACCAGCCGGCTGATCAGCCGCGCCTTGGTCTCGGTGGGGACGAAGGTAGCTTCCATCTGCAAGCCGTCGCGCATGCCGACTTCGGTGATTTCGATGCGAGCGGGAAAGGCAGTGCGATGGTCCATCTTGCGCTCCAGGATCAATGGCGGACGCCTGTATCGATGGCGCCCTGAACCCTGGAAAGTCTACAAGTCGGACTTGATCCGAGCCGCCCTAAATCGGCGTTGGGGCATCGTGTTGCGCGATGGGAAAGCCGTACGAAAAAACGGTTGTCGGGGTGCATTTTTCTCTGATCTTCGTGCGTGAGATCGCGTCGCTCGGCACGTCGTCGTTGCGAAGCTGGATGCGCAGAATTGCGTTAACGCGTGGCTGCTTTCAGGTGCTCCAGCAACAACCTTCCACCCGCCGGCAAGGCCTCAGTAGACCTTACGCACAGCTTCAACTGCCGGCGCGACCAGTCGTCTTCCAGGTCGATGACCGCCAGCCCGTCGCGGGTGTAGTTGGCGATTGCGCCCAGCGGCACGATGCCGATGCCAAGCCCCGCCTTGATCATCGCAATCATCGCGTCGAAAGACGTCACCTGGAAACGCATGCGGATATGCCGGCGTGCAGCAATCGCGGCTTGCAGCAGCAGGTTGTTCGACGAGCTGTCGCGCCGCATGGTCACCTGGTCGAAGGCCAGGGTTTCGTCGAAGGCAAGGCTCGTGCGGCCCGCCAGCGGATGGGCGTCCGGCGTGACCAGCACCAGCTGGTCCTTGCAGTAGGGGAACACTTCCAGCTCAGGTTCGTCGCCCGAGAAGAAATAGATGCCGATGTCGGCCGAGTTATCCAGCACCTCGCGCGTGACTTGTGCGCTGACGCGGTCTTCCACGCTGATCTGCACCTTGGGGTGGGCAAGCGAAAAGCGCTTCAGGTCTTCAGGCAGGAACTGGATGATCGACGACAGATTGGCCGCGACGCGTACATGGCCGGTGGCGCCGGTTTCGAAGTCGGCAAGCTCGGCTTCCAGGTTGTCGGCGTTGTGGATCAGCACGCGTGCGCCGCGGGTCAGCGCCAGGCCGGCAGCGGTGGCCTCCACTCCGCGAGCCTTGCGGATCAACAAGGGGCTGCCAACGGCGCGTTCCAGCTCGGAGATGCGCTTGCTCAGCGCCGAGGTGGCAATCGCGTGCTGGTCGGCGGCAGCCGCGATGGTGCCGTGCTCGACCACGGCGATGAACAGGCGCAGGGAATACAGATCTAGACGCATGCAAAAAGTGTAGAGGCGCGCTGCGTTTGCAGGCGCTTCTTTGCGCTAGGGGGATACGCGGATAGCCATCCGCGCCAGTGCAGCGGCACGCCTGGCGCAGCCAGTGTGCTGCGCAGGATGTGCGGCGTCCGTAGAATGCGCAATCCACTCCCCCGTTTCCTGGTTTTCGTTAGCTACTCGTTACCGACTCGTTACCTACTGGCCCTCCATGTCCCGTTTCACCTTGTCCCGCCGCGGTTTCCTGCACCTGGCAGCCGGCGTGGCGTCGTTTGCGAGTTGGCCGGTCTTCATGTGGCCATCCGCGGCCTCAGCCGTCACGCCGATCCCCAACGTATGCCGCATCAACGCCTTGCTTCCCGCGCTGGAGGGCATTGCGTCGCATACCAAAGGTGAGCTTGGCGTGGCGGTGATCGACCTGGCGGGCGGTGCGAGCTGCGCGGTCCGGGGCGACGAGGCGTTCCCGCTGCACAGCATGGTCAAGCTGATCGTCGCCGCCTCGGTGGCGCAGCGGATCAGCGCAGGGCAGTTCACGCTGCAAACGCCGGTGACGCTGTCACAGGCAACCCGTCCGGGCGGCGTGGGCCCGATCGACGTGGCGCTGCGCGAGCAGGGCGACCAGACGGTGAGCGTCGAACGCCTGCTGGACGCCATCATGTTGAACAGCGACAACGCGGCCTGCGATGGCTTGATGGCGCTCGTGGGCGGGCCGGCGGCGATCGATGCCGATCTGCGCCGCTGGTCGGCAAGCGGGATCCGGGTCGATCGCACGATGCGCGAGCTGTATGCCCCGTTCAATCGCGCGAAGAGCGAGACCGAGGCGAAGCAACATTACGCGGCCTTGCTGGCAGACCCGCGTGATCGCGCCACGCCGAGCGGCTATGCCGAGTTCGCGCGTCGCTTGGCCAGCGGCTCGCTGCTGGACACAGAGGCGACGGCCATCGTCATGAGTCGGTGGACGCGCAGCACGCTGACGCCGAATCGCATCACGGCCGGCCTGGGGCCAGCCTGGACGGTCGCGTCGCGCTCCGGCACCGGCCCGAATGTCGGCGGGCGCGTGAGTGCGACCAACCACGCCGTGCTGGCGACGTCGCCGGCAGGCCGTCCGGTCATCGTGGCGGCTTTTCTGGGCAATGCGCCCGGCAGCGATGCAAGCCGCGCCGCGGTGTTGGCCGAGGTGGGCCGTGCGGTGGCCGAGGCATGTGCTGCCGCTACCTAAAATCAGGGTCGCGAGGCATGCAATGCCCACAGTCGTCGCGTTCCTTTCCATAAATTTGTTCCCTCATTTCGTCCACCAAGAGAATCGATCATGTTCTGGAACGCGGTAAATGAAGGCCTGGCGACGTTCACGCACTGGGAGACCTGGGTCTGCATCCTGGTGTGGTTGGTGGTGACGGGCCTGCCCAGGCTGCTGGTATTTCGTGCGGTGGCCGGGCCGAAGGAATCCAGGCATATCGGCGGCATCTATCTGATGCTGACGCCATTCATCCAGGCTATTGCCATGAGCTTCCTGATTCTGACCCTGTCACCGCTGATTTTCGGCCTGGGCAAGCAGGCGGCGTGGCGCTTTCCGTGGAGCATGCTGGTCGATGCACCCGGGCCAACCCTGAAGATGATCGTCGCGGTATTCGTGGCCTGGCTGCTCAGCCGCTTCACGCCGTATCTGAACGGGATTGCCGCATATCGGACCTGCTTCGTCGGCATCGCGGCGCTGGTGTTCGCCATTCGCCTGGTCAATACCTCGAACGCCGTGCCGGTGCTGGACCGCGTGGCGCTGTGGCCGGGCTATGCGTACGCGCTGGGCGGCCTGGCCATCGGCGCAGTGGTGGTGTTTTGCACCAACCGCCTGGCGGCATGGCTTGGCAAGCGCGCGCAATCCGAGCCGGGTGTGCCGCGCGGGACGGCCTTGTTCGGTATCGAAGGGGTGCTGGGGCTGGTACCGGTATTCATCTACGGCGCGTGGCTGGGCGAGCAGATGTAAGAGCAGGATCGATTGACGGGCATGACGCGTAACTGCTGCCATGCCCGTCCCGGTCTTCGCCGGCATTGCACCGGCGAAGACCTGGTCAGCGACTTACTTTGCGACCAGCGCGCCAGCCAACGCCTTGGCGCCGTCCGGCAACTTGGCGGCCATTGCCTTGTCGTTCATGGCGGCGGGCGATGCCAGGATCACGGTAAAGATCTCCGTGCCTTTCTGCGCCAGCACGGTGGCGTACATCGGTGCACCAGCCATGGCGCACAAGCGGGCGTCGTCACCGATGCCGGCGACTTTGTCGCACTTCATCCGGCCTTGTTGGCCAATGGCCTGGACCATGGTCTCGAAAGACTGCTTCGAGCCGCTGGGCGTGCGCGACAACTGGACCGAGCCGGCCATGCCGCTCTTGTCCGCCGCCGACGTGTACACACATGCCTGGCCGGCTTCCTGAACGGTGGGGAAGTTCATGCCGGTCGCTTTCGACACTTCCGCAGTCGTCAGATATTCCTTCTTCGTCGAGCAGTCCGCTGCGTTCGCGGCCTGCATGGCGCCGCACGACAACATCAGTCCGACGAGCACCGAGGGCAACACACGCATGGTCGATCTCCAAAGGGGTGAGGGCTACAGGGAATGCGGCGCAATCCGGTGCGCCGCTCGATCAATCACGCTTACTTCGCCACAAAGGCCTTGAGCAGCGCCTCGGTCTGCACGGGCAGTTTGGCAGCCGTGTCGGGGCCCATGCCCACCTGTCCCGCGATCATCACCATGTACAAGGTGTCGCCCTTGTGCGCGATCGCCTGGATGTTGTCGCCAGGCACCTTGCAGACGACAGCAGCATCGCCAATGCCGGTGGCCTTGGTGCACATGCCCTGGCCTTGATCGTACGTGCTTGCCAGGTCGTCGTAGGACTTCCGGGATTCGACGGAGCGCGTGAGCATGATCTGGTTGCGCATCTGGTTGGGCACCGTCTTCGACACGTAGGTGCAGTTGGGCTCCATGTCGATCGATTCGTCGACTGCCAGACCGGTGGCCTTGGTCACTTCCGCGTGCGACGGGAAACCCGGCTTGCTACTGCAGTCTGCGGCATGGGCAGCCTGGACAGCGGCGAGAGACAGGAACAGTCCGAGGGTGAGGGCGGGCAGGCGTTGCATGATCGACATCCGGTGAGAGGGTGGCGCAATCTACCGGGTAAGCATTGCGCGCAGTGTGTCGGCGCGCGCAGGATCATGTCCGAATGTTGCGGACGAAGCCGCGAGGCGCGGCCTCAGAAGCGGGGCTGCGATGCGCTGACCCGCTTTCACGCGCCGGCATTGCGCCGGCGCGGACCTTCGACTTACTTCGCGACCAGCGCGGTAGCGAGTGCCTTGACGGTATCGGGCATCTTGGCAGCAACCGACTTGTCGCTCATCGCCGCGGGTGACACCACGACGGCGGTGTAGATCTGCGTGCCCTTCAGCGCAAACAGCGTGGACTGCATCGGCGAGGCGGCCATGCCGCACAGGCGTGCTTCGTCGCCAATGCCGGACACCTTGTCGCAGGTCATCTGGTTCTGCGTCATGGCTTGCGTCATGGCGTCGAACGCTTGCTTCGAGCCGCCGGGCATGCGCGCGAGCTGGATCTGGGTGGCCATGCCGCTCTTGTCGGCAGCCGACGAATACATGCAAGACGGGCCGGCTTCCTGGGCGGTGGTCATGGTCACGCCAGCAATCTTCGAGACTTCGGCGAGGCTCAGGTTTCCTTTGGTCGTAGAGCAATCAGCAGCATGGACAGCCTGCATGGCGCCGCACGACAACATCAAACCGACAACAACAGAGGGCAATACACGCATGGTCGATCTCCGTAAGTGGTGGGGGTGCTACAGGTACTGCGGCGAAATCTAGTGCCTGGCTTGCATCAATCGTGTGTCGAAACGGGTCTCGATGTGTCTGCATGTACCGGTCTTATGGTCGAGCCACTGCCTGAAGCGTGCCAACATCGGCATGCTTGGTGACGAATTGCAGTAGAAACACTCACAAGCCATTTGAATGAGGCCATGCCGATCAGCTCATGGTCACAGCCGCCTGGTCGCGCAGCACGGTGGCCGTGCGCACCCGGGCGATGACATCCGCAGGCGCTTTGCCCTCCACCAGCCGGTTCACTTGCTTGAACTCGCAGACCAGCTTGTCGGCTGTCAGCGTGACCACGGCATAACCTTGCGCGTCGGTGTTCAGGTGTTTGAGCCACGGGTTGCTGTTGAGCCCCGACAGCTGCTGTGCCAGGCCGAACAAGGTCACGCTGAAATCGGGCGAGGCTTTCAGGGCGTTCAACACCGTGCTGGTAGTGGCGTCGAGCTGGGCGGCGGGCACGCCTTTGAGGCTGAGTTCGCCGCGCAGACGTACACGCAGCTGTTCGGCCAGTTCATCGACCGAGTTCAAGGGCTTGCCCATGGTGAAGTCCAGCAGGTTGATGCGCAGGCTCACGCTGCCCAGCCCATTGGGCAAGGGAATGGACAAGGTCTGGAACACCAGGGTGCCAAGTGCCGTGGACAACTCGCCGACGGCGCTGGCCAGGTAGGAATAGAACGAGTCTGAACTGATGCCGGCAGTGACCAGGTCGACCATCACCGGCGTGCCGCCGTCGGCGGCCCTGAAGTTGTCGTTGACGGTCCCTGCGAAGAAGGAATGGATGTCGCCGGTCAGCGCGACCACGTTGCGCACGTTGTTGGCCTTCAGCGTGGTCATCAAGGTTCGACGTTCGGCATCGTAGCCATCCCACTGGTCGGCGTTGAGCAGGAACTTGGCGAAGAAGGGCGCCAGCGCCGTCTGCATGCCGGATGCCGCCACAAAGCTGGATGCGGATTGCTTGGCGATGATGTCGGGTTTGATGAAGCCGAACGCGATCTGCTGTGCGGCGGCAGTGGCCTGTGCCGCGGCACCGGCGGCAGCCTTGGCCGCACCGTAGGCGGCGGCCGCCAGCGCGGCCTGGCTTGCGGTGAGGCCTGCCGTGGTGCCGGCGCTGACCAGGTTGCCGCCCGTTGCATCGGCCGTGGCAAGTGCGGTGGCCGCTGCGCCACCGACGGCCTGCGTGGCGCCTGCGGTGACGGCGGCCACGATGACCGACGCCGTCCGCACATTGCCGCCGGTCGACGCGCTGGCGGTACCGATATTGGTGGCCACCGTGGCAATCGAATTCAGCGCAATCAGTGTCGCGATCGCGCCGGTGCCATCCAGGCCCATGCGCATCAGCGAGACTTCATTGCCCCACAGCTTCCAGGTGGCCGGCGAGCCCTGCATGGTGCGTTGCCACCATTGGCGCTGCGAGATGCCGAGCATGCTGACGCGGCTCAGTGGGTCCGAAAAGGCGAAGGTGGAAGCGGTGATGCGTTGCAGTTCCGCACCGTACAAGGTCGCTTCCGGCACCATGTAGCGCGAGCCGACCGAGCCCAGTTGCGCGCCGGTGGCGGGGTTGGTGGCGGCTTCCGGCACCATGTGATCCGAGCGATACAGGCGTTCGTCGGTCATCACCAGGTGGGCCAGCGTGCCGAAGCGCAATTCGCGGTAGATGCGGATGTTGTCGATGCCGCTGGCATTCTCGTCGAAGCTGACGTCGGCTGGCATGAACTCGAACCAGGCCTGGCTGGCGCTGCGGCGGCGTTGCGGCTGGTGCGTGTTGTCGCCGCCGGCGGTCGCGCTGAACGTGCCGTTGTCGTAGGTCTCGGCGTCTTGCCAGGCATCGTCGGTGAACTCGTGGTCGTCCCAGGTGGCGATGAACGCAAAGCGCTCGTGCACAGCCTGCAGGCGGCTGTCGCTGCGGTACATCTTGTACAGGTAGCGGTAGTCGGCCAGGGTGCTGGCGTATTTGGCGCCGGACGTACCCTGCTTGAACACGCCATCGGGCAATGTCAGCGGGGTGTGGCGTGCTTCCACCAGCCCGGTCTGGAAGGCTTCGCCGACGGTCTCGTAGATGTAGTCGCCCAGGTGCACCACGAAGTCCAGCGCTTCGTTGGCTGCCATGTATTCGTAGGCGGCCCAATGATTGATGCTCCAGTCCTGACATGACGCAAACGCAAAGCGCAGCTGCGACACGGCGGCGTCTGTTGCGGGTGCCGTCTTGAAGCGCCCGACCTTGGACCGCACGTCGCCGGCGACGAATTGATAGAAGTAGGTCTTGCCGCTTTCCAGGCCAGACACCTTGTGGCGAATGGTGTGGTCGTAGCGGGCATAGACAGGGATCGTCGCGTCGACCGCCAAGGCGCCGTTCAGCGCGGTGTTGCTGCCCAGCAGGCCGGCGTTGTCGGTGGCGGTCACGCGCAGCTTGATGCTGAAGTCCTTGCCGGCAGCATCGCTGCGGATGTCGTCGGCGCTGCCTGGCACCACACGCGTCCACAGCAGGATGCCGCCGCTGCTCGGGTCGCCGGATGCGATGCTCTGCGGGAATTTCCAGCTGGCGCCGGTGGCAAGCGAACTGTCTTGCGGCGGCGCAACCGGTGCATCGTCGTCGCCACCTCCGCAACCAGCCAGGCCAAGTGTTGCGACAGACGCGGTGAGGAAACCACCGACCTTGAGGAATTTGCGACGATCCATGACGGACTCCGGCTGACGGCGGGCCGGCAGGGCACTGCCTGCGCCTGCCCGGTTGGTGGGTGGCGCAAGCCTAGAGACGAGGTATGTAAATATCGTGACAGGTGGCGTGGCGCGTCCTTGATTGCGGCTTTACGTGTCGGGACTGCGATAAGCTCGGACCCGCTTCCGGAAATATCCGGCGTGGGTGACAACAGTGCAGAAACGGGGCAATCACATGCGCAATACAGGACTGATGCAGTGGGCGGGTGCGACGCTGGCCGCCTGTCTGGCCGGCGGCATTGCGCACGCTGCGCCGGTGGTCGTCAAGTCATCGCCCGTGGATGCCGCCTTGCTTGCCAGCCTGGGCATCACGCCGACCGGCACACTTGCCCACGCACGCCAAGTGCAGGATGCCGGTGGCCGTCACGTGCTGGTGCTGACACGCACCGAAGGGCCGTCGCGCGAGATGCCCGACCCAAACCGCAAGGAACGCATCGATTTGCAGGCCACCTACTACGACGAGTCGCCGACCGGCTGGAAGCAGGCCTGGACCATCAAGGAGGTGGTCGATTGCCCGGGTCTGGATCTGGCCGGTAAATTCCTGAGCAAGGGCGTGACCGTGACCGACCTGGACCGCAACGGGGTTGCCGAGGTGACCGTGCCCTACATGACCTTCTGCGGCGGCGGTGTCGACCCAGGCGTGTTGAAGGTGATCCTGCGGCAAGGCGAGACCAAGTTTGCGCTGCGTGGCGAAACCGAGCTTCGGTTGAAGGGCATGGCGCCCGCGGGCGGTCAGTACAAGCCGGACAAGGACTTGCTGCTGCCGGCGAACGCCGTGTTCAAGCAGCACCTGGAGAAGGTCTGGCAGCAGGTAAAAGTGGTCGATATGGAGTGAGGGCTTGGCGGTTCACGACGGCGTCAAGGCGTCGTTCCGCCATCCCCGAAGCTGTCCTCGAAAAACTGCAGCAAGGCCTGCACGCGTGCGGTGCGCCCCTTGCGCGTAGGCACCAGCAAAGTGACCGGGGCGCTGTCGAATTGCCAGTCGGCCAGCACCCGCAGCAGCGTGCCGCGCGCCACCGACGCGGCCACGTCCCATTCCGACCGCAGCACCAGGCCTAGCCCCTGTTCCGCCCATTGCCTGGCCACGCTGCCGTCGTTGGTGGTGAAGGCCGGTGCGATGCGCACGGTCTCGCGGGTGGGGCTGCGGCGGGCGCCGTCGTCGGCCACGCGGCGCAGGTGCCACAAGGTCGCGTCTTCTTCGTTTTCGCGAATGCAGATGCAGCGATGTGCCAGCAGGTCGCGTGGCTCAGTGGGTGTGCCGGCGGCACGCAAATAACCGGGGCTGGCGCACAGCCAGCGGGCGTTGGGCGCCAGGGTGCGTGCAATCCAGGATGAGTCGCGCACGGTACCGATGTGGATCACGGCATCGCTGTCGTGCCGGTCCGGCCAGGGCGTCTCGCGCAAGTCCAGCTGCAGTTGCAGGCCGGGGTGCAGGCTGGCAAAGCGGGCCAGCAGCGGGGCAATGTGCTGGCGGCCGTAGCCGAAGGGCGCGGCAATGCGCAGGGTGCCGCTCAGACGGCGGTCTTCGCGCTGGAAGGATTCGGGCAGCGCTTCCAACTGGGCCAGCAGGGCGGCAGCTTCCTGCGCAAAGCGTTCGCCCTCGGGCGTCAGGCTCAGCCGGCGTGCGCTGCGATTTGCCAGCGCCAGGCCCAGTGTGGCTTCAAGTTTGCGCAGCCGCATCGACAGCGCAGGCGGCGTGACATTGAGCGTGCGCGCGGCGGCACTGAGCGATGGCGCTTGCGCCAGGGCAGCGGCAAGCTGAAGGTCTTCCAGACGGATCATTCAATCCAGCTTAACGATTGATGTTGCTGCATTGAATCACAGCTGCACTGCCACACACTACAGTTAAGGCCTGAACTCCACAGGTCCTTCCATGAACACGCTCGCCTCGCTTTCCACCCCCGTTGCCCTCATCGACGTGCCGCGCATGCAGCACAACATCGCGCGCATGCAGCAGCGCATGGACAGCCTGGGCGTGCGGTTTCGCCCGCATGTGAAGACCAGCAAGTCCACGCCAGTGATCCGCGCGCAGATCGCGGCCGGCGCGCAGGGCATCACGGTGTCCACGCTGAAAGAAGCCGAGCAGTGTTTTGCCGATGGCATCAGCGACATCCTGTATGCGGTCGGCATGGCGGCGCATCGTTTGCCGCAGGCGCTGGCGCTGCGCAAGCAGGGCTGCGACCTGAAGATCATCACCGACAGCGTGGCCTCGGCCACCGCGATCGCCGACTTCGGACGCGCACACGGTGAAGTCTTCGAGGTCTGGATCGAGGTCGACACCGACGGCCATCGTTCGGGCATCAAGCCGACCGAGGCGGCTTTGCTGGATGTCGGCCGCGTCTTGCATGAGGGCGGCATGCGCTTGGGCGGCGTGCTTACCCATGCGGGGTCCAGCTACGACCTGTACACCCCCGAGGCCCTGGCCGCCATGGCCGAACAGGAGCGTGCCGGTTGTGTGCATGCTGCGGAGCGCCTGCGCGCCGCCGGCTTGCCCTGCGACGTGGTCAGCGTGGGCTCGACCCCCACTGCGCTGGAAGCCCGTGATCTGTCCGGCGTGACCGAGGTGCGGGCCGGCGTATATGTGTTCTTCGACCTGGTGATGCACGGCGTGGGCGTGTGCAGCAAGGACGAGATTGCGCTGAGCGTGCTGACCACCGTGATCGGCCACCAGGCCGACAAGGGCTGGGCCATCGTCGATGCCGGCTGGATGGCCATGAGCCGCGACCGCGGCACGCAGAAGCAGGCACATGACTACGGCTATGGCCAGGTCTGCACGACCGACGGCACGGTGTTGCCGGGTTACGTGATCAGCGCCGCCAACCAGGAACACGGCACGGTGTCCTTCCAGGGCCCGGCCGACGCCGACATCGTGGCGCGTTTCCCGCTTGGCATGCAGCTGCGCATCCTGCCCAACCACGCCTGCGCAACCGGGGCGCAGTTCCCTGAATATCAGGCGGTGTCAGAGAACGGTGAAGTGGCAAGCTGGGGCCGTCTGCACGGCTGGTAAACCAGGGGCGGACGGGGGGCAAACCTGGGGTTTGTCCGTGTCCGTATGCTTGAGCTGTTACCGCCCGGCCACCTGTTTAAGATTTCTCACGCAATAAGGCCTTTTTCCGTCTCCGATTCGGGTAGCGTTAGCTCAACAGGGCGCAAGCCCCCGGGAGCGAGCATGACAATCGATCAAACAGACGGAAATCCACATGGCGTGGTGATGACCTACGCGGCTCGCCCGCACGAGCCCAGCCACGAACGCGTGGTGCATGCCGAACTGGCACGGCGTCTGGCCGTGATACTGGGCATGGGTTTCGGTGGCCACTACGACGCATCGGCCAACTTCGGACGCCGTGTTTACCTGGTGCCCAGCGCCACCTTGGTGGGCACCGGCATGGCGCACATGCTGGGCGTGAGCGACCAGAATGATTTGTTCGGTGGCGTAGTGCCCATGCCCTACATTGCCACCAAGGTGATCACCCATCCATTGGTCAGCCCCGAGGCCCATGCGCCAAAGGGCTGGTCGAGCGACTTTGCGACCCGCGTGCGCGCCGCCGTGCTGCCGGGCTTCTCGGCGTTTTCGCGCGATGACGCCAAACTGGCCGGTCGCCAGCTGCTGGACAAGGGTCCGGTGCGGATCAAGCTGGCCAGCGCCAGCGCCGGTCGCGCACAGACGGTGGTCACCGATGTCGCCGCACTGGACGCCATGCTCGACAGCGTGTCCGACGACGAATTGAGTGTGGGTGGTGTGGTGCTGGAACAGAACCTGGAAGACGTCACCACCTACAGCGTGGGCCAGGTAAAGGTCGGCGACCTGACGGCCACCTACACCGGGACCCAGCGCCTGACCCAGGACAACGACGGCGAGACGGTTTACGGCGGATCGGACCTGATCGTGGTGCGCGGCGGCTTTGGCGCCTTGATGGCGCTGGAGTTGCCGCCTGGCGTGCACCACGCGGTGGCGCAGGCGCAGGTCTACGACGCGGCCGCGAATGCCTGCTACCCCGGATTCTTTGCGTCGCGCCGCAATTACGACACGGTGGAAGGCAAGGACTACGAAGGCAAGCTGCGCAGCGGCGTGCTGGAACAATCCTGGCGCATCGGTGGCGCAAGCCCGGCAGAAGTGGCTGCGCTGGAAGCTTTCCATACGACGCCCGGCCTGCGCGCCGTGCGCGCGTCCTGCGTGGAAGTGTTCGGTGAACATCGGGTGCCGCCGCCGGATGCGACGGTGCTGTTCCGCGCGCACGATGCAGACGTGGGCTTCATCACGAAATACGTGGAAGTGAAGGCGTATGGCAACACGGAGTGAAGGACTCGATATTGCGGTCGACGGCGAACAGATCGCCGGCACGTTTCTGGCGCCGGGCACCAAGATGCCGGGCGTGCTGTTCGTGCACGGCTGGGGCGGCAGCCAGCAAAGCGACCTGGTGCGCGCCAAGGGCGTGTCGGGCCTGGGCTGCGTGTGCCTGACCTTCGATCTGCGCGGCCACGAACGCACGCGCACGCAGCGCCAGACGGTGTCGCGCGACGAGAACTTCCGCGACGTGCTGGCCGCCTATGATCGCCTGGCAGCACACCCGTCCATCGACCCGTCTGCCATCGCGGTGGTGGGCAGCAGTTATGGCGGCTATCTGTCGGCCATCCTGACGACCTTGCGGCCGGTGAAATGGCTGGCCTTGCACGTGCCGGCGCTGTATCGCGATTCGCAGTGGCACACGCCCAAGCGGCAGCTGGATCGTGAGGACATTGCGATGTACCGGCGTTCCGTCGTGGCCCCGGCCGACAATCGCGCGCTGGCCGCCTGCGCGGAGTTCGAGGGCGATGTGCTGATCGTCGAGTCCGAACACGACGACTACATTCCGCATCA
>Ga0308165_1002857_pt1 | contig 19596 bp, 16 predicted proteins | sample PhyWR2_FD_201032 | JGI IMG/M metagenome (GOLD analysis project Ga0308165, IMG submission 201032) | Phyllosphere microbial communities from UC Gill Tract Community Farm, Albany, California, United States - DLSLW.R2 | ecosystem: Host-associated > Plants > Phyllosphere > Unclassified | place: USA...
TGACAAAGAAAAAATTTCTGAAATCAAAAGAATGGTTGATCAAGATAATCTAAAGTCTGACGGAAAATTAGATATCAATTTATTAACCGATGCACGTGTCCTGAATAAATATTTTAGAAATATGGATGCATCACCACTAAGCAAACGAAATAGTTTAAACATTTATACTGATGGCAAAGAAAAATTTGAAGCTTTATTTGAAGATATTCGCCAAGCTAAAGAAACCGTTCACGTTGAATACTATTCTTTTTTTAACGATCGCATTGGTAATCAGTTTTTAGACATATTAGGAGAGAAAGTCAAAGAGGGAGTATCTGTTCATTTGATCTATGATCCGTGGGGATCTCCAGGAGCAAACAAGAAATTTTTTGCCTCATTTGTTGCTTTAGGTGGTAAAGTAACTCCCTTTATCACCTCGAAGAATATGATCAGTAAAACTCGCTTAAACTATCATTTGCATAGAAAAATCGTTGTGATCGATGGTAAAATAGGGTGGACTGGGGGATTCAACGTTGGAGACCAATATTTAGGTGATAGTAAAAAATTTGGCTATTGGCGTGATACGCATATTCGCTTAGTCGGAACTTCAGTCTTTTCACTTCAAGAAATTTTCATTATGGACTGGAATGCTTCGGTTCAGCTTCAAACAGATAAAATGGATTATTTAGAAAACTATTTTCAGATTGCTGAAGATCATGAATTAGGCGATTTGTCATTGCAAGTTGTTTCAGATGGCCCAGACTCTGAAGAAGAAATTTTGAAAAGCGGTTTTATTAAAATGATTTTATCAGCTGAGAAATCCGTTTGGATCCAAACGCCGTATTTGATACCTGATGATAGTATGATCAATGCCTTATTGATTGCCGTTCGCTCTGGTATTGATGTTCGAATTATGATCCCATGCATGCCAGATCATCCATTTATTTATCGTGCTACACAATATTATGCAAATTATCTGCATAAACGAGGAATCAAGATTTATATGTACGAGAATGGTTTCCTGCATGCTAAAACGATGATTATTGATAATGAAATCTGCATGGTCGGGACAACCAATCAAGATATTAGAAGCTATGCATTGAATTTTGAAGTGAGTACATTTATTTACGATACACGAATTGCTTGGAAATTAACTCAAATAGTTGAACAAGATATGGCCAAAAGCACCTTGTTGACCGATAAAATTATTCAAGAACAGTCTCATTGGTTACGATTTAAACAAAACTTTTCAAGATTGTTATCCCCAATTTTATGAGATGAAAAGCTAATAAGATACGATTCATTATCTTCTTTTCATAATCGTGTTATTGATAATTTATGTATTTATGTCTATATTTAACGGTTCTGTCATAACATTTTAAAACGAAAAATAACCATCTGTGAAAATAGACGTGATGGTTATTTTTCGTTTTGTTCGTGAAGGTGATAGGATTCATTTTATTATTTTCTATTCTAGTTGACATAATATACATTATACAAAGTAGTTAGAGTTCTAATTCTTTAGCCTTTCTGGTATTTCGATTCATACGTAATAACATCCCCTCTGATGCTAACCTAGAATCTTCCGATGTACTGATTAGACTATAGAATGTAGTAACCATAAACTTTTATCACTTTCATCTTATTCCAATCATAGGAATAACTCCAAAAACAAGAATATTTTTTTAAAATACGATTCCCCTTATACAGGTTGAAATTTATTTTATATCATTACAGATTAAAAAAGACCATAAGGCAACGCCCATAGGCTAGTATAGTTTTTATTCTATAGTTTGGGTCACTTCATTTAATTGCTTGTTGATTTGTTCTACAGTTTTTTTCTTTAGTTTTGATAAATTATAGCTCTTTATTAGATTAGTTTGCCACAACAAGCTGTTTATTTTTATCAAAAAATTCGAAAAAAACTATATTTATGATAGGAAAACAGTCTTTTAGGTATATTTATTTATTTCCTATAAAACGAGAAAGAATAACTGCTGAACTTTTTATTGTCCAAGGAGTTCAGCAGTGTTCGTTTTGTCGAAACGGATGCAATTATGTGATACTGATTACCAAATGGTGCTTTAGCACTTTAGTCATAGGTCGGTTGAGTTCGTTAAACTATGTCATAACGTGCACGACTGGCAGCCAGTATCTATCTAGTTTTCAGTTCTTAAAACAGGGTATCAAAAATATTTAATCTACAACCCAAAAACGTTTGAGCTGCTCTTTAACTTGCTTCCGTTCATCTATCTGTAAATTATGTCCAGCCGTTTCAATAATAATAAAGCTACCTTTTGAAAACATACTTCTATAGTTTAAAATATCTTGAAAGCCAACTGTCATATCTTGTGCTCCTAAAATAATCAAGCTGTCACATTCAATAGCATTAGCTAAAAGACTTTTTTCGAAACTTAAGCTATACCCACTCTCTTGAAAAGACTTTTGAAAATCATGATCACCAATGTTGAGTCCGCAATAAATTTCATTGATGTACCTTTCATATCCCTCTTCGGTTACATTGACAACTGAATGCTTATATTGATCGAAAATAGGGTTATTAGCAATCTCAAATGAATGGAGTTGTTTTGATGGTTTCTCTGGCAATGTCCGATCTGCTGAATTTGCTTTTATAACGGGAGCTAATAAGACTAAACTTTTTACTTGATTGGAAAGCTTCTTCATCATCCCCAAGCACAGATAACCACCGTAAGAATATCCTAGCAATGAGAATGATTGATTACCGATAAGAAAATCTAAGAATTCCAATAAACTAGTAACTAAATCATCAGCATTGATCATTTTAGTCGGAGTAGGCGACTGTCCCATCCCTGGTAAATCAATATAAATTCGCTGATACTTATTAGGATCGATAGATTCTTCGACAATTCCCTTCACACCCCTGTGATCAATTGAAAAACCGTGAAGAATGAGTAAAGGATGTCCCTCACCAATAATTTCATAATAAAGTTTTATATTTTCATTCGCATAGTACATTGAGTTTTCTACTCCTAACCTTTGTGATTTCTTTAGATTGAAAAAGTTTTTTATAAATGCCTTGTAAAATAGTCTTTTATTTTATCGAGCATAAAATTTTCAATCAGTTGAACGTGATGAATGTCTCTACCTTGTTTAAGGATAGTCCTACATTTAATAAACGACCAGTTTGGTAAAGAACCTTTAAATCTTGGATCATTTGCATAAACGATACCATCAAGACCAGCCCAAACAGCTGCTGCAGAACAAAGCGGACAAGGTTCGAAAGTGGAATATAGCCAGTATCCTCTTGGTAAACTGGCTGTTTCTAGAATTTTACAAGCACTTCTAATTGCATTGATTTCAGCATGAGCTGTTGGGTCATGATCTTCAGAAACTGTTGTTTTTCCAGTAGTGATGATTTCCATTTTTTCATTTACTATAGCTGCATAAATGGAGTGATCCTTCCATTGTCTGTTGATTATTTCATTCATGATTTTATGGCTTGGATGTTGATTCATAACTGTAACTCCTTTGAAATAAACAGACGCTTTTCAGTTTATTTGTTTAGACATGCTGATATCAGTTGCTACAAACCCTGTTTTTTCATATAAATGAATAGCTCCCCCATTATGAGCAAAAACGTGTAAATCAATTTGTGAAACGTCCATCTCTTTGGCTTTTTCTTCTAGACAAGCAATGGTTTGTCTACCATAACCTTGATTCCTAAATTCATCAAATATGATGAAATCATAAATAAAGAATTTTGAGTCTTGCAACGTTTTATTGATATGAACCCACAAAAAACCAACTTTTTCATCGAGAGCGTTCTCTTCAATCGAATAAAGATACTCATTATTAGTATCCTTGCCTTTTGGTAAAAGCTCATTAAAACTTTTTGTGGCTAATGAAATTGCGTCGGCTTCATTCCAAGTTCCTGCTATGATTTTATCTTGAGCATAGTCTTTAATCGCAAATGATAAGTATTTTTCAAAATCAGTTACAGTCATTTTTTTTAATTTAATTGCCATTATTTTATCCACCAATTCTAGTTATTTTCTAAATCATACCATTTTTGAAGATATAAAAAAAGTCTACAGAAAATTACTTCTCTGCAAACTTTTTCAAATTATTTATTGTTCATTTTTCAAAGCTGTTAGGGCAGCTGTATTAATGATATTCCAAGGTTTATCAAATGAGGGTTGGAAGAAAAAGTCAGCATAAGCTAAGTCTTCAATCGTCATTTTCGCCTTGATTGCAAGTGAAATCGCATTGATGTTCGCTGTTAAGTCAGCTTTTGACATCAACTGTGCCCCAAGAATTTGGGTTGTTTCAGGATCATATACTAATTTAAACCAAGCCTTTTGTTTATCCGGGTTGAAATCCATCAAATAATCTTCAACAACTAAAGTTGATTTAGTTGTTTTATTTAACTTCTTAGCCATTTCTTCATTGATTCCTGTTGAAGCAAATTTATAGTCAAAAACAGCTAATCCAGATGATCCTTGAATACCAGGGAAAGGTTTTACTGGCGCCAGTAAATTTTTCACTGCAAATCGTCCTTGCTTTCTAGCATTGGTTGCTAGAGCAATGTTGACTTCTGTTTCACCTGGATTATATTTTATCAATGTTGCATCTCCGACAGCAAAAACATCAGGAGCGCTTGTTTGCATGTACTCATCTGTTTTGATTAGTCCATTAGGATGTAGGTCTAATGTATCTTTCAACCAACCTGTATTAGGGCGGACACCCACTGCTACAACGACAAGATCAGCATCATACTCGGCTTTATCAGTTACTACCTTATTGACTGTTCCCTCACCTTTGTAACTTTGAACTGTTTCATTTGTTACTACATTGATATTGTTCGCTTCCATTTCTTCTGTTAACACATCAGTAAACTCTTTGTCTAAATAAACGCCTAACGGTCGGTCTAAAATATCAATAACCGTTACGTTTTTACCAGCTTTAGCAAATGATTCGGCCGCTTCAATACCGATATAGCCACTTCCGATAACAACAACATTATTGATAGTTGGATCAACTGTTTTTGCTTTTAATTTGATTGCCCATTTTCTGCCGCGCATTAAGTAAATATTTTCTAGATCTTTACCAGGTACATCTAATTCGAATGGAACTGCTCCTGGACTGATAATTAATTTATCATAGTTTTCAATACGCTCAGTATCTGTTAATAAATCTTTGACTACAACTTGATGAGCATCTGTTTTGATTGCAGTGATTTCTGTATTTGAAAAAACATTCACACCTCTGCTTTCCATTTTTTCACCAGTCATATATCGAACTGCGTTTACATCTTTTACTTTTCCTTCTAGATAAAGCTGCATACCACAAGATAAGAATGAAATAAAATCTCCCTTTTCGTACCATTGGATTTCTGCATCTGGGTGTAGATTTAATAATTCTTCAACAGCCTCATAACCTCCATGCGATGAACCTAAAACGATAACTTTCATTTCATATACCTCCAATATTATTTATTATATAATAAAGAGTATCATATAAAGGTATGAAATAACAAGTGATTTGAGTGATTATTCTCAATTAAATACTTTAATTGAGAATAATCGGGAGTATCCGAAAATTAGTTTACATAATATAATTATTGTTACTTCGTTAAATGAAAGTTTAGAAAAACAAAAAGCTAATTTTTTCTAATGCTCATAAGATTGTTGTTTGTTCATGATTATTTAAAAATAGTCACTTCTTTTTTTACTTCAACTGTGATCTTTCCGTTTTTTATTACATAATTTCGTTCAGGAATATCGATGATCGCATCGGCCATGACTTTCGTATCTAACAAAACTAAATCCGCATTATTACCAACTTGAATACCATAATTTGAGAGTCCAATTGCTTTTGCTGGATTCTCTGTGATCATAGGTAAAACGGTTGGTAAGTCATCTGCGCCCCCTAGATGTCCTACAGGAATGGCTAACATTGCAATTTGCATTAAATCACCATTTCCATAAGGTGTAAATGCATTACGAATATTATTTGTTGCAAGGCAAACGTTAACACCTGCATCACGGAGTTTTCTGATAGGAGTCACAGCTCTTCTAACATTGTATGCATCATTTCTAGCACCTAAATGTAAATCTGTTGCTGGTAAGGCCATCACGCTGATTTGTGCTTCAGACATCAATACTAAAATGTCCTTTAACCGCTCAGGTTTCAAAGCATGAAGTGCGGTTAAGTGTCCTACAGAAACTCTCCCTTGATAGTTTTCAGTAATTGTTTTCTTGCACAAGTATTCTATTGAAATATCTGTGGCTTCGTCACTAAAATCTTGATGTAAGTCAATATCTTTATCATATTTCTTGGCAATCTCAAAAACTAAATCGATATGTTTATCCGCAGGTGCATCATTATAGGGGATGCCGCCGACAACATCAGCCCCCATTTCCATTGCTTCATACATCATTTTTTCTGTCCCGGATGCTTTAAAAATTCCTTCTTGCGGAAAAGCGACAACTTGCATATCGATTAGATCTCGATACTCTTCCTTTAGTTTCATAATTGTTTTAAATCCGGAAAAGCCTTGAGCTGGATCAAATTCTGCGTGTGTTCTAACAGCGGTCACACCATGAGAAATAATCATTTCCAAAGCAGTTTTTGCTCGATGATAAATATCAGTTTCAGTAAATGTTGGCTTTAAAGCAGCTGTCACTTTGATTGCTTCTTGTAAAGTCCCTGATTTATTTGGTCTTCTATCTGCAATCAGCGCTTTATCTAAGTGAATGTGACTTTCTACTAAACCAGGTATCAGAACTCGGCCTTGAGCTTCAATTACTGTGACAGCCTTATCCGTTAAATCTCCTGAAATAGCAACAATTTTTCCGTCTTTAATCCCTAAATCCTGTAACTCTTCATTATCACTTAATCTTGCTTGTTTGATCAAAATATCCATCTTGCTGCACCCTCTCTATTTTTAAATTAAATGAAGAAACCTATACCGATTAATAAAACAGCGGCCAAACTGATCCATTTAATATTTCCTTTTACTACATCTAAAATTGGAATTTGAAAACCAGAAGATAACGCTTGCATCGTGATGTTGACAAAACTCATCTGACTTCCTAACCCTACGCCAACTGCAACTAATCCCAGTCCGATAGAAGAAAAACCTAAAGAAACAGCCACAGGTAACACAAGAGTCAACACTGACCCTACATATGCGCCAGCTGGCACTCCAATTAAGATGCCGGTTAATATTGCAACTGGTACCATGATCATTGTCGGTGCACCATTAGCAATTCCTGCTATAACAGCAAATGTACCTGTTTGAGCAATGATGTTAATAAAGGCTAGGAAAATTCCAACTTGGAATAATCTTGTCAAAATATAAGTAGAACCATCTACCATCGCTTCCACTGATTGATTCAGCGTGAAATCAGAACAAACAAAAATCAACGCTAGTGTCAAGACCATATAGACTAATGGTGTTAATAGGGGGAATCCAACGAAATCATTAACCACAGGCCCAAAAATGACGGCAAACAGTAAAAATATGGCCGGTATGGTTAATTTAAATAGAGCACTATTACTCATAGTTCCATACTCATCGTCGGTATTTTCTTTAAAACCAATCTTCCGCCGCTTCGTTCCCCAGAATGCTAGAATAATAGCTAACGCACAAAATAGCAGCCAGATCGGACGCATATCCGAAACGTACTTAGCTACACTAAAATCGCCTAATTTGGAAACAATACTTGATTCTAATGATGCTGGAGAGGTTGTAAATGAAACTGCTGCTGCCAATGACATGGCAGCGATCAACTCTGGAACTGCTCCAACTGCTACAAAGGCCAATGGAGCAATCACCATTGCACTACCACCACCAATGCCAGACATATAAGTCGCTGCAGCTAGTAAAATCACAATAAAAGCTGAGACATACTCAACTTTTCCTTTTGTTCCCCTTTTTGCTAAAGTTAAAGCCGCCGAGTATCCACCCGATTTAAAAACGGCCATTGCAATGGCCGAATTGATAATTGGTACAGTAATGCCAAGCATTGTAGGAATCGTTTCTAATAGTTGCTTATTGGCTTGCTCTAATCCGATTCCACCGATAATCATAGCCAATACACCACCAACAAACCCGGCAATGATCATATCTATTTTCATAAACAATAAGACCAAAACTAAAATTAGCGGGATGACTACAATCACAGCTTTTATTCCTGTAGGCGCAGTAATTTCGCCAATTTCTTGTGCAAATGCGGGTACAAATGAAAAAAGAAATAGAGCTGAAAGTAATAGCCCACTTAAAAATCTTTTAGGTATTTTCATAATTATTCCTCCAACTTTGGCTAATTAGGCTCAGTTCATTTTTAACAAGTAATAATTGCTCATTTGAAATCAGTTTTTTTAAATTGTATCTCTAATAAATAACCATTAATACTGCATAAAGATTATTTTCTTTAGAACTATTAAAATGCTACTGCCTCCTCTCTCCTTCATATAATACGTTCATTTTCAAAAAAAAGGAACGAGAATGCTTCTATAATTTATAAGATCAAAAAAAGGTAACGTTTCTATTTCACCTTTATAGCAATAGCAAAAAAATAACTGAAACAAAATATGAATTCTATCTTGTTTCAGTTATGCCTATTTCCTATTTTTTTCTTCAAGTAATTCAGTTAAATCGTAAGGTGTATTTTGATAAACTGCATAATTTAACCAATTAGAAAATAACAATGAAGCAGCCATGTGCCATCGTAATTTTGGTTGATCAGCTAGGTTATCATTTGGGAAATAATTTTTAGGGAGCCTAGGACTTAACCCTTTTTGTTGATCACGTTTAAATTCTTGTTCTAAAGTTTCACGATCATATTCTAAATGCCCAGTTGCATAAAATGCGCGATTATTTTTATTTCCAATTAAAAAAATTCCAGCTTCTCTTGATTCAACCAAAATTTCTAGTTCTTCTATCCTATCTACATCACTTCGTTTAATTCCAGTATAACGCGAATGAGGAGCATAAAATATATCATCAAATCCTTTCAAGATACTCCACGTATGGTTCAATACATCATGTTCAAATATTCCTGTTAGTTTTTGATTTAGCAGATACTTGTCAATCTTATGATGATAATACAATCCAGCTTGTGCTCCCCAACAAATATGAAATGTTGAAAAGACATGGGACTTACTCCATTCAAAAATTTCTTGTAACTCGTTCCAATAATCAACTTGCTCAAAAGGGATCTGTTCAATTGGAGCACCTGTAATAATCAAACCATCGTAGAATTCATTTCTAATTTCTTTAAATTGATGGTAAAAACGGTTCAAATGCTCGCTAGATGTATTTTTTGTTTCGTGACTACTCATATGCAAAAATTCGACATTGATTTGTAATGGTGTATTACTTAAGAGTCTCAAGAGCTGAACTTCCGTCTCATCTTTTTTTGGCATTAAATTTAAAATTAAAATTTCTAAAGGGCGAATATCTTGATGCATGGCCCGATCTTCGTCCATTACAAAAATTTTCTCTTTCTCTAATACTTTAATAGCAGGTAGCTCTTTTGGAACGCGAATCGGCATACGTATATCCTCCCTTTCTGTTTGTCTACTTTCATTTTACGATAGAAAACAGTAAAATGGAAGATTCTTTCTGAGAAAACGATAAGTAATCTTTTAATAATAAAATTTTACCTTAAAAAACATGAGGCAGGAGATAACCACCACCTCATGTTCCAACTTTTAGAAAGAAAACTTGTTATTTTTTACATTGTTATTCTTCTTAGAAAGATTTTTTTGTGTAGCGTTTAGGTTTTGCAAACCAGTACTTCCATTATTTCCTAAGTTTCCGCCGTTGCCAGTTCCATCAGCAGGATCAGCAGGTAGTTTAAAGTTAGCTGGTTCACTTTGGTTACCCTCACTATCTTTTTGCAATTGTAAACAGTAATTCTTTTGGTTCGGCAATCCAATTGGAGTTTCGATAATGAAACGACCTGTTCAACACAAAGCGAGTTATAAGAGAATAAAAAAGCCTTCAAAAGTTAGGTTTTCAAGTCTAACTTTTGAAGGCCACTACAGAATCAAAGTTTCTGATAGACTTTTTTACACTTTGTCTTTAATACTTTTTTCAATTATTGGTTCACTAACGTTTTTATTCCAAAAATCAATCAGAGGACCTGTGAAAAAAGCATTAATTATTGTTCCTATTCCTACTGGTCCACCAAAAATAAAAGCTAGTATAACAAAAATAATATCTTGTATTACCCTCACCACTCGATAAGATGCTTTTGTCCGCTCGACTATAATTGGTGCAATAGCGTCATAGGGGGCATTTCCTAATTTAGCAGACATGTAAAACGATGCGCCAAAAGTAAAGATGATGATCCCGACTATCAGCAATAAACTTTGGGAAAAAACATTGATTTTGATTGGAATAAACGTTGTATAAATCCAGGTATAAAAATCGATGAAAAAACCTGTCAGCACCATGTTGATTACTGTTCCAATCCCAATATACTGCCGTCCAAAAATAAAAACGAGCACCAAAATAATGATGTTGACGATCAATTGATAGACACCGAGTGATAGCCCTAAAACAGATCCGATTCCAATATTCGCTGCTGTATACGGATCTAGCCCAACTTGCCCGATTCGTAATGTTGCAGCACCAAATGCTAAAATTGCCACTCCTATGAAAGCATAAAGAGAGCGAAAGACCAGTTCTTTTGTTCTTTTTCTTTTCATTTTTCACACCTCATTTAATTTTACTTATTAAGCATCTCAAATAAATGCTTAAAAAGCAAAATATTAAATCTTTTTGTATAAAAAAAACTAGAGTTGAATCTACACTCAACTCTAGTTTTTGTTTATTTACTTTGGGCAATATCTTTTAGAGCCGCTTGAGCTAATAAGTTCAAGTAGTTCCAAGGACGATCAAAGTGTGGTTGGAAAAAGAAATCTGACAACGCAAGATCTTCAACAGTCATTTTATTTTGAACAGCTAACGAAAGTGTATTAGCTGATTGTGTAATATCATACTTAGACATTAGTTGTCCGCCTACAATGCGATTTGTTCCTTTTTCGTATACTAATTCCATCATAACATTTTCAGTAGTTGGCATAAATTCTGGACGATAGTTATCTTCAAATTGTGTTGCTGCCACATCTAAATTGTTCAATTTGGCACTTTCTAAAGTAACACCAGTTGAACCGATTTTCCAACCAAATAAATACAATCCAGAGGTTCCCTGTGTTCCGCGGTAAGCTAATTTATCTTCAGCTAAATTATGACCTACCAACATTCCTTGGCGAACCGCATTTGTTGCTAGAGGAATATAATTAGTTGTATTACTTGGATTATAGTGTACTACTGCACTATCACCTGCAGCAAAAATGTCTGGATTACTTGATTTCATATATTTATCTACAACGATTGCACCATTTGGTAACATATCTACTTTATCTTTCAGCAATGCTGTATTTGGGCTAAAGCCAACGCACATAATAACCATATCCGCTTCAAACTCTTGGCTTGGTGTAATTACTTTATTCACATGTCCGCTTGCATTTGACTGAAACTCTTGAACATTTTCTCCTAACGCTAGTGTAACACCACGATCTACAAGTTCTTTTTCTAGAACATCTGTAAATGGCTTATCTAAGTATTTGTTTAAAATACGATCTAAACCATCAATCAATGTCACTTCTTTTCCAGATTCTACAAAAGCTTCAACTAGCTCAATCCCAATATAACCACCGCCTACAACAACAACTTTTTTCGCATCTTTAGCGCGTTCAATGATGACATTTGCTTGATTAAAGTTTTTACATAGTAAGATATTTTCAGCTTCTATTCCTTTGATTGGCGGAACAATTGGCCATGAACCAGTTGTCATGACTAATTTATCGTATTCTTTTGTTTCAATTTTACCAGTGTTCAAATCTTTAGCAGTAACTGTTTTATGATTAACATCGATTGTTTCGACTTCATGTTCCATTTTAACTGTAGCACCTAGAGACGCTAGTTCTTCAGGACTTGAATAGAATAAACTGTCAGCCTCCTTTACTACTCCTCCAACATAAAGGGCAATTCCGCATGATAAAAATGATACATTATCATTTCGTTCATAAACGGTTACCTCCGCGTTTGGGTGATTTGTTAAAATACTTTTGACTGCAGCTGTTCCTGCATGCGTACATCCTACGACTACGACTTTCATTTTGTAAATCCCTTCTTTCAAGTTAAATTTTTCACCAATAAATTTAGAATAAAGTTACTGGTATATTAAAAATATAACAAAGTAAGAAAGCATATTCGAGTTCTTTGCTTGTGAATCACTAACTTATTTTTTCACAAACTTCTCTATTTTTAACTATATCCCCATCTTGATTAATGATTTCTCACTTTAAAATGCTGTTTTAACAATAAATAAAGCTGAGAAACATTAGTTTCTCAGCTTGTGAAATTAAACTACTGCTCATTTATAGATACAATAATTTCTATTTCAATCAGAACATCTTTAGGTAAACGGGCGACTTCAACGGCAGATCGTGCTGGTAATTGATTTGTAAATGATTGTGCGTAGACTTCATTAAAAGCTGCAAAATCATTCATATTTTTTAAAAAACAAGTTGTTTTTACTACATGATCGAAACTACTTCCAACCTCAGTTAAAATAGCTGCGATGTTTTTCATGACTTGCGAAGTCTGTTCTTCTATAGTTGTCCCCACAACTTCTCCGGTTCCAGGACTTAAAGGAACTTGACCTGAGGTAAATAATAAGCCGTTCACAATGTTCCCTTGTACATACGGACCAATTGCTTTTGGCGCCTTATCTGTGTGAATCGATTTCATCTGATCACTCATTTCCTTTTTTTTGGTTTTTCTGACATTCTGGACATAAACCATATAGCTCTAAACGATGCTCATTGATTTCAAAACCAGTCAATTTACTTGCTGCCATCTCCACGTCTTCTAATCCTGGATAATGGAAATCAACGATCTTACCACAATTTTGACAGATCGCATGGTAATGCTTTTTAGAACTGAAATCAAAGCGACTTGATGCATCACCATAGTTCATTTCTTGTACAAAACCAATATCTGTAAACAAACGTAAATTATTATAAACAGTTGCCACACTCATATTCGGAAAACGATCTTCTAAAGAGCGGTAAATCTCATCCGCTGTCGGATGGCTGTGATTCTCAATTAGATACTCTAAAATTGCATATCTTTGAGGAGTAATACGAATATTGGCTTCTTTTAATTCTTCAAGTGCATTTTTTACCAATATGTTATCCATTTGGTTCCCCTCCCAGTCTTCTTTCTTAAATGATACTATTTCTAATGTGTATTGACAAGAATAAATAGATAAATAGTACTAAAAAGAGTAAGTTTATCTATAATTATGACAAAACAAGACACTATTATATGCTTTTTGACAACTTCACTTGTTTACACTAAAAAGGAAGTCATAAATTTAGACTTCCTTTTTAGTGTACTACTTATTCAGAAAAATTATAAAGAGCTGTTGATAAATAACGTTCGCCATTATCAGGAATAACTGTCAAAACTTTTTTTCCCTTCCCTAATTCTTTCGCCACTTCAATCGCAGCATACACAGCAGCGCCTGCTGATATTCCGACTAACAACCCTTCTTTTACTGCTAATTGACGAGCTGTTTCCATAGCAGATTCACTCGGAACAGAAATGACTCGTCCGTAAATTTCTGTCTCTAAGACTTTAGGGATAAAGCCCGCTCCAATTCCTTGGATTTTATGCGGTCCCGGCGCTCCGCCATCTAAAACTGGGGACTCCGTTGGTTCAACTGCAATGATGGAGATATTTGGATAAACTCGCTTCAATTCTTTTCCAACACCTGTAATTGTTCCACCCGTGCCTACTCCAGCGACAAAAGCGTCTAAACCACTAGGACCAAAAATGTCTTGGATCTCTTTGCCCGTCGTTTTTTCATGTGTCTCTGGATTTGCGGGGTTATCAAATTGCATAGGCATAAAATAGCCATCTTTTTCAGATAGTTCTGTCGCTTTTGCAATAGCGCCTTTCATTCCTTCAGCACCTGGCGTTAACAATAATTTCGCGCCATAAGCTTGCATCAATTTCCTACGTTCTACACTCATGGTATCTGGCATAACAATCATTACATTATAACCCTTAGCAGCACCAACCATTGCCAAGCCGATTCCAGTATTTCCACTAGTTGGTTCTACGATTGTATCTCCAACTTTAATTTGTCCATTTTTTTCAGCTTTTTCGATCATACTTAATGCGATTCGATCCTTCACGCTGCCACCTGGATTAAAGAATTCTAGCTTTACAAAAACATCAGCTACTCCATCTGGGATTATGCGTCCTAATTTGACAATCGGTGTTTTACCGATTAATTCAGTTACTGAATTATAAATTTGAGTCATGATCCATTCCTCCATTTTCGTATTCGTATAAGCAAAATCTTTCTTGTGTTTATAATAGCTTATATCAAGTCATCTGGCTATCATTTTGCAATGATACTTTTTAAACAATCTTAATAACCATAATTTATTCCGATTTGTGATTCAAAAACATGGAGAAATGGCTGCAAAATATTTTAATGGCGTACTTTTTGAAATTGTCTATAATACCTACTCAATAAAGAGTGGTTATTTTAGTAGTCAAAAAAAATTAAATACACTTAATTTTTATCTAAAAGAAAGATCAGAATTACAAAATGGGATTAAAATATGATATAGTTGAAATAGGGAGATGCTTATATGTTTTACATTGAATGGATTACAGCATAAGTTCATTCCCTTAATCAAAATTAAAACGGATTGACTACATATCAGGCTAAAATAGGAAAGAAGGTGACACTATGTGGAATCCAATTACAATCGAAATACCGGATAATTTTTTAGGTGACCCGCTACTTGTATCAATATAAAGATAATTGCAAGTGCAATTATCTTTTTCGCTTCTTAATCATACTCGTCAAGAAGCTATTTAGCAATGTCTAAATGAATGAACATTAAGGACTATCCTCTCTTAACACAATTTTAATAAAAATATTGTATAGTATAAGAGACTTTAAAATTGATTATTAGGAGTTTACTCATTTATGAAAATTATAAATATTAGTCCACGTGGGTATTGTTATGGTGTTGTGGATGCTATGGTCATTGCTAGAAATGCATCTCTTGATGAAAATTTACCGCGTCCGATTTATATCTTAGGGATGATCGTTCATAACAAACATGTAACTGACGCTTTTGAAAGTATCGGGATCCATACATTAGACGGAACAAATCGTGAAGAAATTTTAGCCCAAGTTGATCGAGGAACGGTGATCTTTACAGCCCATGGCACTTCTCCAAAAGTTAAAACATTAGCTATTGAAAAAGGTTTAGCTGTTATCGATGCAACGTGCCCAGATGTTCTGATTACACATGAATTGATTGCTAAAAAAGTAGCCGAAGGTTATGAAATTATCTATATTGGCAAGAAAAATCATCCGGAGCCTGAAGGAGCACTTGGTGTTTCACCTGACCATGTTCATTTAGTATCAAATCAAGCTGATATTTCTGCTTTGACGCTAACTGCAAATAAGGTGTTTGTTACGAATCAAACGACAATGAGTCAATGGGATGTCAGCGATCTAATGGAGTTGATTGTAGCTAAATACCCTCAGGTTATTATTCATAAAGATATCTGTAAAGCAACGCAAGTCCGCCAAGAGGCTGTCGTTGAACAAGCGCAAGGTTGTGACTTAACAATCGTTGTGGGAGATCCAAAAAGTAATAATAGCAATCGTTTAGCTCAAGTTTCCATTGAACAAGCAGGTGTTGCAGCTCATCGTATTTCTGACGTTTCCCAGATAAATCCAAACTGGTTGTTGGATGTCGAGCAAGTCGCTGTCACAGCTGGTGCTTCTACCCCTACTCAAATCGTTCGTGAAGTGATCGATTATTTAAAAAAATTCGATGCAACGAATCCCGAAACATATCAAAAAAGCTCAACCACAACTGCTGAAGCGATTCTGCCTAAACCTAGGGTTAAGGATTTAACTAAAAACCGACAACGACGTTTAGAAGAATTACGCTCAGGAAAAAGATAAAAACGTTCAACGATTTGTCATGAGATTGGCAATTCGTTGAACGTTGTTTTATTATGCAACCTGTAGCGATTGTCCCACAGTAATCAATTCAGCTGTTATGCCATTTAAAGCCATAAGTTGATCAACCGAAAGTCCAAATTTTTCTGCAATCCCCCAAAGAGTATCACCTGAGACAACTGTATAAGATTGGGCTGTTACAGTTGTTGTCGCACTACTTTGACCAATTGTTGATTGATTTACAGTTATATTTTCCTCTGACGATACAGTTCCTGCCATTTCCCAATCATAAGCAGTTAAACCGTAATTTGCAATTAACCAATTTAATTTACTGGCATAATTAGGATCTGTTGCATAACGCCCAGCTAAAGCAGCTGTAGCGTCCATATAACTAGTCGTGTTGCTTTTCCATACCCCAGAATAATGATAATCACCACTGGATGCTAAGGTTGTTTTAAGTACGTTAGCATGATCCTGGAAAGATTCAGTATATGAAGGATAACTTCTAAAAGGTTCAGTCACTGTCACCCATTGCCCATTTAAATATTCAGAAGTTGGCATATAGACTGTTTGTCCACCATAACTTCCTTTGACGCCAAATAAATTATAATTTGGTGCGGCTGCTAAACCAGATGTACCATAACTACTCTCTAATAATGCTTGAGCAATCATTACAGATGCATATAAATCATTAGCATCTGCTACAGAAGCCGCTGAATAACCAATAGAATCAATAAATGCTTGCTCTGAAATAGCTTCTTGGGTCACTGTCTCTGTGGCTTGAACACTTAGTGGCAACAAATTCCCCACAACCGGAAGAAGTACTAATGAAGTACCTATAACAGATGCAACTCGTTTTGTATTGTTTTTCAACTCTTTTTGTTGGTGTCTGCTACTTCTTGTTTTTGTCTCATTCATTCATTTGTTCCTCCTCAATAGAACATCATATCATCATTCTACTCGGGTAATTTTTTATAAACAATTATTTGATCCTCAATTTTGAAGTTTTAAAGTGGGCGTAATCCTGTTGAAATTTTTGTTTTATTAATTAAATTGTATTTGTTTCAATCAATTTACATGATGTCTGTTATTCAAACTGTTTCTTTTGGTAAATCCCTTTATTTTGTTGTTTATGTATTCGTTTTAAGAACATTACTGGATATTTCTATCATATTACATTTATTACGCAGTTATTTTGTATAAAAGTACAATTTATCCGATTTTAGCAATTTTTTCATAAATAAAAAAGTAGACATTCATAGTTTGTGAATGTCTACTTTTTTATTAAAAACTAGTTTATTTTATAAATTAGTATACTTTGATACAACGTTATCAACTGTAAAACCAAATTCTTTCAAGACTAAATCACCTGGAGCTGAAGCACCAAAATGATCAATCGTTACAGTTGTGCCTGCAGTTCCAACATAACGTTCCCAACCAAATGGTGAAGCAGCTTCAATCGCAACTCGTTTAGTTATATCTTTTGGTAAAATAGATTCTTTGTAATCTGCTGTTTGCTTTTCAAACAAATCAAAACTTGGCATCGAAACGACAGAAACATCTTTCCCTTGTTCAGCTAATGCTTTTTGGGCTTCAATTGCTAAATTCACTTCTGAACCAGTTGCAATTAAGATCCCTTCTGGTTTTTCGCCTTTTTGTTTAGAAATGACATATGCACCTTTTTGAACAAGTGTATCAGCATGTTCTTTAGTTCCTTCAATAACTGGTAAATTTTGACGACTTAAAACTAAGACCGTTGGCGCATCTTTTGTTGTCATCGCAATTTTCCAAGCCGCAACAGTTTCGTTACCATCAGCTGGACGAATGACTTGTACACCAGGCATACAACGAATACTTGCTAATTGTTCAACAGGTTCATGTGTTGGTCCATCTTCACCCACTGCCACAGAATCATGTGTTAATACATATGTCACAGGAGTATTTTGGATTGCAGCTAAGCGGACTGCTGGGCGCAAATAATCTGTAAATACAAAGAATGTTCCGCCGTAAACGCGACTTCCACCATGTAATTGGATTCCGTTCATCGCTGCTGCCATGGCAAACTCACGGACACCAAACCAAATATTCCGACCTTCGTATTGACCAGGCTCAAAATCTTTTTCTGCAGCGACCATTGTATTATTTGAAGCAGACAAATCAGCTGAACCGCCCCAGAAACCTGGTACAGTTTTAGAAATTGCTTGAATCGTTTCTTTACTTGTCACACGACTAGCTGCACTCGAACCTATTTCATAGGTTGGTAACTCGCTATCCCAATTTTCAGGAAGTTCATCAGAAAAAGCTTGTTTAAATTGTTTTGCCAAATCAGGATGCTCTTTTGAATAATTTGCAAACATCTTATTCCATTGATCTTCTGCTTTCTCGCCTTCTTCTATCATCGTTTCTTTAAAGCGTGCAGCAACTTCATCTGGAACAGTAAAGTCTGGGTATTCCCAACCATAAACAGCTTTAGCTGCGGTAATGCCATCTGCTCCGATAGGTGCGCCATGTACAGATGAAGTACCTTCTTTTGGTGCGCCGTAGCCGATGACTGTTTTTACTTCGATCAAAGTTGGTTTATCTGATTCAGCCTTTGCAGCTTCTATCGCTTGAGAAATTTCTTCTAAATCATTACCGTCTTTCACTAAGATATGTTGCCAACCATATGCTTCATAACGAGCGCCAACATTTTCAGTAAACGCTTTTGATGTTGGACCGTCTAAAGAGATATCATTTGAATCGTATAACACGATCAGTTTACCTAATTTCATGTGTCCAGCCATTGAACTAGCTTCTTGAGAAACACCTTCCATCAAATCACCATCACCGCATAACGCAAACGTATAGTGATCTATTACAGGAAAGCTATCACGATTATAAGTCGCAGCAGTATGTGCTTCTGCCATCGCCATACCGACAGCCATTGCGATACCTTGACCCAATGGACCAGTTGTTGCTTCAACACCATCAGTATGATGTACTTCTGGATGCCCTGGTGTTCTACTATTCCATTGACGGAAATTTTTTAGATCATCCATAGTCACATCGTAGCCAGCTAAATGAAGTAAGCTGTATAACATTGCAGAACCATGACCAGCAGAAAGAATAAAACGGTCTCTATCTACCCAGTTTCTTGAAGTTTTTGGGTTTACTTTTAAGTGTTTTGTCCAAAGTGCATAAGCCATAGGTGCAGCACCCATTGGTAATCCTGGATGCCCAGAATTTGCTTTTTGTACTGCTTCAATACTTAATGTACGAATCGTGTTAACGCCTAACTGATCAGTGTTGTCGAACAAAAAAATCATCTCCTATTTAGGTTTTTTTTACCTTTATTAACTACATTTTATCGCATTTCGCTCATGAAAGCAATTACCTTTAGTAAAAAAAACTAAAATTACTTTCTATTATGCAATCCTTTAACTTTTTGAATCTCTTTCAATTTATCTGGTGTTACATCATTTCCTTTAGGATCGACCACTTTCATTCCTTCTATATGATGGCGCATCCCACCACGAAAAGCAGCCAAATATTCTTGACGAAGTACTTT
>Ga0308165_1002859_pt1 | contig 19577 bp, 15 predicted proteins | sample PhyWR2_FD_201032 | JGI IMG/M metagenome (GOLD analysis project Ga0308165, IMG submission 201032) | Phyllosphere microbial communities from UC Gill Tract Community Farm, Albany, California, United States - DLSLW.R2 | ecosystem: Host-associated > Plants > Phyllosphere > Unclassified | place: USA...
CCTGGCGCAGGGCCTGGGACAAGGTCATCCCGTTCTTCGCCTTCCCGCCCGAGGTGCGGCGGGTGATCTACACGACCAACGCGATCGAGAGCGTGAACGCGCGGCTGCGAAAGATCATCAAGACGCGCGGCCACTTCCCCAGCGACGATGCGGCCACCAAGCTGATCTGGCTGGCCCTGCGCAACATCACTGAGGACTGGGGGCGGGCAGCCAACCACTGGAAATCCGCGATGAATCAATTCGCGATCCTCTACGAGGATCGGTTCACGAAATCGAGCCTATAAAATCTTCAACCCACTTCACGCAATCAGTGAAGGTTCAAAGTGTCTCGCACACAGAAATTCTGACACTCCCGTCAGGTGCGGTTTCTGGCCGCGCTGCTGGTCGCCAACTTCGTTGTCATTCCGCTGCTGGTCGCTGGTCTGATTCAGTTCTTGCCAGCGGACCCCATGCTCAGATTGGGTGTACTGCTGGTCCTGCTCACGCCATGCATTGATTATGTCGTCACGTTCGCCCACCTCGGCCGTGCTGACTCACGCCTGTTGCTAGCAGCGACTCCTGCCTTGCTCATCACACAGATGATCCTGCTGCCTGGATACCTGGGCCTCTTCCTCGGCGAAGAGGCTGCCCACCTGGTCAAGGCTGGACCTTTCATACACGCATTCCTGTGGCTGATCACAGTGCCCCTGCTGCTTGCGGGCATGACCCAACTCTGGGCTGCCAGGAGTGAGCGCGGCGCCCGCACCTCGTCCCTGCTGGGCCTGCTTCCCGTACCCGCGACAGCGGTAGTGCTCATCGTCGTCATTGCAGCGGTAGTGCCGCAGTTAGGCCCGGCAACGGGCTCCGCCTTGCGCGTGGTGCCAATCTACATCGCATTCGCTGCTCTCGCACCCTTGCTTGGCTGGTTGGTGGCGCGCATGTTTGGGCTGGAAGCGGTGGCCGGGCGCGCTGTTGCTTTCAGTTCCAGCACCCGAAACTCACTAGTCGTCCTGCCTCTTGCACTCTCGGTGCCGGGAGCAATACCCATCCTGCCGGCCGTCATCGTCACGCAAACACTGGTGGAGCTCCTCAGTGAGCTGGTGTACGTTCGCTTGATTCATAAATTGAGGTGACTCGTGCACCTACGGCAGAGTGCGACCGTTCTATGTTCAAAAACCTGAAGAAAAGACCGTGGACTGCCGCTAGCCAGGTAGACAAACCCGGTCTATCTTTGGCCATAGCGCAAAGTCGCATACACAGACCTCCGTAATACTGGGCTTGACCCCGCCTACCTCGATCAGATCCAAGTGCAGGCGAGTATCGAGTGGAAATGGACATGCTCTTTGGATTCTTAGCGATTTGGATTGGCAGTGGGCTCCGCTCGCGCCCCGCGAAGCAGTCGCAGCCCATTGGCCACCACCAACAAGCTCGCACCCATGTCCGCGAAGACAGCCATCCACATGGTCGCAGTACCGACAACCGCCATCACCAGGAACACGCTCTTGATGCCCAGCGCCAATGTGATGTTCTGCCAAAGCACGGCATGGGTGCGCTTGGATAGCCGCACTGTCTCCGCGACGCGCTGCAGGTTGTCATTCATGATGACCACATCGGCCGCTTCCATGGCCGTGTCGGTTCCCGCCCCACCCATGGCAAAGCCGATGTCGGCCTGCGCCAGCGCCGGCGCATCGTTGATGCCGTCACCGGTCATCCCGGTGGCGCCATAGCGCTTTTGCATTTCCTTGATGGCGTCCAGCTTGGCTTCGGGCAGCAGATCGCCTCGGGCATCATCAATGCCGGCCTGCGCCGCGATGGCCTTTGCCGTGGCCGTGTTGTCACCGGTCAGCATCACCGACGTCACTCCCAGAGCCTTGAGGTCGACGATGGCCTGCTTCGATGTCTCTCGGATGGTGTCAGCGACGGCAAACAGGGCCCGAACGCGGGAGTCGTCAGCCAGGAGGGTCACCGTGCGGCCCTGCTTTTCATGAACGGCCAGCTCTGTCTCCAGTTCAGGGGTACACAGTCCTTGCTCATGGATGAGTCGGTGATTGCCCAGCACCATGTGCGAGCCGTTGACCATGCCCTCGACACCGCGCCCGGGCAAGGCCTTGAAGTTCTCGACCTCCGGACCTTGCACTTCCAGACCCTGGATGATCGCCTTGGAAACGGGGTGATCGGACCGACCCGCCAGGCTGGCGGCCATCTGCTGGGTAGCAGCTTCGTCACCCGCGCCCCAGACTTTCCACTGCACCAGCTTGGGTTTTCCTTCGGTAATGGTGCCTGTCTTGTCCAGCGCCACCGCCTTCAGAAGCCTCGCGTCCTCTAGGTAGGTTCCGCCCTTGATGAGGATCCCACGGCGCGCACCGGCGGCCAATCCGCTGACCACCGTCACCGGAGTGGAAATGACAAGGGCACATGGACAGGCGATCACCAGCAGGACCAGCGCCTTGTAGAGTGCCTCCAGCCAGGTCAGACCCATCAGAAATGGCGTGAGCACGGCCACTGCCACAGCGATGGCGAAGACCGCAGGCGTGTAGATTGCGGCGAACCGATCAACGAAGCGTTGTGTCGGTGCGCGGGTACCCTGCGCTTGTTCGACGGCCTGAATGATCCTGGCAAGAGTGGTGTTGCTGGACAAGGCGGTGACCTGAAACTCCAGTTCACCGGTTTCATTGATGGTGCCAGCAAATACCTGATCGCCAGGTGCCTTGTCCACGGGAATGCTCTCTCCGGTGACTGGTGCCTGATTGATTGCCCCGGCCCCCTTGGTCACCTTACCGTCGAGCGGCACTCGTTCACCCGGTTTGATGCGCACGGTCGAGCCAATGGCTACCGAGGCAACCGGCGTTGCGGTCCATACGCCGTCAGGGCCGAGAACAAGAGCTTCTTCCGGCGCAAGCTCCAGCAACCCCTTGATGGCGTTGCGCGCCCGGTCCACGGCCTTGGCCTCGATCAGCTCGGCAATGGCGTACAGAGCCATCACCATGGCGGCCTCCGGCCATTGGCCAATAAGGAATGCGCCTGTGACGGCCACCGACATCAGGGCATTGATGTTGAGCTTACCGCGCAGCAGCGCTGCAAGGCCCTTCTTGTAGGTGTCGATACCTGCCAGCCAGATAGCCAGCGCGGCAATGGCCATGCCTGCCACCTTCCAGGCCATTTGATCGGGTGCGAAGAAGGAGAGCACCTCCGCTCCCGTGGCGAATACAAGCGCGGCAACCAGGCGGGAAATGCCACCGGCAAACCCGTGTTGATGGTCATCGCCTTCGGCATGTCCCGCTGCCTGTCCTTCTTCGGATCGCGCAGCTGCAGCCACGGGCTGCGGATCGAAGCCCGCTTTGCGAATCGCCTCCAGGGCCAAGGGATACGCACTTTCTTGCGCATCGATCCTCAGCGTGCGCGCACCAAGCTGAAATCCTAAAGAGCGGATACCTTCCAGTGGCTCCAGCGCCCGACGGATTTCCGCCTCCTCGGCGCTGCAGTCCATGGTCGCGATTTTGAAAAGCTTGCCCTGGCTGATTTGGGGGGCTGATGCCGTGGCCACGGGCTGCGGATCGAATCCCGCTTTGCGGATCGCCTCCAGGGCCAAGGGGTACGCACTTTCTTGCGCATCGATCTTCAGCGTGCGCGCGCCAAGCTGAAATCCCAAAGAGCGGATACCTTCCAGTGGCTCCAGCGCCCGGCGGATTTCCGCCTCCTCGGCGCTGCAGTCCATGGTCGCGATTTTGAAAAGCCTGGCCTGGCCAGAGACGCTGGCGGTGACATTGCCAGGCGTGGCAGGACTTGAACAACCTGCGGAACAGCAGGAGTCAACGCTTGGGGAGGTGCTGGTTTCTGGTTTCATGGCCTAATTGGAAACCCTATAGTGACTTTAAAGTCAAGTGGTAGCGCAGAAATGCATCGTGCGGCGTTCTACAGCAAGCTCATTTTTGAAAGCGGAGCAATGAAAATTGGCGAACTGGCCAAGGCCACCGGCACGCAGACAGAAACCATCCGCTACTACGAGCGGGAGCAACTGCTGCCGACAGCAAAGCGCACGGAAAGCAACTACAGGGTGTATGACGGTAGCCACGTCGAGCGTCTGGCCTTCATCCGGCACTGTCGCAGCCTGGACATGACACTCGATGAGATCCGCGTGCTGCTGCATTTCAAAGACGCGCCCGGTGAGAACTGCGGCGCGGTGGACGCGCTGCTGCAGGCTCATATCGGGCACGTGGTTGACCGTATTCGAGAACTTCAGGCGCTGGAAGCAGAATTGCGCAGTTTGCAGCGGCAGTGTTCATCTGGTCATTTGGCCGGGGACTGCGGCATCTTGGGCGGTCTGGTAATTGCCGCGCGTCAACACAACCACATCCCACCAGCCCCACCCATCGAGTCGCATCTGCCTGGAGTGCATCGCGAAATCGGTACCGGTTCCAAACAGCGCGGCGTCAAGCACTGACTCACCAACCCTACCCGAGCTGGCGTTCGACACGACGTCAGAGCTGCGCGAACTGGTCGAAACGCCGCAGCGTTGGATCAAGCAAATAGAACCGCTGGAGGGGTTGCAGCCTCGGGACTAGGAGCGAGCCACAAAGTGGCTTGATGCGAAGCGTCCACCGGACCACGTGCGAGCCACTATTGGAAGGGGTATCCAATGATGCCCCTCCCTGCTTGACGGCAACCCTCAGGCGCGGCGCGTGACCCCTTAGTTCCGGGTCAGCGGGTTTTGCGCGACATACACGTTGAGCGACTTGCCCGTGAATCCGGCTGGCGCGATCTTTGCCAGGTCCACGGGCCGGCGATCGAGCCCGTTGAACGTCCACGAGAACTCCTTGCCTTCGCTGCGGAACGTGACCGTATCACCGTAGGCAACGTTCAGGTGCCGGGCGGTTGAGACATCCACGACTCGGGCTTTTGCGGCCTGCTGAGCGGGTTGACCGTAGAACGATTGACCGTTGGCAAACGTGTCAGCTGCCATGGCAGACGCAGAGGCCATGCCGAAAATAATGGCCACCTGGATGAGACGAGTCGAACGCATGTTGAGCTCCTTCTTGATGATGACTGCGCCGCCGATGCCGGCGCCGTGACGCCTTGGGGCGACATGAAGGACTCTAGCGATCCGTAACCAACAGATCGCGATCATCTGGATGATAAATTTGTCATCTGTAGCAGCGCGCAAGGTGCGTGTTTGTGCAGACCCAATGAGCTGAACTTCGCGGGCAGCTGGCTGCCTCATCGTCGGGCTATACGCATGTCGCGGTCACTGTAAAACCTGTGAACTTGACTCTGCACCCGCTACAGGGTTTTCAATAGCATCAGATCACAAGAAGGAAGAGGCGCAGGGAACGCGCGCACCGACTCAAGGCTTTGTCGATCGACGTGGCCGTGGAGATGCCGCACCTGCCCATTGAGCGGCAGGCGCGCGTGATTGGGGCCGCCTGGCTGGACCAGCAGTTGATCGGCGGCGGTAAAGAGCTGAGCTAACTAGGGTTTGGCAGCGCGGCCAGGGAGGTACTACAGAAACGCGCCGACTTCCTGGCCGACCAGGGCCTGACCGAGCGGCGCGGCCAGCGCATCATCCTGACGCGCAATCGTCTGGCGACGCTGCGCAACCGCGAGCTGTCGCATGCCGCTAAGACATTGCCGCTGAAACCGGGCTGGAGCATCGGCCTCTCCCCGATAGGGAGCGCGTAGCGGGCATCTACCGGCGAAGCGTGATGCTCGCCAGCGGGCGCTACGCAATGCTCAATGACGGCCTGGGATTTAGCCTGGTGCCGTGGAAGCCGGTAATCGAGCAGCCGTTGGGAAAGCAGGTTGCCGCGACGGTGCGCGGCAGTGGGGTGGCATGGGAAATTGGGCGGCGGCCTGGGCTTTCCCGAGGTTAGTCAGGCCGACGCCAGAGATCTCAAAGGCTGGCTTCAGCATAATCCGCTGGAACCGCAACTGGGGGCGATCAACCCGGATAGTAGAGACGCTGACGCGCGTCGCGTTCGGCAGGTGACTCGTTCAGCATTTCGTTGATCACTTCCTGACGAGTTTTCCCTGGGCCCACAGCAGGCACAGGCATTGGGTAGTTGCTCTCGCCATAAGACAGGAGTCCTTGCTGCATGGCAGCCTTGGTTTCCGCGATAACCTGCTCTCGCGTCTTATCGCTCTTCCAGTGTTCCGGGTGAACGATGATGCCCTGTTCATTGTTGGCAGGATGCTCGTACGCTGCCGAAGCCATCCCTGGAAGACCCAGAGTGACCACTGCTGCCACTGCTGCGATCATGGAAGAAAGGGAGAGACGACGTTGAGTCATGGCTAAGGTCCTTATAGAAGTCAGTAAATTTTGCATCTTCCATGCCTTTGCCAGGCGATGATGAGATGTGTTCATCGTAGAAACCCTGACCCAACAGAACGCGGACAGCACGATGACTTTTCTGTCATCTTTTGCTGTTTTTGACCTTATCGCGGTGACAAGGTCAGACCATGAAGACATGGGAAAATATCCTGCATGGGAGTAAGTGCGATGGAGTCGCTTCGGTCAATTGCAGAAAATCCAACCCGAAAACACGAACGCATCATGGATGCGTAAGTAGGATCACCGGCAACAGAGCCCGTTACAGAGCGCGGATTTTCATCCCGACAATCGTCACCCCGTTTTCTGACCATGCAACCGGCTCACCCTGGTGCATTCGAGCGATCGCGCCAACGATGGCCAAGCCGAGGCCATGGTTGCTTTGCCCATGGCTGCGAGCGGGATCGCCGCGGAAGAATCGATCAAACAGGTGCGGAAGTATTTCTGGATCGATGGTATCTCCGCAGTTAGTGACGCTGAGCAACACGCGGTCCCCATCAGAGGGCTTGAAGGTGACTTGGATGATCGAACCATTTTTTGCGTATCGGGTGGCGTTGCCCAGCAGGTTGGACAGTGCTCGGCGCAACAGCGGCACGTCAAAGGCGCCATGGGCATCGCCCACCACCTTGGCGGTGAGGCCGGCCTCGGCCAGCGCCGCCTCGTGGTAGTCCAACACGTCTGCAGCCATCGATGCAAGGCTCGCTACGGGAGCGCGGCGTGCGCCCACGCCCCGATCCGCCTGGGACAGGAACAGCATGTCGTTGACAATACCGGTCAGGCGATGTAGTTCCTCCAGGTTGGAGGCTAGGACCTCTCGCATGTCCGCCTGTTCAGGGCGCCTTAGCGCCAGCTCATTGTTGGCAATGAGCGTGGCCAGTGGCGTGCACAACTCGTGCGCTACGTCGGCATTGAAGCCCTCCATCTGTGAGTAGGCCTTTTCGATGCGTTCCAGGAGCGCATTGAACTGGTCGATCAGGGGCACGAGTTCAAGGGGCTGCTCTGCGCCGTCGAGCCGGTGGTGCAGGTTGTCCGCCGACAACGCACGCGTCTGGCTGACCAGTCTTCGAACGGGCGCCAGGCCCAGGTTGACCAGGGAGAAGCCACCCAGCGAAACCACGATGGCCCCTCCGATGGCTGCCACCAGCAAGGTAAGTGCAAGCCGGTGCAGCAGCTGGTTGTCCGTTTGGATGTCCAACGATAACCGGACGCGCAAAATCTTGGAGGGGGGCTGGCCCGCAGTCTGTGCAACCTCGAACTGCCGTTGACGCCACACCGTCTTCGCATTCTGGTTGCGGGTATGGGCATAGAGGACAAACCCATCGGCCTGCGCTAATTCGAGCGACAGATCTCCGTGTCCCACCAGGAAATCGTCGAGCTTGTGAGCGAGATCTTCCGAATTCCTGTGCTCTTTACTATCCGCCAGTAGATGCCGAATGACGTTTTCCTTTTGCGCCAACGTGTCCTCTTGGCGATCACGAAAGTTGAACTCGGTCACCAGATACACGGCCAGGCAGACCAAGCCCAAGCCTGCAAAGCTTTGCAACGCCAACCACCACGACAGCCTCTGGCGCAGTGAGCGATGTTGGATCAGTGCATTCATTCGGTGCGCTCTTCCATGATGTAACCCATGCCCCGAACAGTGTGCAGCAGAGCCTTCTCGAAGGGCGCGTCGATCTTGTTGCGCAAGCGCCGGATGGCCACCTCCACCACGTTGGTGTTGCTGTCGAAATTCATGTCCCACACCTGCTCGGCAATTTCGGTGCGAGACAGTACCTCGCCGTTCCTTCGCAGGAACAGCGTCAGAAGCTGGAACTCCTTGGCGGTCAGCTCCAACTTCTGACCGTTGCGGAACGCCTTGCGCCGCACCAAGTCCACGTCGAGATCGGCAAGGCGCAGTTGCGTGGGCTCTGCCGCATCCCGTGTGCCATGCGAGCGCCTCAGAAGCACCTGGATGCGTGCGTTAAGTTCGGAAAATGCGAAGGGCTTAACCAGATAGTCGTCAGCACCTGTCTGCAGTCCCAGCACCCGGTCCTCGACGCTCACCCTCGCTGTCAACATCAAAACGGGGGTCTGCCTGGATTTGCGAAAAGCGGTGAGGAGGCTGAAACCGTCGATCCCTGGGAGCATCGCGTCCAGCACCAGCAGGTCGTATCCGCCTTCGAGGGCCATGTGTAGCCCATCCACGCCGTTGTGGGCCACGTCCACCACGTAGCCGACCTCTCCTAGTCCCTTGCGCAGGTACTGGGCAAGCTTGACTTCGTCTTCAATGAGCAAGATTTTCATGACGCTATTTTCGAAGCATGCGGGGTATTCAAATATTACGAATTTGTCATCTGGCTGTTGGTGTCTTGTCGCGGTTCGCTTTCTAAAGTTCATCTCGTGTCGCAAGGCATCGCCTAGGCAAATCGCCAAGGGCTTACCTGAACCCAGAGAAAAAACCATGATTGTTCGCAAACCCCTCGCGCTTTCCCTGATCGCCCTTGCCATCGCGGCTCCAGGTTTGGCGTCTGCATCCTCGCTGTATCACCCCGCAAATGGCGAAATGGGATTTACCACCCATCCCGACCATTTCCAGAGCGCGATGTCCCGTGCCGACGCTCTTCAGGCTGTGACCGTCGCCCGTAAGGACGGCACACTGGCGATCATCGCGCGCGGTGGTGCTCTGCCTGTCAAGGCAATGAGCCCCTCCAAGACCCGTGAGCAGGTGCAACAGGAATACCTGAGCATGTCTGCCGCTGAAAAACAGCGTATGAAGGAACTGTACTCCGGCAGCTGATTTTCAACGTATCGCCTCTATTTAGAGTCTATCCTTGCTCACACGAAGACTTCATTGTCGCGTGCTAGACTCAAAAAATGCGCCGCTTGATAGCTGTTTTTATACTGGCATTGCTACCGCTCCAGTTCAGCTGGTCTGCGGTTGCTAACTATTGCATGCATGAACGCGCTACGGCTCAGACACAACATGTGGGGCATCATGAGCACGAGCATGAGGCCAAAAGCGTGGTTGACCCAGCAGACAAGAACGGGCAAAACGCCGACCAGGTTGATGCCGATTGCTGGGTTTGCCATGGCGTCGGCATCGGCGTCTTCAACTGGACCTATGCCGCGCAAGGCGGCTCTCACGACAGTAGTTTGGGTGCCCAGCCCAGCGAGCGGTTGGCTTGTGTAACGCCCAATCCCCCTGACCGCCCTCAGTGGTCCGTCCTCGCCTAATTGGCGGGGCATCTCTCCTTCCTTCAGTCATTCGTGTCCGCTTCCCAGGCGGATGTAGTTGCGTATGTCGCGGCTGTGATGAGTGTCGAGTTGCCAGGCAACTGCACGGTTGCCACCCCGCCGATTCCTTCGTGTTTTGAAATCACTGGAGAATCGAATGTTCAAGGGTATTTACCTTCAAGGAAAGCCGCAGGCATGGCGCGGCCGCAAGAAAATCAGTCTCACTGCTAGCGCGGCGGCCATATTGCTTGTCGCTGCTTCCAGCAGCGCCCTTTCGCAGGGCGTGTCACAACGGCCCATCGGTGGCGAGGACGCACTTCAGACTGCCGCAACAGCACCCGCTACGCCGCTGTCGCTGACCACGGCAATCGAATTGGCTTTGGAGGGAAATCCCGAGGTGGCAGCGGCGACGCGCCAATTGGAGGCAACCGAGGGGCAAATTCTGCAAGGGCGCGCACGCCCCAATCCAGAGCTCGCCTATTCGCTGGAAGATGCGCGCTCCAGAACGCGCACGCAAAGTTGGCAGCTCAATCTGCCGGTGGAATTGGGGGGGAAGCGCGCCGCGCGCACCAAGGCAGCTGAAAAGTCCCGCGAGCAGGCGCAGGCCCAGCTCAACGAACTGAAGGCAGCCTTGCGAGCCAACGTGGCTGCAGCCTATTTCGACGTGCTGACTGCGCAAGAGCGCCTGGTGCTCGCCAAGGACAGCTTGGCGCTGGCCAAGTCTTCAACCGACACTGTCGCCAAGCGGGTGGCTGCCGGCAAAGTGTCGCCTGTCGAAGAGTCCAAGGCCCGGGTTGCGGAAGCGGGTATTCGCGTCGAGCTCGCCCAGGCTGCGAGCGAACAACGCAATGCCCGGTCTCGTCTGTTCGCGCTATTGGGAAAGATCGAAGCGCCTTTCACGGTCCTGGAGGGCAAGGCCGAAAACCTCCCCCCTGTACCGAAACTCGCCGATCTTCAGTCCCTTATTTCTTCTTCGCCAGCGGTTGTCCTGGCAAGGATCGAGGTGGATCGACGCAAGGCCTTGACCGACCTGGAACAAAGCAAGCGGGTGCCGGACATCACCGTCAGCGCGGGTATACAGCGCAGCAACGAAACGCAGCGAAACATTCTTCTTTTCGGTGTCTCCGTACCTCTGCCCGTGTTTGACCGAAACCAAGGCAATCTCCTCGAAGCATTGAAGCTGGAGGACAAGGCCCGAGACGAGTTGCAGGGGGCCACCGTGCGCCTGCACAGCGAAGTGGCGCAGGCCCAGGAGCGGCTGTCCACGATCACGGCAGAGGTCCAGTCACTGCGTCAGGACGTCCTTCCAGGCGCGAAGTCCGCTTACGACGCCGCAACCATTGGTTTCGAAAACGGGAAGTTCAATTTCCTGGAGGTGCTCGATGCGCAGCGCACCTACTTCACCGCCAAATCCCAATATCTCAAAGCTCTTGGCGAGGCACATCGCGCAGCAGCCGATGTTGACCGTCTGCTGGGCGGCCCTGCCGGTCCACGCCTGATCGCAACGCAGAACTGAAAATGACCATGAACACCAGCAAATCCATCATCAGCAAAAAGCACTTGATCGCCATTGCCGCCGTCCTCGCATTGGGGGTTGGAGCGGGAGCCTTCATCCTTCAGGGCGACGGTAAACCCAAAGCCGCGGCCGCCGAGGGTGATGGCCACGGTCATGGCGGCCACACCGAGGCCAAGGGGCATGGCGACGGTGAGCACCATGGCAAAGGCGGTGAAAAAGGCCACGACGATGACAAGGGCCATGCGGACGGCGAGCACCACGAAGAGAGCGAAGCCAAGGGTGCCCATGGTGGCACCGTTTTCAAGGAAGGCGATTTCAGTCTGGAAGCACTGCTGTCGGAGGATGGTGGCGAGGCTCGGCTGCGGATCTGGCTGTTCGACAAAGACAAGGCGCTACCCCTGAACGCGGCAACGGTCACGGCAACAGTGACCCGCCCGACGGACGAAAAGCAAAAGCTGACATTTGCTGCGGAAAAAGACAGCTTGGTCAGCCGCGAGATCGTTGCCGAACCCCATGCGTTCGACATCGAGATCATTGCGCAGACTGCCACAGAACCCTTCATGTTCGTGATGAGCAAGGAAGAAGGAAAGATCGAACTGACCGACGCACAGATCAAGGCGGCATCAATCAGTGTGGACACCGTGTCGGCAGCCAACATCAAGACGGCACTGCTTTTGCCCGGCGAGATCCGACTGAACGAAGACCGCACTTCGCACGTTGTCCCCCGTCTTGCGGGAGTGGTGGAAAGTGTCAGCGCCAACCTTGGCCAAGTCGTCAAAAAAGGGCAGGTGCTGGCCGCCATCGCAAGCCCGACCGCCTCAGAGCAGCGTAGCGAGTTGCAGACCGCTCAAAAGCGATTGGCGCTGGCCAAGACCACATACGAGCGGGAGAAGAAGCTGTGGGAGCAGAAGGTATCGGCTGAACAGGACTACCTCCAGGCCAAGCAGGCCTTTAGCGAAGCGGAGGTGGCTGTAGCCAACGCCAATCAGAAACTGAGTGCGCTGGGCCTGTCCACCTCGTCGGTGTCCGGTTTGAATCGCATCGAGCTGCGTGCGCCTTTCAACGGCATCGTCATCGAGAAGCACCTTAGCCTCGGCGAAGCCGTGAAAGAAGATGCAGCCGTGTTCACCATCTCGGATCTCACCCAGGTGTGGGCGGAGATCAACGTTCCGGCAAAAGACCTGCCGTCGGTGAGGGTGGGCGAGAAGGTCACCATCAAGGCCACGTCGTTTGAGGCCTCCGCCCCTGGCACCGTCGCTTTTGTGGGCGCGCTGATCGGAGAGCAGACCCGCACAGCGAAGGCCCGCGTAGTCCTGGAGAATCCCCAGGGCGCTTGGCGTCCCGGCCTGTTTGTGAACGTTGAAGTTGTGTCCGAAGAAACGGCGGCGCCTGTGACGATCTCGGCAGACGCCGTGCAGAACGTCGGAGAAAAGCCGGTTGTGTTCCTCAAGGTCAACGGCGGCTTCATTACCCAGCCAGTGAAGCTTGGTAGAAGCGACGGCAAGCGCATCGAAGTCCTTCAGGGCCTCAAGTCCGGCATGTCCTACGCGTCATCGGGCAGCTTCGTTGTGAAGTCCGAGCTCGGCAAGGGGTCTGCCGAACACACGCACTAATCACGGAGCCCATACATGTTTGAAAAACTGATTCGATTTTCAATCGAACAACGATGGTTGGTGCTGCTTGCGGCCCTCGCCATGGCTGCGCTTGGCGTTTTCAGCTATCAGAAGCTGCCCATCGACGCTGTCCCCGACATCACGAACGTACAGGTTCAGATCAACACGCAGGCTCCGGGTTACTCGCCGCTGGAGACGGAGCAGCGGGTCACTTACCCTATCGAGACGGTTATGGCCGGCTTGCCGAATCTGGAGCAAACCAGGTCGCTTTCGCGGTACGGACTGTCGCAGGTAACCGTCATTTTCAAGGACGGCACCGACATCTATTTCGCGCGCCAGTTGGTCAACGAGCGTATCCAGGAGGCTCGGGACAAACTGCCCGGAGGCATCACACCGGCCCTGGGGCCAATCTCCACCGGGCTGGGAGAAATCTACCTCTGGACAGTAGAAACAAAAGACGGCGCGAAGAAACCTGATGGGAGTCCCTACACCGCTACGGACCTGCGAGAGATTCAGGATTGGATCATCAAGCCGCAACTGCGAAACGTCCCAGGCGTGACGGAAATCAACTCCATTGGTGGCTTCGCCAAGGAGTATCAGATAGCGCCAATCCCCGAGCGCCTGGCTTCACTGGGCGTGACGATGCAAGATGTGGTCACGGCTCTGGACCGCAATAACGGAAACGTGGGCGCGGGCTACATCGAAAAGCGCGGCGAACAGTACCTCATTCGAGCACCAGGACAGGTGAAGTCCTTGGAAGACATTGGCGACGTGATCCTTCGCAGTGCCAACGGCGTGCCTGTGCGCATCCGGGACGTGGCTGAAGTGGGGATTGGCCGTGAGCTGCGAACGGGTGCCGCAACGGACAATGGGAGAGAAGTGGTTCTCGGTACCGTGTTCATGCTGATCGGCGAAAACAGCCGAACCGTCTCGCAGGCCGTAGACAAGAAGATGTTGGAGATCAACAAGAGCCTCCCAGAGGGAGTGCACGCGGTGACGGTCTATGACCGTACCGTGCTCGTCGATAAGGCCATCAGCACGGTAAAGAAGAACCTGCTGGAAGGTGCCGTTCTCGTGATCGTGGTCCTGTTCCTTTTTCTTGGGAACATCCGAGCGGCAATCATCACTGCAATGGTCATCCCCTTGTCGATGCTCTTTACGTTCACGGGCATGGTCCAGTACAAGGTGAGCGCCAACCTGATGAGCCTCGGGGCCCTGGACTTTGGCATCATCATTGACGGCGCCGTCGTGATCGTCGAGAACTGCGTGCGACGTCTTGCCCATGCGCAGGCGCACCACGGCCGACCGCTGACGCGAGCAGAGCGCTTCCATGAAGTGTTCCTTGCATCCCAGGAGTCGCGCCGCCCCTTGCTGTTCGGACAGCTGATCATTATGGTCGTGTATCTGCCCATCTTCGCGCTGACAGGCGTGGAAGGAAAGATGTTCCACCCGATGGCATTCACCGTTGTCGCCGCACTGGTGGGCGCGATGATTTTGTCCGTGACGTTCATCCCTGCAGCCGTAGCGCTTTTTATTGGCAATCGGGTTAGCGAAAAGGAGAATTTTCTCCTGGGCCATGCCAAGCGCCTTTATGCGCCCATGCTCGATCGCGTAATGTCCGCCAAAGCGCTCGTTCTCACCATCGCAGCCGTCGCGGTGATCTTGTGTGGAGTGATCGCGACCCGCATGGGGAGCGAGTTTGTTCCCAATCTTAATGAAGGAGACTTTGCAATTCAGGCTCTGCGCATTCCTGGCACGAGCCTATCCCAGTCGGTTGCGATGCAGCAGCAGATCGAAAGCACCTTGAAAGCGAAGTTCCCCGAGATCGAACGCATCTTCGCCAGAACCGGTACCGCAGAGATCGCCTCGGACCCTATGCCACCGAACATCTCGGACGGCTACATCATGCTCAAGCCGATGGACGAATGGCCAGAGCCTCGCAAGACCCGGGACGAGCTGCTTGTCGCGATTCAGGCGGTTCTTGGGGAAATTCCCGGCAACAACTATGAGTTCTCTCAACCCATTCAGCTGCGCTTCAACGAACTGATCTCGGGTGTACGAAGTGATGTGGCAGTGAAAATCTTCGGCGACGACATGGACGTACTGAACAAGTCCGCTGAAGAAGTTTCCGCAATGCTGCAGAAGATTCAGGGCTCATCCGAGGTGAAGGTCGAACAGACGACTGGCCTTCCGATGCTCACGGTGAACATCGACCGCCAGAAGGCCGCGCGCTATGGACTGAACGTTGCTGACATTCAGGACACAGTGGCCACGGCCATTGGCGGGCGTGAGGCCGGCACCATGTTCGAGGGAGACCGTCGATTCGATATTCTTGTTCGCCTCCCTGAGGCCCTGCGCAACGACCTGGAAGGTATGAAACGGCTGCCCATACCGCTGCCACGTTCTGCAGAAGCCAGGATAAATTTCATTCCGCTGGGTGAAGTCGCCACATTCGAACTTGCGCCGGGCCCTAACCAGGTCAGCCGCGAGAACGGCAAGCGACGTATTGTGGTGAGTACCAACGTGCGCGGACGCGATGTCGGCTCCTTTGTAGCGGAGGCCGAGCAAGGCCTAGCGCAAATCAAGATCCCTTCTGGCTACTGGACGAGCTGGGGCGGAACCTTCGAGAACCTGCAATCGGCCACGAAGCGCCTGCAGATCGTTGTGCCCGTGTCCCTGCTGCTGGTCTTCGTGTTGCTGTTCGCGATGTTCGGAAACGCCAAGGATGGCCTGCTGGTTTTCACCGGCATCCCATTCGCTTTGACGGGGGGCATTCTTGCACTTTGGCTTCGCGACATTCCGATGTCCATCTCTGCCGCCGTTGGGTTCATCGCGCTTTCAGGCGTGGCGGTGCTCAACGGGCTGGTGATGATTTCCTACATCCGTAGTTTGAGAGAAGAAGGTGTCGGGCTTGATGCAGCGATTCGCGAAGGCGCTTTGACCCGGTTGCGGCCGGTGCTTATGACGGCGCTCGTGGCCTCCCTGGGCTTCATTCCCATGGCCATCGCTACAGGCACCGGAGCCGAAGTCCAGCGGCCCTTGGCAACCGTCGTGATCGGTGGAATTCTTTCTTCCACACTGCTCACGCTGCTCGTGCTGCCAATTCTTTACCGTCTGGCCCACAGACCGGATGAGAAAGATGAGGACGTTTCGGCCGAGCCCTCGCACCCGCCGGACGTGCCCGCACCGGTGTAAGCACAGTAGTTCCCGCAGACGCGGGAACTACCCTTTCGACAAATCTCGCTCCCAAGGACATCTCATGAAAATCTCTATCATCCTCATCGCACTGGCGGTATCGATCTCCAGCCCCGCGTTTGCTGCCGGCAAGGATGACCACGGCCACAAAGCCCAATCAATGCACGGAGGCGTCACCGCCCAAGCGAACGATGTGGACTACGAGCTGGTGGCCAAGGCCGACAAGCTGCAGTTGTTCGTGCGCGATCATGGCAAGCTGGTTGACGTCTCCAGCATGACTGCAAAGGCCACTCTTTTGACCGGCAGCGAGAAGCAGGAGGTACAGCTGCAGCCCGTGGATGGCAAGTTGGAAGCCACCGGAAACTTCAAGGTCACGGAGGGCACCAAAGCGGTGGTTGCAGTCTCGAAGGCGGGAAAGGCGGTGGCTTTCGTTCGCTTCACACTGAAGTAACGCGAAGCGGGACTGAAACTGCCCGCTGCGCGGACATGGATGACGGGCCGCCCCGCCATCCCGCCGTCTTCTAGTTAAAAGTGTCTCGATTAAACCGAGCAGGTCAGAGCGACACCGACTTCCTAAAGGCCTCGGTTCACTAGCTCCGCCCCACCTTCGGTGGCGTTCGAGCGGCAAGGACCGGCCATGGTGCGGCAACAGTTAGACCACGGATTTATGTCAAGGCCGGCATGGCGTTGCGCGTGGCGGTGCTCGGGGTGGAGGCGGCAGTGTGAGGCACAACAGCCCGGTTCCGCGCGCCGGCGCCGGCGCCGGCCTCAGCCTGGCGCGCGGCTGTCGACGACTGTGAAGTGCCCAACATCGGGTGGCCACACCGCAATGACTGCTCATGGCAAAGCAGCCCAGGTGTGGGTCTCTGGCTGGCGACAGGTACTTGACTGTATTCGATGCGTGCCAATTGTGCATCCCGGCGTTCCGCCGGCGGGCTCGCGGGCTTTGCCCTGCGCCGGGTTGCGCGTCGCGGCCATCGGCTTCGCTCCCTGATGCCTTCGGCCGTTCCGGCCTGCGCGCTTCGCTTGCCTCCAGGGGATCGTCCTGCGGACCATCCCCGCCGCACGCTGTTTGGCGCCCCTGTAATACCACCGACCAGGCGGCGCCTGATCGGGCAGGCACCAGTCAGGCATGCCTGCGGCATGCAGGGGCGCTCGCCGCGCGGCGTTGATTCGGCGCAGCGACCTGGTCTGTAGGCCGTTGGCCGGACGCAGGCACAGCACACGGCCTATTCAGTGCATTGACCAGAACCTGAAAATCAACCGCGCGTTATAGATTCTGGCCAAGGGGATGAAACAGCTCAAGGGTTGATTGGATGCACGGAGGAAGAGGCAATGGCCTCTTCCTCCACCGGAGCTAAATCGCTGACCTGGTCGTTCAGGATTATTTACTCAGGCCTTGCCCGGCTTCGCCCCGGCCGATGGCTTGAGCGCTTGCAGCAGGGCGGCGTTTTGCGCCTGCAGCGCCTGCAGCTGGCCGGCCAAGTCTGCTGCGCGCTCCCGGGCTTCTGCGGTGGTCTTGGCATCGGCAGTCGTCTGCTTGCGCAGCTCCGCATGGGTCTGCTCTGCGGCATCGCCTTGGGCCTGTAGCTTCACCAACTGCGCCCGGGCAGCGGCCGTTCCCGCATGGGCGGTTTCAATTTCGGCGGCGGCCTGCTTGCGTGCCTGACCGGCATCTTCGCGCAGGCGGTCGGCGTCGGCATGCGCCCGGTCTAGCTCGGCGCGCAGGTCCGTAGCGCGGTGCTCGATTTCAGCGATGCGCGCATCCGCCTTGTCGGCCCGGCTCACGGCGTCGGCCAGCTCCTGCGCCTGTTTCTCGGCTGCCGCTTTCTCTGCGGCCAGCGCAGCCCCGGCCGCATCCAGCTCGATGGCCTGGCGCTCGAAGGCTTCGGCCAATTCCTGGCGCATGGCGTCCAGCTCACTGCGCTCTGTCTCCCAAGCAGCCTGGGCGTTGCGTAGCGATTCGTTGGCCAGCTCCTGGGCCTGCAGCCAGATCGCGGCTACGGCAGCGCTGCCTGCCTGCTGCACGGGCTCGGGCACGGCGACCACCACGGGAGCTGCCTGGGCGGTCTGCGCCCGGCGCCATTCCTTCATCACTGAGCTGGCAGCGTTCATGTCCACGCGGGCAGTCCGGCGCACAGCATCCACCGTGGGCAGGACCTGGCGCCCGGACTGCTCGAAGAGCTCGGCAGCGGCGGAAACGATGCGTTCGCGCACGTCGGCGGGGATGGCGGTGGATGCGGGGATCATGGTCGGCCTCCGTTGAAAGAATAATAAGAATTATATTATTACTATTATTAGCAAGCTTATTTTTGCATAGGAATGTTCGCACGGCCGGCAGGGCGCCAAGGCATGGCCAGCCCGGAAAAAGCCAGCCGCGCCGCTGTCTGCCAGAGACTAAGCCCGTGCAATCGGAATTTCGGCCAGCACCGTGGTGTAACGCGGGGTCCTGCGCTCCTGCTTCATCTTCCAGTCCGATGCCGCAGCGGCTGTGTCCCCGCTGCTGCCCACATGTACCGTGGCCTTGCCCCAGCGCCCATTGATGCGGTCCATGATTTCCATCAGTGGGCCTTGATCACGCGCTGCGGCGGGTTCGGCAAACAGCAATTCGCGCTGCGCCACTGCGGCTGAGCCCAGATCCAGCAGCATCACCCCGGCCTTGGCCAGCTGGTAGCCCGGCGCGTAGATGGAGCGCAATCCGGCCACGGCGGCACCGACCAGCAGCTTGGTATCCGCGGTCGGCGGCTGCAGTTGAATCGTTGCCGATTGGTAAAAGCGCGGTCCGGGCCGGAACGGGGAGGTGTGCACAAAAACCTGCAGTGCGCCTGCGCACTGGCCGCCCTGGCGCAGTTTTTCCGCGGCGCGCGTCGCGAACTCGCTCACGGCTTCGATCAAGGGCGGCAACGCGGTCACCGCCTGGCCAAAACTGCGCGTACAGGCGATCTGCTGCTTGGGCGCTGGGGCCTGGTCCAGGCTGATGCAACTCGTTCCCTGCAGTTCGCGCACGGTGCGTTCGAGCACTACGCTGCCCACGCTTTTGGCCTTGGGTGCGGGCATCTGAGCCACATCCCAAGCCGTCAGCACCCCCTGCTCCGCCAGCTTTGCGGCGATCCGGCGGCCTATGCCCCAGACTTCCCCGGCGAGTGTGCGTTGCAAAATGTCCTGCTGGGTGGCCGTGTCCATCTCCGCCCAGTTGCAGACCTGGGCAAGCTCCCTTGGGTAGCTGCCCGGCTTGCGCTCCGCGTCCTTGGCCACATGGTTGCAGAGCTTGGCCAGGGTCTTGGTCGGTGCCAGGCCGACACAGGTCAGCAGGCTGGTCCAGCGGTAAATACGCGAGCGGATGGCGCGGGCACGGTTTGTCAGATCGGCGATGCCTTCCAAATCACCAATGAAGCTTTCGTCGATGCTGTAGATTTCCTGCAGCGGGCCCAGGCCAGCCGCCAGGCTCATCATTCGGTCGCTGAGGTCGCCATAGAGTTCAAAGTTGGCCGACAGGCACACCAGCCCGGCTGTCTGCTCCAGGCCACGGATCTGGAAATACGGCTGGCCCATCTTGACTCCCAGCGCCTTGGCTTATCTGTTACGTGGAATGTCTCACTGACTGCCGTGCCCAACTGGAGTAGCGTAGGCAATCCCAGGAGGCACGATGTCTACAGAACCTTGGCGTGCGTTGGCGAACCTCTGCAGCGATGCCCTTGCGTACGCGTGGGTATCCCTGCAGGTTGATCTGCTAAGAGCT
>Ga0308165_1002860_pt1 | contig 19577 bp, 11 predicted proteins | sample PhyWR2_FD_201032 | JGI IMG/M metagenome (GOLD analysis project Ga0308165, IMG submission 201032) | Phyllosphere microbial communities from UC Gill Tract Community Farm, Albany, California, United States - DLSLW.R2 | ecosystem: Host-associated > Plants > Phyllosphere > Unclassified | place: USA...
GCTAACACTTCCTACTGCTAAGCGTGTTCGGGACTCAAACCCTATAGTCGATTGCCATGCCCGGCGCACCAAAAAAAAGCCGCCGCTAAATCTAGCGGCGGCCTAAACTAACAAAACGAGAAAATTTATCTGACCAGGAAGAAACCTAAATATGGCTTCCGCACCGCATCGGTCCTACCTGTATAACCTGTTGCAAAGGCCGTATATACCCTTCTGTTCAACATCGTGCTGGCACTGGTATATGTAGCCAGGGCAGTTGTTCCACCGGCAGCCCTAACCGTCCAGGCTAAAGCCGTTCCGGTTAAAACCGGGCGTATAAAGTATTCGCTTTCTTTTAAATAGCCAATATTCGAGCACACCATCGTGGTACCGTAATAAAGATCAACAGCAGGCACATTAGGCATGAGGTTAACAAATTTATATTTTACCATTCCTGAGTCGGGAAGCACAAAGCTATCAAAAGCCAGAAAGCTCTTTGTATTCGTGGCCGTATCCGTTAAGTGCAAAGTATAGGCCTTTCCTGCTTCAGCAGATACGGATGTTTTATACAACACAACCGAATCGATTGATGTACCTTTTTTAGGAATGGAGATCGATACTTCAGAGGTTCCGGGCTTAACCACCAGGTAATCAGGCCTCGAATCGCCCAAGGTTCCGTAACCGCCTCCCGGATAGGGATAGCGGGTTTTGATGAGCGTGCTTACCCTTTGCCCGTTAATATTGATCTGTACATTGGGATCGGCCGTATACGCGATATTATAATTTACCTTTAACATGGCCTGATCGTCGTTCAGCACTTCAAAATCACCGTAATTGATCTCGTTTTTACCACAGGAAACAGCAAATGCCAAAACGCCAGCCGCCAAAAATATTTTTATAATCGATTTCATATCTGTTCTTTTAATTTGGAAGATTAGACCATGTTTCTTTAGTGTGATAATCGGTTTGCAAGCCGCCCCATTTTGCCAATTCATCTTGGTTCCAAATGTATTCGGAGCTGTATCTTGGCCTTAACCGATAGGCATACTTCCCGTTGTTCCGTTCAAAAAAATCGCCAGGCTCAAGCTGTTTATAGGTTTTGTACACCAATGGATCGTAATGGTATTTTCTTAAATCGCTCCATTGCTCCATGCCTGCCCAACCCCACTGTGCAATATATTTTTGCTGCATAATATCTGCAATGGTTAAGGCCGCGGCATTTTGGGCAACTTCGGTACTGGCCAGATAGCTGTTTACTTCGGTAGCAGAAATTGTAGCCGCCGCCGGGGAGCCGTTTCTGCCATAAAGATTAATAAAATCCATATGCCCTTTTATACCGTTGATATAAGCGGTAAATGCTGTGCCCACTGTACCTTTTCTAAACAGCGCCTCGGCTTTGGCAAACTGCAACTGGGCATAACTCATTACCGGATACCTCGCGGCATTGCCATAAATGTATTTACCGGGAAAGGGAACGATGGATGTTCCAGAAAGTGCGCCTAAAATATGTGGAGTAGCTGCCGTTCCGTTAAAGGGCTGCGCACCTCTGTAAACGCCCGAAACTGGTATCGGGTTCATCATCCTGGTTAACCTTGGATCAACCCCAGGTACTACCGGATCAACAGCTGGTAACCCCCTCATGCCACCCGTTAGCAAACTAACCAGAGGTTGCCCAATTCTTCCATAAGTTGGGGCTGTAGTAGCGGTTGCGGTGTACATTCCAAAATTCTGACTGAAAGGGTTTGAGTCGTTACTATTGGTACCGCCAAAATTTATTGTTGCATCGTCTGCTGCAGAGGCAAAAGACAGGTCTACATACTTCACTACACTATCCGCATATTGCGTATTAAATTCTGCTTTATTAATTAAGTGGCTGTACTGTTGTGCCAATAACCCATACACAAATTTGCGCCACTTTACCCGGTCGCCTTTATACATCTGATCGCCAGAAACACCGGCCAATAAGGCAGCTGTTCCTGCGGCATCAGTTTTATTAAAACATTCTAAAGCTTTTTGGCTCCACTGCCGTACCCTTGCATAAACCTCGGGCTGATCCTGGTATTTGAATTTTAGCTGATTTGCATAGGCCTCATCCAAAATTACAGGACCGTGTGCATCGGTTAACAGCTGGAAACCCCATGCTTTAATTGCGTAACCGATTCCGGCATAGGTCCATTTATCCGTAGCCTCGGCATCCTTGATCATATCTTCCAGGTTTAACCCAAAGTTGATATACACCATCCGCCACATCGACCCGCCCAGATCGCTTGCTGATTGATAGCCGTGTTTTTCCCAGGCAACGGTAAAGGTAGTTACATCCTGCCCAAACATATCCTGGGTATACTTAAAAATAAGCCTGTTATCTGTAGCGGTATTATTTGCCATCTGAAACATAATAGGCGACAGCAGGTACTCGGCCTTTGTAACCTGTGGTGTAGCCGGATCTGTATTGATATCGAGCCATTTTTTACAGCTTGTAATGCAAAGCACAACAGCCGAAAATATTATTATCTTAAAATATTTCATCTTTTTATAATTTTAAACGGAAGCCAATATTAACCCCCAATGGTCTGCCCATATTTCCATAATCTATACCATAACCTCCAGCGCCGCCCAATGAAGGGTTGTTCGCATTGGCATCGGGATCTGTTCCCGAATAATTGGTTATCAAAAACACATCTGTTAACGTTACATAAGCGCCTAAGCCCTGAAGGAAATTGGTCCGCGAAAGCATTTTTGCAGGGAAATCGTATGAGATGGTCACATCTCTTAACCTTAACGACTTGATGTTTTTCTCTACAAACATCTCGGGTGCAATACCATTTGTTGTAGAGCTGTAATAATTGGTATTTGCCGATGGCGTAACCAAAATCGTATTAACCGTTGGGTTTGCCGTATTTTCTAAACCATCTTTCAATACTCCAGTAACTACCCTGGGCACATCCCTATCTAGCGTTTTTACACTTAAGCCCCTTCTATAAAGCTCATATTGGGTCTGGTTATACACATCGCCACCAACCCTCAGATCCAACAGGAAGGAAAGGTTAAAATTTTTATAATTTAAATTGTTCACAAAGCCGAGATTAAACTTAGGTGTCCTGTCGCCAATTACCGGAAATTCCTGGTCGCTGCCCAAAATCGGCAGGCCTGTTGCAGGATTAATTAAAAGATCGCCCCTGTTATTGCGCTGGTTAACCCAACCCGCTATCGCAAGTGTGCTTGCACCAGGAAAAACCGCTCCCCTTAATCCGTTTGCAACCCAGGTATCAGAATCGTAAAGCTCTGGCAGCTCATCTGCTATTGATAGCACTGTACCTTTATTATGGGTAAAGTTGAAGGTCATATCCCAGTTGAAATCCTTCGACCGGAATGGAGAGCCTTTCAATTGTATCTCGACGCCTTTGTTAACCACATCGCCACCGTTCATTAGCCTGATTACCGAACCGGTACCGTAACTGATCCTTGGGGCAATGATCTGTTTATGGCTATTAAGGCTATAATAGGTAAAATCTACGCTGATCCTATCTTTCAGGAAACCAAACTCAAAGCCTGTTTCGAAGTTTTTAGTCTGCTCGGGCACTAAATCTGGATTTCCGCCATTGGCCAGATCGTAGTTAAACCCACCCCCTGTACTGTTTACTGTTAATAACCGGGTAGCCAAAGCGTAAGCTTTATAAGGCTCCTTACCGGTAATACCCATCGAAGCCCTCAATTTTCCACTACTGAAAAGATTCCAATTTTTAACCTGTTCGAGTTCTGTAAAATTAAAGGCAAAACTTGCTGAAGGATAAGCAAAGTATGGATTACTAGGCATTAACCTGGATGCCGCATCTACCCTGCCAGAAAGTGTTAAGAAAAATAATGACTGGTAGCCCAGTACTGCCTGCGCAAAAACACCTGCATTTCTATAACGGGTAATGGCCAGCCTGGCCGATTGTGTTGAGGGAAGGGTATTGTTGATGCTATAAAAATTGGGATCGAACATATTCTGTCCTCTGGCCGAATTAACCGTATTGTTTACATCAGAAAAATTGGCGCCAATGATATAGGTATTATTAAATTTCCCGAATTTGTGCACCGCAGTTGCTGTAACAGAACCATCTAACCTTTTGTTTAGTGCCTGGTAGGTATTTATCGTACCTCCGGTTGGTGTGGCAGCACTTCCTGAGCCCGAAAAAGATTGGGTATGATAAACGGTTAAACCCGTTGTATTGGAAAGATTGGTTCCTAAAATACCTGTAACCGTTAACCATTTTGTTGGCTTGTAGGATAGATTTGCATTACCAACAATTGCATTGGTTTTGTCTTCGGATATGTTTTTGTTCACATCCCAGAACGGGTTATCGCTTTCGCTATAAATCGTACCTGTGGTAACCACCCTGTTTCCAACCGGATCGATCCAGTTGTTTACATCGAACCTTGAAGGAAACCTTAACAGACCCATTAAATAACCCTGCACGCCCTTATTTGCCTTTTTATTATACGCATTGGTATAGCTAAACCTAGTGGTTACTTTAATTTTATCCGATATCGGGATCACCCCTGTTACACTGGATACAAAACGCTGATACCTGGTAGTTGGGATCGTTCCTTTATTATCGGTATATTCGTTAGACCATCTGTAGGTTAAAGCCTCTTTACCCCCTTCTACCACAACATTGTGTTTTTGTGCGGTACCTGTTTTAAAAAAACTTCCAACATTATCGTAAATAGGCAAGCCTTCAGGGTATTTTGGACCAAAAAAGTTAAAAGATCCACCATTAAAAATACCATTAGCATCTCCCTGCCCGTAAACCTGCTGCACCTCCGGTGCATTATTAACCGTTTCGATCCTCAATGAGCCATTGTAGGACACACTCGATTTACCTGCTTTAGCTTTTTTAGTGGTAATTACAATGGCTCCACTTGCGCCTAAGTTTCCGTAAAGTGCGGTAGCTTCGGGGCCTTTTAAAATAGTATAGCTTTCGATATCCGCAGGATTAATATCAGATGCCCGGTTGGTATAATCCTGACTTCTATTATTGCCGTTCATGGCAGTATTGCCCTGGTTTAAAACAGAGTTATCAATCGGCACCCCATCGAGCACTATTAAGGGAGAGTTATCGCCCGTCATGGAAACGATACCCCTTAAAATGATCTGCGAAGATGCTCCCGGATCGCCGGATGTTGGGTTTACGAAAAGGCCAGGAACCCTGCCCGCCAATCCGTTGATAAAATTTTCACGGCCTGTTTGGCTAACCTCGTCACCACGCACGGTAGGCGTAGAATAACCCAAGCTTTTAGCGTTCCGCTCAATCCCGTAAGCCGTAACCACAACTTCGTTAAGGTTGCTGGCATCGGCAGATAGATTAACATTAATAATTGTACTGCCACCTACGGCACGCTCAACGCTCTTATATCCAACATAAGAAAAGGTTAAAACATCTGTTTTTAGTGCTTTTATGGAATAATTTCCATCGCCATTGGATTGTGATACGATTGTGCTCCCTTTTACCCGTATGGAAACACCGGGAATGGGTCCGTCAGCGGAGCTGACTTTACCGGTAATACTTATCTGCTGCGCAAAAATTTGTGCAGACAGCGTAATGATACCGATAAAACTAAAAAGTAGTTTTTTCATCATAATTAGTCAGTAAGAATTTTAGTTATGGGTTTGTTTGTTTTCCGGCCACATTAAACACGCAAATTCACGCAGTTTTAATGTTAGTTAAGTAAATATGCTGAATGTTTTTGACAATAAAAACAAACAGGAAAGATTTATTGCACTGACATGCAATATTTTATTGCAACAAAACGCAAAAACACGCAATATTTAAAAAATCTAAAAATCTTTTATACATTCGTTTTAAAACCAGAAACTATTTATGCTGAAAAAAGAACGCCACGACTTTATTATGCGCCAGATTAACCTGCACAACCGGGTACTTACCTCTGATCTGGTACAACTGCTCAATGTTTCGGAAGATACCATCAGAAGGGATTTACAGGAACTTGTTGATGAAAACCTCCTTTATAAAGTACATGGGGGCGCATTATCCAAATCGTACCACAGTTCTTTCGACGACAGCACCGTTTATGCGCGCGATAGTAAAATTGCAATCGGCAAAAAGGCTGTACAGCTGATCAAAGATGGCATGGTGGTTTTAACAGGTGGCGGAACCACTATTTTAGAGTTTGTTAAATTGCTTCCACAGGGATTATCGGCCACTTTTTTCACCATTAGCCCCTTGGTTGCGGTAGAATTGGCCAAATATAATAATATTGAAGTGATTTTGATCGGTGGTTTATTTTCCAAGAACTCACAGGTTACTTACGGCGGACAGGTAATTACACAGTTATCAGAAATAAAAGCAGATTTATGCCTGATGGGCACTAGTGCAATCCACCCCGACGAGGGCCTAACGGATACTTACTGGGAAATTAACCAGCTTAAAAAGGCGATGCTGGCCTGTGCAAAAAGAACCGCTGTGCTCTGCATTTCCGAAAAACTGGATATTGCACTTAGATTGAGGGTTTGCCCGATTGAAAGCATCAGTTATCTGATAACAGAACTTGATTTAGACCACGAATCCCTTTCCCGCTACCGCGAAAAGGACCTGAATATTTTATAAAAAAGTCCCGATGAAAATCGGGACTTTTTATCTTAGAAAGTAGGATCGGTAGGCGTATTGGTATTGTTATCTCTTTCAGGGAAAGGATAAGGAAAGAAATTCCGCTTACGATCGGTTAAAGGCTGATTGAACCTCCTCATGTCTTCAAGTTTTAAACCCGACATAAAAAGTTCAATGCAACGGTGCTTATAAATGAGGTCTAAAAGCTGTTGTTGCGTATAAGTACCTGTTAGAGCGGGCAATGCTGCCCCCACTCCCAAAGGATCGGTTGCCGCCGTTTTGGTTACGATTTTGTTCAGCTCGGTTAACGAAGACGACAGATTGGGCGTAGCCTGACGGGCATAAACCTCTGCCTTGATCAAGGTCATTTCGCCAGGTAAATAAACAGGAATCTGAACGAAAGTTCCCGAACCAAAGCCGTTAATGCGCACTGTATTGTTTATTGAGGTATAAAACGGGATTCTTGCATCGCCAGCATCGGGAACATTCGCCCCCGTTTGCCCCAAATTTATATTTTTGGGCTGGATTACATTGTTTGTAGAAGTTGCAACGTCGAAAACCGGGTTCAAGTTAAGGGCATCATAAATAAATGTCGATTTCTTGGTTAAATCTACAGCATTTGCAGCGGTTAAAGCAAGTGTATAATTACCTGCAAATAGTGCATAACGGGCTTTTAAAGCATTTAAAGCATTGGGTATATCCAAACCGGTCGGGATACTGGACAAAAAAGAAGCGCTCATCGGGTTCGCGGCAATTACGGCCAAAGCATTATCGATAACGGCGATGGCTTTGTTATATCCCTCCACCCTGGCGATAAAAGGCACGTTCTGCCCGATCGCTGCAGGCACTTTTTCCCAATATTCGGATAAATTACCCAAGGCCAAAGCCTTAAAGATACTGGCATGGGCTATCAAACCTGCCGCATAATTTTTGTCGGCAAGGTTCGCTGAATTATTGATCACATTGTCGGCATCATAAATTATTTTGTTTGCGCTTGTCCAAACATTTAAGAGTACCGAATTTGTACCGTCAACCAGTACACCGCCCGACATTAACCTATCTTCATTTGTATTTCCTGTATTAACAGAGATTAATTCGTTGGTGGTAATGCCGTTAACCGTTATTGCAGCATACAATAAACCGGCCCTGGTGGTAGAAAAGTTTTTCTGTAAACCAACGGTAACACCTGTAAGTGCCTTTGCAGAACCTGCTATATTTTCTGCAAGTGCTGCATTAGGGCTTAAATATTCCTTTTTACAAGCAGTAAAGCTGCCCATTGCTGTAAAAAGAAATGCGAAACCTATATATTTTAAATTTTTCATAATTGTTAATTTAAGTTAGAATTTTGCCTGTAAACCAAAAGAGAAGGTGCGTGGAATGGGTACCGAACCAAAATCGATATTTCTCAAGATTGTTGATTGCCCCCCTGCATTCAGCTCAGGATCGTATCCTTTGTAATTATCCCACGAAATGAGGTTTCTTCCGCTGATGTTAATGGTCAGATCTTTAACAAAAGATAGTTTGCCGATATTATAACTTAAAGAAATTTCCCTCAGTTTAACAAAAGAGCCATCATCTACCCGCCATTCCTCCACATTGTAGGCACCAGCTACATACCCCCTTGGCAACTGGCCTAAATACTCGGCTTCAGCTACCTTGCCATTGCCCACACCTTGCCTTGTGCGCCAGTCGGCATTCCAAACATCGCCTCCCTGTACTGCATCCAGCTGAATATGCAGGCTTAATTTTTTGTACGTAAAATCGTTTACAAATGAACCTGTATAATCTGGATTCGGATCGCCTATAACCTTGCGCAATACATCCCCCGTCGGTAATCCATTTGCATCGCGTTGAACGGAATAATCGGTTGCCGATTTTTGCGTTCCCCTTTCTGTCTGCGGAATTCCCTGTGCGTTTGTAAGCAAGCTGCCATCGGCATTACGCGCGAAAAAAGTGCCATAAAAAACACCAACCGGATAGCCATCGGTAATGGAAACTGGAGCACCGGCATTGGTTGAAATTAGCCTTTGCGCGCCCGAACCTGTAATTTTATTCCTGTTCCTGTTATAAATCAGCGTGCTGGTCCAGGTAAAATCCTGTGTTTTAACAGGCACCCCGGTAAGCATCAGCTCCATGCCCCGGTTTTTAAGTGTTCCGCCAATATTATCCAAAAGGCTCGAAAAACCGGTAGTTGGTGCAATAATTACCCCAAGAAGCAGATTTTTAACATTTTTATTGTACCAACTAAAAGTAAGGCCCAAACGGTTATTGAAAAACGACATATCGGTACCAACTTCCAGTTCTCTTTGCCGCTCTGGCATTACATCGGCATTCGCCAGGATACTGCTTGATGAAAGGGTTGTTTTGCTGTTAATCGATCCGCTTGAATATAAATTAAAACGGTCGTAAGCACCAATACCGGTTAAGTTGCCCGATTCGCCATATGCAGCCCTCAGTTTAAAGGCATTCCACCAGGAAGAAACACCGAGGTTTTTCCAATAATCAGCTGAGGAGAGCACATAACTCACATTTGCCTTTGGATAAAACTGAGTTCTGTTGTTTTCTCCAAAAACGGTAGACTGATCAACCCTTACTGCCCCAGTTACAAATAAATGATCCTTGTATTTAAAATTCTGTTGCAAATAGGCTCCGCTAATCGAAAATTCAGAACGGTTATCATTATTTGGCAATATTGTACTTGCCCCGTTTACGGTTTCGATAAAAGGTGCTAAACCACGTCCGTTCAATAGGCTGTACAAATCTTTCTGGTATTGATAAGAACCGCCCAATTGGGTTGTAGAACTTAACAGCTCGGATATTTTTGCATCGTAGGTAAAATTCAACTCGTTGTTAAACAATGTTGTGGTGGCATTTCCTGCGCTGGCATAACCATTTAATGAGGGATCCAAACCTATCCCCCCGCCATAAAAAGCGGTACTTACGTTGTAGGCAAATGGAGGAATATATGTTGTTCCATTTTGTATGGAATTATCAACGCCCATGGTATAATCGATAGTCAGATTTTTTACCGGATTAAGCTTTAAACCCAGATTGGCAATAATGCGATTGGTAAATTCGCGCTGTTTGATATCTTCGATAACAGAAATAGGGTTAACACGGCCGCGTTCGCCAACGGCCTGTAAATTGCCCAGTATATCTCTGGCAAAAATATCGTGAAAATTGCCGATAATGGTTACCGAGTTCATAGGCGAAAAGAACGAGTTTCCATCTGGCTTTTCATTGGCGTCGCTATGTACATAATTAAAACCGGCGGTCATTTTGGCCCAGTTGTTAATTTTCTGGTCGATATTTGCCCTGAAATTCATTCTCCTGAAATCGGTATTTTTGATAATTCCCTGGTTAGAAAAATAACCTGCCGAAGTATAAAACTTGGTATTGTCGTTACCTCCAGAAACCGAAACGGAATTATCGGTACCTACGCCAGTATGAAAAATATAATCCTGGTAGTTGTACCGGGTAACCGGAATTGGATTTGTTTGTAAAGCCGCTACCGTACTTGGTGGGGTTATAACGGTTTGAATAATATCCTGCGTAACAGAATTTGCATTGGCCCCAAACCTTATTGGAGCCTGATTAACCTCAATCTGCTTACGCAATTCGCTTATGGTAAGGCTGGTATTGAAGCTTACTTGCGGCTCGCCACTTTTTCCTCTTTTGGTAAAAATCTGGATAACCCCAGCATTTGCCCTCGATCCGTAAATTGCGGCCGCTGCGGCCCCATTTAATACCTCGATATGGTCTATATCAGCCGGACTGATATCAACCATTCTATTCTGGCCGATATTGCCAATCTGTACACCATTATTGATGTTATCGTAATTACCAGAGGTATTTGTTACCCGCGTAGTTGAATTGTTTACAATTACCCCATCAATGATGTAAAGCGGTTCTGACGAAGAGTTTACCGAGCTGATTCCGCGTAAACGGACAGAAATCCCTCCAGCCGGGTCGCCAGAATTCTGACTGATCTGTGCACCTGGCGTTTTGCCCTGTAATGAGGCCAAAGCATTTCCACTTGGTGCTTTGTTCAGATCGTCGCCTTTAACGGTACTCACATAACTGCCCAGTTGTTTCCTGGTTGTTCCTTGAGAAGTACCTGTAACGATTACCTCATCAAGCCCTACAGCATCGCCACTTAAAGCACTGCTTAATTGAACAGTGGCATTATCACCCAGCGTTACAGATCCGGTATTTGATTTATAACCGATAAAAGAAAACTGAACCTGGTATTTTCCCGCAGCTAAATCAACAGAAAACGTATATGTTCCGTTCGGACCCGTGCTTGTTGCAAGATTGGTATTGAGAATTTTTACAACGGCTCCCGGTATGGGGCTATTGTTTGAGGCATCGGTAACTTTACCACTTATGGTATACCGTTTGTTTTGTGCCGCTGCCATCCCTGTAAATAAGAGCAGCAGGAATGGGATCAACAAAATTGCAAAGAATCCTGGTGACCATTTTAGGTAACTTTTTTCCATAAAATTTGGTTTTGTGTTAAAAGATTAGTGTTAAAACAAATTTAACAAAATACCGCACAAACCAAATTTTTAAGCCGTACAAACTGATTTACATATGCCGGTGAAAAACATACAATTATGAAGGCAAACTGATTTTACCCATGCATACCGAAGGTACCCCCTGCCTATAGCCAAAATTTATCGGCTTTCCGCAAAGTGTTTCGTTGGCCAAAACCGCAAACAAAACAGCTTCTTTGGCATCAGGATTGATATTTAGGTCGCCGGTGGTAAAAAAGCTACAAAGAGGCAAACTGGCTTTAAGAAGTTCAACAAGTAGTGGATTATGCATGCCGCCACCGCTCATAAAAACTTGTGCTGCAGCTTCTTCACCAAAGCAGTGTTTTATGGCATTCGCGATGGTTTCGGCTGAAAAATGGCATAAAGTGGCCATTACATCTTCTTTGCTAATATTTATCGTTGATGATTGTTGTTGCGCCTTGACCAAATAATCCAGGTTAAACAATTCGGGGCCGGTGGTTTTAGGAAAATCAAGCGCGAAAAAACTACATGTTAATAATTCGGCTAATAATAAAGCGTTTGCTTTACCAGCAAGTGCCACAGCAGCATTTTTATCATAAAATTGATCAAAATGTTTCTGCATATACTGGTCCATCAGGGTGTTTCCTGGCCCAACATCCGTCGAAAAAACTGCACTGGCATCCATATTGCCTGGCAGATAGGTGAAATTTGCAATTCCGCCGATATTCAGCATCACCCTGTCTTCGCCCGCCTTCGAAAACATTAAATAATCGCCATAAACTGCCAAAGGAGCACCCTCACCTCCCGCAGCAAGGTGTTTTTGCCTGAAATCGGAAAGGGTAATGATACCTGTTTTTAAAGCAATATGGTCGCCATCGCCAATCTGCAACGTTCCGTTGGGATAACCGGCCAATTGATGCAAAGATTTTGGCGCATGAAAAATGGTTTGACCATGACTGGCGATAAAATCGATAGCTTCATTTTTATAGCCCCATTCCACCAAAGCTTCGTTAATAAGCTGTGCATGGGTATTGGCGATATGCTCATTCATGAGGCACACCAATTGTAAATCGACTTCTTTTTTAGAAAAAATGGCTTTTATTTTCGCCCTGAAATCATCAGTATAATCTCCTGTTTTAAATTTTAACACCTTTATATCAGTATCGGCACCGCTACCCTTAACCGAACAGAGCGCAATATCCAGTCCATCCATAGAGGTACCACTCATTAACCCGATAATTAAACGTGTTGATTTAGCTGCATTGGCATATAACTTATGGATCTGTGTGTTCATATTGGTTTTTTTGTTAAAAAGATCAAACGTTTGTCTGCCCCTTTAATCGAATGTTGTGTAAATACTTGCAATAAATGTAAATAACCTTTGGTACAAATTGGGCATAACTCTCTATATTTACTGCTCCGTACATTAAAATCCATATAAAAAAAATGGCTAGATTAAATCTACTGGAGGAGACACGTTTCGAGAAGTTACCCGTAAGCGTGTTCGAAAATCCAAAAATTGCTTCAATTAATGTTGCACACCGCATTGCCGAGCTCATTAAATCAAAACAAGCAAGCAACACACCTGCAGTACTGGGCTTAGCAACAGGTGTTACCCCAATTGCAGTTTATGCCGAACTGGTTAGACTGCACAGAGAAGAGGGCTTAAGTTTTAAAAACGTAATTACTTTCAACCTGGATGAATACTATCCAATGGCGCCAACCGCTGCGCAGAGTTATGTTACGTTTATGAACGAGAACCTTTTCGACCATATCGATATCGATAAGAAAAATGTTCACATTCCTGACGGTACCCTTGCCTTGGAAGACATTCCGGCATTCTGTTTGGAATATGAAAAGAAAATCGGCGATCTTGGTGGTCTTGATATCCAGATTCTGGGTATTGGCCGTACCGGTCACATCGGTTTTAACGAGCCGGGTTCTGCACCTAACTCTGGTACACGTTTGGTTACTTTAGACGACCTTACCCGCCGCGATGCTGCACGCGATTTCGGTGGAAAAAGCTTTGTACCTACTAAGGCCATTACCATGGGTATCGGTACCATTTTCAAAGCAAGAGAAATTATATTAATGGCCTGGAGCCGTAAAAAAGCTTCGATCATTAAAAAAGCCGTTGAAGGTGAAATTTCGGGCGAAGTTCCGGCAACTTACCTACAGCTTTCCGATCACGTTGAGTTTATCCTTGATGCACCTGCAGCTTCGGAGCTTACCCGTTTTGATACGCCATGGCTGGTTAAAGATTGTGTGTGGACGGATACATTGATCCGCAAAGCAGTGATCTGGTTGGCCAACACATTGAAAAAACCGATCTTAAAATTAACTGAAGACGATTACAACAATAATGGTATGGCACAACTGGCCACCGAAAAGGGTCCGGTTTACAATATCAACATCCATATCTTCAATAAATTACAGCATACCATTACCGGCTGGCCGGGCGGCAAACCGAACGCAGACGATTCGCAGCGCCCGGAAAGAGCTACGCCAGCAAAAAAAAGGGTAATTATTTTCTCTCCTCACCCAGATGATGACGTAATTTCGATGGGTGGAACTTTTCTTCGCCTGGTTGACCAAAAACACGATGTACACGTAGCTTACCAAACTTCTGGCAATACTGCTGTTTGGGATGATGACGCCCTTCGTTTTGTAGAGTTTAATGTAGATTTTACCGAAAAAATGGGTATGGACAATGCGCATTTAAAGGAACTTTACAACAAAATGAGGGCCTTTATTGAGCAGAAACAGCCAAACCAGGTTGATACGCCAGAAATCCAGACGGTTAAAGGACTGATCAGAAAAGGAGAAGCCATTGCCGGAGCAAGGTATTGCGGGTTAGAAGATGATCATATCCATTTCCAGGCACTTCCGTTCTACGAAAGTGGTAAAGTTCAGAAAAACCCGGTTACCGATGCCGATATCGAATTAACCATCGAGCTTTTACAAAAAGTTAAACCTCAACAGGTGTATGCCGCCGGCGATTTTGAAGATCCACATGGTACGCATATTGTTTGTTTCAATATTATATTAGCGGCATTAAAACGTTTGCGCAAAACCGAAGATTGGGCAAAAGATTGCTGGTTATGGATGTACCGTGGCGCATGGCATGAGTTTGAAACCTACGAAATTGAAATGGCTGTTCCAATTTCACCACAGGAGCTTGAACGCAAAAGAAATGCGATCTTTAAACACCAAAGTCAGAAAGACAGGGCTGTTTTTCCGGGCGATGACGCAAGGGAATTCTGGCAACGTGCTGAAGACCGCAACCGCGATACCGCAAAAGCCTACGACGAACTAGGGCTTGCAGAATACGAAGCAATGGAAGCTTTTGTAAGATGGAAGTTTGAGGACTAGTTTAAAAAACTAAATAAATATTAATCCTGCCGTGTTTATTCATGGCAGGATTTTTTGTTCTATTTCTTTATGCTGTCATGCTGAGCGCAGCGAAGCATTCTGCGTTAATCTTCCTAAATCTGCGGGAGAAAAAGAGCTGCAGATAGTTTCCCGCTGATTGCGCGGATACACGCAGATTAAACCCAATAGCACAGTTCCACAACGGTACGTCCTCCTGAATTTATTTCAGGATCTGTAAAGTTAAAGAGATTGCTTCGCCTCGCCTCAATAAAGATTCTTCATTGCGTTAAGAGTGACAGAAAGAGTTTCCCGCTGATTGCGCAGATACGCGCCCGGATTAAAATCGGCGCTCAGACTTCGGACTTCCGACTCCGGACCTCGACTTTCTAAACACAACAGGACTGCATCCACCCTAAGGATTACAGGCTCTGCGCTCCAAAACCTTTATTAACCAATCCCTTCTTATTCTACCACATTGCATTTATTCTATAGCCATTAAGATACTGAAACAAGTTCACTGTTGTCCGGAGAAAATATTTTAATGATTTTTAACCGGACAGCCGACTTTAAAATGGCTGCAATATTTGAAGATTAAAATATTTTTCCCCTGAATATCGAAGCTGTCAAGGGTTTAAAACTTAAAAACGCCAACTATACACTAATTTTCTCCGGACAGCCGGAATTAATTATGAATTTTGAAAACCATGAAAATAAGTGAGCTTACCCTTTAAAAACGATATAAATGCAGCTTTTTTAGTTCTAAATGAAGCATTTTACTTGTAACTGGACTTTAACCGGACAACAGTGAAACAAGTTCAGCATGACGGTTCGAGGGAAATGCGCTGATCAAAACAACTTGTCCTCTACGCCTCAATAAAGATTCTTCACTGCGTTCAGAGTGACAGGAAGAGTTTCCCGCTGATTGCGCAGATACGCGCCCAGATTAAAATCGGCACACCGACTTCGGACTTACGACTCCGGACCTCGGACTTCCTAAACAGATTACTTCACCCAACTCCAAACTCTGCTCTGCACTAAAGACGCTCGAAATAACAATTTGCCACCTTTCCTTTTCTTCTGAACTCCGATTTATTTCTCAATCCAAAAACAATACGCTAAATTAGTTAACCGAACACAACAAGCTAACCATGACCGAGCCTAAACAACGACTGCTTTCTCTGGATTTTTTTAGAGGATTAACTGTAGCTGCAATGATTTTAGTAAATAATCCAGGCAGCTGGGGGCATATTTATGCACCCCTAGAACATGCAGAATGGAATGGCTGTACCCCAACAGACTTAGTTTTTCCATTTTTTTTATGGATTGTTGGTGTATCTATTGCATTTGCCATGAGCAGCAGCAAAGCAGATCCATCTACGCATAAAAAAACAATTATAAAAGCCATTAAACGTGGCATCATACTCTATTTACTCGGTTTTTTCCTGGCCATATTCGGAAAAATTATCAGCGCGATAATGGACGACAGATCGATCTGGGAGGCCTTTCAAACGGTAAGGCTTTTAGGGGTACTGCAAAGAATCGGTATTGTTTTCATCATCAGCAGCATTATTTTCATTAAGGCCGCAAATAAAACCATACTCCGCACATTCATTATAATACTGGGGGTTTATTGGGCATTGATGACATTTATCCCGGTACCTGGCGTTGGTTATCCCAATATGGAAAAAGAAACCAACTTGGCAGCCTGGATCGATAGGGGCATTCTTACCGAAGCACATACCTGGGCCTCTTCTAAAACCTGGGATCCTGAAGGGGTTTTAAGTACCTTACCTGCAATAGGAACCTGCTTATTTGGCATTTTGGTTGGGGTTTGGATGCGTAGGAAAGATGTAGACAATCCAACAAAAGTAGCCTGGCTGTTTACTACAGGTATTACCGCGATTATTTTGGGATTGCTCTGGGATTTACAGTTCCCGATCAATAAAGCACTGTGGACAAGCTCTTATGTGTTATATGCTGGCGGATTAGCTTCGGTTGCACTGGCCTTATGCTATTGGATTATCGATGTACAGGGATACAAAAAGTTTACCACTCCTTTTGTAGTATATGGCGTAAATGCCATAACCGTTTTCTTTCTGGCGGGATTAATGCCCCGTGTATTAAACCTGATCCAGATAACTAAAGCAGATGGCACAAAAACCGGCATCCTGGTTAGGTTTTACGAAACCTGTTACACCCCATTTTTCAGTCCTATAAACGCATCGCTCGTTTGGGCCATCACTTATGTGCTGGGTTTTTATGTTCTATTATATTTTATGTATAAAAAGAACATTATTATTAAGGTTTAGTAAATTTATACTATAATTGAACGATCATCCTCCTCCAAGTGAAAAAGAAAACGACCATATACGATATTGCAAAGGAGCTGAACATTACGATATCAACCGTTTCGAGGGCCCTTAGTGGTTTCCCGGCCATAAGCGATACGACCAGAAAGGCCGTGATGGAAATGGCTAAAAAGCTAAATTATAGCCCAAATAAGCTTGCTTCAGCACTAAAATCGGGTAAAACCCACATTATTGGTGTAATTGTACCCAGTGTACAGGCACATTTCTTTGCTTCAATTATCCATTGCATAGAAGATGGCCTAAAAGACAGCGGTTATCGCGTGATCATTTATCAATCGAATGAATCGGTAGAAAACGAAATAAATGGCGTACGAACCTTGTTAGAGGCGCAGGTAGATGGCATTATGGCCTCCATGTCGTTAGAAACCGAGGATGTTTCGCACTTTACCGAAATTATTAAACAAAATAAGCCGCTTATATTATTCGATCGTGTAAATGCTGATTTAAATGTGCCAACCATTACACTTGATGATTTTAGGGCCGGTTATATTGCTACCAAACATTTGATTGATAAGGGTTATAAAAAAATCGCATTTGTAACCACCATCCATCAGATTAAGATATTCAACAACCGATTAGCAGGATATAAAGCAGCGCTTGCAGATCATGAACTCCCTCTAGCAGAAGAACACATCATTTTCGGCGGCTTATCCATAAAAGATGGCCGCTTTGGTGCAGGTAAATTAATGCGCAGCAAAAACAAACCCGACGCCATTATTGCAGGTGATGACTTTACCGCACTGGGTGTAATTAAAAAGCTTAAGGAAATTGATGAAATGCCGCCAGAAGTTGGTGTGATCGGATTTGCCAACGAGGCATTTTCGGCCTACATTACGCCCAACTTATCAACCATCGATCAGCATGCTCCCCAAATGGGCAAAGAGTGCGCCAAAATGTTCTTAAGGATGATCAACCAGGAAAATCCCTACACCAATATGGAACACATCGTTCTCCACCCCACGGTTGTAGAGAGAGAATCGACTAACAAAACGGATTAATAAAGCTTATTCCTCTTTTGCCAACGGAACCTCTATACCCACAGGCCCACTTGGTTCACTTTCATTTTTTAAACGATCAAGCGCTGTTACCAGATAACTATATCTTTTCCCGCTTTCTACTCCCGTATCAATAAATGAAAGATAATCTTCAAAGCTGATTTTAATAATATTCTTAGGGTCGAGTATCGAAATTTTCTCTCCTTCAACAAAACGGTAAATCACAAAACCTGAAGCCGTTTCTCCATCTTGTGCCTTTAGCGGCAGTTGCCACTTTAAATGCACACCATCCTTCAGTGCATCGGCCGTTAATGCCTGAGGCTGGTTAGGTGGCACTTCATCCAACCAGGGCATTTGTGGCGGCAAAGCCGGATATTTATATAAATCGTTCTTTAACGAATCGCCCACGGCCCTGGCAACTGTACTTAATGATTTAGAACTAAAAAACACGCTGCCCTGAATCCTGTTATTGGCCCTCAGATATCTGATCTGATTAGGGATTTCGCTAAGGTTTTTCCAGGCAACTTCGGCTCTCGAGTTTACCAGGTAAGCGCCCTGGCCAATATAAACATGCCTGCCATAGGTATTGTTACCCCACCAATCAACCAAGGTACCATAAGGTGCAACTCTTCTTGTAAACGTAAAATAAATTTGAGGATTGATGTAATCTACCCACCCTTCCCTTACCCATTTGCGGCTATCGGCAAAAAGCTCTGCATAGTTGGATAGCCCGCTTGTGGCAGAACCTTCAGGGTCTTCATACTTGTTTTTCCAGATGCCAAAGGGGCTGATCCCAAATTTGACCCACTTTTTATAATGGTGAATACTATCATCCAGCTGTTTAATCAGCAGGTCTACATTATTGCGTCTCCAATCTTTAATATCCGAGATATTATTAGGGTATTTGTAAAAGGTATTGCCATCGTTAATGGTTTGGCCTTCTACTTTATAAGGATAAAAATAATCGTCGAAATGAATCCCGTCTACATCGTAACCCTTTACCACATCTAAAATTACCTGAACAATATATTCCCTAACTTCGGGTATACCCGGATCAAACTGTTTTTTACCGCCGTAGGTAAAAAACCAATCAGGGTGTTTACGGTAAGCATGGGCTTCGCTCAATACGGCCGAACTGCTCATGCTGGCCCTGTAAGGATTAAACCAGGCATGAAGTTCCATCCCTCTAAAATGAGCTTCCTTAATCGCAAATGCCAGAGGATCATAACCCGGTGCAGGTGCTAACCCCTGTTTGCCCATTAGCCATTGGCTCCAGGGCTCTCTAGATTTTGCATAAAAAGCATCTGCAGCAGGCCTTACCTGCAAAATTATGGCATTCATCCCCTGGCTTTTATGCCGTTCTAAGATACCGATAAGCTCCTGTTTTTGCTGATCGATGCTTAAACCTGGCCGTGATGGCCAGTCGATATTCGTAACCGTAGCCACCCAAACGCCCCTAAACTCCCTTTTTGGTGCAATTTTTGATAAAGGTTGTGCATTTAATATATAAGGTACTACAGTTAAAGATAAAAGTGCGTATAGGAAGTTTTTAAGCATTATTTCTGTCTTATTTTTTATTCAGGTTGTGTGTTTATGTTCATTTGAATACAAATGAACATTAGCAAGTAAACGATTTTTTTTAAAAACTCTTATAAGTTTATTAAAAATTTTAATTTGCGCCCTGCTAAAATTAATTGTGTACACCCATTTACCTATGGACAACAAAAGTATATT
>Ga0308165_1002861_pt1 | contig 19577 bp, 19 predicted proteins | sample PhyWR2_FD_201032 | JGI IMG/M metagenome (GOLD analysis project Ga0308165, IMG submission 201032) | Phyllosphere microbial communities from UC Gill Tract Community Farm, Albany, California, United States - DLSLW.R2 | ecosystem: Host-associated > Plants > Phyllosphere > Unclassified | place: USA...
TGTGCTGATAAAAAGTAAATCGTCCTGTTATTCCTGAAAAAAAATAAGGTACTGATAAGCGGTGCTGTTCGTGAATAATGACCAGAAGGGCACGTTCTGTTTCCCCTCCTGGTCGGATATTTATCGCTGGTGTAGAGTAAATACCCGAACGCTTTCCAGCAACAGACTGGATTGCTCTTTCAGTGAACCACTGGCAGCGGACGACTCTTCAACCAGGGAAGCGTTCTGCTGAGTGGTGGTATCAATCTGCCCCATTGCCACATTAATCTGGGCAATACCGTCACTTTGTTCATGACTGGCTCGCGCAATTTCATCAACCAAGTCTTGTACCCGGGCAACATTAACCACTATCTCTTGCATACCATTATCAGCCTGACTGACCAGCCCCCGACCATGAGTAATTTTACCCACCGAGGCGCCAATAATATCGCGGATCTCTTTTGCTGCTCCCGAGCTTCTCTGAGCCAGAGTTCTGACCTCGCCAGCAACCACAGCAAAACCTCGCCCTTGCTCACCGGCACGTGCGGCTTCAACAGCAGCGTTGAGTGCCAGGATATTGGTCTGGAAGGCGATACCTTCAATGGCAGCAATGATATCCGTCATTTTTTGTGCCGCATCATGAATATCGCCCATCGCGGAGGCAACACTGTGCATCCGGTCACTGTTGGCTTTGACCATTTTTCCCGACTCAGAAAACAGTTCATTAACCAGACGAGCATTGCTGGCGGTACTTTGTATGGTTGAGGTTAACTGCTCTAGCGTCGCGGCGGTTTGCTCTACACTCGCCGCTTGCTCTTCAGTGCGAGCCGCTAAATCCTGGTTACCAGCATCTATCTCATCTGCTGCCATCGCAATATTTTCCGCACCAGAACTGACATTTCTTACCGTGCTTGCGAGGGATGCCACCATCTCTTGCAGAGATTGCATCAACTGACCGAGTTCATCGCGCGAATGGACAGTCACTTCAGTGGTAAGGTCTCCCTGAGAGACTCGACTGGCGACCGTAACAGCCTCTTTTAGTGGGTGTGTAATACTGCGGGTAATTATCCAGGAAATCAGTAATCCACCGCCAACCCCGAGTGCAATCAGAAATAGCATCAGTAATTCATTGTTACGCGAGGTTTCTTGAATTTCATCATGGGTATCATTAATCAGTTTTGATTGAAAAATGAGTAAATTATTTAAAGTCTGGCGATATTCATCACTGACAGGAACCATTTTTTTCCAGATAAAGTCCTCAATAATTTCATGCTCACCACTTCCGGCTAACACGATACCTTCATTACGAGTCATCAGATATCGTTCACGTACAGAGGCAATCATCTTAAGTAACTGTTTCCCTTCTTCCTGTTCAACCAGCGCGGTCATTTGTTCCTGAATCTTCGTGGTATCCATACTATTTTTTGCGATTTGCAGCATCAGTTTTTGGCGTAATGGCGCGCCTTCCGTCGCCATAGCGGCAATGGTAATACCATTATTTTTATCAATTTGGGCTAACCACTGTGCGGCTAAGCGTTCCTTCACTAAATGCTTATCGATGAGTTCAGTAACATCGTTGACACTCTCCCGGCTAAACCAAACAGCACTCCCACCCATCAGGATCATCAAGGCTAATATCAGCAAAAAACCCGCATTAAGTCGTACACCAACCCGCATATTACTGAATTTCATTTATTTCCTTATTATGACGTCAACCGCACCAGAGTAAGCGGTCGTTATGGATGAAATATTTGGCATATACAGGTATCGGATATAAATTGACTTTCTATAGGCATGAGTAAAAATAAATATTTTTTATATTTCTTAAGGTGTTTAAAGTAAAAATCGCGTGATAAATGTCACATCATTACGAGTAAACCAAAAATAAAACCCAACCCATTAATACGAATACCAGGAAATATTAATTTAAGAATATCTGTCTCTCTATGCATTAAGAGGGGAGCTCCTATAGAGTGACTTATTATGCCGATACTCTTATTATTAAAATTATATTTCAGCTTAAAACGGTTAAGGAGCATTTTAAAACGCCTGTTGTTTCATTCTAGTAACTTGCATTTTGATAGTTACTATGTCAGTGTCATCCCAGAGCACTCTCTACTATTCAGATAATCATGAAAAATGAACCGTTGTGTCATGCACCTTGCCCTATTGCACGCAGCCTTGGACGTATTGGTGATAGCTGGAGCATTATTATTTTGCGTGATGCCTTTGCGGGTTTTACCCGTTTTGATGAGTTCCAGAAGAACAGTCAGATCGCACCCAATATTCTCTCACGCCGTCTGAAAGACTTGGTGGATGACGGGCTGTTAGAGAAACGCTGCTACAGCACGACTCCAGCGCGTTATGAGTATCATCTGACAACGCTTGGACGAGATTTTCGCCCCGTTCTGATGGCCTTACTGCAATGGGGAAATCAGCATTTTTCACCGGAAGGGCCACAGATGCAGTTAGTCGAAACCGCAACTCAGCGCCCGGTCGAAGCCATTATGGTTGATAAACAGACCGGGGAAGTCATTACCTCCCCCCGATATAGTCTGGTGCCGGGTCCTGATGCGGCTCCCATACTTCACTACCGTCATGAATACTTAGAACGTAAGCGCAATGGTGGCAGTACAGAGAAGTTTATGTTCGATCCTGGAACGTTAAGCACCATAAAATCAGAGAATAAATGATGAATAATTCACTCAAACGTATCGTTATCACCGGCATGGGTATTGTCAGTCCACTCGGTTGCGGTGTATCGCATGTCTGGCAGTCACTGCTGGCGGGGAAATCAGGCATTTCACGCCTTGATGATGAAATTGTTGACGGCATTGGCTGTAAAGTCGCCGGGCAAGTACCGAGTATTGAACAAGACTCAGAACATGGCTTTGATCCGCTAGCAACCATCCCCGCGAAAGAACGCAAAAAGATGGATCGTTTTATCGAGTTTGCTTTAGTCGCCGCAAAAGAAGCGTTGAACCAGGCTGGCTGGGCTCCACAATCTCAGGAACAAAAGGACAGAACGGCAACAGTGATTGCGACAGGTATTGGCGGCTTTAATGAAATTGCCAATGCCGTCCATGTCACTGATGAGCGTGGGCCACGTCGTTTATCTCCCTTTACCATCCCTTCTTTCCTGGCTAACCTTGCCGCCGGCCATGTCTCTATTGCTCATGGTTTCCGTGGCCCGATGGGTGCCCCGGTGACCGCTTGTGCCGCGGGAGTACAAGCGATTGGTGATGCCGCGCGAATGATCCGTAGCGGTGAAGCAGATATCGCCGTGTGTGGTGGGGCTGAAGCCGCCATTCACCGTGTCAGTCTGGCTGGATTTGCTGCCGCCAGAGCACTCTCTTCGGAGTTTAATGATAACCCAGAAACCGCATCACGCCCCTTCGATAGCAGCCGTGATGGCTTTGTCATGGGGGAAGGTGCCGGGTTACTGGTTATCGAGTCTCTGGAGCATGCTTTAGCACGTGGCGCGACGCCGCTGGCTGAACTGGTCGGCTATGGCACCAGCTCTGATGCTTATCATTTGACCGCAGGCCCAGAGGATGGCAATGGCGCAGCACGGGCGATGGAAACCGCTATTCGCCAGGCAGGGATAAAGGCGACAGAGATTCAACATATCAATGCGCATGCAACGTCAACACAAGTCGGCGATAAAGGCGAACTGGCGGCTATTAAAGGTGTTTTTGGTCAACATCCGGTCGCTATTTCGTCAACAAAATCAGCAACCGGGCATTTGTTAGGTGCCGCCGGGGGAATAGAAGCCATCTTTACTGTTCAGGCTCTGCGTGACCAGGTGGTGCCCCCTACTCTCAACCTGCATAACCCAGACGCGGATGCCGAAGGGCTGAATTTAATCGCCTTACACCCACAGCCGCTGACCCTGCGCTATGCGTTATCTAATGGTTTTGGATTCGGTGGTGTCAATGCCAGTCTGTTACTGAAACGCTGGGAAGATTAACCTTTCAGCAGACCGCATCGGGTAAAGATGCGGTCTGTAACTATGGTTAGCACTTTTTATTCGTTTGCTGTCGGACCACGACTATTTACCCTCTCAAAGATGGAAAGCGAGCATCGGGTCAGTGGTTGTCATCATGAGTAGAAAGTCTGCGGTTTATTTGCATCAACAACAACGTGAATTTATAGCCCGACTATCTCGCTCATGGCTATGGCGAACGGAGTTACCCACCTGGTTACTGATTATCACGATTTATGGTGGCTGGTTTGCTACCGTTGCCTGGTGGCAATCAATCGGGTTATTTCCGGCAACATTGCTGCTTATCTGGCTGAGTACCTGGTATATGTCGCTGCAACATGAGCTGTTGCACGGGCATCCGACGCGCTTTCCTCGTATCAACCAACTGTTCGGACTGATCCCTTTTTCAGTCTGGTATCCCTATGGAACCTATCGTGATCTGCATCTCAAGCACCACTATGATGAAGACTTAACCGTCCCGGAAACGGATCCTGAAAGTTATTATTTTACCGAACGGCGCTGGCAGCATTTTAATGGTATCCAGCGTTTACTGGTGCGCTTACGCAATACCTTTCCAGGACGTTTGCTGTTAACGCCACTGCTAACAATCCCCTGGGTCTTTATCGATATCTGGCAGTCATTCCGTAGCGCCAATCGTCCGGCAATGGTGATGTGGTCACTACATATAGTGTTGCTGATCCCCGTATTTTTCTGGCTGAAAACCTATAATTTCTCGATTATCTATTACCTGTTACTGGTGACCTGGCCGATGCTCGCGCTAACCAGAGTACGATCCTTCTTCGAACACCGCGCAGCCGAAGATCCGAAAGCACGAACGGTCATTAATGAAGCGGGAATATTCTGGCGTCTGCTGTTTCTGAACCTTAATTATCATTCAGTACATCATGACTTGCCGGGTATTCCCTGGTATGGATTACCCAAGGTCTACCGAGCTTATAAACAAGAGTATCTGGAGCGTAATCAGGGCTTTTTTGTTAATGGCTATGGTGAATTGATGCGCGAACATTTACTGAAACCCATTAAGGTAGAAATTAACCCTTATTTCCCTGAAGGTCGAGTCACTCCAGACCACGCTATAGCGAAGAAAACGTATGACTAAGTTACTCTCCTTGCCAATGTATGATATCTGCCCTTCTGATACTGAGGCGCTGTTAAAGACATTACGCCAGTTGCTGAGCGAAGAAGGTCTTGAGGGAGATAGTGCGTTATTCCAACAGCCAGAGGACAGAATGGCCCACTGGCAAGACTCAGCGCTACTGCTCAGTCAGACCTGTGGTTATCCGCTACGTACTGTGTTACCCGACGTTCAGGTCGTCGGTACTTTTCACTATCAGGCCGCTGGATGTGACCACTTTCACTACAGTAGCCATCTGGTAGTGAGGGCTGTTGATGCAGGTAAAATACTGGCTGATTTTCGTGATAAACGCGTGGTATGTAACAGTGAAGACTCCCAGTCCGGTTATCATTGTCTGCGTACTTTAGTGGCCCCTTTACATCACAATGGCCGCTTTTTCTCACAGTTACTGTTCAGTGGTAGTCATCAAAACTCGCTGGCAGCCCTGACAGCCGACCAGGCCGATATTGCCGCCATTGATGCTGTCACCTGGGCATTAGTCAGTCAGCTCCAGCCGGAACGCACTGCCGGGCTGGTGTCTCTTGGTACTACCCCTTTGATTCCCGGTCTGCCGATGATAACTTCAGCCCAGACCTCAGCACAAACCCTGGAAAAATTGCGCCTGGTGTTAAAGCGTCTGGTTACCGAACCTGAGTGGCGTAACGTCTGCGACGCCTTGCTGATTAAGGGCTTTAGCGTGACAAGTCGTGAAGACTATCAGCCCGTCAGTGATAACGTGGCGCGGGCTGCAGGCAGTGGCTTACTGAGTCTTTAATCTTATGCTCTGACAAGGCCCCTGACAGGAGCCTTAATCACTCAGGTTCTGGCGAACTGATTCGTCACGACCGGAAGTCCGAGCTTCTCACGTAAAGTACCCGGCTGATAATCCTGTTTCATCACCCCACTGGCTTTGAGTAACGGCACCACTTGTTCGATAAAGTTATCGAAGTCCACCGGCAGGAAAGGGAACATTAAATTGTAGCCATCCACCGCGCCGGCATGAAAAGCTTCGCCTAGTGTGGCAGCCACCTCTGATGCAGTCCCGATAACCAGCCAGCTATCTGAACTTTGCAGCAACAGACGCCCCAACTGCAAGATGGACAAATTCGAGTCATAACCGGCGATAATCTGTAGCGCAGTACGCAGGCCGTCAAATCCCTCTTCGCTGGGCAACGAAGGTAGGGGTTGGTGCGGATCGTATTCGCTAAGATCCAGACGCAAATAGGTGCCAAGAAGATCCAGTGCCATTTGGGAGCTCATCAACGCGTCGATCAACTGCTGCCGCTGTGCTTTCTCTTCAGGGCTGTTGATCACCACCGGTAACACACCACCAAGTATTTTGAGATGCTCCGGTGCACGTCCTGCTTCACGTAGACGGCGATCCATATCTGCCCGGTAAGCCAGCCCCTTTTCAATATTGCTCATAAATACAAAATGAATATCTGCCTCAGCAGCAGCCAGCTGTTTTCCTGACTCGGAAGACCCCGCCTGCACGACAACAGGGTGCCCTTGTGGTGGCCGTGGCACATTGAGCGGACCGCGAACTTTAAAGAACTTTCCTTGGTGATTAAGGTGATGAACCCGCTGTGGGTCAGCGAAATAGCCACTTTGTTTATCGATAAGCAGCGCGTCGTCTTCCCAGGAGTCCCACAGTTTGCGTACCACGTCGATAAATTCAGCTGCACGCTGATAACGCTGACTGTGTTCAGGTAGCTGTTCCAGACCATAGTTAGCGGCCTCTTCCGGCAACCAGGAAGTGACCACATTCCAGCTCGCCCGCCCGCCGCTTAAAAAATCCAGAGAGGCAAAATAGCGCGCCAGATTATAAGGTTCGTTATAGGAGGTAGAGGCAGTCGCCATCAGACCAATATTTTCGGTCACCGCGGCCAGGGCACCAAGTAAAGTAACCGGCTCAAGGCGTGGATTAGCATAATGCGGTATACCACTGGGAACCGTATCCCAGATAGCCACATGATCAGCAATAAAGATATTATCGAGTGTCGCGGCCTCTGCTCTGCGAGCCAAGTCTGCGTAGTATTTCAGGGTGAAAATCTCTTTACCGGGTGCCTGTGGATGGCGCCAGGAAAAACGGTAGTCGCCCTGGGGATTAAAGAAAAACAGATTAAATATGGCAGTGTTTTGAGTCATAGCGGAACACTCATGATAAAAAAGAACAGCCCTCCGTGGCCTGATAAGGTGACTATTTTGCTGCCAGTTTCTCTTTCACCCATTGATCCGCGACTTTCGCCGGATCCTTACGATCGACATCCACCTGTTTATTCAGATTAATAATATCCTGCGTGGTTATTTTGGCGGAAACATTGTTCAGAACCTGTTCTGCTTTAGCAGAAATAGCCCCCTTGTGGATCAGCGGTACCACATTCTGTGCCGGTTGTTCATTCTTATCGTCTTCCAGTACGACCCACTTCTCTTTGAGTAAATCCCCCTGGGTAGAGACGATAGTTGCGACATCAATTTTGCCAGAATTCAGTGCCAGACGGCTCAACGGGCCACCAATATCCAGTGACTTAAAGGCTTTAAATTTAATACCATAGACACGCTCAAGACCAGGCAACCCCAGAGCACGAACAGCCACTTCTGGCGGGCCACCCACCACTAACTCAGGCGCGACCTTAGCCAGGTCTGACAGGGTTTTCAGATTATATTTCTTCGCTGTCTCTTCACGAACCGCCCAGGCGGTTATCGAGCCACCGGGGGAAGTTTCCAGCAAGACTAAATCATCGGGTAAGGCACCCACCAGTTCATCGGTGACCTGTTTCTGGGTAGTAGACTCACTGCCGCCTTTGTAATAGTTCAGTAACGCACCGATATATTCAGGCACCACATCCAGCTCACCCGACTGCAGTGCCGGAATAATAATTTCACGGTTCCCCAGGTTAAGGCGCGTTTTTACGTCAATCCCTTCCTGACGCAAGGCGCTGGCATAGATATTCGCCAGCACGGTTTGTTCTGAGTAATTAGCGCCACCAATAGTGACGGTTTCTGCCTGGGCAGCAAAGGCCATGCTCGCCAGACTTGCCGCTAACAGAGTGACTCGCAGCCCTTTATATTTTGTGAATAACCCGTTTTTTATTGTCATCGCCTGCCTCTCTTTTAATTGTTGATATTGTTGCAGGAACTAACCTGCCGCTGGGGTCGAAAGATGCAGCCAGCGTTTCGCCAGCCCAGCCATTAAAAGCTCACAACCCATCGCCAGAAGTGAGATAACAATGGAACCTGCTATGACTTGGGGATAATCACGCTGCCCAAGTCCGTCAATAAGAAACCGCCCCAGCCCATCCAGACCGGCATAGGCGGCCACCACTGCGGTTGCAATCAGTTGTAATAAGGCAGTACGAATCCCCGCGAAAATCAATGGCATCGCCAGGGGAATACGTACCTGTAACAAGCTTTGCAGCGGTGTCATACCCATCGCTTTCGCCGCATCACATAAGGTTTGATCCGCGTGACTGACACCGACATAGGTATTGGTTAACATCGGTGGAATAGAGAGTGCGACCAGCGCAATAAATACCGGAATATCGTTAAAACCGAACAGCATGATGCACAGCAAGATAATGCCCAGTGCAGGAAAAGCCTGGCCGATGTTAAACAGGTTAATAACCAGAAAACCACCGCGCTTCCAGTAGCCGAATAAAATGCCCAGCGGCTGTGCAATCAGAAAAGCGATAGCCAGACTCACCAGCACATAATAGAGATGCTGAAGCAAACGCGTTATCAGACCAAGATCGCCGGTCCAGTGGCTGGCATCCAGGAACCATAATCCCGTTTCGATAATAACCCCCATCAGCGTGTCCACCCGGTCAGATGATAGCCCACTCGGGTAATAATCAGGTCAAACAGCAGGGATAACACCAGGCTCAACCCCAGGCTAATAAAGATAGGTGTCAGGAAGTTCTGGTTAAATCCGAGGATCATCAATTGTCCTAATCCCCCCTGACCGATTAACGCGGTCACAATCACCAGACCGACCAAGGTGACGGAAGCGATACGTAACCCGGCAAACAGCGCAGGCAGGATCAGAAAAATTTCAATATCGATAAACCGGCCAAATCGGGTGTAACCCAGTGCACGGGCTGACTCCAGTACTTCGGTTGGCAGCTTCTGCATCCCCGCCAGCACGTTACGCAGTAAAATCAGCAGGGAATAAAGCGTCAGGCCAATCACGGAGGTGGTTATCGACAACCCCGTCCAGGGCAGCAACAGAATAAACAGCGCCAGCGAGGGAATCGTGAATAACACGCTACTTAAGGTCATTAAGGGGTTAGATAGCGCAGGCCAGATAATTGCCAGGAATAACATCAGCGCGGTTAAAATGGAACCCAGCGCCAGGGATAGCACCACCATCTGTAAATGCTGGAGCGTCAGTTCCACTATCATTGAGCCGTTATCGAGAGTCCATACCCAGTCAATCATGGCGAGTGAACTCCTGATGACGGTTAAGCGCATTGCTTAACAGATGGCTATCGATAGCGCCTGCGTATTGTCCTGTCGAGGTTACCCGTACCAGTACGCCTTGTGGCACATCCAGTAAATCGCTATAGACCTGGCGTAATGACTGGTGTTCCTCAGCAATACGTACCGGAGCTAAATGGCCCTGATGAAGCCAGTGCTGAGGCCGCCACTCAGAGTCCAGTACCAGAGCGTATGGCTGCGAAAGCAGTGAATACTCTGCCGCTAATGGTTTAGCATCCTGGCTTAACAACAACACATCATGGCGTGGCAGGTCACTGACGCGCATCATGCCAAGCCGTTTCAGATTAGGCTCGGGCCCAATAAAATCACGTACAAAGTCACTGGCCGGGTGCGCTAAAATATTATCCGGGGTATCAAACTGGGCCAGCCGCCCGCCTTGCTGGAAAATAGCCATTCTGTCGCCCAGGCGAATAGCTTCGTTGATATCATGAGTCACCAGAATAATGGTTTTATGTAGCCTGCTCTGCAGCTCTAACATTTCACTTTGCAGCTTGTCCCGAACGACAGGATCGATAGCAGCAAAGGGTTCATCCATCAGCAAAATCGGTGGATCGGCGGCTAATGCGCGGGCAATTGAGACTCGGCTCTGCTGACCGCCCGATAACTGATGCGGGTAGCGTTTCAGGACTAATGGATCCAGTGACATCAACGCCACCAGCTCGTCAATACGTTCGGCAATAACGCGTTTATTCCAGCCCAACAGACGTGGAACAGTAGCAATATTCTCTGCCACCGTGCGATGCGGGAATAGCGCTGGGCTTTGCATCACAAAACCGATTTTCCGTCGCACCTGAATAATATCGGCGCTGGACAGCGCTTGCCCCTGGATATACACCTCACCACTGTCAGGAATATCCAGCTGGTTAATCATGCGTAATGTGGTGGTTTTACCGCAACCGCTGGGACCCACAAAGGTGCAAAACTCACCATCATTAATGGTAAAACTCAGCGAACTAATGGCATGTTGTGCATTGCCCGGATAGGTCTTGTTAATCTTTTCGAGTCTAATCATCATCCACTTCTATTTTCTGATACAGCACAACTGATGCTTAAGTCAGTATGGCAAAGGTCACTGTGACTGCAAATTCATCATAGTGATAAGCATAGTTGGAAAGTGGCTATCTCCCTTAGTGTATAACTCTGAATATCAGTAAAAAGTGTAACTATTCATATTACGTATCGTAATATAAACGGTGATTGATATAATAAATGTATTTAATAGCTAAAATAATTTAACGAATAAATTTTTTTAGAAAAAATAGTAATTATTTTTTACATTGAAATACAATATAATAAATTTAATAATCGAAGGTTAGCATCCCAGAACGCCAGACGCCGGTAGTCCGAATCAGTGCTTTATCGCGTAAAAAATTAACAAATGTTGAAATAATACGATCATGCCGATTTTCCATACGCATAATAATAAATAAATGACGCCGCAATGGTTGAGGTAATTCTAGAATACGTATATTTTCAGGAACGGGTAATACTGATAACCAGGGCATAATTGAAAAACCAATCCCCTGGTTAACCCAGCCGACAATACCACTATCACTGGCAAGTTTATGTCTTACCTCATTACGCAGTCCCATCTCCCGACAACGTTCAATAGTCTCGGTCTGCGTATTGGCGTTAGGCTGGATAAAAGATAAATTTTCCAGCTGATGCCAGCTAAAAGGAGATTTAAGCCGAAATGTTTTTGGGATCAGTAACACATACGCATCGCTCACATAAGGAATGCTGTACATATCCGGCAGCTGTCCATGAATAGTCAGACCTATATCTGCTCGTCCTGAAGCCACTGCCTCATCAATATGGTGGTACTCAGTGGCGGTGTCATCAATATCCAGATGAATATCCGGCCATGATCGAGACAGTGCTTCCAGGCAAGGGGGCAGAATATAAGCCGTTGCACTCCGAAAACAGGCGACTCTGATACGCCCGGCAATTTGTGGCATTTCTGCAGCTATTTGTTCGATATTATCAAGAAACTGCATCACTTTATGGGCATCTTTCAATATTCTCGCTCCGGCTGGCGTTGGGATACACCCCGTACGGGAACGATGTAATAAGCGCGTATTAAGATGCTGTTCGAGCTCGACAATCGCATGGCTGATACGTGACTGAGTGCAGCCTAATACCGCAGCGGCCGCACTAAATCCCTTATGCTCAACGACTGCAATTAACATTTCCAGCTGATTGAGTTTAATTTTTGACATGTTTTTAGGTCTGCTAGTGAGTGTTTATCAGCATGACAAATCGAAATTCTTCATAGATGCATCGAATATATCACTATTTTCGGTTGTCAGATATAAGACGAATTTTCATGATACTCGCCTAGTCATACACCCTAAATAATTCGAGTTGCCTGTAGGCGCTGAGTCACTCCTGAGCAACTTGAAGTATGGCGGGTATCAATAGAAACTTGAGGAAACCGTTGAATATGCTGGGTATCATTAATTATGAGACGTTTGTGCTGTCATTTATTATTTTTTTAATGATCCCAGGCCCTGGTAATCTGATACTGATCACCAGTGCCAGTAAAGGTGGTTTTCACAGCGGCATGGCCTGCATCATAGGGATAATGGCTGGCGATCAGGTTTTACTGTGGCTGGCAATTGCTGGAGTCGCGACCCTGCTCGAGTCTTCACCTCATCTGTTCCAGGCGATGAAATGGCTGGGAGCAGTTTATCTATTATGGATTGGCGGGCAGCTGCTGCTTAAATCGACCACCCGTACCCCACCGCCTCCCGTCAGCCATAAAAGAACCCCTTTTTTACAGGGTATGGCTATCACGCTGACCAATCCTAAACCGATTCTGTTTTATATGATGTTTCTGCCACTGTTTATCGATCCGGTTTACAGCCGTGGGATGCTGACGTTTGCTGGCCTGGCGGGAACAGCCGCTCTGTTAACCGTTATCTATGGTGTTCTGATGATTATTATTACCTTGTCGATTGCCAGTAGCGTGCGTACCCGACCGGCAATTATTTTTCTGCTGGAAAAGATTGCCGGCCTGTTTCTGGCAGGTTTTGCGATTAAGCTCGCCTTTTTTTAACTTAAGGGTAGATACTGAGGCATATCAATATCGTTAGTGTGTGAGGTGATATGAGTAACGAATTTTTTTCTATTAGCGAAAAAAAAGTGCAATTCAGCCAGCCGGATATCTCCCTACCTGTTGGCTATCTGGCTATTGCTCAGCAATTTTTTCAGCGTGATATTCCGTCGCCTTATGAAGTCGAAATGGCTATCGCTACCATTGAAGACCATATTCAGGCCACACCACTGCTGCACCATATTGCTTCAGCGTTTGACTGTCATGATGATTATCTGAAACAGATTATGCGGATTGCTGGTGTGAGCGAGGTGATAAGCCAGTCAGAACTTGAACAGGTATTTAACCGTATCGCCGATGTCGTGTCCGGCAGTCCAAAACGTGAGGGAGAATTTCCTGAAGATAAAAACTTCATCAGCTATTTGCTGATAATCAGGGAACTCTCACACCACCTTAATATTGAGAGAATCGGTTATCACTAAAGCTGGCAGGCGGCTAATTTAATAGCTATTACATACTGTCTGGTTACGCTCTCTGTGACAGTAAGTCGTTTTCGGTCTCGCATTCTCCATTGCCATCATTGACTGACTCATGGCTTGCTGCTGCTGTACCGCTAGCTGCTGCTGCTGGTAGTTTTGCTGATCCTGAAGCTGACGCTGGGCGACAGAGATGGCGAGATTATCGCAATCTTTCTTCTGTAACGGCTTGGCATCAAGACGTTTAGCCGACTGAGCAAGCGCATTCTGGTACAACGTCGGATCGTAACTCCAGCGACTGAGCTCTTGCAAATTGAAGTTTTTAGCGGCAGCGGCAGTCTGATAATTCATAAAATTTAATGTAACACACTGCTCGGCAGAGACATCGCGGTAGCTGATATCATCATAATACGACAAAGGCATAGCCTGCTTTTGGGGGGCGACACACCCGGAAAGCACTAAAGCACATACAGCTGTGATGATAAGTTTTTTCACTGTCGTATAACCAGTTAAGAAGTCGATTGCCTGCGATCAGGATCAGGCATCTGCGATAAAAAGTAAATAGCCAGAGCATGGGCAACCGGCGAACAATTTCTTCCTTAAACTACGGGACACATCATGATATGCCCATAAACGCCTCTGCTATCAAAATACAGGCCAGATTTGTCTATGGGCATAACGGGACTTCAGGTGCAAGTACGGTATTTTAATGGCTTATCGCCACCAGATTACTGCATCAACAGATACAGTGAAGTGTCACCTCGTTGAATATTCAACGCCATTACTGATGGTTTCTCGTCCATAATTTTACGCAATTCGGCGATATTATTTACTGCTTGTTGGTTAATACCCACAATGATATCGCCTTTCTTCAGACCAATACCGGCAGCAGGGGTACCAGGTTTAACATCAGTAACCAGGATACCTTTCTGGTCTTTACCGCTGCGATTACTCATCTCAGCACCTTCAATACCGGTGAAGATGCTGGCGGAGTCAACTTGGTTCTGGCTGCTCTGTTGCAGTTCCAGACTCACAGAAACAGGTTTACCATCACGCAACAGGCCAAGAGTAATTTTGCTGCCTACTGGCATAGAACCCACTTCCGCACGCAGAGCCGCGAAGCTGCTGATCGCTTTTCCATTGATAGTGGTAATCACATCTCCCGCTTTAACACCGGCTTTCGCCGCAGAAGAGTTGGCCATTACCTGGCTGACAAACGCGCCGCGCTGAGCATCAACCTTCATCGCTTTTGCTAGCTCAGAGTTCAGCTCGGTCCCCATAATACCCAATTCACCACGACGAACCTGGCCAAATTCAACCATCTGCGAGGTCAGGTTTTTCACCATGTTGCTTGGAATAGCAAAGCCGATACCAATGTTTCCACCGTCCGGGGCAAGAATAGCGGTATTAATACCGATGAGTTCACCATTCAGGTTTACCAGGGCACCACCGGAGTTACCCCGGTTGATAGCAGCATCGGTCTGGATAAAGTTTTCGTAGTTTTCAACGTTCAGACCACTACGTCCAAGCGCAGAGACAATTCCAGAAGTCACCGTTTCACCCAGGCCATAAGGGTTACCGATAGCAACGGTATAGTCTCCGACCCGCAATGCATCAGAGTCAGCCAGTTTTATCGCCGTCAGGTTTTTAGGATCCTGTAACTGTAATAAAGCAATATCTGAACGAGGGTCTTTACCGACAACTTTCGCATCGAAGCGACGCCCGTCACTTAACTGGGCTTTAATCACTGTTGCATTATCTACTACGTGGTTGTTGGTGACCACATAGCCTTTGCCGGCATCAATAATAACGCCCGAGCCTAAAGCTGAAAATTTCTGCTGTGGATTACCGCCATCTGGGCCACGGCCCTGCCCGCCACCCTGACAGAAAGGTGAACTCTGGAATGGAGAACCCTCCTGGCAGAACGGGGAGTTATCGCCGAAGAACTGCTGGAAATTACGTGACGCACGCTGTGAATTAGCAGGTGCATTTCCTTCAACTGTAATGCTGACAACAGAAGGCATTACTGTTTCCAGCATCGGCGCAAGGCTTGGAAGCGGCGAGGCTGCAACAGAAGAAGAAGCGCTTTCCGCGGCCATAGCAGACATTGGGCTCAACGCTAAACCCAGACTCATTGCCAGTGCACTGATTGCTAATGTAGTTTTTTTCATAGATTCACTCTCAAATTTTTAGCCAATTAATGTTGCTGTTTATATGACACTCAGAGTAGTGTTTGCTAACGAAGTTCAGTTCTTAACTGACTGGAAAAAGTAAAAATTTATTGTCGGTCTTTACAAAAGTAGCAGGCTATTTATTCAACAGCCATTAATCTCCGATACTCATCCCACGCATATAAATCCGTCATTCCACTGATATAATCCTGTATTAACCGCGATCGGTAGTAATACTCCCAAATAGAGAAATCAGCAGCAGACGGGGTTAATTCTGCAACTGCTTCAATATAAGCAACTTTATGTTTTATCGATAATTTATGAAATAACCGGGTCTCTATTGGATACTTTGATAACCGTTCGTCACGCACTAAGAGTGAAAACTGACTTTCTGAAAGCTCAAGTAAGGGACTGTAAATATCCAGTAAGCCTTTGATGACGCGATAACCTTGTAGTTCAAGTTGTTCCACTTCTGGATGATTGAAAACATGATGGATCGCCACCTGTTTATACATTTCCAGCAATTGCGAGAACGGGCTGTCATCTTCCAGCAGGGCCTGATTAAATTCTCCGGAATAGATTTGTGCGAGATTATTGATAAAGCGTTGTGCTGCATAAGGCACCAGCTGATTAAGTGTATTCACGCGCAAATACATAAAGAACTGATCAACAGCGCTGTTGGGAATGGCATGAGTACGTGACTTTGCCCAGGCAGCATGGATAACTCTGTCGAACAAATCTTCTGGCTGATGGTTCCGCCAGGCGCTGTGTAAATGCTGATAAAGCTGCTCAACACTAAAAATGCGCTTCTCAACCGCATCTTCCAAGTCCGCAACACAGTAAGAGATATCGTCCGCGGCTTCCATAATCCAGGTCAGTGGGAAGCGGTTGTATTGATCCATATTAAGCGCAGCACGTAACTGATTGATGTAGCGCTCCTCTGAAAGATAAAAGCCCGGTTTTTTCATCAGATAGCTGCGATTAGCAGGGATCGGGTCGGAAAACCATGCCGGACGCGTATATTTCAAAATACACCCTACCTGAGCCCAGGTCAGATTTAACCGCAGTAAACTATGCACCATTCTTATGCCCTGAGCATTACCTTCAAAATGGCACAGATCCTGGCGAACCTTACAGCGCAGATCGTTTAACGCGACTTCCCCCTCACGTAGCCGTAAGAATGGAACGTTACAGCTATCGTCCTGGCTGCTGGTATCTGCATTTTCCCGCGGCGCTAAGCGCTGATAAAACCAGTCTTTAATCGCTGACTCACCAAAATGACCAAAGGGAGGATTGCCGATATCGTGCATCAGACAAGCCATCTCGACAATGCTTTCAAACGGGCCGGTGAGTTCATCCAGACCATACTCAGCAAGCTGCTGTTGTTCTTTAAAACGGCTCAGGATCTCTTTGGCGATATAGCGCCCCACTTGCTGAACTTCCAGTGAATGGGTCAGCCGGGTACGTACTGCCGCATTGCGCTCAAGGGGGAAGACTTGCGTTTTTTGCTGTAAACGCCGTATCGCGGGCGAGTTAACAATTCTTCCTCGATCGCTTTCAAATAAACGTGCAATTTCATGCTCACTTTGCGGTCCTTCTGGGGAACGGAAACAGCGATGCCAGTTTATTTTTACCCGAAAATCGATGTCGCTCATATCCGCTCCGGTCAGCATTAAAGAAGATTGAGAACACTGAGCAGTCTCTTTTATCTCAGCACGCTCTTTAAAAACAACAAAATCAATTAAAATCAATTCATTATAATTAACACTAATCGTGAATAGCCGTCAGTATCATATTTTTTCACGCGTTATCAGCAATCCAAGCCTAAATGACATGATAGACTATTCACCAAAATGACGTCATTTTCTATCACATTAGCGAGTATCTCTATGAAAGTAGGCATTATTGGGGCAATGGAAGAAGAAGTTACGCTTCTGCGTGACAAAATCGAAAATCGTCACACACTGAGCCTGGCCGGGTGTGAAATTTATACCGGTACTCTGGGTGGAGTTGAAGTCGCACTCCTGAAATCGGGTATCGGTAAAGTTTCTGCCGCTATGGGAGCTACCTTACTGCTTGAGCACTGTAAGCCTGACGTTATTATCAATACCGGTTCTGCTGGCGGTCTGGCACCAAGCCTGAAAGTCGGCGACATCGTGGTTTCTGATGAAGTGCGTTATCACGATGCCGACGTCACTGCTTTTGGTTACGAAATAGGCCAGATGGCGGGTTGTCCGGCAAGTTTTGTCGCCAGCAGCGAACTGGCTGAAGCGGCTGAGTCCTGTATTCGTGAGCTGGACTTACATGCAGTACGTGGACTGATTGTCAGTGGTGATGCCTTTATTAATGGCTCAGAGATGCTGGCAAAAATCCGCCACAACTTCCCACAAGCTATTGCTGTAGAAATGGAAGCCACCGCTATCGGTCATGTCTGCCATAACTTCGGCGTTCCTTTTGTGGTCGTGCGTGCTATTTCAGATGTCGCAGACCAGGAATCTCATCTGAGTTTTGATGAGTTTCTTGCTCTGGCCGCGAAACAGTCTACCCTGATGGTTGAAAAACTGGTGCAGAACCTGGCGCATGGTAAATAGTTTTTTTGGGCGCCTGATAAGCGCCCTGTTTATCAGCTGTCTTCCGGCACTGCTGGTCGCTGCACCGAGGGTCATTTCCCTTTCGCCCGGTAATACTGAACTTGCTTTTGCCGCGGGCATCACACCGATTGCTGTCAGTACCTATTCAGATTATCCTCCAGAAGCCAGAGATATTGAGCAGGTAGCAAACTGGCAAGGCATGAATTTTGAACGTATTGTTGCGCTAAAACCGGATGTGATACTGGCATGGCGTGGTGGTAATCCTGAACGTCAGGTCAGTCAGTTAGAGGCTCTGGGCAGTAAAGTTATCTGGCTGGACTCGAAGAAGATTGCTGATGTTGAAGCGGCATTACGTCAACTGGCTCCCTACAGTCCTACTCCCGAAAAAGCGATTCAGGCTGCTGATGAGCTAGCCCGTAAGTTTAGCGAAATCAAAGCGCGCTATCAGAGCAATAAGCCAAAAAAAGTCTTCCTGCAATTCAGTCAGCAACCGCTGTTTACCACCAGTAGTGGCTCTATTCAGAATGAAATTGTTGAGATGTGTGGCGGGGAGAATATTTTTGCTAACAGTCGGGTCCCCTGGCCACAGGTCAGCAGAGAGCAGGTCTTAACCCGTAAACCCCAGGCAATTATTATCGCCGGTGACAGCAACAAAGCGGAGGCCGTAGAAAAAAGCTGGAGAGATCAATTACCGGTTCCGGTTATTGCCATTGATGATGATGAATTTACCCGTAACGGGCCGAGGATTATTTTGGCAGCAAAACAGCTGTGCGCGTTGCTGGACAGGCTTTAACAACTCAAAGATACTGACCGAGGACAGTCACTTTCGGGAAAGCATTGACACAGAATATCTGTATAGACTTTATCGCTTATCATAGTCTCTCTCGCGTAAAGCATGGCTAAAAGGGTTATTTGCCATTGATATGACAAATAACCCTGACGACATTTAGCTTATAATCGTCTCATCAAGAAGCTGTAACCATTTTTTATTTTCTATAGATACCGTTTTATCAACATTAGGTGGAACAAATCCCGACAGGCTGTTTGAACTGCCTGGTGAGGTTACCACCGGTTTTAACGGCTGAACTTCAGGCCATTTCGTCGCTCCGCCATTCGCATTATGCTCTTTCGACGGGGCACTGGATCCATCGCCGCCCTTGCTATCACCTCTTGGTGGAACAAACCCAGGCAGGCTGCTTGAACTGCCAGGTGAGGTTATCACCGGTTTTGACGGCTTCACTTCTGGCCATTTCGTCGCTCCGCCATTCGCATTCTGGTCTTTCGACGGGGCACCGGATCCATTGCTCCCCTGGCTATTGCCTCTTGGTGGAACAAATCCAGGCAGGCTGCTTGAACTGCCAGGTGAGGTTATCACCGGTTTTGACGGCTTCACTTCTGGCCATTTCGTCGCTCCACCATTCGCATTCTGGTCTTTCGACGGGGCACCGGATCCATTGCTCCCCTGGCTATTGCCTCTTGGTGGAACAAATCCTGGCAGGCTGCTTGAACTGCCAGGTGAAGTTATCACCGGTTTTGACGGCTTCACTTCTGGCCATTTCGTTACAGGTTTCTCCGGTGTCGGTTTTTTCTCCGGCGTCGGTTTTTGCTCCGGCGTCGGTTTTTTCTCCGGTGTCGGTTTTTTCTCTGGCGTCGGTTTTTTCTCCGGTGTCGGTTTTTGCTCCGGCGTC